>Ga0055528_1001216_pt1 | contig 16497 bp, 19 predicted proteins | sample AraplaCol_mMS_r2_2_FD_55006 | JGI IMG/M metagenome (GOLD analysis project Ga0055528, IMG submission 55006) | Arabidopsis root microbial communities from North Carolina, USA - plate scrape MF_Col_mMS_r2 | ecosystem: Host-associated > Plants > Roots > Endosphere | place: USA: North Carolina...
CGATGGGCCTTCGATTGAGATACTCGTTGTCACGTCACGCGATAGTGGTCGCTGGATCATCCCAAAAGGATGGCCCATAGAGCGAAAGGCACCACATGAAGCAGCAGCTACCGAAGCTTGGGAGGAGGCTGGCGTTCGGGGCAAGGTCCGAAAGAAGCCGATCGGCAGGTACACATACCTGAAGCTAATGCAAGACGGGGATGTCGCTCCTTGCATCGTTGATATTTTCCAAATTGAGATCAAGAAGGCGGCCAATGATTTCAAGGAGCGCGGGGAGCGAACTCTGGATTGGGTAAGCCCGGACGAGGCAGCGCGTCGCGTTCGAGAGGTCGAGCTAAAGTCTTTGCTGGTTGAATTCAAACCCCTGGGTACCGACAAGCCAGTATAATCTCACAAAAAAGAACCCCGCTTTTGCGCGGGGTTGGAGGTGGGAGTTCAACAGAAACAAACCTGGGAAGGACGGCCCAAGATTAACTGACGGGTTCCACGTGTCCAAGATTCAGGCCAAGGGCCGATTCGACGCAACCCTTGGCCCAGGTTCAAGACCCTGCCTCGCGGTTTATCAATCCGTGCTCGACGCCCATACATGATGAACTCTACGAAACCGATATTCGTAAAATGTCGTATTCTTTCGCGATAGTAACGGAAGAGGAGAACCGAGCGTGTACGTCGCCTGCCCAGGGATGGATTGAGACGCTCCTCTCCGTGCTTTGGCTCAATTGACCAAGAGCGGCATCGACATACGCTCGATCGTGGACGGCTTGCCAAGCGCCGAAAGTGGAAGCATTACCAGTTTCTGTCACAGGACTTGGGACAGCCAGATCTTCGAGATCATCTCTTGCAGGTCATCGCAGTGATGCGGGTTTCTCGGACTTGGGATGCATTCAAGCGCAATTTTGATGAGGCCTTCCCAAGGCACGGCGCTCAGATCGAGATGCGCTTGGAAGACGTCGACTAAAACCAGCCGAGGCGCACCACGCGCGGCTGATCCCGCCCCGCTGCCTTAATTGGTCGCGCGCTTTTTTCGACTAAAGGCAGACACCATCATTCAGCTCATTGAGCGCAGGTCTCGCAGGGACGAAGCCCTTAACCTCCAACGATTTCGCTAAACTGTACGATTGGCACGATGTCCGTATAGTTGGCGACATCCGCGACGATCTCCGCGCGGTGAGGACCGAACGCCTCCTGGAATGTCTCAAGGGTCGGCGAGTAGATGTGGCACGCCGCGACGAACCCCGGCACGCTTCCCGGGTCGCGACCCCCGAGGCCCTTATCAATCTCGTAGCGCAGGCAGGCAACGCCCATGCGGTCCTTGATCAGGGGCAAATGGCGGGTGCGGTAGTAATCGTGATCGAATTTCGAGCCCCCATCGGCCGGATAGTAGACGCTCATCTTGATCATGGTCGGGCTCCTGCTTGGACGCGTCCCCAAGCGCCCGAGTGGTCTTTATAGCCTGAGTCCATTATATTCGAGAAGCCTGCTCGTAGTATTCCTCGACTTTCCGCATCGCCTTCCGGCCTTCGGCTTCATAGCCTTGATGCGGAAGAAGGCGCCTAGGCACTCTCGGCCCATGCGCGGACCACAGCCATTTCCCTTTCATCGGGCCGTGCGGCAGTAGCTGAATCCTCCCGATCACAATCTCCCCGTCATACCCGGACCACTCGTTATCGGTCGGCACGTCGTTGTCGTCGATCTTTGTTCGGCGCCATTTGTGTTTGGGCCACCCGGGCTGACCTGTTAGCTCGATTTACGCTTGGACCTGGGCTCATCATCTCTTTTCCGAATGGGGCCGGTTGTTTTGTTGATCTTCCCGGTGATCTCCAAGCGCAGGCCGCATTGGTCGGCATGGACACTATAAACTCCACGCAGCCCCAGACCGTGGCGATCGCTGTTTTCAGACCGTCGAGTTGGCAATCCCCGACCATCTCCAGGATGTCATCCGTCGGGTAGACCTTACACCGTCTGCAATAGGCGCATGTCGCCTCCAGCCGATAGCCCTTGTAATCGGAAAGATAGGATTGGTGTTTGGCCGCAGTGAACAGACGAAATCGTCTCGTGGTTTATCGACCGCCGCATGTCGATTGTTGATGTCGTGCCCTACTGATCAGAAGGCCTGGTTTGGCGTAGAGGGTACATGTTCGATGAGCGACGTGTTCAATGCGATCTGTCTGGCGTTCATGTTGGCGTCGAACCATAGCAGCTCGGCAACCTCGCTGTCATCATTCTGCAGGTGCAGCTTGATCACGAGCATGGATGGTGACCGGATATACCTGGCGCGCACTACGTCGCCAACCCTGATCTCTTTCATGCTCATTTCTCCTTCAGGTGCGGGGCGTAGTGGAGAGAGCCGGAGTTCGAACCCCGGATACGAATCGCATGCGCGTGCCCTCATTAGAATCGACTGCCGCAGGTCGATGGATGGGTGCCTCCGCCCTGGAACTTCGTACGTGAAGTCTCGGCGAGCGACCATGCGGTGTCCTCCTACCTACAGATCACAGGATAGCACAATTTTGGAAGGCTCCGATGGGTGTAGCGCGAGGGGCGCGCAGAGCATTCCGCGAAGGTCCGATGTTCCTGCCTAAAAAATAACCCCGCTTTTGTGCGGGGTTGGAGGTGGGAGTTCAACAGAAACTAACTACTGTCCTGGGAAGGACGGCCTGAGATTAACTGATGGGTTCGACGTGTTCAAGATTCAGGCCAAGGGCCGATTCGACGCAACCCTTGGCCAAGGATCAAGACCCTGCCCCGCGGTTTATCAACCCGTGCTCGACCGCCCATGCAAGATGAACTCTGCGAAGCCGTTTTTTTCACAATAGTAACCGAAGAGGAGCGCCCAGCGTGTACGTCGCCTGCCCAGGGAATGGGTTGAGGCGCTCCTTTCCGTGCGTTGGCTCAATTGACCAAGAGCGGCATCGACATACGCTTGATTGTCGTCGGCTTCTCGTTGGACCGAAGTTTAAAAAAAGCCCCGCGAAGAGCGGGGCAAGGTCAGAAGTTTGGACGTCAGTAGGACATAGTCGATTTCCAACAAATCCAACTTTGATTTTCGCGGGTAGTCAACAAAGAGACCCCGCCGGCGTGGAGGCCAAGCGGCGCTCTTGGGCTGTTTCAGTTTGAGTGCTTGTCGGGACAAATGCCTAGGCATTAGCCTAGCGCCCTTATGCCCGCATTTGCAGCGCATGACGCCGGCGAGTTGACCCAGCCGTCAATCCCTTCTCGATCTTCTTCTGTATCCGCCAAGGTGCCGGGCAATGCCGCCATCTATGAGGTGCCGTGACGGCCGTCGATCAGTCTTCCTATACCGTCATCAGACGAAAACTGCTGAAGGAAGTAGCTAGCTTCCTCCTCAATCGCAGTGCATAATTCCTCGTATTCCGCAATTGCAAAAGCCGCCGCATTTTCACGGTTGAGCTTTTCTAAATGAAGAACCGTGAGGCTATAAGACTCGCAAAGTTCTGCAATATACGGCGCAGCTTCGTTCAACGATCGAAATTCCGGAAACCGCATCGCAAGTAGTGCCCATCCGTGATGAATGTGATCGATTGATGAGTTGAACACCGGCTGTCACCCAAACGATTGCCTGAACGCAGTCGATAATACGGCGGGTGCTGCTGATGTGTCACTAACTTCCTTAGTTCAAATTTGCCGCTTAGCGTTGCGATCTTGGCTTTTACATCGTCGTCGTGCCAGACAGAGTGAGCCAGGTGGCCGGCGTTTAATCGTCACATCGGGTTAATTGTCGTATTAAGATTTCCCTTATTTAAGCGCCTGATGGCAAAGTCTCCTTCCAAGCCACTTCTGGCAGACGAAAAGCCGCTTCGTAGCCGAGCGCGCAAGCCGCGAGACCCATCGCAACCACGACTGCCCCTCGATTCAATGCCTGACCGTGTTGAGCCTTGTCTCGCGCTCCTGAAGCCGCGTCCGCCAGTCGGGCCGGATTGACTTTACGAGGTTAAGTGGGACGGGTACCGGATAGCGGTGCACCTGAACAACAAGCATACCCGCATTCTCACCCGCGGTACGACTGGGCGCACCGCTTTCGAGGCATCGAGGATTCTGCCAAGCGACTCGGCGTCGGCACCGCAATTCTGGACGGTGAAGCAGTCGTACTTGACCAGGAGGGGCGACCGCACTTTGGCATGCTGCAGAACTCGCTGGGCGGCCGGGGAGGGAAGCTGCCGGCCGGAAACACCATCATGTTCGCCTTCGACCTTCTGTACTTCGACGGTCTCGATGTCCGCAGCCTGGAACTCACCGCCCGCCGCTACTTCTGACGGCCAAGCTGGATGAACGTCATGGGGAAGATGGAAAGCCAATCCCTCACCGATTTTGTCCTCAAAGTTCAGAAGCTTCATCACGCCGACGAGCTGACAACGGTGTAGTCGTCTAATTTACACCTGCCCAATGACGGGGTAGGGTGCCGGCCGACAACAGACGCGGTCGAGGAACCGCCGAATATGGGCGATGTTTCAGGCAATGCCGCCACATCTCGCGATCCTGCCTCTCTGGTGATAGGCGCGACAGCCGCCCAGATCATCGGCGGGCTCGTCCCTCAAATGTCGCCATTTGTTGTCGCTGGATTGATCGACGGTCTCTCGCTCTCGGAGCGCGATGCGGGTTTCGTTGCGTCCGTCGAACTGCTGTCTCTCGCGACTGCCGCGATCTTTATCGCACCGTTCTTGTCGCGGTTTTCCTTTAGACGGACCAGCCTATTCGCGATTATTTTAACGCTTTCTGCGCAAGGCGCATCGATCTTCGCCGCCGGATGGAGCGGGCTCGTGCTTTTGCGTGGATTGGCGGGCATCGGGGAGGGGGTTCTTTACGCGATTTCGCTCAGTATCGTAGCTTCCCACTCTCGGAACCCCGAGAAGGTTTTCGGCTACTTCCAACTCGTCTGGGCGATAGGAAGCGCTGCGCTCTTCAGCGTCGGAGGTGAAGTCACCGCCGCGTTCGCACATCGTGGCATTTTCACTCTCCTTGCGGCAACATCCCTGGCATTCGCACCGCTTCTTTTGCTCGTCCCCGACGTCCGCGCAGCGAAGGACGGCAGTACCAGTGTTGCCGCAACCAAGCCGCTGCTCGGAATTTTGCTGTTTGCCGCAATCGTTCTGTACGTGGCCGTTTCCGCCGGGCTGTTCGCTTTTAGCGGACCACTGGGCGAACGGGTCGGCCTTAATACCAGCGCGGTCGGATACATACTGACTGCCTCCACACTCGTTGGTCTGGTGGGAGCAGGTGCGGCCACGGTTCTTCACGTCCGCTGGGGAAGGGCGACTCCCATCACGGGGTTCTGCGTTGGTTACATCCTCGTCGTTTTGGCGCTCTGCCTCTGGCCTGACCCGGTGGCCTACAGTGTCGCGGTCATTGTATCGGCCGTCCTTTACTACTTCTCGCTGCCGTATCTATTTGGCCTGGCTGCCGCGCTCGATCCCAGCGGACGGTGGGCGGCAGCAGCAGGTTCTGCAAATCTCCTCGGATTTGCAGCAGGTCCTGTTGTTGCGGGTGTCGTGATCGGGGCTTCCGGCTATGCGAGCTTGGCGGTGGTTTCCAGCGCGATGATCGCTGCCGCCTGGGTGCTGGCCATGTATATAATAGGACGCGGGTACAACGGTCGGAGCCTTCCCGGGCACCTGCCAAGCTCGGTGGCCTAGACCTGTCTAGTCGAACACCTCGATCGGCAAAGTGAACGCAACTGTCGCGCCCACCGTCTCGTTGTTTTTCACCCAAAGGCGGCCCCCGTGGGATTCCACCATTGAGCGGCAAATTGGAAGTCCCATCCCCATCCCCGTGCTCTTCGTCGTGAAGAACGGCTCGAAAACGCGGTCAGGATCGCTGAATCCGCTCCCGGAATCCTCAACGGAGATGACAACGGCCTTCGGACCATCTCGATCTGTTTTTATCCTCAACTTCCTCACGGGGTTCGTGCTGTCCATCGCCTGAATTCCGTTCCGGATCAGGTTCACCAAAATCTGTTGCACTTGCACGCGATCGACCAAAACGTGCTGAAGCGTTGGATCGAGTTCGGTATCGATACGGGTGGTTGTTGCGGCAATTTCGTCCGACATGAGACTCAAAACCTCATCGATCAGATGGTTCAAGTCCTCGACTGTTCGCGTTTGGGGCCTGTGCTCGAACAGGGCGCGGATTCGACCGACGACATCCATGACCGCCCCAACGTCCGCGGTGATACGTTCCGCAGCACGCCTGCCCCTCTCTACGTTCGGTGGGTCGTTTGACAGCCATCGCCAGCAGGCCTCGGAGTCAGCGGCGATCGCTGCAAGCGGCTGATTGATTTCGTGGGCGATAGACGCCGAAAGCTGTGACAGGTTGGCAGCTTGCGTTGCCTGCGCCAGCTTTTCCGCTGATCGGCGCAGCGCCGCCGTCGCCTGTACCTGATCCTCGATGTCGTGGCATAGGCCGAACCATTGGACTATATTGCCGTCCTGATCCCGCAAGGGTTCCGCTCGACCCGACATCCATCGATAAGCGCCGTCCGCGCGAAGCAGACGATACCTCATTGAGAATCTGTCCCCTGATGCCAGGCAGCGGGTAAGCTCGGTACCAACGGCCTCGACGTCATCCGGATGGAAAATTGTGTCCATAACGGACTCGAGAGAGCTTACGTTCGACAAATCAAGGCCAAGAAAATCGGCCATGCGCTTGTTGACCAGGGTCGTCGTTCCGTCAGGCGTCAGCCGCCACAAATGGCTTGGAACCATATCGACGAGTAAGGATAGCTCGAGCGTACGCGCCTTCAGCTCCGCCTTTTGATCCTCGATGTCGACGTTCTGACCGTGCCACGCCGTTACCCGGTGGTAAGTGTCCCTCGATGGCCGTCCCTGGGTGCGAAACCAGCGATATTCACCGTCTGCAGCCCGCAAACGATGCTCGCTCTCGAAAATGTCACCGGTATGCAGCGAATGCCGCCACTTGGCTGCCGCGGCCTCGCGGTCGTCCGGATGGACCCGCGACAGCCAGTCAAACTCTTCGTTCGAAGACCCGACCTCGAAGTACTCTTGCATACTGGGGTTGCTATAAGTGATCTGGCCAGCCGAATCCGTTGACCACACATGGCTAGGCAACGCTTCCACGAGGTCACGCAGCTCCGCGAAATCGTGCTCGCTTCCGGATAAATCAACCCTCGACAGCGCCTTGCCTTCAGACATTGGCTCCTCCGGTCAAAAAAACACTAAGGCCCACCTTTCGCTTGGTTTGGCGATCAGGCGGCTTGTGGAAGGGATGGCGTATTATACGCAGAAGGAACTGATCTTCAACGTTACAGCCGTCCCTATGGTGTGCCGCTACCAAACTTCGGAAGGAGAATACCCCAACTTCAGTTTACTTGTTGAGGCCGCGCCCCCGCCGTACGAAGGATATCACAGTCGCTCAAAGCGGCGCGATATGGAGGTTCCTGAAAGAGGTTATGGAGATGGACAACAATCCCGCCAACTCGGCTTCCCGGATCTCTTCTTCACCCGGCAGCGAACCAGGCGAGTTCGAGGTCGCTGAACTTCTCGCGGAAATCGCGCTGGAGGTCGAAACGATGATGGGTCCAGATATCATGCTGGATATCGTTGCTCGTTCAGCCATTCCCCGGGTGAGTTGCTCGCGCGACCGACTTCGCGACGCCGTTATCCAACTACTTGCGAACGCCCGCGAAGCCTTGCCAGCGGGCGGGACGATTTCAATCGAAGCTTCGAATAACCATCGTTCCGACGCAAGAGCCGTGGAACTTCGAATTGTCGATAATGGCATTGGCATGGAACGCGAGACTCTCCGGCGTGCCGTCGAGCCATTCTTCACCACAAAAGCTACTGGACTTGGGGGCCTCGGCCTGACGATCGTCGGTCATTTTGCCGATGAAATCGGAGGACGGCTCCATCTTCACAGCGAGCTGGGCATCGGTACGCGCGCGACCCTGTTCCTGCCTCTGTCGGGCGGGCCAGCGAGATAGCGTTCCCAGCGGCCGCCCTAGTCCCGTGAAGACGCGAGAAGGAGATGTCATGAAACCGTCGAAGAAGACCGTCAACTTCGGAGTTCCTTGGGAATCTGCCTATGGCTACTGCCAAGCGATCCAAGTCAAGGATATCGTTTATCTTTCCGGGCAGCTCAGCCACGGCAGCGACGGCAGCCTCGTCGCTCCTGCCAAACTCGATGCATCCGGTCGTCCTTTGAATTTTTCGAATATGGAATCTCAGATGCGGCAAACCTACGCCAACGCCGTTTTACTCCTCGAAAAATTCGGAGCCACGCTTGACGATGTTGTCGAGGAAACCCTGTTCGTTCTGGACGTCGATGCCGCCTTCGCGGTTGCCGGAAAGGTCCGGAAAGAAGTGTACGCAACAGAGCAGCCGCAGTGCGCCAGCAACTTGATCGGAATTTCACGGCTCGCCTTCCCCGAGCAGCTCATCGAAATCACGTTTCGTGCAGTTTTGGCCTCTGGCTGACTTATCTCGACCGAGGCGTCTCAGTGCGCTCCACCACCCTCGGAAAGCTGGCCCGGCTTCTTCAGCAGGAGCGACGCTAGCAATGCAACGACGAGCGCCGCTCCCATCAGGAAAAACGTATCGCTGAACGCTATGATGTTTGCCTGCTGCCGGACCCTGAGGGCGATGGTCACGATTGCCTTGTGCGTCGCAGCGGCTTGGTCGCTGACGCCGTGGTTCATGTAGTAGGCCGCCAGCTTGGCAATACGGTTACGGGATATCTCGTCGAAAGCGCTAATCGAGCTCGTCAGGATGTTGGAATGGAACTGCTCTCGCTTGGTGAGGAATGTCTGCAACGACGCTATTCCGATCGCGCCGCCGAGGTTTCGCATCATGTTGAACAGAGAGGATGCTGACCCGGCGTTCTGCTCTTCGATCCCTGCGGTGGCGACCGCCGACAACGGGGTAAAGACCAGAGCCTGGCCGATGGCGCGGACGACGTTCGGCCAGAAGAGCTGATCGCCCGCATAATCTGCCGTCATGTAGACGTTCATAAAGTTCGAGGCCGCAAACAGCGCGAAGCCAAGGACGATCAGAAGGCGGACATCAAAAAGCTTCATCAGCCGCGGAACGAGCGGTATCAGGAGGAGCTGCGGGGTGCCCGTCCAGGCAAGAACTGCTCCAATCTGCTGCGAGTTGTAGCCCTGCACGCGGGAAAGGTAGATTGGCAGAATGAAGGCTGATCCGAAGAGTGCCATTCCAAGCAGGAAATTCGCAACGATCCCGAACCCGAAGTTTCTCCTGGCGAGAAGCCGGAGATTGAGCAGTGGGTGCTTGCTTCTAAATTCAATGATGAGGAATAGCGTCAGCGCGATTGCCGCGACAATGGACAGACGCACGATGAAGTCGGAGCCGAACCAGTCTTCCTTGTTTCCTTCTTCGAGTACGGTCTGCAGGGCGGCGAGGCCAATTGCCATTGTGACGATCCCGAACCAGTCTCCCTTCGCCAATAAGCCGAGGTCCATGGGCGCGCGATCGAGCGATCCCCAAAGCATGCCGACCATGATTACTCCGGGGACGAGGTTCACGTAGAAGATGAATTCCCAGCCGTAATTTTCCGTCAGGTAGCCGCCGATGGTTGGTCCTATGGCCGGCGCGAAGGTGGCAGAGAGCGCGAAAAGCGCCAACCCTGTCGGCTGCTTCGGTTTGGGAAGAAGGGTGATGATAATCGTGAAGGCCATCGGGATAAGCGCCCCGCCGGAAAAACCCTGGACGGCGCGCAGCACGATCATCTGCTGGAGATTGGTCGCAAACGCGCATGCGACAGAGAAGACGAGGAAGAGGATCGCGCTGGCGAGAAGGTAGTTGCGGACGGAGAACACGCGCGCAAGCCAGGCGCTCAAAGGAATGACGACGATCTCGGCGATCAGATAAGAGGTAGATATCCATCCGCCGTCGTCCTTTCCCGCACCGATCGCCCCCTGGATGTCCGCCAGCGACGCGTTGACGATCTGGATATTCAGAACAGCCATGAATGCGCCGAGTGTCGAAGCGACGACGGCACACCAGACCCGAAACGTGCTGGTCGCCTGCTTTGGCATCGCAAATTGACGACTGCTGTTCGCGGAAATCAGAAGAGTAGCCATGACATGCCTCTCCGTAGTTACGAACGTGCGGGTGACCTTCGTTTCCGAAATTCCTATGGCGCTTCCGGTGCATAGGCGTCTTTCGTGTCGATTCGCGGCTCCACCGACATGCCTGACCGCAGCGTGGCGGAGAGACCCTCGTCATCGATGAGGATTTTTACCGGAATGCGCTGAACGATCTTCGTAAAGTTGCCCGTAGCGTTGTCGGGTGGGAGCAGGGAGAACTCCAGGCCGCTGGCAGGAGAAATGCTGTCGACGTGTCCCTTGATCTTCAGCTTGGGAAAGCTGTCCACCCTGATCTCGGCGTGTTGGCCGGGGTGCATATGTGTGAGCTGGGTTTCCTTGACGTTCGCCACGATGTAGACCGCATGCAAGGGGACGACCGCCATCAATTGCGTGCCTGACGACACGAATTGTCCAACCCGGACCGATCGTGCACCGACCGTCCCGTCCACGGCTGCGACAATCCGCGTATAGGAGAGATTGACGGCTGCTTGATCGACGGCAGCGGTGGCCTTGTCCCGTTGAGCTACCGCCTGATCACGCTGCGTTCTGAGGACCTGGACCCTGCTCTGGGCGGAAACGAGAGCAGCCTGATCCCGATCGACCGCTGCGGAAGCCTGGTCCAGGATGGATTTGCTTTGCTCCGCGCGCGATAAGGTCCCCGATCCGTTCGAGGTCAGCCGAGCATTCCTGGCCGCGTCTGACTTGGCGAAGTTGTAGGAGGCTTTGGACACGTCGACCGAGGCTCTCGCCTGCTCGATAACGGAAGCTTGGAGGTCGATCTGGGCGTCGAGATTGGCAATCGCAGCTTCAGCGCCCTGCAGGTCGGCTCGTGCGGAGTCATGGGCGATTTGAAAGTCCCGGTCGTCGATCGTCGCAAGGACTTGACCGGCATTTACGAAATCGTTGTCGTTGACCAGAACATCCTTGATGTAACCCGCCACCTTAGGAGCGATAGTGGTATAGTCCGCCTTAACATAGGCGTCATCCGTCGACTCTATGAACCGTCCCGTCGTCCAGTAGTCGTAGCCGAAGTGAGCCGCATATCCAGCCGCCGCAGTAATGGCGATCGCGTATGCGCTCCCTTTGAGCAAGAGTTTTGGCGATCGGGTCGGTAGCTGCGAGAGGGACTCTGCCGTTTGGGGCACCGCATCCTCGTTCTCCCGGCCAGACTCTACGCTTTTGCCGAATGTTTCCTGTCTGGGCAACTCGACCATGGCCCTGTCCTTTCAACACTGAGGTTGGCAGGTCCGCTTGGCCGTCGGTCACGGTCTTACGCGCCCGGCGGCCGCATTTTTCTGAGTCAGGCCGCGGCTTGTGAGCGTTGCGCGTGCCACGTCCTGAAGTCGAGGGTTCCGAGCTTGGCCGTACCTAACGGCACCAGTGCCCGGTCATCGACCAGCGTGCCGAAGTACCGCGCCTGAGGATCGACAAGAACCTTCCGACTATCGCCGATGGAAGCGAGATATTCGATCACGAAGTCGCTCATCGGTTTTTTCTCGGGTCCGGCGATTTCTATCGTTCGGTTCTCGGCGGCAGCGGTCGCCGCTTCCGCGACGAAGCCTGCAACCTCGTCGGCGGCTATCGGTTGGAACGCGCCATGAGACACTTGGACGGTTCCGTCGACCGTAGCACTATCAGCGATGCCTCCCAGAAATTCGAGAAACTGCGTCGACCGAACGATCGTGTAGGGAACGCCATCCTTCTTGATAAGCGCTTCCTGTGCGAGTTTCGCTCTGAAGTAGCCGTTCTCCGGAGATCGCTCGATGCCGACGATGGAGAGCGCGACATGGTGGCGAACTCCGGCGGCACGCTCCGCCTTGAGCAGATTGGTCGTTGACGTCTCGAAGAACGAAAGAACGGCGCTCGGTTCCCAGGAGGGGGAGTTTGTGACGTCAATTACGACCTTTGCGCCAGCGAGCGCGCCGTCGAGACCTTCGCCGGTGAGAGTGTTAACACCAGTAGAGGGAGAGGACTGAACTACCTCGTGCCCGTGCTTTCGCAGGCGCTCGGCAACCTTCGTCCCGATCAGGCCGGAGCCTCCGATGATGACGATTTTCATGGGTCTATACCTTGTTTGGGGGCGGCACATCAAGGTTCGGATGTGGCCGCCCACGTTCAGAGAAGAGTTCGGTTTGAACGGTAACGCTCGTAACCCTAATCGGTAGCGCCGTCGGGTATTGTAAGTTTCGTTTCGCTAGTGTCGACAACGAAGACAGCGAGAATTTTGGCAGGCTTTGTATCGCTGGCATTGGCGCTGACCTGGTGGTGGTCACCGGGGACTTCGATCCAGTTTTCACCGGTCTTGTAGATCGTCACCTTACCGTCGTTCAGCTGGCTCTTGATCTCGCCCTCGATGACGGTAGCGTAGATGAATGCGCTTTTGGCATGGGTATGCGATGGGTTATGCCCACCTGGCCCATATTCGACGAGCACGCCGCGCATGCTTTTGCCCGGCACGTTGGGGAGGGGGTGGTCGAAGACCACGGTGACTTTGGCGTTATGAGGTTTGTCCGCCGCGGCGGCCGGGACTGCAATCAGCGCCGAGCAAAACAAAAAGGTCGCGAGCTTTCGCATCATGCTTCTCCTTCGCTTTTGATCCTGCCTATGACCGGTGCGGATCGTATGCGACCTACGAGGAGAAAAAAAAGATATACCAAGGTTAGTGACCACCGTCGGGGAAGACCGTCGACAAACGCCTTCCTGTGATCACGCACGTCGGAGGCTATGGCAGTCAGTGGGTTATGCTGGAAAACGTAGGCCCTGAGGTTGCTGCGTAGGTCCACCGCCAGCGAGGCCCCCAACCTAAGCATAGCTCGACCGCATCGCTCCCCGGATTTAGGGTTCCCACCGCGACCTATGACCCGACAGCTCTCAACAACCCAATCAGGAGCCTATCATGTCAACGGTAGAAGCAAGACCCACCACCACGTCGATCCCTGGGGCAATGCTCGGTAACCCGCAAGACGAGCTGGTCCCCTCGCGCTATGCAGTGCGCGTCGGCGAGATCGACGTACTTGTGATCAGCGACGGCGTGCTGACGCCGCCGGCCGAGTCAATGGCCACCAACGCCGACCCAGCAGCCCGTTCGGCTTGGCTGGACGACATGTTCTTGTCGAAAGAGGCTTTCGACTGGGCTTTGAATGCGGTTGTCGTACGCAGTGGCAGCCAGACGATACTGATAGACACCGGTCTGGGGGAGGAATATCCGGACTTCCCGCGGGCGGGCTTGTTTGTCCAGCGGCTGGAGGCGGCTGGAATCGATCTCGCGGCGGTCACCGACGTAATCCTCACCCACATGCACTTCGACCACGTTGGCGGATTGCTCGCTGAAGGCGTGAAGGAACGGCTGCGCACGGACCTGAGGGTTCACGTGTCGTCCGCAGAAGCCGAATTCTGGAAGTCACCCGACTTCTCTCGTACGGCAATGCCCCCGCCACTTGTGGAACTCGCACGGCGTGCGTCTCTCGAATTCCTGGACAGATACCGCAGCCACCTTCGAACATTTATCGACGAGGCCGAGGTAGCACCGGGCGTCGTCGTCACTCGCACGGGTGGCCATACTCCAGGACACAGCGTTGTCCGCCTGACGTCAGGTGGCGAACGACTGATGTTCGCGGGCGACGCCATATTCCCGGTTTCGTTCGAACACCCGGAATGGCATAACGGCTTCGAACACGATCCAGAGGAAGCAACCCGCGTTCGGCTTCGCCTTATGCGCGAGCTTGCGAAGAACGGCTCGTGGCTTGTCTCCACGCATTTGCCATTCCCGTCCGTTGGCCGGGTGGCGGCAGTTGACGATCTATTTCGCTGGGTTCCGGTGTGGTGGGATTTCTGACGACTGAAACGCATTAACCCGATAACTGCCGGGTTTGTTTCCTCTTTCGTGGCTCGATCCCGGCTTGTCGCAACGCCCGCTTGCTCTGCGGCTAAAGCGGGCGTTGTTCGGAGCAAGGCGCCACTCGTGGGGCATGATTGATTTGCGCTTGACCTCAACGACTATCACCTCGCGCTCAATCTTCCGATTTCTGACATACTACGACACGGGGACGAGGTTGATCGATACCTATGTCGGGCAGGCTGCGACGTGCGTCAACGCGCTATCTTCCGCCTCGGTGCACCGACGCATCCGCCTTTTGCTCCGCGCTTGTGAGTGACGAGTAGCTGTAGTTGGCACTTTTTGATCGCTCATGCCCTAGGACGGCCACACACGATCCCATAGATCTTTAGTCCCGATGTCGGATAGCCCGACTCTTGTTCGTCCTTGGTGAGAAAAGGAGGATCCAGAATGAACGATGAAAAAGCCAGCACCAGCGACGACGAAGCAATTGCCGCGATGTTGATGATGCGCGCGGCCGCGATCAGGGAAAGAAACGCCAAGGATGCATTGNCCTATGACGCTGAGGATTCTGTCGAGTTCTCGCTGGCGCCGCCCCTCGTTCATCACGGAAAGGATAAGGCTGGTCTCCAAGCGTGGTTCGATACCTGGGATGGTCCGATCGGCGGCGAGGTCGAGGATGCAAAGCTGACAATCGGCGTCGACGTAGCCTTTTGGAGCGGGCTGGTACATATGACGGGTACGAAGACGGAGGGGACAAACGTTGATCTCTGGTTCCGGCAGACGCTCGGGCTCGTGAAGCGCGATGGCCGTTGGTTGGTTGCCCACCAGCATGAGTCTGTTCCGTTCGCCATGGATGGCAGCGGTCGCGCTCTGCTGGATCTGAAGCCCTGACGGAGCCAAAGGAAGCTCCTCCACAAGCGGTTTTTCCGAGGGGCTCAATCCGCGCTTGTATTGTAGCGAGCTATCATTGCTGCCTCCATTGAATGATCTGGTCGATACTGTCGGAATAGCTAGTAATGGCTGAACACGAAGTCCCTTGATCGGCCGGAAAATACGGCGTCGATCCCAGGCGAAGACTTATAGACATATGCCAAACGCGCAATCACCGTTCCGTCCGGAAAGGGGAGGGTGCTCTCGCGGAAAGCCTTCACGGCGATGTCGTTGCCAAGCACTGCGCGGATGTGGCTATTCTTTCCGGCTTCATGGGCCACCGCGATCAGCTACCAATCGCGGTATCGTTCGGGAAGAGCGGGGCCGTTGGGGCGATGGGACGTTTGGACGCTCGGAAACAGCGGAGGAAACCCGCCATAACACCGGAATCGGGGAATGTTCCAGTCGCGCGGGGCAAAAACAAGTGCCTCAGAGGAGTGCTGACGAACGGGGCACCTAGGCAGCTTACAGTTTTGAGAATGGAGCAGCGGAGACCGGAATATCTTGCCGTTCAATCCACCGAAACGAAACACGCGGCTATCGGTTCCAGAGGCCGAGAGTGCGCAGGGCCGGAGGAGGTAATTCTATCGCAGCCTCTCGGGACGGGATGCATTGGTTCGGTGTCCCTACCAGATGATGCGCACTCGCTCGGGTACACCGGTCGTCGCTTGCCGCTCTCGTCTTACTTGTTCTTAAGTAGCCAGACCTTCCCGGCCATCGTGATCCCGTAGACGTCTTTCGAGTTGTCATCGTCGAGATGCCGCCGCTCTAGGAAGCCATGTCCACTTAGCTCATCCAAAGCTTTAGCTGTTACGGACTTCACTTTCTGGGGCCGTTCCTTCCAGCGGTCTGACTTTGCGTAAGTCACCGTTGCATTCTGGTGCGTCCATTTACTCGACGGCTGCGGATATAGATCTCCCTCTTTGGCGAGTTTTAATGCGGCAATCTGCGATGGGGTAAGCTCAATCATGTTTAGGGAACCTGTGTCGTTTGAAGACGTCGTCCTAACACAATCCACTGACTTTGCCCGCCCAGCTTTTTCCCGATCATTGCGGCCGTGCACAGTCGAAAGCATGGGCGTGCTGCGTGCGACGGATTACCTGTGAAATCGCTTCAACCGCACGCGCGAGCCTTTGCCACTATTCTAAACTGGTGTCCGAGATAAAGGTGTCGAAAACACCGATGATAGTGACAACCTGCCAGTGCCCCCCAAACCTGGAAAAATGCACATAGGACATTGCTATCAATTTGGAGCTTTTCCGTGTTTTTCCGTGTCGCTTCGATGGTTGGTGCCTGCTTTCCGCTGTTAGCTTGCCGCATAATCCTTGCTGCGCATCGCGTTCTGAATTGGCCGTTTAAAACTGCGGGAACTTTTCCACTGTCCCAACTATTTGGAGTCATCCGCAGGGTCATCGACCGCAAGCGGCCTCCGTCTGCGCCATTGATTTTGACCACCCAAACGAAGCTATGCCCTTCCAAGATGCTTCGGCCAGAATTCCTGATGTACTTTTGCGGCTTCGTCTTGAAGGTCCGTCGGACCAACCACGGTGACGACGCGCGCGCCGGTTTGCAAAATCGACCGGCTCGGCACGTTCAACCCGATCCCAGCGATCTCGCCAAGCCGCGTTTCCGAGCACGCAAACACCATGCG
>Ga0055528_1001225_pt1 | contig 16391 bp, 10 predicted proteins | sample AraplaCol_mMS_r2_2_FD_55006 | JGI IMG/M metagenome (GOLD analysis project Ga0055528, IMG submission 55006) | Arabidopsis root microbial communities from North Carolina, USA - plate scrape MF_Col_mMS_r2 | ecosystem: Host-associated > Plants > Roots > Endosphere | place: USA: North Carolina...
GCCAACGCCCTGCTCAGCTACAGCCGCGGCGGCGGCGCGGCCGTGGTCGCCCCGTCGGGCGCCGAGGCCAGCGCCGCCGAGGCCGAGCGCCAGGTGGTGGCCGCCCGCATCCAGGCCTACGAGGCCAAGCGCGCCTCGCTGGCCGAACGGCGGGCCGGCGCCGAGGCCTCGGCCCGCTCGGCCCAGGCCGAGATCGTCAAGCTGGAACGCACCCTGCCGATCCTCCAGCGCCAGCTGGACGACCAGAAGATGCTGGAGGCCAAGGGCTACGGCGCCCGCCAGAAGCTGCTGCAGCAGGAACAGGCCATGGTCACCGCCGAGCAGGACCTGGTCGCCCAGCGCGGCCGCCTGGACGAGGCCCGCGCCCAGGTCGCCTCCCTGGCCCGCGACGCCGCCGAGCTGACCCAGCAGTTCGTCGGCCAGGCCGCCCAGGAGCGCGCCGAGGCCGAGGGCCTTGCCGCCACCCGCGCCGACGCCCTCAAGAAGGCCGAGCAGAAGCAGGGCCTGCAGACCCTCAACGCCCCCGTCGGCGGGATCATCCAGGCGGTGTCGGTCACCACCCTCGGCGAGGTGGCCGAGACCGGCAAGCCGATCGTCACCATCGTGCCCGACGGCGAGGCCCTGGTGGTCGAGGCCCTCGTCCTGGGCCGCGACATCGGCTTCGTCCACGTCGGCGACCGCGCGGTGATCAAGCTGGAGGCCTATCCGTTCACCCGCTACGGCACCCTGACGGGCGAGGTCGTCCAGGTCTCGCCGGACGCCATCGTCGACGAGAAGCGCGGCCTGGTGTTTCCCGTGCGGGTAAGGCTGTCATCGACGCGACTTAGGGTTGACGGCCGACAAGCTCTGCTGTCCGCTGGCATGAGCGCTTCGGTCGAGATCGTGACGGGGAAACGGCGGGTGATCGAGTTCGTATGGTCGCCGGTCGCGAAGACGGTGAGCGAGGCGGGGAGGGAGCGGTGAGAATATATCCAGCCAGAATACCTGCTAGGGTCGCGGATTTCTGGCGCGCAGGCGGGCGATATTCGAATATTGAATTATCTGTATAGGTCTCATTCAAAGTAATATCGCATACATACTTGATAAATATTCGATATCTCGCGGTAAAATACTAAACATTATCGACTGAAGTTTGTAGGTGGGGTGGGTCAATGTCTTCTAATGTTATGCGGCAAGTTCAAACTCTGAACTCTGACCTGGCGATCTTTACGCTCAAGATGACCAGTTTGGGCAAGGCTTGGTCGACGCTGAACAATCAGAAAACAGACCTAAACCAAGCGGCGTTCGATCTGGCGGTGCATGACGCCACGGTGTCGTTCTCGACACTTGGCAAGGACGTCGTTGAGTTGATGGGCAACTCCAAGTTCGCGAAAGTCCTTGGAGTCGGGCTCGGCGGTTTGGGCCTCGTCGGCGACATCGCCTCGCTAAAGATGACACTTGACGAATATGCCGCCTTACAAGCGCAAGGGGCGCCCATCCCTTACAGTTTGAACGTCAAACTGGCGATTCAAGTCGGCAAGGTTTCGTTGGGGGTCATCTCCATCCTCGCGGAATTCGCGGCCGGCCCCGAACTGGCCGCGGTGGCGGGCGGTTCCATCCTGCTGCTAGAATTTGCAGGATTCGCCGCCGACTACCTGCCGTCCGGGGCGGATTCCGATGACCAAAAGAAGGAGCTTGCTTCCGTCAAGAGCCAACTCAATTCCGCAGCCAGACTCTATGCGCCCGATGCGCCGATCGTGATGCAAGAGTTNCTTGTCACGGGAACGCACAATTTCGACTTCTCAGGCACGAGCGGAAGATCNGCCAATTGGTTCTATCATGATCCTGANAACAGCAAAGTTCAGGAGTTCCAGATTTGGAACAAATCTACGGGTAAACTACTCTTTACGATCGTCGATAACACAGGCCACCCGCGGACGTTTCCCTCTGGCGCGGACCTGGTGTTTCATACCGCGTCCGGAGATATCCGTGTCTCGCCCGACGGCTCCGTCACCAGGACAGTCAATGGCGTGACCACCAACGTGCCCCTGTCGACCACGGAGGGATCGTCCACGGTCATCGTCGTCGACGCCAACGGGATCACGGTCAACGAAGGTCTCAACAAGCCGGTGGATCTGTCGCACCCGACAAAGCACACGGCCCAAGAGAACGAAGACATCCTAGCGACGGCCGGCACGGTGGGTTCGATCATCGGCTCGAGCCTGGGCAGCATGCTGGCGGGCGATAACAAGATCGCCGGCATCGTGTACTCGTCGGTTCTGGGCGAGGTGGGCGAGCGCCTGGCCGCGGCGCTCGCGGCTCATGCGGCAGGCGAAACGGCGATGAACGTCGCTACGCAGGGCGGTCTGTCGGCCTTTGGCAGCGAAGTGGCCGTTCGGGCGGGGCAAGCCGCGATCGGTTCGGTCAGTTCCTGGCTCACGATGGAGCTTGGCCAGGCTCTTGGCCTGAAGGGTTTCGGCGCCGAGTTGTTCACGACGGTGGGATCGTCGGTGACAACCCGGGTTATCGCCAATCTGCTCGACGCGACGCTCGGCCCGAGCCAGATTTGGTCGGGCCTGGTCCCCAAAAGCACCGTCAACTCGCCCAACGCCGGGGGCATGGCGCTGGCCAACGCCGTCGGATCCTTCCTCGGCGCCAAGCTTGGCGCCATGGTCGTCAGCCCGCAAACCCAGGCCGGCGTGGCGCTGTCGTCGCTCGGCTCCGCTCTTGGGGCCTTCGCCGCCGGCAAGATCATCGGCCAGGTCACCGGCACGTGGATGAACCTGTTGGTTCCCGGCGTCGGCTCGTTCGTGGGCTTCGTGCTCGGCGCGTTGATCGGCAATTTGTTTGGCCGGAGAAAGCCCAAGATACCGACCGCCAGCGCCGAGACCGTGCTGCAGATTCCCTATGCGCAATATCAGTTGGGCGCGATCACGGTCACCAACAACGGCAATCGCGAGCTCGTCGTCTCGATGGCGTCTTCAGCCCGAGACATCCTCAACGACCTGATCAACAGGGTCGCCTATGTCAACACGACGACCTATGTCTCCAACCTCAACGGCTACGCCACAAACCAGACCTACGGCCACACCAACAGCCAGATCTATGTGAAGATCAACGGCGCCCAGACCAACTTCGCTTCGGCCGACCAGGCCGTGGAGTTCGGGGCCCTGACGGCGATCCGCAACACCAAGATCGTTGGGGGAGACATCTTCGCCAAGCGCGCCATCGCCCGCTCGGTCGCCGCCGACCTCACCTCCCTGTCCGGCGATCTGCAGATCGCCAGCGACTACCGCGCCTACGCTAAGAATCGCAGCCTGGTGAACGCGGCCATCACTGGCGCCTATGCCACCCTGACCGAGGCCGAGCAGAGCTACTACGCCGCCAACAAGGCGCTGATCGACAAGGCCCAGACGCAAGGGACTGCGGCTCTGACCGCCGGCGAATTGTCGATCTATAACGGCAACAAGGCGACCATCGACAAGATCATCGGCGCCCTGGAAAACCAGGCCCTGGCCAACCCCTGGATCATCACCCTGCAGCGGGTCAGCGAACTGGGCCTCGACAAGTGGACCCCCTCCGACTTCTACGGCGGTCTCCAGGGTTTCCTCTCCAGCTTCGACCTCTCCGGTCACGGCGTGGCGTTCGAGGACATCTACTTCCGCGACAACGGCAACTGGCAGGTCAAGATCGGCGCCTCGGGGCTGACCAAGGTCACCGACGTCGAGAGCGCGGCCGCCCAGGTCTGGCGGCTCTATGACGCGATCCTGCGGCGGGCTCCGGACCGGGCGGGCTTCGACGCCCACACGGCGATGGTGCGGAACGGCTCCAGCCTCAAGGACATCGCCACGATCTTCTACAACAGCGCGGANTTCGCGCTCAGCGGCGCCAACAGCCTGAACAACGCCCAGTTCGTCGACTGGATGTACANCAACATCCTTCGTCGTCCGGCGGACGCCGGCAACGGCTGGGTGGCCCTGCTGAACGGCGGCATGAGCCGNGTGGACGCCTTGCTCGGCTTCTCGGAATCNGCCGAACACAAGCTGATCACCAACGCGACCCTGCTCGCCAACACCTGGATCGACGAGAAGGGCCTGGACCTGTTCTCGATNNTGCCGACGGCGTCCAAGGACGGCCAGTCGGTGACGATCGACAGCTTCCCGTGGGCCATGAACTACGGNGGCGGCTATCGGTTCAGCAACGGNACCGGCGCCCAGGGCACCAGCAATTCGGATGTCGTCTGGTCGGCCAATGACGGGCCGATGATCCTCGACGACCAGCACACCGAGGTCGTCTGGCAGGACAACTGGCAGTACGACCCCTACGAGGGCGGCTGGTACAATTCGCCGACCGAGGACTACATCCAGAGCGACGGCGGCGACGACATCTTCATCGGCGGCCAGTACGACGACACGCTCTATGGCCGGTCCGGCTGGGACTGGCTGGCCGGCAACGCGGGCAACGACGCGCTTCACGGCGGCGATCAGAACGACGTGCTGATCGGCGGGGCGGGCGACGACGCGCTGTGGGGCGACGCGGGCGACGACTATCTGGCCGGCGGCGACGGCGCGGACGCGCTCTTCGGCGGTGCGGGCAATGACATCCTGGTCGACGGCCAGGGCTCGGAAATCCTGGCGGGCGAGGACGGCGACGACACCTTCCTGATCGCCGCGGACGGCACGTTCAACTGGTTCGTCGGCGGCGCGGGCAGCGACACCGTCAGCGCCGAGCGCCTGGACGTCGGGATCTTCGTTGATATGAGCTATCGGCCGCCCGGCTGGGACGGCTCCCCCGACGCCTGGGCGGGCGACCCGAACTCTCGGGCCTTGAGCGTGGTCAATGTCGACAACTACGCCCAATGGTACACGACCACCGGGCTGATGAGCGTTGAGAACCTCACGGGCACGCAGTTCCGCGATATCCTGGCCGGCAACGCCGACGGCAACGTCCTCAAGGGCCTGGCCGGAAACGACGCGCTCTACGGCCAGGGCGGCGACGACATCCTCGAGGGGGGCGCCGGCGCGGACACCCTGGACGGCGGCGCGGGGATCGACCGGTTGAGCTATGCGGGCTCGTCGGCGGGCGTCTATGTCGACCTTTCGACCGGCGAGGCGTTCGGCGGCGACGCCGAGGGCGACATCTTCGCCTTCGTCGAGGGCGTGCGGGGCAGCAAGCTCGCCGACCAGCTGAAAGGCGACGGCGGGGCCAATCTGCTGGAAGGCCTGGCCGGCGACGACTGGCTGGTGGCGACGGGCGGCCTCGACACCTTCGACGGCGGCGAGGGCAAGGACTTCGTCGACTATTCCGAAGCGACCTCGGGCGTCTCGTTGTACCTGGGCGGCTACACCCCGACCGGGACGACCAACGGCTACGGCTATACCGGCCTGGCCGCGAACCAGACCTATATCGGCGTCGAGGGCGTGGTCGGCACGGCCTATGGCGACAGCCTGTCGGCCGGCGACGGCGACCAGACCTTCGTGGGCGGGGCGGGCAACGACACGCTCAGCGGCGGCTCCGGAACCGACACCTATGTGCTGAACCTTGGCGACGGCGCCGACACCATCGTCGAGGACAACGGTGGCTGGAACGTGCTGTCCCTGGGCGAGGGGATCACGGTCTCCAACCTGATCGTCGGGACGGCGGGGGGAGCGAACGGCTGGCTGAGCCTGTCGGTTCGCGGCGGCAACGCCTCGGCCTATGTGGGCGGCAATTTCGCGCAGCTGACCAACGCCCGGGTCAAGACCATCGACCTGAACGGCGGCGGACAGCTCGACATCGGCAGCATCGACTACGCCGTCGGCGGCGTCACCGACAACGCCGACACCCTGGTCGGCCTCAGCGGCGAGCACTACGACCTGATCGTCGGGCTCAACGGCGCCGACACGATCCGGGGCATCGCCGCGGGTCAGGTGGAATCCAAGGGCAACGTGATCATCGGCGGGCTGGGCGACGACACCATCTACACGTCCGGCGGCGACGACCAATTCGCCTATGATCGGGGGGATGGCTTCGACACCATCACCGACGACGGCGGCGAGGACACCCTCGTGTTCGGCTCGACGGTGTCGGCCGAGGACGTGATCTACCAGGTGGTGGGCTCGGACCTCTATATCGGCGCCAAGAGCGCGACCGACCCCTCCCAGACCGCGTCGCAGGTCGCCGACCATGTCAAGATCATCGGCGGCGGCGTGAAGTGGATCGAGTACGACCCCTATGGCCAGCCCACCGGGACCTCGTTCATCAGCACGGTGGAGTACGTGGTCGCGGGCGGGACGTCGATCGACCTGCGCAAGCTGGACATCAACTGGACCCCGCAGACCTACGTCAACTACAGCAACTACTATCCGATCGCCCTGGACCTTGACGGCGATGGCCTCAACCTGTCGTCGGTCGACGGCTCCAGCGTGGTGGTCAAGACCGCCCAGGGCGGGCTGTCGAAGATCGCCTGGGTGGGGCCCACGGACGGCTTCCTGGCGGTCGATCGCAACGGCGACGGGGCGATCAACACCCTGTCGGAGATCTCGTTCGTGCAGGACAAGCCGGGCGCGACCAGCGACCTGGAGGGCCTGCGCACCTGGGACACCAACGGCGACGGCGTGCTGGACAAGGCCGACAAGGACTTCTCCAAGATCCTGCTGTTTGTCGACGCCAACCAGAACGGACGCTCCACGGCCAAGGAACTGCGCACGCTCGAAGAGGCGGGCATCGTGGCGATCAATCTGGGCGGAACGGCCACCGGCTATACGCGCGAGATGACCACCGAGAGCTTCGTGCAGAACACCCTCAGCTTCGTGTGGGCCGACGGGCGCACGGGCGGGGGCTACGACGTGGCGCTGGCCCGACGCGTGCTGGGCTCCGAAGGCCTCTACGCCGGCGAGTACCAGGCCGAGTGGGGCGCGCGCGACGAAGACGGCGTGCTGGGCCAGCTGCTCAACGATCCCAAGACCGCGGCCAAGGCCGCCCGGATCAAGGCCAAGAAGGGGCTGCTGGACAAGCTCGGCGCGACCTATGCGGAGGTCAAGGCCGCCGCCCAGGTCGATTTCTCCGACCACGACAAGGTCGATGCGGCGATCGCCAAGCGCTGGAAGAAGATGGACGCCTCCCAGCAGGCCGCCTGGTTGTCGGGTCAGGCCAGCGGCATGGACGGCCAGAAGAACCTGGCGGGGCTGAAGGCGATCTCGTCGCAGCAGTCGCTGAGCAACGCCCTGAGGCGCGGGGCCCAGGCCGGTTCGGACCTGGTCGCCCAAGGGCTGACCCAGGCCGCCGCCGGGGTCTCGTCCAGCGGGCCGGCATCGTCGTCCGCCGGCGGCCAGGGCGGGCCCGGCGGACTGGGCGTGGACTTCGGCCTGGCGTCCAGCGGACTCGGCGGCGTCGCGGCCGGCGAGCCGGTCGATGGGCTGGTCTCGTCCGGCGCGGGCATCGGCCAGGATCAGGCCTGGTGGCGCGGCGAGACCGGCGACGGCCTGGCCGGCGCCGGGTCGTTGGCGGCGCTGCTGGCGGCCATGGACCAGGGCCCGGGCGGCTCCGCGCCCGACGCGGGTTCGGCGGGCGACGACGGGGCCCTGCTGCAGCAGCAGATGCTGTTGCGCCAGGCCATGGCCGGGTTCGGCGGCCAGACCGGCGGTTCGGCGGCGATCTGGAACCGCGACGCGGCCCAGGCCTCGTCCGTCCTGGCCGCCGCCGGCCAGACGAACTTGCCCGCTGCGACCAATCTGGCCCTGGCGTCCTGATGCGATCCTGCTAGGACCCGCATAACGGTCGATTGGACCATCCCTATTTTCGTCGCCCGGCGTCTTCGCCGGGCGGCACAGGTCTTGGAGTTGAGATCATGGCCGAGGAGGCCAAAGGACAAGTCGCGGCGCCGCAGAAGACGGTGTCGCAGGTGCTGGGCGAAATCACCTGGCTGATGACCCAATCCCCCGTGCACAAGTCGCTGTTCATCGGCGACCTGGAATGGTTCGCCATGCCGGCCATCCTGCTGGAGCAGTTCCGGGTCTGGAACGGCCCCAACAGTCCGGCGGCGGTGGCGTTCTGGGCCTTCGTCTCCGACGACACCCAGGCGCGGCTGGAAGGCGGAGCCCACAAGCTTCGGCCCGACGAATGGAAGGGCGGCGAGAACCTGTGGCTGATCGAGCTGGTCGCGCCGTTCGGCGCGACCGACGAGATCCTGGCCGATCTCTCGACCAACGTCTTCGCCGGAGCGCCGTTCAAGTTCCACACCGTCGGTCCGGACGGCCAGCGGCGGGTCAGCGTCTATCCCGCGCTGGTGGGCCAGGCCTAAGACCCGGACATGGTTTTCGCTTCCGTCGCCCTGGCCGGGGCGTTGCACCTGGGGGAAGCGTCGTTCGCCGCGCCGCACGTCTCCCTGCCGCGCGCGATCGGGCTGCCTACCGAAGGCATGCGCCGCCGGGCGGGCTACAAAATCCGGACAAAGGCCTATCACCTAGCCGGCTGGGACATGCGCATCGAACGCGACGGCTTCACGGGGCTGACGCGCTGCCGGCTGTTCGCGCCGTCCGGCCTGGGGCAGGGGCGGATTTCCTACGCCGACGGGGTCCTCGGCTTTCATCTGGATCGCGACCGTGACGTCGCCCAGGCCTGGTACAGCATCGACGACGCCGCGCCTCGGCCGTGGCGCGACGACTATCCGGTCCTGATCGCCCGGCGGGTGTCGCTGGAGGGCGGCAGCCTGGCCAACCCCACCGGCGGGGTGGTGCTGATCCCCCAGGAAATCCTGGCCGGCGCCCGGACGGTGACGATCCGCGCCGACCGCGACGTCGCGCCCAAACGCTTCCACCTCAAGGGCTTCGAACAGGCCCTGGCCGCGGCCCGTGCCAACGGCTGCGCCGATCCGGCCGCCTTCTCGCGCGCGGCATGGTAGCCGCCCGACCCTGCTGGATGGCGGTCGGGGGCGTGGCCACGGCCGCCCTGTCGATGCTGGCCGCCTCGGTCGTTCCCGCGCGGGCCGATACGCTGGTCGAGGCCATCACCCGCGCCTACCAATCCAACCCCACCCTGCAGAGCCAGCGCTACGAGCTGCGGGCGTTGGACGACGCCTATGTCCGGGCCCATGCCGGTCTGCGACCGTCGGCCGAGCTGCAGATCACGGGAGACTACGCCGACAACCGGGCCGGCGACGCCACCCAGGCCCTGCGCCTCGTCGCGGACCCCCTGGCGGGGCGGCGCCTGGAGAGCAACCAGGGGCAGGCCAAGATCGTCATCGAGCAGCCGCTCTACAGCGGCGGCCAGGCCAGCGGGGCGGTCGATCTGGCCGCCTTGCGGATCCGCGCCGGCCGCGAGGCGCTGCGCGGGGCCGAGGGGGATCTGATCCTGCAGGTCATCGCCGCCTATGCCGACGTCCGCCGCGACCTGGAGAGCCTGGCCGTCCGTCGCGCCAACCTGGCGGCGTTGGAGCGCCAGCTGGACATCGTCCGGGCCCGCCAGGAGGCCGGGGAGGTCACGCGCACCGACGTCGCCCAGGCCCAGGCCCAGCTGGAAGCGGTCAGGACGCAGATCACGCTGGCGCAGGTCCAGCTGCAGGCCAGCCGGGCGAACTACGCCGCCCTGGTCGGCGATGGGCCCGGCGAGCTGGCGCCCGAGCCGCAGCTGCCGTTCTTGCCGGACCAGCTGGAGACCGCCTTCGACCTGGCCGAGGCGGACAATCCGGACTTGGCCCAGGCCAAGCTCACCGAGCAGCAGAGCCGCCGCCAGGCCGACCTGGCCAAGAGCGCCGGCCGGCTCGCGGTCTCGGCGCGCACGAGCTACGGCTCCACCGGCGAGCTGGCGCCGTTCTACGCCCAGGACCAGGACGTGGCCTGGACGGCGTCGATCTCCATCACCAAGCCCCTCTATGCGGGGGGAGCCTACCAGGCCGGCTACCACGAGGCGCTGAACCGCAACGGCGCGGACCGGCTGCGCCTGGAGGCGGCGCGGCGCCAGGTGATCCAGAACGTGCTCTCGGCCTGGAACCAGGCCGCCGCCGGGCGCGCCAACATCAAGGTCCAGCTGGCCCAGGTCGCCGCCGCCCAGATCGCCTTCGACGGCATGAGCGAAGAGTTCCGGGTCGGCCAGCGCTCGACCCTGGACGTGCTGGTGGCGGAACAGAACCTGCGCGAGGCGCAGCTGGCCCTGCTCGGGTCGCGGCGGGACGCCTATGTCGCCGAGGCGGCCCTGCTGCGCCAGACCGGTCGCCTCGAGCTGCGCGCGCTGACGCAGGGCGCGCCGCTCTATGACCCGTCCGCCCATCTGCGCGCCGTGAAATCGGACGGGGCCGTGCCGTGGGAGGGCCTGGTCGGCGTCGTGGACCGCGCCTTCGCCTCGAAGGCCGGGTCGGTGTCCCTGGAGCAGCCGCCCGCGCCCGTCGGCCCGCCGGTGCTCGTCGAAGGGTCGGCGAACGGGCCGGCGGACCGCCCCCTGGGCGAGCACAGCCGAACCACGCCCATTCCCGGAACCGTCGGGTACGAGCGATGAGGACCGCGCCCGGCATGTCCGTGTCGGCGGCGGTGTTGCCGTTCGGGTCCTGAGCGGCCAAATGAAGCTCAGGACGAATCCGAGCAAACGACCATGACCCATCCCATCGACGACCGTCTCGCCGCCGCCGCCTTCCATCGGCTGGTCGAGCATCTGCGCCTGCGCACCGATGTCCAGAACGTCGACCTGATGGGCGCGGCGGGGTTCTGCCGCAACTGCCTGGGCGACTGGGTCAGCGAGGCGTCGGAGGGGGCGCTGAGCAAGGACCAGGCCCGCGAAGCGGTCTACGGCATGCCTCAGGCCGAGTGGAAGGCGCGCCACCAGGGCCCGGCGACGCCCGAGCAGCTGGCGCGGATGGAGGCCAGCGTGGCGCTGAACGAGCGGCTGCGGACCGAGCGCGAGGCGCGGCTGGACGAGGCGCTGGACGAAAGCTTCCCGGCCAGCGATCCGCCGTCGATGACCGATCCGACGCGCTAGAAGGCGACCTGGGCGAAGAGGGCCGGACCCTTGAAGGTGTAGGACACCTCGCCGTTCCAGCGGTCCTTCTCGATGCCGAGATTGTAGTCGACGTACCGGTACATGACGCCGATGTCGACGTTCTTCCAGACGCGATAGGCGGCGCTGGCCTGGAGGTTGACCAGGCGGCCGTCATAGTCCGAGACCTTGAGCGACAGGTAGTCGGCTCGCCCGTTCAGCGTGATCTTGGGCGTGGCCTGATAGATCCCGTAGAGGCCGACCGTCGGCAGGGGCGCCAGGGCGTCGCGCTTGCGGTTCTCGGTCGAGAGCGCGGCCCCGCCCACATGGCCCTGGCCCTTCAGCCCGACCGTGAACTGGGTGACGTGCAGACCGACCACGACGCCCAGGTCGGCCTTGTCGTTCTTGACGAAGGAATAGCCGACCGCCACCCGATAGACATCGGTCTTGAATTCGCTGTCGATGGTCACGCCCGCCGGGAAGGTGACGTCGTCGAAGGTGAGATCGCGGTTGGCGGAGGTCGAGGCGTTGCGGTTGAGGGCGTAGTATTCGCCGATCACCGTCCAGCGATCGCCGATCCTGGCCCCGCCGAAGAGAGCGGGGAGGGACTTGCGGTCGCTCAGTTTCAGGTCGGATTCCAGGTCGATCTGCGTGCCCCGGGTGCCGGCGGTGTTGGACACCTCGACCGTGGTGTCGATGTCGGGCCAGAAGGCCTGCACCTGCAGCCAGTAGCGATCGTCCACCGATTGGGCATGGGCGGACGAGGCCATGGCGAGGAAGGCCGCGCCGATCGCCGCCCCCGTCGTCAGGAAGCCGGTCTTCGTGGACGATCGGGGCATGGCGTGTCTCCGCTTGTACCCGTCAAGCTGAGCGTGGAGGGGCCATGAACCAATCGGGAGAATTCTCAATTCCCGTCGGGATTTTACATTAGCGGGGCGCGGGGTTTGTCCGGAGCTTCGCCGGGCTCCGCCGCGCGGCCCGTCAGAACGCCAGCTTCCGGGCCTTCACCTTGACCCGGATCACGCGGTGGTTGGACGACATGTAGAGATGGCCGTCGGCGGCCAGCTCGCAGTTGGAGATCACGTCGTCGGCCCGGATGATCCCGATCCGCTTGCCGGCCGGGGTGAAGATCGAGATCCCGTCCTTGCTGGACGCCCAGAGGTTGCCGCCCCTGTCGACCTTCAGGCCGTCGCCGCCGTCGATGCCGCTGGCCGCGCGGTCGACGAACTGCCGGCGGGCCGTGGGCGCGCCCTTGGCGTCCAGGTCCCAGGCCACCCAGCCGGACTTGCGGTCGGTGGCGTATAGGGTCCTGCCGTCGGGCGACAGGCCGATGCCGTTGGGTTCGATCGTCCGGTCGATCATCGTCACGACATTGTCGGTCCCCAGGCGATAGACGCCCGAATAGTCGGTCTGGCGGTAGGGCGAGGTCCAGTCGCCCTTCAGGCCCCACGGCGGATCGGTGAAATAGATCGCGCCGTCGCGGGCCAGGACCAGGTCGTTGGGGCTGTTGAAGCGCTTGCCCTCGAAGCTCGAGGCCAGCACCGTCTTCTTCTGGGTCTTCAGGTCGATGCGCGAGACGCAGCGGTTGCCGCTGTCGCCGATCACCAGGCCGCCGCGCGCCAGGATCAGGCCGTTCGAACCGGCCTCGCGCAGGCTGCCCGTCTCGGGGCCGGCATAGCCCGAGGGCGTCAGCCAGACCGCGCCGCCGCCCGCCGGGGTCCAGCGCAGGATCTTGTTGGCCGGCACGTCGGAGACCAGCAGGAAGCCGTCCTTGCCGCCGACCCAGACGGGGCCTTCGCTCCAGGTGAAGCCGTCCAGCACCTGCTCGACCACGGCGTCGGCGTCGACCAGGGCGTCCAGGGCCGGGTCCAGGCGCTCGACCCGGCCGACCACGGGGAAGGTCTGCATCGCGGCGCGCGCCAGGCTCGGCGCGGCGGCGAGCGCCAGGATCGCGGCGGCCGCGCCGCGGCGGGTCATCGGGGAGGTGGGGTTCACGGCGGCGCTCCTGGTTTCCGACGGTTCGACCCCGCTGTTGTGCCTCGCGTCGGCCGCGAGCGCCACTGTTCACTGACAGCCTTGTCATAATCTAGATAGGATGCTATCTAATATCGATAGCAAGCTACCTATCTAGAATCCCATGACCTTGACCCCACGCCTTCTCGACGAACGCGCCTTCACCGGCTCGCTGCTGCGCCTGGCCCGGATCTACCGGCGCGAGGTCAACCGCGCCCTGGCCGAGCACGACCTGTCGGACGCCCGCGCCCTGCCGGTGCTGCACATCGCCCGCTCGGGCGGCGGCATGCGCCAGGGCCACCTGGCCGAGGAGTTGGGGGTGGAGGGGCCGTCCCTGGTCCGCATCCTCGACCAGCTATGCGCCGCCGGCCTGGTCGAGCGTCGCGACGACCCGAAGGACGGCCGCGCCAAGACCCTGCACCTGACGCCGGAGGGCGACGCCCTGGCCGTGATCGTCGAGGACGCCGTCCAGGAGGTGCGCACGCGCCTGCTGGCCGGGGTCAGCGCCGAGGACCTGGCCGCCACGGTGCGCACCTTCGCGATCTTCGAGGCGGCCCTCGACGCCGCCCACCGGCAGGAGGGCTGAGGCCGCTCCGCCATGCCCAAGTTCGACAGATGGACGCTGCTGTTCTCGGTGAACAGTTTCGCGGCGGCCATGCTCGCCCTCTACATCGGTTTCGCCCTNGGCCTTCCCCGGCCGTACTGGGCGATGACGACCGCCTATATCGTCAGCCAGCCGCTGGCCGGGGCCGTGCGCTCCAAGGCCGTCTACCGCCTGCTGGGCACCCTGCTGGGCGCGGCCGCCGCCGTGGCCATGGTGCCCAACCTGGTCAACGCGCCTGTCCTGCTGTGCCTGGCCATGGCCCTGTGGGTCGGCGGTTGCCTGACCGTGTCGCTGCTGGACCGCACGCCGCGCTCCTACATCCTGATGCTGGCCGGCTACACGGCCGCGATCATCGGCTTTCCCAGCGTGAACCAGCCGGGCGGCATCTTCGAGGTCGCCGTCTCGCGGGTGATCGAGATCGGCCTGGGCATCCTCTGCGCAACCCTGGTCCATAGCCTGGTCTTCCCGCGTCCGGTCGGGACCGTGCTGCGCCAGCGCCTGGCCGCCTGGCTGGGCGAGGCCGACCGCTGGGCGCTGGACGTGCTGAAGGGGCAGGGCGCCGACGCCCTGGTCCGCGACCGCCGCCACCTGGCGGCCGCCGCCAGCGAGATCCACCTGCTCGCCGTCCACCTGCCGTTCGACACCTCGCGGCTGCGCGAGACCACCGGCGCGGTGCGGGCCTTCCACGACCGCATGCTGCTGCTGATCCCGCTGCTGTCGGGCCTGGCCGACCGCATGGAGGCGCTGAAGGACGTTTCAGACGCCGTCGTGCGCGAGGCGCTGGACGCCGTCGCCGCCTGGATCGAGGCCGGCGCCCCGCGCGAGCCGGGCCTGGCCCTGGTCGAGCGCCTGGACGCCCTGGCCGGCGCGCGGCGCGACGCCGACTGGTCGGGCCTGCTGATCGAGAGCCTGCTGGTCCGCCTTTCCGAGGCCGTCCGGGCCCTGGGCGAGGCCCACGCCTTGATGGTCCGGCTGTGCGACCCCGACGCCCCGTTGTCGCCGGCCCTGGAGGCGGCCGCCGCCACGGCCGGCCGCCGCAAGCTGCACGCCGACCTGCCCCTGGCCCTGCTGTCGGGCGGGGCGGCGGTGATCGCCATCCTGCTGTCGTGCGCGGCCTGGATCGGCCTGGGCTGGGGCGACGGCGCGGCGGCACCGGTCATGGGGGCGGTGTTCTGCTGCTTCTTCGCGGCCATGGACGACCCCGTGCCGGCCATCAAGAACTTCGGCCTGTTCTCGCTGCTCTCCCTGCCGCTGGCCGCGCTCTACATGTTCGCCGTGCTGCCGGCGATCGACGGCTTCCCGCTGCTGCTGGCGGTGATGGCCCCGCCGCTGGTGTTCCTGGGCCTCTACATCCCCAATCCCAAGACCATGGGCGCGGCCCTGGCGGTGATCATGGGCTTCGCCAACGCCATGGCTCTGCAGGAGAGCTTCAGCGCCGACTTCGCGAGCTTCCTGAATGGCAATCTCGGCCAGTTCGTCGGCCTCCTGGCGGCGATCATGGTCACGGCCGGCCTGCGCTCGATGGGCGCCGACGCCAGCGCCCGCCGCCTCTTGGGCCGCACCTGGACGGGCCTGGCCCGTCTGGCCCGGGCGAACGCCGCGCCCGAGCCCACCGCCTTCGCCGGCGTGCTGGTCGACCGCCTGGGCCTGCTCACCCCCAAGCTGGCCGAGACCGGCTCGCGGGGTGACCTGGTCGGCGTCGACGCCCTGCGCGACCTGCGGGTGGGCATGAACCTGGTGGCCGTCCAGGCCGCCCGGCCCGACCTCGCCCGCGCCAGCCTCGACGCCGCCCTGGACGGGGTGGGCGAGCGCTTCGCCGCCCTGGCCGCCGGCCGGACCCCGCCGCCCGACGCCGACCTGCTGACGCGCCTGGACGCCGCCCTGCGCGACGTGGCCGGCGCGACGTCCGACGCCCAGGTGCAGGGCGTGACCGGCCTGGTCGGCCTGCGCCGCAACCTGTTCCCCGACGCCCCGGCGCCGAACCTCGTCATGGAGCCCGCCTGATGATCGGCGAGATCAACCTCGACGGCGTCCTGCTGTCTTCCGTCCTCGTCTCGGCCCTGATCGCCCTGGCCGCCGCCTTCGTGCTGCGGCGGGTGCTGTCGTGGGCCGGCGCCTACCGCTTCGTCTGGCATCCGGCGCTCTTCGACACCGCCCTGTTCGTCATCCTCTGGGCCGCGGTCATCGCGGCCCCCCTGCCGATCGATCTCTGACCATGTCCAAGCTGAAAACCGTCCTGCTGACCGGCGCCCGCTTCGCCGTCACCGCCGCCGTCGTCGCCGCCGCCGTGGTCGGCGGGCGGGCCCTGTGGACCCACTACCAGGTCGATCCGTGGACCCGCGACGGCCGCGTCCGCGCCGACGTGGTCCAGGTGGCCCCCGACGTCTCGGGCCTGGTGACCCGGGTCGAGGCCGTCAACGACCAGACCGTCAAGGCCGGCCAGCCGCTGTTCTATGTCGACCGCGAGCGCTACGCCCTGGCCCTGCGCCAGGCGGACGCCAACGTCGCCGCCGCCCGGGCCACCCTGGCCCAGGCCCGTCGCGAACTGGTCCGCAACCGGACCTTGGGCGAACTGGTCGCCGCCGAGAGCACCGAGCAGAGCGCCTCCAAGGTCGAACAGGCGCAAGCCGCCCTGGCCCAGGCCGACGCGGCCCGCGACGTCGCCCGGCTGAACCTGGAGCGCACGGTGGTCTACGCCCCCACCGACGGCTTCCTGTCGGACCTGACCCTGCGCACCGGCGACTATGTCACGGCCGGCAAGCCGGTCCTGGCCCTGATCGACAGCCGCTCGTTCCGGGTCGAGGGCTATTTTGAAGAAACCAAGCTGTCGGGCCTGAGGATCGGCATGCCG
>Ga0055528_1001243_pt1 | contig 16193 bp, 17 predicted proteins | sample AraplaCol_mMS_r2_2_FD_55006 | JGI IMG/M metagenome (GOLD analysis project Ga0055528, IMG submission 55006) | Arabidopsis root microbial communities from North Carolina, USA - plate scrape MF_Col_mMS_r2 | ecosystem: Host-associated > Plants > Roots > Endosphere | place: USA: North Carolina...
TCTTCCGGCGAACCGGGAGGGCCGCCCCAGACATTCTCGCCCTGGTCGATGAAGATTTCCGAGCACGGACCGCAGGGGCCGGTATCGCCCATCTGCCAGAAATTGTCTGACGTCGGGATGCGGATGATCTTGTCGTCGGAGAAACCAGCGATCTTCTTCCAGAGCGTCGCTGCTTCCTCGTCCTCGGAATAGACGGTGACCAACAGCCGGTTCTTCGGCAGGTCGAAGCCCTCGGTGACCAGCTTCCAGGCAAGCTCGATCGCATTCTCCTTGAAATAGTCGCCGAAGGAGAAGTTGCCGAGCATTTCGAAGAAGGTCAGGTGGCGNGCAGTATAGCCGACATTGTCGAGGTCGTTATGCTTGCCGCCGGCGCGCACGCATTTCTGCGAGGTCGTCGCCGTCGAATAGGGACGCTTTTCGAGNCCGGTGAAGACATTCTTGAACTGCACCATGCCGGCATTGGTGAACATCAGCGTCGGGTCATTGCGCGGCACGAGCGGGCTCGATGGAACGATCTCGTGGCCGTTCTTCTTGAAGTAGTCGAGGAAGGTCGACCGGATATCGTTTACACCGCTCATTTCATGCCCTTCGATGCTGCCAGCAGGCAGGTAAAATTAAATCCATCGGCTTTTATCGTCCGACCTTGCCACTGTCCAGCAACAAACAAAACCGGCCGCATTCTCGTGAGGGAATGCGGCCGGTTCGAATTCGTTATGTGCTAGGCTGGATTACATGTCGCCATCGCCAGCATCATCGCCGGCATCCGGGCCGCCATTCTGCAGGAAGCGGTCGGCGATCAGGCCGGCATTCTGGCGCAGCGCCGTTTCGATCTCGCGGGCGAGATCCGGATTGTCGCGCAGGAAGATCTTGGCGTTTTCGCGGCCCTGGCCGAGACGCTGGCTGTTATAGGAGAACCAGGCGCCCGACTTCTCGACGATGCCGGCCTTGACGCCGAGGTCGATCAGTTCGCCGGTCTTGGAAACGCCCTCGCCATACATGATGTCGAATTCGACCTGCTTGAAGGGAGGCGCCATCTTGTTCTTGACGACCTTGACGCGCGTCTGGTTGCCGATGACCTCTTCGCGTTCCTTGACCTGGCCGATACGGCGGATGTCGAGGCGGACGGAGGCATAGAACTTCAGCGCGTTGCCGCCTGTCGTCGTTTCCGGCGAACCGAACATGACGCCGATCTTCATGCGGATCTGGTTGATGAAGATCACCATCGTATTCGACTTGGAGATCGAAGCCGTCAGCTTGCGCAGCGCCTGGCTCATCAGGCGGGCCTGCATGCCCGGCAGGTTGTCGCCCATTTCGCCTTCGATTTCGGCGCGCGGCGTCAGCGCTGCCACGGAGTCGACGACGAGAACGTCGATCGCGCCGGAGCGCACCAGCGTATCGGTGATTTCGAGCGCCTGTTCGCCGGTGTCGGGCTGCGAGATCAGGAGGTTCTGCAGGTCGACGCCGAGCTTGCGGGCATAGACCGGATCGAGTGCATGTTCGGCATCGACGAAGGCGCAGATGCCGCCCTTCTTCTGCGCTTCGGCAATCGTCTGCAGGGCGAGCGTCGTCTTACCAGAGCTTTCCGGACCGTAGATCTCGATGATGCGACCCTTCGGCAGACCGCCGATGCCGAGGGCGATATCGAGGCTGAGCGAACCTGTGGAAACCGTTTCGATCTCGACGATGTTCTCGTTCGAGCCGAGTTTCATGATCGAGCCCTTGCCGAACGACCGCTCGATCTGTGAGAGTGCCGCTTCGAGCGCCTTGCTTTTGTCCACCGATTTGTCCTCTACGAGCCGCAATGAATTCTGAGACATTCGATCCACCTTTAGGTTATTGACGCTGCTCTAGCAATGTCGCCGCTGATGCGAAGTTTGTACCNGATTTGTTCTTATTTCGCAATGGGGTTGCAAATAATTGAAAGAAAAAGGTAAAACGGCCTGTGTTCTATTTTTGTTTTATCGATGCAAAGCAACGGCTTAATGNCCCGCAGGCNCTGAATCCTGCCGCTTTGCGCCGCATTCGATTCGCTTTCGAGGTGCAGAAATGAGCGGCAAGATTCTTGTCCTCGGCGGCGCCCATATCGATCGTCGCGGCCGTATCGCCGGTGAGACGGCACCGGGGGCCAGCAACCCCGGCTCATGGTTCGAGGAGCCGGGCGGCGGCGGCTTCAACGCGGCCCGCAATCTTGCCCGTCTCGGCTTCGACGTGACGATGATCTCCCCGCGCGGCGGCGATCCGATCGGCGAGATGGTGAGCGAGGCGGCCGACTTTGCCGGCATCAACGACCGTCCTTTCGTCTTCCTCGACCGCAAGACGCCGAGCTATACGGCGATCATTGAGAAGGACGGCAATCTCGTCATCGCGCTCGCCGACATGGAACTCTACCGCTTCTTCGTGCCGCGCCGCCTGTCGATCCGCTGGGTGCGCGATGCCTTCGCCGCCACCGATTTCATCCTCTTCGATGCCAATCTGCCGGAGGAAACGGCAGCCGCGATCGTTGCAAGGGCCAAGGCGCTCGGCAAGCCGGTCGCGGCAATTGCCATTTCACCGGCCAAGGTCGTGCGTCTCCTGCCCTGCCTCGGAGGCATCGACTATCTCTTCATGAATGAGGCCGAGGCTGCAGCCCTCACCGGCAAGCGGCCGGACGACGCTGCCGGCTGGCCGTCNCTGCTCGGTGACATCGGNNTNGGCGGCGCGGTCGTCACCCGCGGCCAGCGCGAGCTTGTCGCCTTCAAGAACGGTCGCGCACTTCTCCTGCAGCCGCCGATTTCTGACAATGTGGCCGATGTCACCGGTGCGGGAGATTCGCTCGCAGCAGGCACACTGTCTGCCTTGATGTGTGGCCATCCGCTCGAAGAAGCGGTCCGCCATGGTGCGGCGGCAGCCGCCCTCACCGTCCAGTCGCGGCATGCGGTGAACGAAAATCTCGCGCCGGACCTTCTTCGCGACATGCTTTCGCTTGTCCCGGCCGCCAGAATTCTGCAATGAAGCGGCAACATCGATAAACGGATACGGATCATGACCAAACCTATCTCGCCCCTCCTGCCGATCTCCTATTCCAAGGAAGTCGCCGCCGCCAAGCAGCGCGGCGCACCAATCGTGGCGCTCGAATCGACCATCATCACGCACGGCATGCCCTACCCCGGCAATATCGAAATGGCGCGCAGCGTCGAAGCGATCATCCGCGACCAGGGTGCCGTGCCTGCCACCATCGCCGTGATCCACGGCACGCTGCATATCGGCCTGGAGGCCGCCGAACTGGAACAGCTCGCCAAGGCCAAGGACGTGATGAAAGTATCGCGCGCCGATATCGCCTTCGCGATCGCCGAGCGCCGCACGGGTGCAACGACTGTCGCTGCCACGATGATTGCCGCGGCACGCGCCGGCATCAAGGTCTTCGCGACCGGCGGCATCGGCGGCGTGCATCGCGGTGCCGAAGAAACCTTTGACATCTCCGCCGACCTCGAAGAACTGGCCCGCACCGGCGTCATCGTCGTCTGTGCCGGCGCCAAGGCGATCCTCGATATTCCGAAGACGCTGGAAGTGCTGGAGACCCGCGGTGTGCCCGTCGTCACCTATGAAAGCGATGAATTCCCGGCCTTCTGGTCGCGGGCCTCAGGCATCCGCAGCCCGCTGACCCTGAACAGCCCGGCAGCGATCGCCAATTTCCAGACGACGCGCGAACAGCTTGGTATCGACGGCGGCATGCTGATTGCCAACCCGGTGCCGGAAGCAGACGAAATTGCCCGCGAAGAAATGGAAATCTATATCGAGCGCGCCCTCGACAGTGCCGAGCGTGACGAAATCACCGGCAAGGCGGTAACGCCTTACCTGCTGAGCACGATCTTCGACCTGACGGATGGCCAGAGCCTGAAGACGAATATCGCGCTCGTGGAGAACAATGCGCGGCTGGCGGCAGAAATTGCCGTCGCACTCGGCGAATAACTAATCGTCCCGCGGGGTTCGCCCCGCCAATATCACTGAGAAATTTAAGGGGCGCTCCAGCGCCCCTTTTTCGTATCAGCTGTCCAGCGTCTCTTTCACCGCCACAGCCAGTTGCTTCAGCGAGAATGGCTTCGGCAGGAAGCCGAACTTGGCTTCCGGCGGCAGGTTGCGGGCGAACGCATCCTCGGCGTAACCGGAGACGAAAATGAACTTCAGATCCGGATAGTTCTTGCGCAGCTCGCGCAGCAGCGACGGTCCGTCCATCTCGGGCATCACCACGTCGGAGACGACGATATCCACCTTGCCTTCGAGCTCCTCCATGATCTCGAGGGCCTCGACGCCAGAGCCGGCCTCGTGGACCGTGTAGCCACGCGTCTCCAGCATGCGCTTGCCGCCGCGCCGCACCGCTTCCTCGTCCTCGACGAGCAGGATGACGGCGGAGCCCGTCAGGTCTTCGGGCTGCTTCGGCTGCACCAGTTCCACGACGTTCGCGCCACCTGCCGCAACCGCCTGATCGGCTGCCTCCGCCTCGGCGGCAACGGCCGGTTCGACGATATGGCGCGGCAGGAAGATGCGGAAGGTGGTGCCCTTGCCGACTTCCGATTCCGGCTGGATATAGCCGCCGGACTGCTTGACGATACCGTAGACCATAGCGAGGCCAAGACCGGTACCCTTGCCCACTTCCTTTGTCGTGAAGAAAGGCTCGAAGATCTTGTCCATGATCTCGGGCGCAATTCCGGTGCCGGTATCGGTCACTTCCACCAGCACCATGTCCTCATGCGGCATGTAGGAGTAGTTGAAGGCGGCGACTTCGGCGGCCGGCAGGTTGCGCGTGCGCAGCGTCAGCGTGCCGCCCTTCGGCATCGCATCGCGCGCATTGACACTGAGATTGATCAGCACCTGCTCGAACTGCGAAAGATCGGTTTTGACCGGCCAGAGATCCCGGCCATATTCGACGTCGAGCTTGACGTTCGTGCCTGAAATCAGCCGGTCGACCAGCATGCGAAGATCGCCGACGACATCGGTGAGGTTGAGCACCGTCGGCCGCATCGTCTGCTTGCGCGAGAAGGCGAGCAGCTGGCGCACGAGAACGGCCGCACGGTTGGCGTTACGCTTGATCTCCATGAGATCGGCAAAGCTTGCATCGGCCGGCCGCGCCTGCAACAGCAGATGGTCGGAGGAAAGCAGGATCGCCGTCAGCACATTGTTGAAGTCATGCGCGATACCGCCGGCGAGCGTGCCGACCGCATTCATCTTCTGCGTCTGCGCCATCTGCGCTTCGAGCGCCTTCTGCTCGGTCACTTCCACCGCATAGACGATGGCCGCCTCCTCGGGCGCCTCGTCGCTCTGGTCGATCACGGCATTCACGTAGAAGCGGAAGAAGCGTGCATCGTCGGTCGGCGTGCGGGAATCGATCGGGGCGATATCGCCCTGCCGGTCCTTGGCGGCGGCAAGCGCTGCGGCAAGCTGCGGCCGGTCGCTCTCCTGCACGATCGTTTCCATCAGCGCGCCGCGCTCCAGATCGTCACGCGAGACGATATTGGAGAACAGCTTCAGGAAAGGCGCATTGGTGCGCAGGATCTTGCCCTTGCCGTCGACGGAGGCAATCGCCATCGGCGTATTGTTGAAGAAGCGGGTGAAGCGCATGGCGGCTGCCGAGGCCGATTGCCCGTTCTCGCCATCCTTGTCGCGCGTGAGCACGATGGTGCGGCTTTCGCCCGGCGCCCCGTCGCGCATGGAAGTGACGCGGTGGATGATCTGCACCGGCAGGCTCTGGCCGTTCGATTTGCGCAGGTCGAGATCGAGCGTGACAGTCTTCTTCAGACCCGGTTCGGCTTGCACGACTGGATCAGCGCCAGCCCCTCGCCGGCGACGAGATCGCCGATATTCATCGAGCCCGGCATGAACTTGGTGAGGTCGAGCCCCAGCCATTCGGCAAGCGTCGCATTGAGATAGAAGATTTCGCCCTTGCGCCCGGCGGAAAAGAAGCCTGACGGAGCGTGGTCGAGATAGTCTATCGCGTTCTGCAGCTCCTTGAAGAAGCGCTCCTGGTCCTCGCGCTCAGCGGTGATATCGGTGATCTGCCAGATCTGCAGCGGCTTGCCGTCGCCATCGTCAGGCTGCAGCAGCCGGGCCTTGAGACGATACCAATGTGCGCCGGCGCTGCTTCCCGGTCCGACTGCGCGCAGCAGGCGGAATTCCTCGCGCCCCTCCCGGCCTTCACGCAAGCCGTTCACCAGGCGGTAGAGCGCCTCATTCGATTCGCGGTGGCGCGACAGCAGCGTTTCCAGCGTCTGCACCTCTGTTGCCTTGCGTGCGCCCGTCAGCGCCCCGTAGGCGGCGTTGGCATAGACGATGCGGCCCTTCTCGTCTGTGATCAGCGAACCGTCCGGATGGCTGTTCAGGAAAGCGCGCGCCAGGCTGTCGGACTGGCGCTGCGGCATGACCTCGATGAAGCCGATAACGGAGGAAACGAGGAAGAAGATGCCGACCATGGCGAGAACGCCGAGACAGCCGAGTACCAGCTCGTTGCCGAGCGAATCTTTGAAGAAGACGAAGGCTGCCGCCGCCGCAATCAGCACGATCGCCAGCAGAATGATGCGTATCGCAGTGCCCGAACGCCCCCCACGATCCACAAGCGGCGCGTTATAGTCGTCGACCTGACGCGATTTCGTCATCTATTCCTCGCATAAGCCCCTCCTGCCGCGCTCGCTAACATCGCTGCGAAACAGGAATCAGGCACTCTTTCCTTCTTATCAACTTGCTGCGCCCGCAAAAACAGCAGGTTTCGTCAGACTGCTTGAATTCACAGGCAAACGCGCCAGTTTTCTTGCAAGCCAGCTGGTGTAACCTCGAGAGCTTGCCGGCCAAATAACTGCACAACACGAAATCGCCTTCGCCGGTGACTGGACAGACCCGGCGGCTCTTGCCTAAGGAGCGGAAAAGTCGTCTGTTGTGCCATAATGCGAAATGGAGTGAGTGCCTATGTTCGATGATGTTGTAGGAGCTTACGGTAGCCGCTTCCTGCTTGCCGCTGGCGGCGTCGGTATTGCCCTCATCCTGCTCATCCTGGTTCTGTGGTTCCTGCGCAACCGCGCGCCCTCGCCCTTCGTTCGTGGCGGGCGCAACCGCCAGCCGCGTTTGCAGGTGCTCGATGCCGCCGCCGTCGATGCCCGCCGTCGCCTGGTGCTCGTGCGTCGCGACAATGTCGAACATCTCGTCATGATCGGCGGTCCGACCGATATCGTCATCGAAAGCCGCATCCTGCCGGAAACCGAAGCCGAAACCGGAAGTGATTTCCGCCCGCAGCCGGTCGAGGAGCGTTCACTCGCTCCGGAGCGTGAAGTCGTCCAGCCACGCCGCGAGCCGCAACCAGCGCCGCAGCCGAGGCCGGTCGCCGCTCCCGTCGCACCGCCTGTGGCTGCAAGCGCCGAACCCGATCTCGAACCCTATAGCCCGGCACCGGCTGCGGTCATCGTCCCGGTCATCGCACCGCCGGCCGAGCCTATCCGTCAGCGCTCCGAGCCCCCGGTTGCTCCAGCCGTGGCTCCGCCGATGTCTGGGCAGCAGGCTTCCGCGCCACAGGTTTCTGCTCCGCCGCTGAGTGCCGAGCGCGATAGCCCGCAGCGCATGTCGCAGCCTCAGCCACGGCAGCCCGAACGCCCAGCTCCGCAACCGGTGCCCGATACCGCCAACGCTGCCGATATCCTCGATGCGGCCCGTCAGCGCGTACTGCCACAGCAGCGTATCGAACCGGAAGTATCCACCCCGCCGGCCCAGAGCATTCCCGCCGTCTCGCGCGGTGCCCCGGTCGCCACGGAAGATGGCGGTCTGCAATCGGCCGCCATCCGCCGGGATTTCCAGCGCATCCTTGATGAGGAAATCTCGGCCAATCCGGCCGCCGAGCGCGTGGTTCCCGTACCCAATGCACAGCAGGCGCGCCCTGCCCCACAGCCATCCCCTCAGCCCGGCTCGATGCCGCGCCGTGATCCTGAAATGGCGCCAATGACAGGTGCGGATGCCGCCCTTCAGAAGGAAGTTGCCCGCATCTTCGGCGAAATGAGCGTCAATCGCGACAAGTAGTCCGGGGTCGGATCACCGGAGCAAACCGGTAAAACAAAAAGGCACCGCGATCGTCCCGCGGTGCCTTTTTCAATTCCGGTCGGGAGCGATTATTCGTCCCGGTAAACCTTTTCGCGACGCTCGTGGCGTTCCTGGGCTTCGATCGACAACGTGGCGATCGGGCGGGCGTCGAGACGCTTGAGACCGATCGGCTCGCCGGTTTCCTCGCAGTAACCGTAGGTACCGTCTTCGATGCGCTGCAGGGCTGCGTCGATCTTGGAGATCAGCTTTCTCTGACGGTCGCGGGCGCGAAGTTCGATCGCCCGGTCGGTTTCTGAGGATGCACGGTCTGCAAGATCGGGGTGGTTTGCGCTCTCCTCGGCCAGATGGTCGAGCGTTTCACGCGCTTCTCTAAGGATATCGTTTTTCCAGGCAACCAGCTTGGCTCTGAAATAAGCGCGCTGGTTCGTATTCATGAACTCCTCGTCTTCCGAGGGAACATAATTGCTAAGATCGATCTTCTCACTCAACGCGATTCTCCTGAAGAACATCTCATCTGGCCGGGTGTATATCCCAAGGGCTATCCGCGATTCAAGCCAAATAAGACACGTAAACAGATTTTTAAATCTGTCATAAATTTGAGCTAACAGTCTATTTTCTCACCATTATTCCGAACCGCGATTTTTGCTTCGCCTTCAACATGCCGTGTTGAGCATGGCGTTTCGCGCTATTGAAGGCCGGCTGGCAGTTGACGTTGCGGGAGTGCAACCGCTACTGAAAAGGCTCCGTTCGAAGCTGGATTTGCCCATGGCCGCCCTCCTGCCTCCACCCCACCGGATCTACCTCCTGCGTCACGCCGAAGCCGCCTGGGCCGAGCCCGGACAGCGCGATTTCGACCGCCCGCTGAACGAGAAGGGTTTCGGCGATGCCGAGATTGTTGCCGACCGCGCAGCCGACAAGGGCTACCGTCCTGATGTCCTGATCAGCTCGACCGCGCTTCGTTGCCGCGACACCGCCGAGGCCGTGCATCGGGCCATGGGCGAAACGCTCGACATGCTCTTTGTCGACACGCTCTATAACGCCTCCGTCGATACCTATCTCGAAATTATCGACGCGCAGGATGTGGGAAGCGTCATGCTCGTCGGTCACAACCCGACCATGGAGCAAGCCTTATCGGCGCTGATCGGCCAAAAGGCTATGGCAGCCTCTGTGCCGAAAGGTTTCCCGACAGCCGGTCTCGCTGTCATCGACTATGTCGCTACGACTTCGGCATGGCGTCTCGTCGATTTCGTCGTCGACTGAGCTTTCGCGCCGCTTCTTTTTCGGGCCGCGGCCCCTCCCTATATTGCAGGCAGTGCCACCAGGGATTCCGATTTGCCGCCACGCCTGACATCCTTTGCCGACGACGCGCTGATCGCGTTGGATAATCTTGCGGACCGCGCCAGCGGTCTCGTCAATCCGACCATCCGGCTCGGTGTCACCGGCCTTTCCCGCTCCGGCAAGACCGTCTTCATTTCCTCGCTGGTCCATAATCTCCTGCATGGCGGCCGCCTGCCGCTCTTCGAAGCGGTGCAGTCCGGCCGCGTTTCGGCGGTGCGCCTGGAGCCTCAGCCGGATGATGCCGTGCCGCGCTTCCAGTATGAGGATCATATCCGCGCGCTGGTAAAGGAGCGCATCTGGCCGGATTCCACCCGCGCGATCTCGGAGCTGCGCATCACGCTCGATTATCAGAGCGCCAGTTCCTGGACGCGCATGTTTTCCCCCGGCCGGCTTTCCATCGATATCGTCGACTATCCCGGTGAATGGCTGCTCGACCTGCCACTGCTCGGCAAGGATTTCCGAACGTTCAGCGAGGAAACCATCGCCCTTGCCGCAACCGGCATCCGCGCCGAGCTGTCGAGCGCCTGGCTGGGTCTGACGNGAGCGACGGACATCAATGCTCCCGCTGACGAAATGGTCGCCCGCGACCTCGCAGTGAGCTTTGCCGACTATCTGAAGGCCTGCAAGGCGGACGAGCGTTCTCTCTCCACCCTTCCTCCCGGCCGCTTCCTGCTGCCCGGNGATCTCGACGGCTCGCCTGCCCTGACCTTCGCCCCGCTTGCCCTGCCGCCCGAAGGCCGGCCGAAGCATGGCTCNCTCTGGGCGATGATGGAGCGCCGATACGAGGCCTACAAGTCCGTGGTCGTCAAACCCTTCTTCCGTGAGCATTTCGCCAGGCTCGACCGGCAGATCGTTTTGGTCGACGCTCTCCAGGCGATGAACCGCGGTCCGGAAGCCGTGCAGGATCTGGAACGCGCCCTGACCGATGTGCTGGCCTGTTTCCGCCCCGGCACCAATTCCATCCTGTCATCGCTGCTCGGCCGGCGCATCGACCGCGTTCTGGTGGCCGCCACCAAGGCCGACCACTTGCACCACGAGAGCCACGACCGGCTGGATCGACTCACGCGCCGTCTCGTCGATCGCGCCATCGACCGCATCGGCATGGCCGGCGCCGGCATCGATGTCATGGCACTCGCCTCCGTGCGCGCCACGCGCGAAGCCACCGTGCGGCGCGACGGCCACGACCTGCCCGTCATTGTCGGCACGCCTATGACTGGTGAAAAGATCGCCGGCGAGATCTTTGACGGTGAGCGCAAGACGGCGATCTTCCCAGGCGACTTGCCGGAAGATCCGCAATCGCTGTTCGAACGCATCGAAGCCGGCGACAGCACGGTCGAGCTGCCCGATGTCAANGTGGTGCGCTTCCGTCCCCCGCAGCTTGAGGAAACCGGCGGCGGCATCAAGCTTTCCGTGCCGCATATCCGTCTTGACCGCGCCATGCAGTTCCTGTTCGGAGACCGCCTCGCATGAGCAAGCCGCCGATCGACCAGCCCAATCCGCCGCGTCGCGCCCCTGCCGCCTTCACCTATGAGGAGGAAAACGCAGCACCCGAATCCCCCCGCGCGGAACGCCGCAAGCCGGCAAGCTTTTCCGGCGAGGTGGTGCTGACGCCGGATGAGGAGGATCCCTTCCTCAATCCGGAACAGGATCTGAGCCCGCTGCCGGTCGCGACCCCGCGCAAGCGCCGCACCTCCTTTGCCGGCATCGCCGCAGGCGCCTTCGGCATCCTCCTGTCGCTTGCCTTCGGCCTCTGGACCGACCAACTGATCCGCGACCTCTTCAGCCGTGCCGACTGGCTGGGTTACACGGCGCTTGCCGTCCTCGCGATCGGCATCCTCGCCGTGATCGCCGTCGTCGTCAGGGAGACGGCGGGCATGATGCGGCTTGCCGCGGTGCAGACCATCAAGGCCGAGGCAGACGCCGCGATCCTCGAAACCCGTCCTGCCAAGGCTCGTGCCGTCGTTGCCCGCCTGACGGGCCTGCTCGATAACAAGCCGGAAACTGCGAAGGGCCGCGCCACGCTGAAGGAAACCGAAGGCGACGTCATCGATGCTCCGCATCTGATTGCGCTTGCCGAGCGCGAACTCCTTGGCCCCCTTGACCGCCGGGCGCGCGCGCTGATCGTCAATTCCTCCAAGCGTGTCTCTGTCGTCACGGCCGTCAGCCCGCGCGCCATCGTCGATCTGCTCTATGTGCTCTATGAGGCCGCCCGCCTGATCCGCGCCATGGCCGAACTGTACGGTGGTCGCCCCGGCACGCTTGGCATGCTGAGATTGATGCGCGACGTGCTTGCCCATCTTGCCGTAACCGGTTCGATTGCCGTCGGCGACAGCCTCGTGCAGCAAGTGCTGGGCCATGGGCTTGCCTCGAAGCTCTCGGCGCGACTCGGCGAAGGCGTGATCAACGGGTTGATGACGGCGCGCATCGGCATTGCCGCCATGGATCTCTGCCGCCCGCTGACTTTCAGGGCGCTGAAGCGGCCGGGAATCGGTGACTTTATCGGTGATTTGACACCGTCGATGACGACGCGAAACGGCAATCCTTAAGAAAAAGCTGGATTGCGACACATTCCGGCCTTCTTATCAAACCTGCAGAAAATTCCAGCGGATTCAATGCGCTACACGCGCCGCCTCAGAAACATTGCCTAGCGAAAGCCCTGTATTTCCACGCATTTTGGCGCCTCGGAAAGAAAGGATTAACCATTTTTCGGCAAAACTTCGGACCAGTTCCCGAGTGGTGTTTGCCAAGGAAAATCCATGTACTCGCGCAAGTTTCTTTTTGTATGCGGCCTGGCCGCCGCGGCATTGTCTCCGGTGGCAGACGTCGCTTCCAACGCCACTGCCGCAACCCGCGACAAAGCCTTCTTCGAATCTATCGCCGGCACCTGGAAGGGACCGGGCGAAATCGTTGCCGGCAAGTACAAGGGCACGAAATTCACCTGCAATCTCGTCGGCTCGCCGGCTGATGATTCCGCGGCCGGCATCAAGCTCGACGGCACCTGCCGCGTCGGTGTCTTCAAGCAGCCGATGACGGCCGTCATCTCCCAGTCCGGTTCCACGTACAAGGGCAAGTTCCTGGATGGCGCCGAGGGCAAGGGCCTCGACGTTGTTTCCGGCGCCGTTACCGCAGATACCGTCGTCGTCGGCATCAATCGTTCCAAGCTGAACGGTGCGATGATTGCCCGTGTGCGGGACGACAAGACCATGAATGTCACCGTTTCGGTCAAGGTCGAAAGCCAGATGATCCCGGTTATCGGCCTGACACTGACCCGCCAGGTGGATGAAATGGCTGTCGGCTCGATCCAGTAAGCAATTCATTCGGATCGGATTTTCCTGAAGCGGCGGGTTTCCGCCGCTTTTGCTTTTTGGGCGTGGGGAACCATGAGCATTTGGTCGGGTTGTGTGCGGACGAACAATCCGGAGATCGATCGTGCCCCTGAAAGCTCTCGCCCTGAATGCCACGCTGAAATCCAGCAGCGGTGAGCCCTCCTCCACCGACCGCATGCTCGCCCTCATCGGCGAAGCAATGCGCAAACAGGACGTGGAGACGGAAACGATCCGCCTTGCTGACCATAATATCCTTCCAGGTGTGACGTCCGACGAGGGACCTGGCGATGCCTGGCCCGATATCCGAAAGATGATTCTCGATGCCGACATCCTCGTTTTCGGCACGCCGATCTGGTTGGGACAACCCTCCAGCGTTGCCAAGCGCGCTTTGGAGCGTATGGATGCCTTCCTTGAAGAAACGGACGATCAGGGCCGTATGGTCTCCTATGGCCGCGTGGCGGCGGTGGCCGTTGTCGGCAATGAGGATGGCGCCCATCACGTCTCGGCCGAACTCTATCAGGCGTTGAACGATGTCGGCTTCACCATACCGGCCAATGCTGTGGCCTACTGGGTGGGCGAAGCCATGGGCAGCACCAATTTCGTCGATCTCAAGCAGGTACCTGAAACGGTCACGACGGCAGTCGACATGCTGGCGCGCAATACGGTTCATCTGGCGAAACTGCTCAAGCAGAACCACTATCCGGGCAAAGCCGAATGAGTGATACTCCAGTGGGCGGACACTGAGCTCCGCTCAAAAGNAGACANGAAAAAAGCCCGCNTCTGCGGGCTCCTTTCNGTATCGGTCANGTTTNAGTTTGTGTTTTTGTGGCTCTGCTGACCNGCCTTCACATGCTGTTCATGCGTGCCGCCGCGGGTACCCGAACTGGATTGATTGTCGCGCGACGAAGCNTGCTGCTGCGAGCCGGTATTCTTGTGGCTCTGCTGACCTGCCTTGACGTGCTGTTCGTGTGAACCGCCTTGGTTTGCCATGATCAATTCTCCTTTCGGTAATTGTCTGCGAGAGCGGCTTGACTGCCGTCTCGTTAGGTCAACCGCTCGGGCGCCGCCACGTTCCCCATTTTAATATTTCGTGATGGTACCGGATCATTTCCCGCCACGCGCCGTTCTTCGTAAACGGCAGGCTTGCTCCTGCCCAGCTATGGAGACGAAGGCCATGAACGCAACCCACACGGATACGGAAACAAGGAGCCTGAAGCTCGCCAGGGAATATCTGCGCCTTGGCGGACACCGCCGCTCCAAGATCGACGACAACATCACCACTGTGCGCCAGTGGGAGAAGGATCCCCCGGAGGCTGAACGCTTCTGGCAGGAGCAGGTGCAGCCGCTTTCAGCAGCCGACCGCAAGCAGGTCGAGGATTTCCTGCCCAGCATCAATTCGCCTTGAATGCTCGAAGCTGCAGGTTCGATGCGCGAAAACTGGATCCATCTCTGCATCGATATGCAGAGGATGTTCGCGGAACAGACAGCTTGGCATGTGCCATGGATGGCGACGGTGTCGCCGCAGATTGTTGAACTCTCGGCACGGTATGCGGAGCGAACGATTTTCACGCGCTTCGTTCCTCCGCCGAATGCCGATGCCATGCCCGGCATGTGGAGGAATTACTACGAAAAATGGCCAATGATGACGGGCGAGCACCTGCGGCCGGAACTCGTGGACATCGTTGCCGAACTGAAGTCTTTCTCGCCGCCCGCCCGCTTCTTCAACAAGCGAACCTACTCTCCCTGGGTCGACGGCCGGCTCCACGAAACGCTTGCGCAGGAAAAGGTCGGGGCCATCGTCATCACCGGCGGCGAAACCGATATCTGCGTGCTTGCTGCAGCACTTGGCGCAATCGATCTCGGGTACCGCGTCGTCCTGTTGAAGGATGCCGTCTGCAGCAGCGCCGACGAGACGCATGACGCCACGCTCGAACTGCTGGGCGGCCGCTTCTCGGTGCAGGTGGAGATCACCGAAACGGATGCATTCCTCACCGGTCTCTGACGCATGGGCGAGGCTTACGAGCCCGTTCAAGTTTCGCAGCCTGCACTTGATGACCCCTTAAGTCTTGCGCCACCACTCGCGGCTCTCGTCTGCGATCTCGATACCCGCGATGTCAGCGCCGGCCAGCCAGTCGGAAACCGCCCTGCCCCTGACCACGAGTTCGGGCGCGATATCCGCAAGCGGCATCAGCACGAAGCCTCGCTCCGTCATGCGCGGGTGCGGCAGTTCCAGCCGCGGCGCATCCTGCTCGATACCTTCATAAGTCAACACGTCGATATCGAGCGTGCGCGGCCCCCAGCGCTCGATGCGCTCGCGCTTCATCTCCCGTTCGATCGACAGGCAGAGATCGAGCAGCGCTTCCGGTGCAAGCCGCGTTTCCACCGCCGCGCAGGAATTGAAGAAATAGGATTGATCGGTCTTGCCCCAGGGCGGCGTGCGATAAAGCCGCGAGACGGCGGCCACGCGGCAGTCCGGATGGGCGTCCAGTACCGCAAGCGCCGACGCCATCGACTTGACCGGGTCGCCGATATTGCCGCCGAGACCGAGCGTTGCGAGGCGGAATGGATTATCGGGCACGGTGCTCAACAGTCACCTGCACGAAATCGAGCACGCCGGGGATCGGCGCATTCGGCTTGCGCACCGTGATCTTGGCCCTGATGATCTGCGGGAATTTCTTGCAGAGGCCCTTGGCGATATCGAACGCCAGCGCTTCGATCAGGTAGCGCCGCTGGCCAACGACGATCTCCTCGATGATGGTGAAGGCGGTACCGTAATGCACCGTCTCGTCGATGGAATCGTTTTCCAGCGCGCTGCCAGCTTCCACTTCCAGTTCTGCATCCACGAAGAAACGCTGGCCGAGGAATTCCTCTTCGGCATGGACGCCATGCCGGGCGAAGAAGGCGCAATTCTGCATCAGGATCGTATAGGTACTCATGACGGCCTCCCCCTAAGACATGTCGCGCAAAATTCTCTATCGATTTTGCGGTAACGACATGTGAAAAAACAGAGATTCAAAGTGCGGCATGCGGATCTGATGGATCGTGACACGCTTTGGAAATATCGTTCCGGGCAGCCAGCATAGCATCGGCTACGGCAAGCGCATCCCTGTTGATTGCGACATTGTGTACGCGGAAAACAGCCGCGCCTTGAATGCGCAACAGCGCGCTCGTCGCTGCCGTTCCCGCATCGCGCTCCGCCGGCTCCCGGCCGGTGACGGCGCCGAGGAACCGTTTGCGCGAAGTGCCGGCGAGAAGCGGCAGGCCGAAGCGGTGCAGCTCTTCGAAACGCGCCATCAGCTCCAGGTTTTCGCCCGGCGTCTCCTTGGCAAACCCAAAGCCTGGATCGAGCACGATCCGGTCGCGCAGCACGCCGGCCGCAGAAGCAATCTCGAGCGAGCGCTGGAGAAAGAAGACCTGGTCTTCGATGATATCGGCAAGTTTCTGCCGGTCGCGACCGGTATGCATGATGCAGAGCCC
>Ga0055528_1001251_pt1 | contig 16136 bp, 19 predicted proteins | sample AraplaCol_mMS_r2_2_FD_55006 | JGI IMG/M metagenome (GOLD analysis project Ga0055528, IMG submission 55006) | Arabidopsis root microbial communities from North Carolina, USA - plate scrape MF_Col_mMS_r2 | ecosystem: Host-associated > Plants > Roots > Endosphere | place: USA: North Carolina...
TACTATTGTTACGTTAGTCGCGCTTCAAGGATTGAACCCTTCTATTTACAGCATCGTTGAACTGTTAACAAAAAAGCATATTCAAAATGCACAAAATTTGGGGGTGAATGAAATGATTAAAACAAACGAGTTGATTAGTCAAGTCATGTACGAACATATTTTTGTGAAAAAATCAGAGAGTTTAAAAAAAGAATAGTTCCTTCAATTACTGAAGCAGCGCATCTTCTGCCTCTCTAATTAGCTCTTCTCCTAAGCTGATATACTTTTCTGGAAATGAAGCGTCTGCGTCTTGGGGTTCTGCAAACTGATTAAATGAAGCACTCACATTTCCATTGTGAACATCGTCATCTAGACCAATTTGATATTTATGTGAAAGTAAAAATGGCGTGCCAATCTGTACGGTTGTTCCTTTAGAATCCAGTTCTCCATTCGTAGCTGTAAACGGGATACGTAAAAACTGATAGCCGACTTCATCATTCATCTTATAGTCGAATGAACCATGGTCATAATCCCAATTCCCTCCAATGTTATACCCAAGCGGCTTAAGCGTTTTTTCTAATTCGTAAAGCTTGAATAATGTGCCCTCTAATCTTGAAGATAATTCAATCATGTTATCCCTCCTCTGTTTTAACATGTCCTCTTTCCAGCGTTTTATCCTTTATCTCAAAAGCAAAAAAAAGGTTGAGACATAACTAAATGAATCCAACCTAAAGACGAACAAACTGGATAAAGTAGCTCGTATAAATCGCTTGTGACACCGTGATGTCCGTGCAAGGCTTCGCTTTTCGCGGGCAGGCGCTGAGCCTCCTCGTCGCTTGCGCTTTTCCCCGCAGGAGTCTTCGCCTTGCCCTCCAATCAACTGCTAGAAGGACCTAAACAGATGAAACTATATTCACCATAACAAAAAAAACGAACCACTAATCAAACATGTTGATCAATGGTTCGTTTTCCACTTGGGCTAAAATACTTTTGTACCGCCCTCTTTTTACTTACTTCAAACGCTTTTCTAATTCTGCTTTTTTCTCTTCAAAACCAGGTTTTCCAAGAAGAGCAAACATATTTACTTTGTATGCTTCTACTCCCGGCTGATCGAATGGGTTTACGCCTAATAAATAGCCGCTGATTGCACATGCTTTTTCGAAGAAATATACAACATATCCGAACGTATACTCATCTAGCGCAGGGATGTTCACAACTAAGTTTGGAACGCCTCCATCTGTGTGAGCAAGCATTGTACCTTGGAAGGCTTTTTTATTTACAAAGTCAACTGTTTCACCAGCTAAGTAATTTAATCCATCTAAGTCCGCTGCATCTTCTTCAATTGTTAGCTCATGACGAGAATCTTGAACTTGTACAATTGTTTCAAAAATATCACGACGACCTTCTTGTACATATTGACCTAAAGAATGAAGATCCGTTGAGAAGTTAGCAGATGAAGGGTAAATACCTTTTTGATCTTTTCCTTCACTTTCGCCAAATAACTGTTTCCACCATTCAGCAAAGTATTGAAGAGCTGGCTCATAGTTAATCAGCATTTCAATTGTTTTTCCTTTATTATAAAGAACATTACGAGCTACAGCATATTGATAAGCTGGGTTCTCTTCTAGCTCTGATGATGAGAATGCTTCTTGAGCATCAGCTGCCCCTTTCATCATTTGTTCGATATCAAGACCCGCAGCGGCGATTGGTAATAAACCAACTGCTGTTAATACTGAATAACGGCCGCCTACATCATCTGGAATAACAAATGTTTCATAGCCCTCTTCATCCGCTAATGTTTTTAATGCGCCACGCGCTTTATCTGTTGTTGCATAAATACGCTTGCGTGCTTCTTCTTTGCCATATTTCTCTTCTAATAATTTACGGAAGATACGGAAAGCAATCGCCGGTTCTGTTGTTGTACCAGATTTTGAAATAACATTAATAGAGAAATCTTTATCTTGTAAAACATCCATTAAGTCTTTCATGTATGTTGAGCTGATGTTGTTACCAGCAAAAATAACTTGCGGAGTTTTACGCTGTTCTTTTGATAATGTGTTATAGAATGAATGCTGAAGCATTTCAATAGCAGCACGAGCACCTAAGTAAGATCCTCCAATACCGATAACAATTAATACATCTGAATCAGATTTAATTTTTTCTGCACTTTTTTGAATGCGTGCAAATTCTTCTTTGTCATACTCCGTAGGAAGGTCGACCCATCCTAAAAAGTCGTTTCCAGCACCTGTTTTCTCATGAATTGAATGGTGAGCTACTTTCACGGCATCACGTAAGTATGTAAGTTCATGTTCACCAAAAAATGATAACGCGTTTGAATAATCAAAACGAACATGTGTCATAGTCTGTTCCTCCATTAAAATATCTTTATTTTTCACTTTATCGAAACTGTTAGCTGAATTCAAGTGAATCCACTTACAATTTGACACAATCATTATAGTTTGTTGAAACTGCAATCATTGTATGTACCCTTTTATTTAACGATAAACTCAGTTGTGAAGTCAACTAATGTTCTTTGATTACAGGACGTAATTCATGCACGATTACGCAAATAATAAGCAAATAAAAAACGACTACAGAGTGGTCTTCAATCGTTTTTTATTTGCTTATCGGGTGGTGCAATATAGTTCATTTCACCTATCTTCACATATTGTCTCGGTTTATAAGAGGCTTTTAAAAGGGAAAAGTCTATTGATATGGAATTTTCAGCTTGGTTTTTAGAAGTGAGTAGCATCCTGTTTTCTTCTTTCATTTCCAAGTGATTATTCAGAACAAATCCGCCCATACATAATGCGGTAAAAATGAGAAAACTGATGGCTATTTGTTTCCTATACATTTCCATCACCTCACTCTTAGAGTGACAATTTCGAGTGATTTTTATACGTCCAAAAAAATTTTTTTATGTTTTTTTTATGGATTTTGTGACGAGTTTCTATTTATTTAATAAGGTTTGAAAAATCCGCTGATACTAAGAAATAGCATGGATGCATGCATAATTAAATTATTATATAATCGGTTACAGAATTGAATATCACAAGGAGGTTTGTCTTTTGTCGTGGTTGCACTTGGTGATTTTATCGCCTTTTTTATTAGCCTTTTTTGTCCCCCTTCTGTATAGGAAATTCCAGTGTATTCATACAGGGTGGTTCGTTTTACCTCTTCCACTTGTGTTGTTCATTTATTTCACACAATATATCAGTGGTGTTTCTAAGGGGGAAACATATCTACATTCAATGAAATGGATACCTAGTCTGGGCATTAACTTTGATGCCTATGTGGATGGACTTGGTCTTCTGTTTTCTCTATTAATCACCGGAATTGGGACACTTGTTATTCTTTACTCCATTTATTATCTTTCTAAGACAAAAGAAGCACTGCATTCGTTTTATGTCTATTTGCTTCTTTTTATGGGGTCGATGCTAGGAGTTGTATTATCAGACAACCTAATGAGCCTTTACAGCTTTTGGGAATTAACAAGCCTTTCATCTTTTTTATTGATTGGTTATTGGTACAAACGAGAGAAATCTCAATACGGAGCCTTAAAATCTATGCTCATTACCGTATTCGGAGGACTTTCCCTTTTAGCAGGAATTGTGCTTTTATACGTTATGACAGGTACTTTCAGCATACGCGAAATTATCTCAAACGTAGATGTAGTCACATCAAGTCATCTATTCATTCCAGCTCTAGTCCTCATTTTATTAGGGGCCTTTACAAAATCTGCTCAGTTTCCTTTTCATATTTGGCTGCCAGATGCAATGGAAGCTCCAACCCCAGTGAGTGCATACCTTCATTCAGCCACAATGGTAAAAGCNGGAATTTATCTTTTAGCAAGACTCAGCCCTGTTTTCTCTATAAGCGCCACTTGGTTTTTTACTATTTCAATTATAGGACTAATTACACTGTTTTGGGGCTCGTTTTCAGCAGTAAAGCAACAAGACTTGAAAGGGATTTTAGCTTTTTCAACCATTAGTCAGCTCGGGATGATTATGTCACTTATAGGAGTAGGTAGCGCAGCTATTCACTATAATTTTTTAGACGATAATATCTACTTAGTAGCTCTTACTGCAGCGGTTTTCCATTTGATTAACCACGCTACCTTCAAAGGCAGCTTGTTTATGGTAGTAGGCATTGTCGATCATGAAACAGGCACGCGTGACATTAGAAAGTTAGGCGGGTTAATGAGCTTCATGCCTGTGACATTTACCATTGCTATCATCGGGGGATTTTCAATGGCGGGTCTTCCTCCNTTTAATGGATTCTTAAGTAAAGAGATGTTTTTTACAGGCATGGTAAACGTGACAAAAATGGATATGTATAGNATGCAGACGTGGGGAATTTTGNTGCCTATCATCGCTTGGTTAGGAAGNATTTTCACTTTCGTCTATAGTATGATTCTTGTCTTTAAAACCTTTACAGGCAAATACCAGCCCGAAAAACTAGANAAGAAGCCGCATGAAGCACCAGTAGGNATGCTTATTTCACCTGTTATTTTAGCATCACTGGTTGTTATTTTNGGCTTTGCTCCTAATTTATTAGAATCAACCCTTATTGAGCCAACAATGGCCTCTATCGCACCTAGCCTGCTAGCTGAAGGTAAAGAATATCAAGTGCATATTAAATTTTGGCATGGCTTTACCCCAGAATTATTTATGACGCTAGGGGTCATCATATTTGGTATTTTGTTATTTATGACGATTCAAAAGTGGTCAAAAATTTATACACGATTCCCTTCTTCTTTAACGCTTAATAACGGCTATAATTATGGAATTAAAGGGATAGAAAAAGGGTCAACACGTATCATGAAAACATTAATGACAGGATTTATTAGAGACTATCTTTTAATCATTTTTACTTTCATAGGCATTTTACTTCTCGTGACGCTCTTTTCTCAGAATGCCTTTGCGATTGATTTAAAAGATACTGCTTCTATAGGCGTTTATGAAGCCATATTAGCAGTCGTAATGGTTGCGGCTACTATTACAACTTTATTGGCAAAATCACGCCTCACAGCCATTATTTCGCTCGGAGTTGTCGGGTATACGCTCTCTTTATTTTTCGTATTATTCCGAGCTCCTGACTTAGCTTTGACTCAATTAGTGATTGAAACTGTATCGGTATCCCTGTTTTTACTATGTTTCTACTACTTGCCGGAGTTTCGGAAGCGAAAAGTAAGGGTGAAGTTTCAGCTGCCAAACTTACTGGTTGCTCTTCTTGTAGGAACGACTGTTACACTGCTTGGCATATCAGCAAACAGTACGAAACTATTTGAATCGATTTCACATTACTTTATTGAAAACAGCTATGAAAAAGCAGGCGGCGAAAACATGGTGAACGTAATNCTTGTNGACTTCCGCGGATTTGATACANTATTTGAAATTACCGTACTTTGTATAGCAGCTCTTGCTATCTATGGCATGATTCGTCTTCGGTTAACAAAGGAGGAAGAAGAGTGAAAAAAAATGATTTGATACTACAAACCACAACGAAAGTAGTCACGTTTATTATTATCATTTTTGCCATTCATCTTTTCTTTGCAGGTCATTATACACCGGGGGGAGGGTTTGTTGGGGGACTTACTACCTCAGCAGCCCTTGTATTACTACTGCTGGCTTTCGATATAAAAACCGTATCCAAAGTCATCCCATTTGATTATAAGAAGGTCGCGGCTTCCGGACTGCTGCTAGCTATTTTAACGGGGCTTGGGTCATTTATTTTCAAAGTTCCATTTCTAACTCATACATATAACTACTTTAACCTTCCCCTTCTCGGGAAAACATCTTTAGCTACCGTTGTACTGTTTGATTTAGGTGTATATCTAGTAGTAGTTGGTGTTACGATGACCATTATTCAAACGATTGGAGAGAGTGAATAGTGGAAATATTAATGTCCATAGTGGCAGGGATTCTATTCACTGCCGCTGTATATCTCATGTTATCCCGCAGTTTACTGCGAATTATTATTGGAACAGGTTTATTAAGCCACGGCGTTCACCTGTTGATTTTAACGATGGGCGGATTAAAAGGGGGGAGTGTTCCCCTTCTGGGAGAAAAGGCTTCTNCTTATACAGATCCTTTACCTCAAGCCCTAATTTTAACTGCCATTGTCATAAGCTTTGGCGTCACTTCTTTTTTCCTTGTACTAGCTTACAGGGCTTATCAAGAACTCGGAACAGACGATATGGACAAGTTAAGGGGAAATGAACATGACGAGTAATTTTGTAATCATCCCACTGCTTATCCCGTTTGTTGTAGGTGTTGTGCTCATTTTTTTCAAAGACAATATTAAACTTCAAAGGATAATCAGTGTTTTATCATTAATCACCACCACTGCTTTTGCTTCCTATTTAGTACAACTGGTTCAATCAAAAGGTGTTTTAACTCACGAGCTTGGGAACTGGAAACCTCCTTTTGGAATTATTCTAGTAGCGGACATGTTCGCGTCCCTTCTCGTACTTACTGCTAGTGTGGTAACACTATGCTGCGTTCTTTTTGCTTTTCATACAATTGGGGAAAAGCGTGAACGTTTTTACTTTTATTCATTTGTACAATTTTTATTAGTAGGCGTATTCGGTGCCTTTTTAACAGGTGATATCTTTAACTTATTTGTCTTTTTTGAAGTCATGCTTATGTCTTCGTACGCTCTTATTGTAATTGGCGGTACAAAAGCACAGCTTCGAGAGTCACTTAAGTATATTTTAGTCAACGTCATTTCATCCGCTTTGTTTGTCATTGCCGTTGCTTATTTATATGCCGTAACAGGAACTCTCAACATGGCGGACCTTTCACAGCGAATTGCTGAGGCGAACCAGCCGGGAATTTTAACAACCATTGGCATGCTTTTATTTATCGTCTTTGCCTTAAAAGCAGCTTTATTTCCAATGTATTTCTGGCTTCCAGGTTCATATAGTGCGCCTCCACCCGTTATTATCGGGTTGTTTGGTGCTTTGCTCACAAAAGTAGGCGTTTATTCGATTTTCAGGACTTTCACTTTACTGTTTTACCATCATCCTGAATTTACTCATCAAATTATCGGCTACGTTGCGCTTTTGACTATCGTTGTTGGTGCAGTAGGCGCCATTGCTTATTCTGATGTAAATAAAATCTTAATTTATAACATTATTATTGCTGTCGGAGTCATAGTCTACGGAGTGACCTTGACAACAAACGCAGGTTTTGAAGGAGCTATTTATTATTTAATTCACGACATGATTATTAAAGCAGCTCTATTCCTTCTTGCTGGAAGCATCATTCGAATAACTGGAACAACAAAATTAAAGAAAATGGGTGGGTTAATTAAAGACTATCCGCTGCTTGGCTGGATGTTTTTTATCGCTACTATTTCGTTGGCAGGAATTCCTCCCCTAAGCGGCTTTATTGGNAAATTCCTTTTAGTTCAGGGCGGCTTAGAATCAGAGAGCTACACGTTTGTAGGAGTTTTACTAGTTTCAAGCCTGCTTGTTTTATATTCTGCCATTAAGATTTTCATGAGCTGCTTCTGGGGTGAACCTAAGCTTTCTTCTGAGCATGGAAAAGTATCCCTTAAAGGTATTCTATACCCATCCGCTATCTTACTTGCTGTTTCTGTCTTTTTAGGACTAGGTGCAGAAGCTGTTATTCCTTATGTGTCAACAGCCGCTCAAACGCTTATGGATCCTTCAATTTATATCCAATCGGTGTTAAAGGAGTAGATCTGCATGTCATTTCAACTATTATTAAACGTAATCATTGCATTCACATGGATGTTTTTGAGAGGGATTTGGACACTCCCTTCCTTTATTATAGGTTTTTTCTGGGGAGCNGTACTGCTGTTTGTTTTCCGCCGTTTTTTTCACAGNCGTTTTTACTTGCATAAAGTGTATGCGATCATTAAACTGCTGTTTATTTTCATACGAGAATTATTCAAAGCCAATATTGCAGTGACTAAGGACGTATTGCGCCCTAAATTAAATATTCAGCCAGCCATCTTTGCAATGCCAACCCGTCTGGAGAGTGAATGGGAAATTACCATTCTTTCTCTTTTAATTACGCTAACGCCAGGCACACTGGTGATGGATGTGTCAGATGATAATTCTACTATCTATATTCATGCAATCAATACAGACGATATTGATGACATTATTACAGATATTCAGCAAACATTCGAAAAAGCCATTATGGAGGTGAGTCGTTAAATGCTCGATATTTTTTTAAACGTTTCGCTCATTCTCATTTCTGCTTCAACTATTGGATTTGTTTATCGAGTGGTAAAAGGTCCGTCAACTGCTGATCGAGCAATGGCCCTTGATGCTATTGGAATTAACATCATTGCCATCACGGCCATCATCTCGATTATTTTTCGAACGCAGGCTTTTTTCGAAGTCATTTTACTGCTAGGCATCATAGCCTTTGTAGGTACCGTTGCTTTTTCTAAGTTTTTAGAGAAAGGAGAAGTGATTGAATATGAACGTGATCAGTGAAATCATTGTAGGAGCTTTGGTACTAATAGGGTCTCTTCTGACAGTTGTGACCATGATTGGGCTTATTCGCTTGCCTGATACGTATACAAGAAGTCACGCTGCCTCCAAAAGTGCTACCTTAGGCGTCCTGTTTATATTAGTGGGCTGCTTACTCTACTTTTGGATTGACACNGGCCATATTAGTGCACGGTTAATTTTAGCGATTGTCTTTGTGTTTATCACCTCTCCTATTGCTGGGCATTTACTAGGAAGAGCGGCTTATTACAGCGGAGTTCCTCTTTCTGATAAAACCGTTCGGGATGATTTGAAAACCAAACAGCAGAAAAAGCTTACCCATGATGAATAGAAAAAAACGCCGTGCGGTTTGCACGGCGTTTTTTATCGAGAATCTTATAAAGAAGCGCGTAGGATTGCTAGTACATCTTCTCTGTTTAATTTTTTAAATTTACCAAATTCACCTTTAGCCATTGCACGATCAGCCATAAGATCTAATTTGTCTTCACCAATATCATAATCAGCTAAGCGAGTTGGTGCACCTAGGCTTGACCAGAATTCACGAAGCTTATCAACACCTTCAAGTGCTACTTCTTTATCCGTCTTGCCTTCCGTATCTACGTTAAATACGCGTACAGCTACTTGCTTGAAGCGATCTACGTTCTCATCCATTACGTGTTTCATCCAGTTCGGGAATAAAATTGCCAATCCACCTGCATGTGGAATGTCATATACAGCTGATACCGCATGCTCAATATTGTGAGTAGCCCAATCGCCTTGGTGTCCCATTTGTAACATACCGTTTAATGCGATTGTCCCATTGTATAAAATCGTTTCACGTAACTCGTAGTTCTCTAAGTCGTTTAATAATTTTGGTCCCGTTTCAATAACCGTTTGCAGTACTCCTTCACACATGCGATCTTGAAGCGGCGTATTTGTTGCAGCATGGAAATATTGTTCAAATACGTGGCTCATCATGTCGACCATGCCATAAACTGTTTGATTTTTTGGTACAGTAAATGTATTAACGGGATCTAAAATAGAGAATTGAGGGAATGTTGCCGGACTGCCCCAGCCGTATTTTTCTTGTGTTTCCCAATTTGTAATAACAGAACCAGCATTCATTTCTGAACCTGTTGCTGCTAATGTCAGTACTGTTCCAAATGGAAGAGCTTCAGCTGCGAATACGTCGCGGTTAATGATGTCCCATACGTCTCCATCATATTTTGCGCCTGCTGCGATTGCTTTTGTACAATCGATTACGCTTCCTCCACCAACTGCAAGTAAAAATTCAATACCGTTTTCTTTACAAATATCGATTCCTTTGCGAACAGTTGTCAGACGAGGATTCGGCTCTACTCCCGCTAACTCATGTACTTCTGCATTCATGTCATTCAGTACATCCATTACTTGATCGTATAAACCGCTGCGTTTTACGCTTCCTCCGCCGTATACTAATAATATCTTTTTACCAAAGCGNCNTGCTTCTGTTTTTAATTGCTCTAATTGACCTTTACCAAAAATTAATTTTGTAGGNTTATAAAATGTAAAATTGTTCACTATAAACTCCTCCTTACGAGCTTGANTACATGCATCATTATGAAGAACAACTTTTTGATTGTAAAGAAAATTGACTTCCTAAAGATTATTCCCTGTTGACTAGACGCTCAGCCCATCCAAATCAACGTTCATTTGTCTGTATCTTCCAAAAGTAAATATGCATATTTCCCTCAAAAAAAAGCAGGCTAATAAGTGAACTACAAAACAAGGAGGGTTCATCATGAGTGGTATTCAACGTATTGCGCTCGTATTAACGATTATTGGAGCAATTAACTGGGGACTTATTGGCTTTTTTCAATTTGATTTAGTAGCAGCAATCTTCGGCGGTCAAACATCTGCTTTCTCCCGCATTATTTATGGATTGGTTGGAATCGCAGGACTGATTAACCTAGGTCTATTATTTAAACCTTCTGCTGAAGTAGAGCGTACAGAACCTAGAACGGAACATTAAAAAAAGAAGGATAGCTAAGCTATCCTTCTTTTTTTCTTATTTCTTAATTAGATCTTCGCGGTTTGATTGCTCAATCCACTCTTCTAATTTTTCTTTTAATGTGTTGAATCCTTGAGTAGATTCAGTNTGAACTGTTGCTTGACCTTGACGCTTTTTAGCAGGTTTTTTAGGTGCAGAAGCTTCAGTTTTTTCTGGAGCTGGCTCAGTNGCACGAATAGATAAACCAATTTTACCAGTTGACTCATCAACAGATAAAACTTTAACGTTTACTTCGTCTCCTACTGATAAATGTTCGTTAATATCTTTAACGAAGCCATGTTTTACTTCTGAGATATGAACTAATCCTTGAGTTTCTTCATTTAATGCAACGAATGCACCGTATGGTTGAATTCCTGTTACTTTACCTTTTGTAACAGTACCGATTTCAAATTTTGACATATAAACACTCCTAGATACCTTATTATTTTCACCATTATAGCCAATTTAAAATTATAGCACAGTTCATAGATTGAATCAAAAAGTAGTTATACTATATTTATTATTTACCAATTTCGTCACAAATATAAACTAACACTACATTTCATCATAGCAAAAAAGATATTATATCAAACCGTCTATACGATATGACATAATATCTTATTTTTATTATAACTTATTTTCAACAAAACGGCTAATCCGTTTTATGGATTCTTCTAATGATTCCATTGAAGAAGCGTATGAACAGCGAATATGTCCCTCTCCGCCTTTTCCAAATACATTGCCTGGCACCACGGCTACTCGCTCTTCAAGCAAAAGCTGCTCAGCGAATTCTTCCGATGACAATCCAGTTTTCTTGATAGACGGGAACACATAAAACGCTCCTCCGGGAGAATGGCATTCCAGACCAATTTGATTTAATGACTTCACCATATAGTTCCGTCTTCTGCGATAGCTTTTTCTCATCTCTTCTACGTCATGCTGCCCATTTTGTAGTGCTTCAATTGCTCCATATTGTGCCATGGTAGGCGCACACATCATTGTATACTGATGAATTTTCAGCATTGCTTTAGCAATCTCAGTTGGTGCACATATGTATCCAAGACGCCATCCAGTCATGGCAAACCCTTTAGAAAAGCCAGAAATAATAATAGTTCGTTCTTTCATTCCTTCTAAAGAAGCAATAGATGTAAATTCTTCATCATATGTTAATTCTGCATAGATTTCATCCGTGATAACAAGCAAGTCATGCTTTATGACAATATCCGCAATAGCCTGCAGCTCTTCTTTAGAGAGTGAGCTTCCTGTTGGATTATTAGGAGAGCATAAAAGAAGGGCTTTCGTGTTGCTTGTAATGACTTCTTCAATCTGTCTAGGCTGCAGTTTAAACTCTGTTTCTGCCGTTGTTTCAATTGCCACAGGAACTCCTCCTGCTAGCGAAATTAACGGNCTGTAAGACACAAAATTTGGCTCCACGACAATAATTTCATCTTCAGGGTTAATCAAAGCTCGCATTGTAATATCTAGAGCCTGACTTCCTCCAACGGTCACAATAATATCATCTTTATAATCATACGAGACGTTAAAATTTCTTTTCATATACTTCATAATTTCAAAGCGGAGCTCTAAAAGCCCCGCATTTGCTGTATAAGAGGTATATCCTCTTTCCAACGATAAAATACTCGCTTCTCGAACAGCCCAAGATGTGACAAAATCAGGTTCACCTACTCCAAGAGAGATGACGTTATCCATACTTGCTGCTAAATCAAAAAAGCGGCGAATACCTGAAGGTTTCAGCTGTTGTACAGTTGTTGACAAGCGCTCTTTCATTACGGAGACACCACGATTCTGCGATCTTCATCGCCTTGGTCATAGATGGTACCATCGTGCTTGTATTTTTTCATGATAAAGTGAGTCGTTGTAGATAAAACAGAGTCTAGCGTAGAAAGCTTTTCAGAAACAAAAAACGCTACTTCAGACATTGATTTTTCTTCAATAATAACAGACAAATCATATGCTCCTGACATTAGGTACACGGATTTCACTTCTTGAAAACGATAGATGCGCTCCGCAATCTCGTCAAAGCCTACTCCTCGCTTTGGTGCAACTTTTACATCTATCATAGCCGTGACGCCCTCATGTCCATCTACTCGTCTCCAGTTAATATCAGCTGAATATTGCACAATTACTTTTTCTCTCTCTAGCTTTTTAACAATATTAGAGGTTTCTTCAAATGTTAAATCCACCATTTTTGAAATACTATCTATTGAAATACGGCTATTTTTTTCTAGAATTTCTAAAATTTCTAACTCTTTTTCTTCTAAGAACACCGCGTTCCCCTCCTACAACGATTAAATTTTTTCACTTTTTCCATTATATCAAATTTAAACACATCTTTAATGTGAAATCTATACCGGTAATTGAGTTTCATTTTATAGATTGCTGGAAATTAGGACAGACTAGAAAGAAAAAGATGGAGTGAAACAAATTGACTGAATCTAAAATTACTTGTCACCAGCGTACTTTTAATGGAGTCAATGTTTACTACGAATGCCATAACTATCACCCTGATAAACCAGCCATTGTATTTATTCACGGCTTTTTATCATCGAGTTTTAGCTTTCGACGTTTAATTCCTTTATTTGAAGATACGTTTTCTATCATTACGCTGGACCTTCCGCCATTTGGGCGAAGTGAAAAATCGTTAACCTTTCAATACTCGTATAAAAATTTAGCCAGAATTGTCATCGAGTTGATTGAATATTTAAAGTTGAAAGATGTTGTACTATCGGGACATTCAATGGGAGGACAGGTTTGTTTAAACGTAGCAAAGTTAAAGCCTTCTTGCGTATCAAAACTAGTTCTTCTGTGCAGCTCAGCTTATTTAGGCCCCTCACATTATGGATTGGTCATGTCTTCTTATGTTCCCTTCTTTTATCTGTGGGTAAAAACGTGGCTGTCTCGCAAAGGTGTATTAGGCAACTTGCAAAATGTCGTATTTGACCATAAGTTAATCGACGAAGAAATGATTGATGGCTATACTGAACCATTTTTGGATGACCGTACGTTTATGGCTTTAACGAGAATGATTCGCGATCGAGAAGGAGACCTATCCTCAAAGGATTTGCAACACATAAAAAAACCAAGTTTACTCATTTGGGGAGAAGAAGACCGGGTTGTTCCTTTGCATCTCGGACGTAAGTTAAAAGATGATTTAACAGACTCTACCTTTATCTCTTTAAAGGAAATTGGACACCTTTTACCAGAAGAGTGTCCCGACATTGTGCAATCTCATATGGTCGATTTCTTGTACGGTGAAAAAGCCCTGTCTCAATAATGACGGGGCGAGTTCGTATATTTCACACGAGGCGCTAACTTTAATAAAAAATTTATTAGTCGTGCTTCAGCAATTTTTTCACTTTCTTTATTGACTTCACAAGTTAACTTCGTTGACAAACGTATTAAAAATAAGCAAACTATTATATTAAAAAAGGGGGTACTTTTATTGTCTACTTATTCTTTTGATCAATTAATTAACCGTACAGGTACGCAGTCCGTAAAGTGGGACAAAACTGATCTTGTTTTTGGAGCAAAAGATGTTCTGCCTTTTTGGGTAGCTGATATGGATTTCCAAGCGCCGCCTAATGTTCTTCAAACCATTAATGAGCGTGTCAAACACGGTATTTTCGGCTACACTTCCCCTACTGAATCTACGGCAAATGCTTTATCATCTTGGGTAGAAAAAAAGCATCAGTGGACCATTGATCATGAATGGATTACATACAGTCCAGGAGTTGTATTTGCCCTGAGTATGGCTATCCAAGCATTTACGGAACCCGGAGATTCAATTTTAATTCAGCCTCCAGTCTATACTCCATTTTTTAACATGATAAAGGTAAATGATCGAGAAGTTGTTGAAAATCCGTTAAAACTTGCAGGCGATAAATACGAAATTGATTTTNCAGATTTAGAGAAAAAATTTGCAGAAGGCGTAAAATTAATGATTCTTTGCAGCCCTCATAATCCAGTAGGACGCGTGTGGACAAAAGAAGAACTGAAGAAGCTTGCCGATCTTTGTGAAAAATACAATGTATTAATTGTTTCAGATGAAATCCATTCTGATCTAATTTACCAGCCTTATAAACACATTCCCATTAGCATGGTGAGTGAAGATGCAGCCAATCGAACCATTACGTGTATGGCCCCTAGCAAAACATTTAATATACCGGGACTTCAAGCTTCAGCTATTATTATTCCAAACGAGAAACTGCGCACACAGTATGTTCAACAACAGCAAAAACAAGGGTTTTCTAATTTAAACACATTCGGAATAATTGGGTTAGAGGCGGCTTACAGTGAAGGTGAGGAGTGGCTAGAAGCACTGCTTGTATATCTGAAGAAAAATGTAGATCTCGTGACGCGTTTTATAAGTGAAAACTTGCCTGAACTGCGAGTGGTTCAGCCCGAAGGAACTTATTTACTATGGATTGACTGCAACAAGCTGCATTTATCAGAAGAAGAATTACATGAACGCTTATTAGAAAAAGGGAAAATTGCCGTAGAAAAAGGCGAAAAATACAGTTCCACATATGGAAAAGGTTTTATCCGCTTGAACATTGGCTGTTCACATGAACAGCTTCAAGAAGGATTAAATCGCTTAAAAGTAGCTTTAACGTAAAAAACAGCGTTCTTTCTCACGAAAGAACGCTGTTTTTAATGTTTTTTTGAAATAACTCCGCAGGCGATTCGCTTGCCAGAATTACCTGATGGCTCTGTCATTCCGTCATCACCTTGTTCGGTAATAATAAGGGATGAGCCATCCATACGCTTAACGAGCGATGTCTTTCCTTCTTTTAACGTGACTTGAGGAACCATATCTGTTCCTGTATACGTCTGATCGTCTTCTACCACAATATTTTTCATATCGCCTAAATGCGGTCCTTTTGGATTTAACAGTCCGTGTTTCTTTTTATCAGGATCAAGGTGATTGCCCGCACTTTTAAAGTTAGGAGCTTTGCAAATTCCCATTTCATGAATATGTACGCCGTGTTCGCCAGGTGGAAGTCCGCTTAAATTGTACGTAAACTCAATTCCATCGGCCTGTTCTTTCAACTTGACTGTACCGATGCTATCTCCATCTGCGTTATAGACTTTGACTTCTTTATTGGATATTTCTTTTTCCATACACCCCGTTAACAAGAAAAAAGGCACGGTTCCAATGAGTAGTAGTTTTTTCATGTTGCCCTCCAATCGCATATGCACTAGCGAAAGTTTTAGATGTCTTTCCATAGATTGTCCAGCAACATATTATTTTAAACGCTTACATTTTATTTGCATTTCATTACAGTGATTTCTTATTATCCTGTTCTTTTAGCTTTGCTTCTAACTCCTTCGTTTTTTCTTCTTCTTTTTTCGAAATCTTAATGATTAAACGCCATACTGCAACTGCTGCTAGTACAAAAATCGCCATAGTAGCAAAAGCAGGAATATATTCTCTTTTATCTTCCGGAAAATAAAGCAAAAACATTAAATACATCATGTACAACATCCTTTCATAGAAACGGTAGAGGGTTTTGATTTATACTGGTGATAACAAACACTTTACTTAAAGGAGATCTGGCAATATGACATTTACAATTGGTCAAACCGTTACGGCACTTTATAAAACTGGGAAATACATCGGTGAAATTACACAAGTTC
>Ga0055528_1001259_pt1 | contig 16042 bp, 16 predicted proteins | sample AraplaCol_mMS_r2_2_FD_55006 | JGI IMG/M metagenome (GOLD analysis project Ga0055528, IMG submission 55006) | Arabidopsis root microbial communities from North Carolina, USA - plate scrape MF_Col_mMS_r2 | ecosystem: Host-associated > Plants > Roots > Endosphere | place: USA: North Carolina...
TATTCACATACGAGGTAGCGGAGACCAAGGTGAGCCAGGTGATGGACTTTGCCCGGCAGCATCAGCATCCGCTGCAATGCGTCATGGAAAAGAAGTGAGGAACTGAACGTGCCAACATTTTCGCCTAGTCTTGAGAAGGCGCTCCATCAGGCACTGACCTTTGCCAACGAGCGGCATCATGAATATGCGACGCTCGAGCATCTGCTGCTCGCCCTGATCGACGATGCCGATGCGGCTGCGGTCATGGGTGCCTGCAATGTCGACCTCGACGCGCTCCGTAAAACGCTCCTGGAATATGTCGATAACGAACTCTCCAACCTGGTCACCGGTTATGACGAGGACTCCAAGCCGACCTCCGGCTTCCAGCGCGTCATTCAGCGTGCGGTGATCCATGTCCAGTCTTCGGGTCGCGAGGAAGTAACCGGCGCCAACGTGCTGGTTGCAATCTTCGCCGAGCGCGAAAGCCATGCTGCCTATTTCCTGCAGGAGCAGGAAATGACCCGCTACGATGCCGTCAACTACATCTCCCACGGCATCGGCAAGCGCCCCGGCGCATCCGAGAACCGGCCGCCGCGCGGCGCTGAGGATGAGTCTGAATCCAAGCCGACCGCACGCGGCGGCAATGAGGAAGAAGGCGGGCCGAAGAAGCAGCAGGACGCCCTGAAGGCTTACTGCGTGAACCTCAACGAGAAGGCCAAGGGTGGCAAGATCGACCCGCTGATCGGCCGTCACGCCGAGGTCAACCGGACCATCCAGATCCTGTGCCGCCGCTCCAAGAACAACCCGCTCTATGTCGGGGATCCCGGCGTCGGCAAGACTGCCATTGCTGAAGGCCTCGCCAAGCGCATCGTCGAAGGCAAGGTGCCGGAAGCACTGGCTGACGCCACCATCTTCTCGCTCGACATGGGCACGCTGCTTGCCGGCACACGGTATCGCGGCGACTTCGAAGAGCGCCTGAAGCAGGTCGTCAAGGAACTGGAAGAATATCCGGGCGCTGTGCTGTTCATCGACGAAATCCACACCGTCATTGGCGCGGGTGCAACGTCGGGCGGCGCCATGGATGCCTCGAACCTCTTGAAGCCGGCCCTGTCTTCTGGAGCGATCCGCTGCATCGGTTCGACCACCTACAAGGAATATCGCCAGTTCTTCGAAAAGGATCGGGCTCTGGTCCGTCGCTTCCAGAAGATCGACGTCAACGAGCCGTCGATCGATGATGCGATCGAGATCATGAAGGGTCTGAAGCCCTATTTCGAAGAATACCACCACCTGCGCTACTCGAACGAGGCGATCAAGACGGCTGTCGAACTCTCGGCCCGTTACATCTCGGACCGCAAGCTGCCGGATAAGGCGATCGACGTCATCGATGAGACCGGTGCGGCCCAGATGCTGCTGCCGCCGTCAAAGCGCCGCAAGCTGATCACCGAAAAGGAGATCGAAGCGACGATTGCGACGATGGCCCGCATCCCGGCGAAGACCGTCTCGAAGGACGACGAAGCCGTTCTTGCCAATCTCGAGCAGGAACTGCGCTCGGTGGTCTATGGTCAGGATACGGCGATCGAAGCCCTGTCCACCTCGATCAAGCTGGCACGTGCCGGCCTGCGCGAGCCGAACAAGCCGATCGGTGCTTACGTCTTCTCCGGCCCCACTGGTGTCGGCAAGACGGAAGTCGCCAAGCAGCTTGCCGCCTCGCTCGGCGTCGAGATGCTGCGCTTCGACATGTCGGAATATATGGAGCGGCATACGGTTTCCCGTCTGCTCGGTGCACCTCCCGGCTATGTCGGTTTTGATCAGGGCGGCCTTCTGACCGATGGCGTCGACCAGCATCCGCATTGCGTGGTCCTGCTCGACGAAATCGAAAAGGCCCATCCGGATATCTACAATATCCTCTTGCAGGTCATGGACCACGGCACGCTGACCGACCATAACGGCAAGAAGATCGACTTCCGCAACGTCGTTTTGATTATGACGACCAACGCGGGCGCTTCGGAAATGGCCAAGGCCGCGATCGGCTTCGGTTCGTCCAAGCGTACCGGCGAAGACGAAGAGGCACTGACCCGCCTGTTCACGCCGGAATTCCGCAACCGTCTCGACGCGATCATCCCGTTCGCGCCGCTGCCGACGGCCGTCATTCACAAGGTCGTGCAGAAGTTCATCATGCAGCTGGAAGCTCAGCTCTCCGAACGCAACGTCACCTTCGACCTGCACGAGGATGCGATCGCCTGGCTGTCGGAAAAGGGTTACGACGAGAAGATGGGCGCCCGCCCGCTTGCCCGCGTGATCCAGGATGCCATCAAGAAGCCGCTGGCGAACGAAATCCTCTTCGGCAAGCTGAAGAAGGGCGGCGTCGTCAATGTCACCGTCGGCACGAAGGAAGACGGCAAGCCCGGCCTCATTCTGGAAGCCATTCCGGAAACGGCCCCATCAAGCCGAAGCCGGAAGCCGAACTGGTTCATCCGGAAGCGATCGACGAGGATGATGGCGAGCTGAAGACCAAGCCGGTCAAGAAGACGAAGGCGAAGACCGTGCCGCAGCCTGAGCCTGAAGTCCGCGACGCTCCCAAGAAGGGCTCGACGGTTCCGAAGGTTCCGCGCAAGAAGTAAGCTTCGGGACTGATAATAAATAAAGGCCGCTGAGAAGCGGCCTTTGTTGTTTTTAGCACAATGTTCAGAGCTTCGCGTAGTCGATCTCGAGGAAATCCGCGACCTCGGGCACCCAGCGATCGCGCACGAAGGCCACATGCAGCGGGTGGACGTTATAGGCGTCGTAGCCAGCCTGATCGTCGAACTCCATCGAGAAGCCGAAGGTGAAATCGTTCTTCGGGCTTGTCTGGCGTAGTTGCTCGAAATTTCTGACACTCGGGATCTGCCTGAGTGTCAGTGCCTCTCCCAGGAAAGCCTTCTCTTCAGCGGATCCGGCAGGGTGCTTGAGGCGGAACGCAACAGTGTGGCGGATCATGGTTTTCTCCTAAATCAATGAAGCAATTTGGCATTTCGAAAAATGGGCTGGCGTTTCCGTTACGCGAGTTCCGCTTTGATCTTCTCTGCATTGGCGGCAAGCACGGCGCCGTCCTCCATCTTGCCGGAATGCGGCTTGAGCGCCACGCCCTCGTGCCGAGGGATGACGTGGAAATGCAGGTGGAAAACGGTCTGACCTGCCGCCGGCTCGTTGAACTGGGCGATGAACACACCATCAGCGTCGAAGGCTTCCTTGACCGCATTGGCGACTTTCTGGACGACGGTGATCGTATGGGAAAGGGAAGCGGGGTCGGCATCGAAGATATTGCGGGAAGGTGCCTTCGGCAGGACCAGAACATGGCCCGGCGCTTGCGGCATCACATCCATGAAGACAACGGTCTTGTCGTCCTCGTAGACGCGATGTGACGGGATTTCACCGCGCAGGATCTTGGCGAAGATATTGTTGTCGTCATAGGCGGCGCTGGTCATGGCGAAATCTCCTCGTGTTTCCCATCGCGTAGCGCGGCGGAGNCAAGCGCGTCAATCCTCCTGCAGCCGTTCGCCCTTGCGGAAGGGCGTATGCTCGGCAAGCATCTCATTCATGTATTCGACATCCTCTCGCTCACGCTCGAGATAGTCGGAAACCGCACGCCGCAATCCCGCATGGGCGATGTAATGGGCGGAATGTGTTGTCACCGGCAGGTAGCCGCGGGCAAGCTTATGTTCGCCCTGCGCGCCTGCCTCCACTTTCTTGAGGCCCTTTTCCAGTGCGAAATCGATGGCCTGATGGTAGCAGACCTCGAAATGCAGGAAGGGATGGTCCTCGATGCAGCCCCAGTGCCGCCCGTAGAGCGTATCGCCGCCGATGAAGTTGATGGCGCCTGCAACATAGCGGCCATCGCGTTTTGCCATGACGAGCAGGATGTCGTCAGCCATCCGCTCGCCGATCAGCGAATAGAATTTGCGCGTCAGATAGGGCCGCCCCCATTTGCGGCCGCCAGTATCCATGTAGAAGGCAAAGAACTGGTCCCAGATCTTTTCGGTCAGATCCCGTCCCGTCAGCCAGTCGATGGTAATGCCGTTCTCCACCGCCGTTCGACGCTCCCTGCGGAGTGCCTTGCGCTTGCGGGAGGCGAGCGTTTCCAGGAATTCATCGTGGTTGGCATAGCCTTCATTGATGAAATGGAACTGCTTGTCAGTGCGATGAAGATAGCCGTCGGTGTCGAAGACCGACATCTCGTCCTCGGGCACGAAAGTGATATGCGCCGAGGAAATATCGAGGCGGCGGACCACCTCCTTGAGGCTTTCCGCCATGGCATTCTGTATTGGCAGTCTTGCAAATCCATCGGCTACCAGCAGACGCGGACCGGTCGCGGGCGTGAAGGGGACCGAGCATTGCAGCTTCGGATAATAGCTGCCGCCGGCCCGTTCAAAAGCGTCGGCCCAGCCATGGTCGAAGACATATTCGCCCTGGCTGTGGTTCTTGAGATAGCCGGTCAGGGCGCCGACGAGCTCGCCCTTGTCCGTCTCCAGAAGCATGTGGTGGCCGAGCCAGCCCGTCTGGGCGGTGGCCGAGCCGGATTCTTCCAGTGACGAGAGAAAGGCATGCGAGACAAAGGGATTATAGGCGACGGTGTCGCACGTCCTCGATGCTCCCGAAAGCCTGGACCAGCGCTCGGGGAAATCGCGGTGAATGATCGCTCGATGCGAATGGAAAGTTCGTCTGACGATTCGTCTGTCATGAAGCAAATGCGAAGCCGTTGGGAGGAGGGAGCGGGCTCCCTCCCAGTCTGCGCACGATCTTGTCGAAAAAGCGAGCGTCAAACCGCCGCGCGCGGATCGAAGCCCTCGAAAGTCATTTGGTCGGCATTGTCGAAGGTGCGCTTGCGGGCATCTTCGTCACGGACTGTCCAGGTTATGACAGGAATGCCCTTGTCGCGCTGGCGCGAGATGAAAGAGTTCGGCAGGTCCGCATAATAATAGGAGATGAAATCGAGACCGAGTTCCATCGCCTTCTCATGCGTGGCATATTCTTCCGCCGTGTTGCCGTTGGCCGTCAGCCCGACCGGGTAGGGGGCGCCGAGCTCCTTCAGGTCCTTCAGCAGCCAATGGTCGAAGCTCATCAGCGCGACCTTGCCTTCATAGCCCTCGAGGACTTCGAGAACGCTTTCGGCAAAGCCTTCGTCATCGGCCTCACGGCCCTTGAGTTCCAGAACCAGCGGCACCTTGCCCTGCACGAGGTTGAGAAGCTGCTTCAGTGTCGGCACCTTGTCCTTCGTGCCACCGATGGCGATCAGCCCGAGCTCCCCGGAGGTCCGCTCACGCACGTCGCCCTTCAGGTTGCAGAGACGTTCCAGATCCTCATCATGAAAGATGATTGGCACGCCATCCGACGCGTAATGCAGATCGCATTCGATGGCAAAGCCTGCTTCGACGGCTCGTGAAAAAGCCGAGAGCGTGTTTTCCCAGACGGTATTGTTGAGGTCGTGATAGCCACGGTGCGCAACCGGCAGCTCTTTGATCCAGGCGGCATTCGTCATTATGCGATTTCCATGATAGCATCGATTTCGACTGCAGCACCAAGGGGCAGGGCTGCCATGCCGACGGCAGCGCGGGCATGTTTGCCGGCTTCGCCAAGTACGTTGGCAATCAGGTTCGAAGCACCGTTGATGACAAGGTGCTGTTCGATGAAATCAGGCGTCGAGGCAACGAAGCCGTTGAGCTTGATGACGCGGCGGATACGGCCGAGGTCGCCGCCGAGAGCCGCCTTTGCCTGAGCGAGAATATTGATGGCGCAAAGCTCTGCCGCGCGCTGGCCGGTGGCGACATCGACATTCTTGCCGAGATGGCCCGACACGGCGACCTTGCCGCCTTCAAGCGGCAGCTGGCCGGAGATGGTGAGCAGATTGCCGCTGATGACATAGGGGACATAATTGGCGGCGGGTGCGGCAGCTTCGGGCAGGGTTATCCCCATTTCCGAGAGACGCGTTGCGATTTGATCGGACATTTTCGTCTCCGCTTTTGTTGTCAATTCTTCAAAAATTATGCATCAAGACTAGAATCTTTAATGTGACAGTTTCGAGCCTCGACTTGGCCGCCTCGATTTGGCCGAAACGGTTCTTATAACATCGCGGACGAGTCCAACAGGAGTTAATGAATGTTCCGATCGTCACTTGCCGCTCTTCTTCTCGCAAGCGTCTCCGCCAATGTTTCGGCGGCCGCGCCGGCGACGAGCGCTGCGATCGCGACCGGGCTTGTCGCTCACCGCGCCGTCTACGACCTGGAACTGAAGGATGCTTCGGAACGCTCGGGCATCGCTTCCATGTATGGCCGCATGGTCTATGAGTTCGACGGCAATTACTGCGAAGGCTTCACCACCAACTTCCGCTTCGTCACCCAGATCGACACCGGCGACAACGTGCGCGTCAGCGATCAGCAGACCAAAACCTTTGAAAGCCTGAAGGACGGCAAGTTCACTTTCGACACCAAGTCCTTCACCGACGATCAGCTCGACAAGGAAGTCAACGGTGCGGCCGAAGACAAGCCGGAGGGTGTGAAGGTCGATCTCAAGCAGCCGGCAAGCCGTGAACTGCAGCTCGCGGAAAGCCGTTTTCCGACCGAGCACATGCTCGACGTCATCCAGAACGCCAAGGACGGCAAGCGTTTCTTCGAGGCGCGCGTTTTCGACGGCTCTGACGACGGCGACAAATCCCTGGTAACGACGACGATCGTGGGCAAGCAGGAAACTCCGGCTGCGGACGAGGCCGATGCCGACAATGCCGGCGAGTTTGCGAAGTCTTCGTTCTGGCCGGTGACGATCTCCTATTTTAACGAGAATGCCAAATCCGACACGCTGCCGGTCTACCGCATGTCGTTCAAGCTCTACGAGAACGGCATCACCCGGGATCTGACGATGGATTATGGAGACTTCGTCCTGACCGGCAAGCTCGCCAAGCTCGAGCTGCTCGACAAGAAGGCTGCGCCTGCCTGCCAGTAAGATGGCTTTTGCGCCGACGTAAGCGCCTGTCATAAAACAGTATTTCTAGTACAGCTAAACTGTCGTCCCGCAGATGAGTCGCCGCGGGCCGGTCTTTGCGGAATTCTGCCTTTCCGGTCCTGGGCGTTTGACCCATTTGCTCCGATTATGGGGTCGCAATTCGTAACACCAATTGCGCCACAAGCCGAGAAAGACGACCCGAATGGCCGATACCGATCTCGCGACTGTCCAGAATGCTCCCCTGCCGGCGATCGCCGCCGATCCCAAGGAAGTCGCCCGCATTACGGACACCATCAGCATTGCAGACCGTGCCGGCATCTCCGTTTACGGCGACCGCGCGCAGCAAGCCGTCAGTGACTATGCCGACAGGATCCTGCGCGAGGTGCGCAATAAGGATCTTGGCGAGGTCGGAAAGCTTTTGACCGACATCATCCTGAAATCGAAGAGCCTTGATCCCGCGTCGATCAAGGACAGGGGTTTCCTGAGCCGCGTGTTCCTCTCCGCCAAGGCGCGTCTCGAGCGCTTCAAGGAGGAGTTCGAGGATGTCGCCGGCCAGATAGACCGCATCGGCCTGGAGCTCGACCGCCACAAGGATACGCTGCGTCGCGACATCGCCCTGCTCGACGACCTGCATGAAGAGACGAAGCAGTCGATCGTGAAGCTCGATGCCTATGTCCAGGCAGGCAAGAATTTCGCCGAGCAGTTTCGTTCGATCGAGCTGCCGAAGTTGAAGAGCGCGGCCGATGCCGCATCCTCCAGCCCCGGCGGCGGCATGCTGGAAGCCCAGACCTATCAGGACAGTGTCCAGGCGCTCGACCGGCTTGAAAAGCGCATCTTCTATCTGCAGCAGGCGCGCCAGCTCGGCATTCAGCAGCTTCCGCAGATCCGCATCGTCCAGGCCGGCGACGAGACGCTGATCGAGAACCTGCAGGCGACCTCGGCGCTGACGGTTCCCGCCTGGAAGCAGAAGATGGTGATCCTTCTGGGGCTCACACGGCAGAAATCGGCCCTGGACCTGCAGAAGACGGTGACCGACGCCACCAATGACATGATCCGCCAGGCTTCCGAAATGATGAAGGATCAGGCGATCGCCATCGAGCAGCAGTCGCAGCGCGGCATTGTCGATATGGAAACACTTGCCAAGGCCAATCAGGATCTGATCGATACCGTCACCGGCGTGCTGCGCGTGCAGGAAGAGGGGCGCAAGAAGCGTGCACAGGCCGAGCAGCAGATGGAACAGCTGACAATCGACCTCAAGAAGGCGATGACCCAGGCGTGAGCGGCAAAATCATTATCCGATCACTCGTGTCCGCGCTCACCCTGTCCGGCCTGGTGGCACTGGCAGGCTGCGATGCTTTCACCAGCGGCCCGAATTTTTCCATCGTTTCCGGCTCGGAAAACACCATCCTGCAGCCGATCGTCGAGGAATTCTGCAAGGAGAAGCACGCGACCTGCTCCTTCAAATATGAGGGCACGCTCGATATCGGCCTTGCGCTGCAAAGCGATCAAGGCGTGGAACAGGATGCCGTGTGGCCGGCCTCCAGCGTCTGGGTCGACATGTTCGATGCCAAACGCAGGGTCAAGGACCTGACATCGGTGGCGCAGACACCCGTCATCCTCGGCGTGCGCAAGTCGAAGGCCGAGCAGCTCGGTTGGGTCGGCAAGGATGTCTTCATGAAGGATATCCTGACAGCGGTGAACAGCGGATCGCTGAAATTCCTGATGACATCGGCCACCCAGTCGAATTCCGGTGCCAGCGCCTATCTCGCCATGCTTTCAAGCGCGCTCGGCAACAAGCCTGTCATCGAGCCGGGCGATCTCGACAACAAGACTGTGCAGGACACCGTTCGAAGCCTGCTTGCCGGCGTCGCGCGCTCCTCTGGCTCGTCGGGCTGGCTTGCCGACCTCTATACGGACTCGGCCGGCAAGGGCACGGTCTATGATGCGATGTGGAATTATGAGGCTGTCATAAAGGAAACCAACGACAAGCTGTCAGGCATGGGCAAGGAGCCGCTCTATGCCATTTATCCCGCCGATGGCGTGGCGATGGCGGATTCGCCGATCGGCTTTGTGGATCATGGCCGGGGTCCCGAGGTCCAGGCCTTTTTCAAGGATCTGCTCACCTATCTACGTTCGCCCGATGTGCAGAAGAAGATTGCCGAAACCGGCCGCCGCCTGCCGCTCGGCAGCGTCACCGCCGAAGCTGAGCCGAGCTGGAATTTCGATCCTGCCAAACTGGTGACCGCGATCCGCATGCCGGAGCCGGCCGTGATCCGCCAGGCGCTCACGCTCTATCAGGCGGCACTGCGCAAACCGTCATTGACGGTACTCTGCCTCGATTTCTCCGGCTCGATGCAGGGAGATGGCGAGAACAGTCTGCAGCAGGCGATGCGCTTCCTCTTCACGCCCGAGGAGGCAAGCAAGGTTCTGGTGCAATGGTCGCCGGCCGACCGCATCTTCATCATTCCGTTCGATGCCAATGTCCGCGATATCTTCTCGGCCTCGGGCGACACGATGGAACAACAGGGGCTTCTCAACGCCGTTTCCGGACAGCATGCAGGCGGCGGCACCAATATGTATGCCTGCGCCGAACGCGCACTCCAGCAGATGACGAAGACCGGGGACCTCGGCAATTATCTGCCGGCGATCATCATCATGACTGACGGCAGATCGGATGACCAGAGTGCAGCCTTCATGAGCGACTGGAANGCGATGGAACCACGCGTGCCGATCTTCGGGATCACCTTCGGCGATGCGGACAAGACCCAGCTCGACAGTCTGGCGGCAGCGACCGCGGCACGTGTCTTCGATGGCCGGTCGGACCTTGCGACGGCATTCCGCACCGCCCGCGGCTACAACTAGGACCGGCATGCGCAACTGGCTCGGCAATGACGGCAACTGGATCATGGCGGGATTGGTGACCGCCATTCTCGTCCCCGTCCTGACGTTTGCCNCCGGCATGCCGTTCTGGATTGCCGCCGTCATTGGCCTTCTGGTTTTTGCCGGCCTCGTTTTCCTTCTGGCGCCGCGCAGGCTTTTCGAAGGTCTCGATATCAAGGTGATCGGCCGCGGTCGTCTCGCCTTCGCAAGGGAATTGCTGGAAGCGGCGGTGCCGTCCGCGCAAAGGCTGGAGGCGGCAGCCGACGATATCACCGATAAGCAGACCGCAGCGCGCGTGCGTCACCTGGCTGAAATAGCCGCCGATGTCTTCCGCACGGTGGAGGCAAAGCCGGAGAGTGCCAATGCCGTGCGCCGGTTCCTCAGCTACTATCTGCCGCGTGCGGCCGAGGTTGCAGAGGGCTTTGCGGCAATCGAGGCGAAACGCGCGCCTGACATCAAGCAGTTGGAGGACGTCCGCGCTGTACTGGTAAAGCTGGAGGATGCCTTCGTTCACTATGCCGACAGCCTTGTCGATGATGCGCTTGGCACGCTCGACACCGACCTGCGCCTCATTCAGGCATCGCTCAAAGAGGATCTCGGACGCTGATGGCTCTCTCCCGCCGCGCCTTTGGAGTTGGACTGCTTGCCACCGGTATCGCCGGCACGGGCGGTTATTTCGCCGTTCGCGACCGGCCGGAGCTGCAGGGCCTGCTGGGGACGCGTACAAAGCTGTTCGGCTTCGTCGGCGGCGAGAAGGAGGCTTTCCTTGCCGATCCCGACGTCGTCGACGCCGTCAAGGATTACGGCCTATCGATCGACAGTCGCGTCGCCGGCTCGGTCGAGATGGTTCGCGAGCAAGCCTTGCTGTCGCAGAACCCGCAATTTCTCTGGCCGTCGTCGTCCATCATGGTGGATATCGCCCGCCAGAGCGGCGTGAAGATCCGCGATGACAGGGTCATGCTGAACACGCCTGTCGTCGTCTACACATGGCAGCCTGTCGTGGATGGACTGATCAAATCGGGTCTCGTGACCGTAGTCGACGGTCATCATCAGCTTGACCTTAAGGCCTTGCTCGATGCCATTCTTGCCGGCACCGACTGGTCGAAGCTCGGCGTCGCCACACTCTACGGCCGGGCGCGCATCGTCTCCACCGATCCGAACCGCTCGAATTCCGGCTTCATCTTCTCGGGCCTTGCGCTCAGCCTCTTCAGCGGCAATGTCGCAACACCAGATGATCTCACCCGGTTTGGCGGCAAGGTGCAGTCGATCTTCCGCAACATGGGTTTCAAATCGCCGTCTTCAGGCAAGCTGTTCGATCAGTATCTGGCAGGCGGCCTCGGCGGCGAGCCGATGATCGTCGGCTACGAGAATCAGCTGGTCGAATGGGCGCTTGCCGATCCCGACAGGTGGAGCCGCATCCAGTCGGGGCAGGGGGCGAAGCCTGTCGTCCTCTATCCGCGCCCGACCGTCTACTCGGCCCACCCGCTGATCGTCGTCGACCAAACGGCCGAACGACTGATCGAGGCACTGACGAGCGCAAGGCTGCAGGAGCTTGCCTGGACCAAACATGGTTTCCGCGGACCGCTCGGCACGGCGACCGGCGATACGCAGGGGACGATTGCCGGCCTTCTGCCATCCGAGATCGATGCGGTGCTGCCGATCCCGGATGCCGGTGTCATGCTGGCGTTGCTCAACATGCTGGCAAACTGAACCGTTCGGGTCTATATATCGAGCGCTGTCCAAGGCAGATTTTTTGGCACAAGCCTTGCTTTTGCGGAAAATCGAATGTAAGGGCACGCGCATTCCACACGTAAGGCATGGGATCGTCCGGGAGAAATCCGGCTTTTCCGCCCGGTGGCATCTTCAAAGAGGATGCTGTTCGCCTTGCGGAGGTTCAACCGGCAAAGGAGTAAAAGGCATGGCATTGCCTGATTTTTCTATGCGCCAGCTTCTCGAAGCAGGCGTCCACTTCGGTCACCAGACGCACCGCTGGAACCCGAAGATGAAGCCCTACATTTTCGGCGATCGTAACAACATCCACATCATCGACCTGGCTCAGACCGTTCCGATGCTGTCGCGCGCCCTCCAGGTCGTGTCCGACACCGTTGCTCGCGGCGGCCGCGTTCTCTTCGTCGGCACCAAGCGTCAGGCTTCCGAGCTGATCGCTGACTCGGCCAAGCGTTCTGCCCAGTACTACGTCAACTCGCGTTGGCTCGGCGGCATGATGACGAACTGGAAGACGATCTCCAACTCGATCCAGCGCCTGCGCAAGCTCGACGAAATCCTGAGCTCCGAGCAGTCCGGCTACTCCAAGAAGGAGCGCCTGAACCTCGAGCGCGAGCGCGAAAAGCTCGACAAGGCCCTCGGTGGTATCAAGGACATGGGCGGCACGCCGGACCTGATGTTCATCATTGACACCAACAAGGAAAAGATCGCGATCGACGAAGCCAAGCGCCTCGGCATCCCGGTCGTCGCCATCATCGACTCGAACTGCGATCCGGACCTGATCGACTATCCGATCCCGGGCAACGACGACGCCTCGCGCGCCATCGCTCTCTACTGCGACCTGATCGCCCGCGCTGCGATCGACGGTATCGCCCGTCAGCAGAGCGGATCGGGCCGCGACCTCGGCGCTTCGACCGAAGTTCCGTTCGAGCCGGCGCTCGATGAGGCGAGCGAAGCCTGATAAAAGCGGGTGGAGCAAAACTCCGCCCAAGCTTGCAAGGATTGGGAAAGGCCGCTCGCGACTCTCAGAAGTTCGGCGGCCTTGCCCGTTTCAGGCGGAAGCCGTGATTGCTTTTGCCTCCATGAATTCTGTATGGCGCGTCTTCATAACGCTGTCATACATACAGGTACATTTCGTGCCTCAATCCGGTGCCGCACCGCGTTCTGCGGGCCACCGAATAAACCGACAAGAGGAAGCTTATGACCGAGATTACGGCTGCACTGGTGAAGGAACTGCGCGAAAAGTCCGGCGCAGGCATGATGGACTGCAAGAAGGCGCTGACCGAGACCAACGGCGACATCGAAGCCGCGATCGACTGGCTGCGCGCCAAGGGCATCTCCAAGGCCGACAAGAAGTCCGGCCGCGCCGCTGCTGAAGGCCTGGTCGCCATCGCCGGCGCCGGTCACAAGGCTGTCGTCATCGAGCTCAATTCCGAAACCGACTTCGTTGCCCGTAACGATGCCTTCCAGGATCTCGCACGCGGCATCGCTGAAGTTGCGCTTTCCACCGACGGCACCGTCGAAGCCATTTCGGCTGCGACCTATCCGGCATCCGGCAAGCCGGTCGCCGACACCATCAAGGAAGCGATCGCAACCATCGGCGAGAACATGACGCTTCGTCGTGCAGCCAAGCTGGAAGTCGAGCACGGCGTCGTCGCGACTTACATCCACAACGCTGCCGGCGACGGCATCGGCAAGCTCGGCGTTCTCGTCGCGCTGAAGTCGGTCGGCGACAAGGCCGTCCTGTCCTCGATCGGCCGCCAGGTTGCCATGCACATTGCCGCGACCAACCCGCTGGCGATCCGTGCCGAAGAAGTCGATGCCGCAGTCGCCGAACGCGAACGCAACGTCTTCATCGAGCAGTCCCGCGAATCCGGCAAGCCGGAAGCCATCATCGAAAAGATGGTCGAAGGCCGCATGCGCAAGTTCTTCGAAGAAGTAGCCCTTCTCTCGCAGTCTTTCGTCATCAACCCGGAACTGACGGTCGGCGCTGCGGTCAAGGCAGCCGAAAAGGAAGCCGGCGCTGCGATTGAAGTCGTCGGCATGGCCCGTCTGCTCCTCGGCGAAGGCGTCGAGAAGGAAGAGACCGACTTCGCAGCCGAAGTCGCTGCTGTCGCCAAGGGCTGATCTTTCAGCCATATTTGGGAAAACCGAAGGGCATCGCGTGACAACGCGGTGCCCTTCGTGTATCGGGCAATTGCGGCAATATACGAGGAGCCAACATGACGTCGGAACCAATCTACAAACGTGTTCTACTCAAGGCTTCTGGGGAAGCCATGATGGGTTCGCAGGGCTTCGGCATCGACGTTGCGGTGGCAGACCGCATCGCGTCCGACATTGCCGATGCGCGGCAGATGGGTGTCGAAGTCGGCGTCGTCATCGGCGGTGGCAACATCTTCCGTGGCGTCGCGGTTGCGTCCAAGGGTGGCGACCGCGTCACCGGTGACCACATGGGCATGCTCGGCACGGTCATCAACGCGCTTGCGCTGGCGACCTCGCTGCGCAAGCTGAATATCGATACGGTGGTTCTGTCGGCAATCTCCATGCCGGAAATCTGCGAAAGCTTCTCGCAGCGCGCCACGTTGTATCACCTGTCGCTCGGCAGGGTGGTTATTTTCGCCGGCGGCACGGGCAATCCTTTCTTCACCACTGATTCTGCTGCAGCGCTGCGCGCCGCCGAAATGGGCGCCGAGGCAATCTTCAAGGGCACGCAGGTCGACGGCATATACACCGCCGATCCGAAGAAGGATCCGGAAGCGACNCGTTTCGATCATCTGACGCACAAGGAGGTTCTCGACCGGGGCCTTGCGGTCATGGATGTGGCNGCTGTTGCACTCGCGCGCGAGAATTCCATTCCGATCGTTGTTTTCTCGATTCACGAGAAGGGACGTTTCGCTGAAATCTTGACGGGTGGTGGTCTCAAGACCATCGTGTCCGACAACTGATAGGGAGCTGTGCCGTTACCGGCGCAAATCTTCTGAGACAGGAGAATAGGTATGAGTGAAGGTATCGACATCAAGGAACTGAAGCGCCGCATGGATGGCGCGGTTTCCGCGTTCAAGAGCGACATTGCATCGCTGCGCACTGGCCGCGCTTCGGCCAACATTCTCGATCCGGTGACGGTAGAAGCCTATGGTTCGCGTATGCCGCTGAACCAGGTCGCCAACATCACGGTGCCGGAGCCACGCATGCTNACGGTATCCGTCTGGGACAAGAGCATGGTGGGCGCAGTAGACCGTTCGATTCGCGAATCGAATCTCGGCCTGAACCCGATCGTCGACGGCCAGAACCTTCGCATCCCGCTGCCGGAGCTCAACGAAGAGCGCCGCAAGTCACTCGTCAAGGTCGCCCATGACTATGCCGAAAAGAGCAAGGTTGCGATTCGCCACGTACGACGCGACGGCATGGACGGCCTTAAGAAAGCCGAAAAGGATGGCGTAATCGGCCAGGACGAAAGCCGGGCACAGTCGGAACGTGTTCAGAAAATGACGGACGATACGATTTTGGAAATCGACCGCTTGCTTGGCGAGAAAGAAAAGGAAATCATGCAAGTCTAGTATACTTGCGTCCCCGCCAAGAAAGACCGGACAGAAAATGTCGGAAACCTCATTTTTGACTGCGCCAGAACATGTTGCCATCATCATGGATGGCAACGGTCGTTGGGCAAAGCAGCGCGGCCTGCCGCGGACGATGGGACACCGCAGAGCGGTCGAGACCGTTCGCCAGACCGTGCGCACTGCCGGCGATCTTGGCATCAAATATCTGACGCTCTTTGCCTTTTCCTCTGAGAACTGGCGTCGCCCGGAAGCCGAGGTTACCGATCTTCTCGGCCTCCTGAAGGCTTTCATCCGCAGCGATCTCGCTGAGCTTCACCGGCAGAATGTGCGCATCAGAGTGATCGGCGACCGCGTCAACCTGCGCAGCGACATTCTCAAGCTCCTGCTGGAAGCCGAGGAAACGACCAAGGCCAATACGGCGCTGACACTCGTCATCGCCTTCAACTACGGATCTCGCGACGAGATCGCCCGCGCCATGATGAGCCTCGCCAAGGATGTGGAGGAGGGGCGCCTCAGGTCGCAGGACATCACGCCCGCGCTGATCGATGCCCGGCTGGATACGGCGGGCATTCCCGACCCTGATCTCATCATTCGCACCAGTGGCGAAGAGCGGCTCTCCAATTTCCTGTTATGGCAGGCTGCCTACTCGGAATTCGTCTTCCTGCCGGAATATTGGCCCGACTTCAGCCGCGAGCTCTTCCTATCGGCGCTTGAGAAGTTTGCCTCGCGCGATCGCCGCTTCGGTGGTCTTTCCGCTCAGGCCGCAGCAGTGAACACCTGACGATGAAGCAGGAACTGAAGCTCCGTATCGTTTCAGGCCTGATTCTCGCGATCATCATTCTTGCCGCCACCTGGTATGGCGGCTTTATCTTCCGCATTGTGGCGGCGGCGATCGCGCTCCTGATCTATTATGAATGGTCGACGATTAC
>Ga0055528_1001262_pt1 | contig 16013 bp, 19 predicted proteins | sample AraplaCol_mMS_r2_2_FD_55006 | JGI IMG/M metagenome (GOLD analysis project Ga0055528, IMG submission 55006) | Arabidopsis root microbial communities from North Carolina, USA - plate scrape MF_Col_mMS_r2 | ecosystem: Host-associated > Plants > Roots > Endosphere | place: USA: North Carolina...
CCGACCGACATGAAGGCCGCGCCGCTGCTGCGTGCGTGGCTGCATCGGCTGCGCGCGGCTGGCGTGCAGTTCCACATGCGGCATCGGTGGGTGGGAGAGGGGGCCTTCGACCCGGCATCGCTGCGATTCACCACACCGGCCGGCGAAGTCATTGCCAGCGCCGATGCCGTCGTGCTGGCGCTGGGTGGAGCGAGCTGGGCGCGGCTCGGGTCCGACGGTGCATGGGTGCCATGGTTGCAGGCGAAGGGCGTGGATGTGGCTCCGCTCGAGCCGGCCAACTGCGGCTTCGACGGCTNGGGCTGGAGCGAGCATTTCTCCAGCCGCTTCGCAGGCCAGCCATTCAAGTCGGTCGCGATCTCGTTCACCGACAGCCACGGCCGGCAGTTCGCGCGCAAGGGCGAATTCGTCGCGACTGCCACCGGCATCGAGGGCAGCCTGATCTATGCGGCCTCGGCCCTGCTGCGCGACGAGATCGCCGAAAAAGGGAGCGCCACGCTGCTGCTCGACCTGTTGCCNGATCGCAGTGCCGAGCAGGTGNTGGCTGCCGTCAAGCATCCGCGCGGTGCGCGTTCGCTCAGCAGCCACCTCAAGAGCAGGCTCGGTCTGGAGGGCATCAAGGCCGGCGTGCTGCACGAAGCCCTGAGCCGCGAGGCGATGCACGACCCGCAGCAGCTTGCGGCGACCATCAAGGCAGTGCCGCTGAAGCTCGTTGCGGCCCGGCCAATCGACGAGGCCATCAGCACGGCAGGTGGCGTGCGCTTCGACGCGCTGGATGCCCAGCTCATGTCGAAGGCGCTGCCGGGCGTGTTCGCGGCTGGGGAAATGCTCGATTGGGAAGCGCCTACCGGTGGCTATTTGCTGACGGCATCGATGGCCAGCGGCGCGATGGCGGCGCGCGGCGCGATCCAGCGGCTCGGCCTTTGAGGGCCTGGCATCGCTGAAACTTTTTCGCTGGAGATTTGTTTGTGCGGGCCCCGTTTCATTTCGCATGGAATGAAACGAAACCGCTGAAGAGGTTGACGAGCCTTACGTTTTCGCGAGGCACCCAGAGGGGAATCGCGATTATGCGCTCGTCAAAAGATCACACGAAGTACACACGTCTATCGAGGGGGCAGATCTTGAGCCGGCGGCGATGAAGGTTTAGGCGTATGAAGTGATCTGGACGGGTGGTCAGTCGCTCTGATCAGCCCATCTACATCAATCAGTCATTTGCCTATTAATTCAACAACGGTCTTGCCCAGTTCAAACAGGCTTTGCACTTTACTGGCGCCATCGACCACAGTGTTAACCTTCGACCAGAGGCTATCGAGCTTTGCCACCTCTGGTCGATCAGAGAAGTCGTCGCCGCCAACATCCGGGTCGTTCTTGGCGTGCAGGAGTTCACCGGCTGCAGTCCAGGCGGCATCGCGAAGCGCTATCACCCCCATAACCGGATACTTGTCGAGCGCCTCGTGAATTAGATCGACGTGATGCTGAATGATTGCCCGTAGTCGGGGAGAGATGGCTGTGGTTTGCACAAGCACTTCAAGCTCGGCCATGGTGGTGCGTATTGCCACCAAGTCATCTTCAGAGATTGCCGCCTCTTCGTCCGGCAGGATTTCCGCACAGAACCCAAGGGAGGTAAGTACCTCAGAAGTCAGGTGGGCTTTGGCGAGCGGAGGCCACGCTGAGCCCAAACCGAGTGGCTGGATTGCGTTTTGAACTTGGGCCAATGCGGGCTCGTAGAGTTGTTCGCTGAAGGCGGCACGCTGCATGCCTTCGCGCACTGCAGTGACCTCGCCGTCAAGCCAGATGAGCCGCTGCATCACTGCGATCGCAGTCAGATAGTTCTGCTCCGTGGGCACACCCAGTGCATGCGCCCAGGCTTGAAAGCAGTGGGGAGCGTTCGAATGCTTGGCTTCAAGCAGGATGGCTTTGAGGCGCGAAGCGGAATTAATGTGTTGTGGCATCGGTGTGCGAGCGGTTGGTCCGGCCGAACTTTACCGGCAAAAAACAGCTGTGGCCCTCAAGGCCCGCGTCTCGCGGATTTCAACCTGCGTTTGAAGGCACCGCATAAAGAATCAAGCGACTGATTTCCCTTTGCGGGCCGTATGCTGGTCAGGCCGCGAGTAGTCCAAGCTCGCGGAGCCGAATTGCCACTGCAGCAGGCGACATTCCAAACGTCGCAGCGAGCGACTTGAAGCGAGGACCGCCCAGCCACTCCGCCTTTGCAACCGCAATACCGAACTGCATAGAGCCGGGTGGCTCCGTCGCAAGCAGTCTTCCCTGTCGTCCAGCCAAGTAGAACGCGACGTTGTCGTCAAGGTACAAGGGGGCAGGTCCGAATCGGCACTCGAACGCTTCCAAAAAAAGCTTGCGCGGCGCAAGGAAGCAGGCGGCGAAGTAGTCGGCCTCTTGTTCCCACACCGGACGCGTCCGTCCGTTAGGTCCCGAGACAATCGGGAGGTCTCGGTGCGCCACCCCATCGCCTATTTCCGGATGCAGCAGCAAATGGCCGATCTCATGCGCACCTGTGAACCGCTGGACCTCAAATGGAAATTCGCTACTGACGGAGATGATCCCTCGTCCACGATCAAGTTGTCCTGCCGCCCGGAATCGTGAGTCCGCTGCAGCTATGGATGCGCGTGACTCGTACTCTACGCCGAGTACTCGCGCCGCAACGTCGGGCGAGAACATCCGCAGAAGTGGCGCCCCACTCGGGAACAAGATTTGTCGCTCGCTCCAAATGTCGAACTGGAGCAATCGCGCTTTCTTCTCGATTTGCAAATAGTCCATCGGGGGCCACCTTGGAGGCAGTCGGATTGAGGTGCACACTATACCTAGTGTGCGAAAGGCATACAAGCCACTAGATGTAGTGTTTTTGGCTTTTGGCTTCGCTTTCTGGTATTTGGGAAATGAGAAGCGTCTTCATGGAAAGAGAGTGGCGAAGTAACGCCTGAGGGCCAGCAGGCCCACCTGCATTAGCGGACGACGCACGCAATCGGCGTCTTGCGTTTGTCTGCGAGGTTACTGACGATGGCGGCGCCGGATTTCCGTCAGCAGTCGTAGGAAATCCGGCGCCACCGGAGAAGGCTGGCGCATCTCGGGAAGCTCTGTGCTCACCGGCCCACGGCGGAGCCGCTTGGACAGGTAGTAGCCCTGCCGGTCGCGGATCATTCGTTTGAACGGATCTGTCGCGGGGTCGTAGGGGCGTCCATCGCGCAGTGTTCTGCGAGTCTCGGCGATTCGTGCGGCTCGCTGGAGGCCTGCGGTCGTCTTTGCGCGGTCGTGGGCGCGTAGGGTCTTGATAGCCTGCCACGTCATTCCGAGCGAACCCTTGACGGCAGCGCGGTTTCTGCGCTGTCGCTCGGTCTCCTTGGCGTACCGGTTCTCCTTGGTTCTGGCGCGGAGGTCGGCGAGGTATTCCCGGTGACACTGGCGACAACGCGGGCGGTAGTAGGAGGGTTGCCATGGATAGCGGTTCGGCTCCCCCTTGCGCGTCGGGAAGTTCTCGGCGGACAGGAGGAGGGAGAGGCCGCACGTACCGGCGCAGTGCCGGTATTGGGGCAGGCATTCAGGATGGTTCATGGTCTGAAGGGCGTAGAGGGCCAGGAAGGCCTCGGAAGGCTTGGGGAGACCGGTGTCGCGACGGGGCGCTGAGACGGCTTGGCGGGTCCCTTTTGCGGGGCTTATGGAGGTGCTCGGGGGCCCGGGAGTCGCAGGAGGCTTTGGGACGGCCCGGGAACCACTGGGGCGCGGTTGCTGACAAGGGTGCACGGGCGCGGCAATCAGTGATGCTCGGCCAAGCCGCGCAAAGGGGCGCAGGAGGCGCCGAGACGCTCTGGAAAGACCTGGGCAGCCCCGCGTGTTCCTGCGGACTCCACGGGCGTTTGCGGGCTTCGATGGGCTGTTCGATAACGAGCGATTACGGACATGTCTTGCCGCACTGTCCAAAAACTAGCTTGACGGTATTTCGGACAAGGCGCATGATTCGGACTCCCTTTTCGTACAGGAGTCCTTTGCTGTGTCCCGAGTCTTCGCCTACTGCCGCGTCTCGACTGCCGAACAGAACACCGACAACCAGCTACAGGAGATCGCTGCGGCTGGCTTCGCTGTGCAACCCGCCCGGGCCATCGCCGAGACAGTCTCGGGCTCTGTACCCGCCTCGGAGCGCCCGGGCTTCGGGAGGCTCCTGGACAAGCTGGAGTCAGGGGACGTGCTGGTGGTGACCAAGCTTGACCGGCTCGGCCGGAACGCCATGGATGTTCGTGCGACCGTTGAAGCCTTGACGGATCTGGGTGTACGGGTGCATTGCCTCGCCCTGGGCGGCGTGGACCTGACCAGCGCGGCAGGCAAGATGACCATGGGCGTGATCGCGGCCGTTGCGGAGTTCGAGCGGGACTTGTTGGTGGAGCGTACCCAGACGGGCCTTGCGCGTGCCAAGGCCGAAGGGAAGGCCCTGGGGCGACCCTCAGCGCTCTCTGCCGCTCAGGTGCAGGAGGTCGGCGAGCGCCTCGTCGCAGGAGAGGCCATTGCTTCCATTGCTCGGGCCCTGGGCACTAGCCGGCAGACCGTGATGCGGGCGCGGGACGCCATTCAATAGGCTGCACCCCAGCACGCTCCGCGATTCACAGGCCGCCTTAGCCCCGGCTTTTTCACGCGCCCGAGGGGGCCAGGCAGGCCTAGTTCGGCGGGCCAGGAGTCCATTGGGAGGCCCGGGAGGCAGGGCTGCGCGTCCGGGAAGCGTGGGAAGTGAGTGGCGGCAGGATGTACTTGGTGGCTCGGCCAGTTAGTGCGCCCCCACGGGGGCGTCAGGTGCAGGCGGCGGACGACAAGGCTGGCCACGCATTTTCGGGAAAAATTTCGGCCAGATTGCAAGGCCGGCGGTAGCGTCTCAGACCGGCGAAGAGGCGCCCTCTTAGCTCGGCTTTTTACTGTTTAGGCGTCCAGTCATTGCGCTGAATGCCCATCCAGCACCAAGTATTCAAAAAATTACTTAAGTTACAAAATAGGAGCCACAGGGCGACTCTCCAACGAAGTGCTAGTCCCACTTGTAACGGCCTTCAGTGATGCGAAGGAAGTTCTCTGCTTGGATTGGTAAACCCCACATCTAGTGTGTCTGCCTGCGGCTGGACACCAGATATAGTGATTCCATTCCGAAACGACAACGCCGGGGGGCAACCCGGCGTCGAAGCCCAACATTGCTGTCAGGGGCGTGTCCATCAAAGAGACGTTGCGCAAACGAATCTTGCCATGGGCCAGTTCGGATGGACAGCTTTGGTAGTCAATAACCTTAGAGGTTGAGCAATGACAAAGCAGCAAATCGGGCGTGACGCCCGCACAGGTGAGTTCATTCCGGTCCGTGAAGCGATCCGTCGCCCGACGACTACGGTTGTGGAGACGATTACTCGTCCCGCACGACCGACGGTGACTAAACCCGTTACGCCCCCCGTGCGTAAGCGCTAAGCCCTTGGGCTTTTAAAGGCCAGTTGGGCAACCAACTGGCTTTTTTTCGACCGGCGGCAATCGCGGAATACTGGGCAGACAATTTGTGTGGCACTGACGACCGCATCTGAGCCAACTTTAACTATCGGGTCCCGTTTTCGGTAGCGTGTGCTCGATGACTTGAACGTCAGCATTGGCGTGAGACGAACTGCCGCTTTAGGCCGCGCTCGTTACAGCAAGCGTCCGTGCTTAGGTAACATAACGCACATGCCTGAGTCCAAATCCAAGTCCAAGTCCGTAAAGGAAGTCGGCTCGAAGTGGAGCAACCAAGTCGTGCGGATGGCGAATGGACGGCTGCTCGTGCGCGGTGTTGATGTGCCGACATCCGGCAAAGGTGGGGAATGGGTCTTAAAAAGCGGCTCATCGGGTCAGCGGACGCAGTCTCTAGCAGGAAGCGTTCTCACCCAAGTCACAAGCAAGAGCCAGGCTCTAGCGACCGCGAAACGGGCAGGAATGGGGCAGAGCGTCAAGGCCGTAGCAGGTAGTGCAGGCAAACCTGCTGTGAGGAAGAAGTGAACCACGGCAGCGGACAGTTCGTGGTGGCTTATCACGGCTGTGACCGCACGACTGAAGACGCGCTTGTCTCTGGCCAGCTGCTCGCGCTTGAGCCTAGCGACAACCCCTATGATTGGCTTGGGCCCGGCGTGTACTTCTTCCAAGACGACTGGCGTCGTGCCCTAATGTTCGCGCAGGCGTCCGCCGAACAGCCTCAACGTCGGCTGACTCAGCGGCCCATACGCGACCCCTCTGTTGTGGGAGCCGTCCTTAAGCTTTCTGCCATTCTGGATATTTCCACTCAAGACGGAATCGATGCATTCCGCACAGCCTATGAGGCTCTGAAGCTCTCTGGCGTCAAGTTGAAGCAGAACAAGAAGAGTGCGGCAGAGGACACCGATATCATCCTGCGAGGGCTCGACCGTCAGATCTTCAAGTACTTGCACCAGATGTATGAAGATCAAGAGTTGACTCCATTGGATGCTGTTCGGGGCGCCTTTCCTCAAGGCGCTGCCGTTGCGCCAACCTCCGCTATCTTTGCCAACTCGCACGTTCAGATTGCACTATGCAACCCCTCATGCGTTCTGGGGTATTTCCGCGTTCCAGAACTCGTCAGAGCGCGTGCGGCCCCGTCCGACGAGTAGTCCACGATGTCCGTCCAGCAAGCCTGAAGAGCGCCGGACGTCCGCTCACGGTCGGATCAGGTGGGCCCCTTGGCCGTCAATGCCCCCACAGCTTCCCGAAACTCCTTGCGGGCGCGGCGGGCCTTGGTTGAACAGGTCCTACAGGAATGCATCAGTCCATCAGGCGAGCCGCTGTGGCGCCTAAAGCTCGTTGCCGGCTTCTCGTTCTTGAGACGCGACAGGTGCGGGAACGGACCGGGAAGACCACGGAAGGCTCGGGAGCATCCGGGTTGGTTTCAGAAGTGGGAGAGAGCGCTAGGAGGCTCATAAGTGCCAGCATGTCCCCCAGACTCAGGACGTGGGGCTTGCCATCGACCTCCGCATGTACTTCTTCGCCGACAACGTGCAAGCGGGACAAGTTGATCAGCGGCCGTCCGGCGAGCTTGGTGTGATCCACGGGACTCAGGGCGACCTCGTTGCCTTCAATGGTTAGGAGCGTGACGATGTTCATGAAAGAGTGGGGTGGGAGATGACCGCCCACAGTCGGCGCACGGCATGTCTAGCACACGGAGAGGCTCCGGTGGTCTTAGTTGAAAGTTGGTGTAGCAAGAGTGCGCTTAGCCCCTCTACCTGTTTGGACTTGCAGCGGCGCGTCTTTCAACGCTCCGAAGTTCTTGGCGGCCGCGCCGATAGCGCTTGGATATGTGGTGAATTCGAGGAGTGCTTGCCTCAGCTGGTGCGACGGCGACGAGTCTTGCGAGTCGGGATGGAGTCCAGAGCGATGCGCCGGGCCACCTCCTCTTTGCGACGTTGCTCAATACGCAGAGTCGCCCTAGGATCATTGAAGTACTTCGCCATGGCTTCGTCTGTCCCCATGGCATAGGCGAGCACCACTGACTCCAAGGAGAGCCCATGCTTCTCCGCAGTCGCTGCGATCACGCGCTGACGATGTTCCGCAGCACGGTTGCCTCCGTAGTAGCTGTGTTGTGTCCGTCGTTCGATTTCTCGATCAGCTGCAGTCAAGTGGCTGCGAGCGAAGTCAAGAGCGGCTTGGGTTCCCAGGTTGATCCCGTAGCCCCCGGTTTTGCGGATCGAGGGGATGACCTCTTTGGTCATCCAACGACGGAAGCGGGCCGCGCCCTCCAAGCGCGAACCGAATATCAAAGCGTAGAGGCCGGGTTCGTTAATAAAGATTGGCGCGATGCCAGGTAAACCGAGCGCGACGCTCTGTTTGTCCTCGGCTTCAACGTGTTCACGCACTGCCTCAGATGTGTTGCTGTAGCCCAAGGCCCTGGCCACGTCGGTGGCGTGAAACCAAGGCTCTCCGTCGCGCAGGATTGTGCGGACAGCGTGGGCGTCGAAGATGAACGGAATCAGCTCGGGTGTTGCGTTCATAGTTCGTTGATGTGTGACGTTGAGAGGGCTGGGGTGCAGCGGCTGGCCTATGCGCGTAGCGCGGAGAAGAAAAAGCCGCTCGCACCTCATATGAGGCGGGCGGCCTTGCAGGAGTGAGGCTGTGCGAGCGTCAGTCGCCCATGCCCTTCGTTCCGGTAGCCCATGGGAACGCCTGCTGCTTACGCCATGCTTCCGGCACGTGTTTTTCCGCGATCCATTTCTCGGTGGCGTTGGAGAAATACTTGGCGCCGGTGGTGGCGGCGATGCCTGCGAGATCGCCGGTGAGCTTACTGTCGCCAGCCTTGATCTGTATGCTTGCAGACGCGAGTGCGTCAGCGTTCTGCGTCTGCAGGGCGCCCATCTGCTGTCGGTTGGACGCAATGGTGTTCGTTAGGCCCGCGTCGATGCGCGAGAAGTCCTCGGCCGCTGCGGCGCTGATGTTGATGGCGTTGGCGTCCAGGGAGGCTCCGCCTTCTGCTGAGAGCACCCGCGCCATCGAAAGCTGGCGGGAGGCCTGACGGCTGCGGTCGGTCTGCTTCTCAAACGCTTGAGCGGCAGCGGCCCGGTCGTTCTCCTGCGCTACCCGGTAGCTCTCGGCGGTGTTGCGGTTGTTCGCTTCAGCCTGCGCCAGGGTGGCGTCCTTGCTGGCGTTGTTGGCTTGCACAGCACCGATGCCCGAGACGAGCGCCGACCCCAGCAGCATGATGGTAGTGGGTTCACACATGGCGGATATAAGGCCGGGTGAATCAGACAGTGCCAGTAATCGTATAGATCATCTGGCCGGGCTCTACCTTCGTTTCGAAAGGGAATTCGTGTTTAGTAGCACCTTCCAGCCCAAAGCCTGGGGCTTGCTCGGTGTTGCCTCGGATGGGGGATTTCGACATGGTGGGGCGTTCTTTCAGAGGTGCTTGATGGTGTGCACTGCCTGTTCCGGCGCGGCGATGTGCCTTAACTTTTCGCGCAACTATGAGCCGCCGCCGAGGGTCATCAGCTTTCGCTTCTGCGCTGGGGTGAGGCGGACGCATACAGGGATCAGAATGTCCTCGGGGCGTCGTCGCGAGCGCCGGCAGCTCGGTGTGGATGTGTTTTTCATTGAGATACCTTCGGTGCTGCTTTACGGTGCGGGTTTGCCGGGAATCGTAGTAAGCGCCAGGAGAAGCGCGGCTGCGTCTTGCTCATCGACCAACGCGGCGCTAGCAGCGCCGATGGTTTCCGTGAGTCGTTGTTGCACGGTGCGAAGCTCGGAGGCCAGCGAAGCCTGCGGGCTGTTTCCTGAGATTTCTGCGAATCCGTTACTCCAAGCTGGTGCGACTGGAGGCGCATCGCCCGCAAGGGCTGCAGCAACGTTCTCCGCGACAGTGCTGAAGCCATCCGTGTCCACTAGGATCTCTAGTAGTTGTAGGGGAAGAAATCCCGAAGCTCCCTCGGCAGGATTGAGCATCGCATTGCCTAGCTTGAGGGCTTCGACTACTGCTTGGCCTTGTGACGCACTCAGAGGGGAGACCCCAAGCTCTCGGAATTTCCTTAGCGCATTTCGGGCGTCCTTGAGGGCATCATTGAACCGCTCGCGTGCGGCTACTGCGATGACAGCGGTAGTCTTGCGGTAGTTTTCTGCGGCTGTAGTCGCTGCACTAAGCGTGGCGTTAAGAGGGGCGGAATCGCCTGCGATAAGTGCGGCGATGAGCGTGGGTGCAAGGCCGGATGGGATGATGTTGGGTGTCACGGTTGTTTTTTCGATCAAGCGCATCGGTGAATATCGAGACGCAGGCGAGAGCGCCCGACCCACTGCCAGAGATCGGCGGTGCTCGAAGCTCTCAGGATGGAGGAAAGAGCCTTGAAAACGGTGTCGACGGAATTGAGGGTTTTCTTCAGTCAGCCCGTGATACGGTCGTCACCTTGGGTCTGATTACTTTGCAGGCCCCGTTCGCCGTGCATGGCGCCAGTTTGGGGTTTTCGGGAGGTGAGCGTTCTGTTCAATGCAAGCTTGAAGCAGACCTGAGCGGTGATACGTGAAGACAACCGGGGAGGGGGCTTTCAAAGATGCCCCTCCGAGACCTTCACCTACGGGCTCTCTTGAGAGTCCTGTGTTGTCCTAAGACTCTCTATGTTCTCTGTGTTCTCTATGTCCTATATGTCCCTAGGAGATAGCGATCTCATCATGTTGGGTCCGTTTACTTTGTCGCCCTGACGCCACGCGGATCAGTGCTGCTGGTTGGGCTGGAGGCCCCGAGCAGCGGCGCCGGTTTCGAGGGAAACCTTGATGACGCCATCGAGGTTCACACGACGGTGGGCGCCCAACTTCACGTCCCAGACGGTCACGTAGCGCCGGGTCTCGTCTGCGTCCGGCAGGGGCTGGCAAACCATCGTGCGGCTCTCGCCGCAGGTCTTGGTGAACGTGATGGCGACCAGCGTCCCGGGAAGCTCGGCGGCAGCGCAGAGTAGCTTGCGGTAGTCCTGGCGAGTCAGGGTGTCTTCGTACAGCCCCGCGCGTTCCAGCATGAGCGCGGAGCGCCTCACGGCGTTCAGGGTGAGGCCATGCAGACGGAGCTGCGGCATCACTGTGTGGAGTGCATGAAGGACGTAGAAGACCTCGACCGGATCGAGCGTCGCAACTCCCGATTTATCGGGGATCGGATCAAGAGCGGGCAGGCCGGGGCAGTTCAACTCGTCGGCAGCTTGAGCGTATCGAGAGTTTCCGCTGCCAGATAAGAAATCAGTTCTCCGCGAATGCGATACTCATAAGAAACTTACCGCCAAACTATGGCCCAACTTCATGATAGCCAAGCCTCTGCCCTTCAAGCCATAGGCACTGAAACTGTGCGTGCCATTCGGACGGCAATTCGCAGCCTGCTTGAGGAGAAGCACCTATATCAATCGATTGAAGTCCCCGCAACAGAAATCGCGGCCGCGCACTCGCTCTCCTTGGCGACGGCGCGGCCGAATTTCGAGCGGTCAACTCGTAGTGCTGCAGGGTGGATTTGGAATGTGACCAAAGAGCAATATCTGCCCTTTTCCTCAAGCCCTTCCACTATCCATTGGTCCCCTCCTGATGCGAAGGTCTATTGCCCTACCTGCAAGCGTGTAGAGGCGTTCAATTTGGTTGACTGCTTAAATCTCTTGGATGTCGAGGATTACCAGCGTGACCAAGCGTATTCGCTCATGTACCGCTGTCAGTCCTGCAAGGGGCTGCCGCAAACTTTCCTGATTCGCCGTTCAGGTGCCCGAATTACTCTTAGCGGCCGAATCCCAATGGAGCAGGTTGTCGTTCCAAAGGCCATCCCGAAGCAGGTCACGAATTACTACTCGGGAGCAATCATTGCGCACCAGTCGGGCCAAACTCTGGCGGGACTGTTCATGCTGCGTACACTATGTGAGCAGTGGGCTCGCTTGTTCTCAGACGACGAGTATGCAGATAAAGCAATCACCGCATACATGGATTCTCTGCCTGGAGACTTCAGAAGCCGCTTCCCTTCGATCCGAAAAATGTATGAAGAACTGAGCGTCCGCTTGCACTCAGCCAATGCGGACGCTGAACTTTTCGAGAAAGTAGTCGAGGATTTGAACTTGCATTTCGACGCGCGAGCTTTGTTCAAGCTCGAAGCGCCGGTATCCGGAGCTAATTAGGGGAGCATCTTAATCAGTGTGCCAAAGAGCGCGGCGCCTGCGCCTATAAGGCCAGCCCCAATAACCAAGGGGTATAGGAGGATCTCGCGGGTCATCTTTGCTGCTTCCGCGCGGAGCTTGTTGCCCTCCTCGTGGAGCTTCTTGCGTCGTTCCTCGCCGAACTTCTCGGCCTCCATCATTAGCTTGGCGATTTCCGCATCCACGCGGCGGGCGGTTTGGGCGTCCACGACCGAGCTGGTAGCGGGTTTGGGGGTGAACTGAGTACGCAAGCGGCAGGTTAGTTTGCAACGCTTGTTGTGTCTTGCTGGCCGAGCATGTACGCCCACACACGTATTGAAATTTCGAGCGGTGCTATGTCATCGCCGGAACGGTGAAATGCCTCGCCTGGGCGCCGTCTGTCCATGCGCGTGAAGCCAGCAGCCGCCAGTTCGTCCGCCTTCTCCAACATGGACGACACATAGTCGCCATTCGGAACTTGACGCGTCGAGCCTTTCCCGGGTTGAGCTGCCGTTGCGAGCGCTTCATCTGCAAGCCTCTGAAGAACAAAGATGAGCGCGTTTCGTTCTGCTCGGTTGCGGTGGAGCAACTTCTGTTCGTCGCCGTCCCGCTCTTCCAGACGTTCAAGATAATCTAGCCGCGCCCGAAGCGCGGACAGGTGGCGACTAAGCTGTTCGCCCTCGCTGTGGCTGCGGGTGGTGGGAAACGGATCGGGCAAGTTTTGAACGGCTTCCCGTAAGCGCCGCTGACGATTGGATTCAGATTCACTCATCGCACTGCTCTTTGTTGAACCAAGCCCATTGTTGTCGAAAGCGGCGCCTGCTCGGCTAATCTGGGCAGTTACAACGCAGGCGTTGCTCTGCGGCTTGTCCCGTGACGCCTGCTGCTGGCGGGCAGAACCACAGGAGGCTTCAGCGCGCCCGTTGCCAGCCTGCGGTACTCGCGGACTGCCTCAAATCGTGCGGCCCGTTCGGCGTCGGAAAAGCTCACGCCGTCAGCGAGCGCAGAACCGTCGGCCGTTAAGACGGCGTAGCCCTCGCCGCTGATCCCGGGGCCCGCCAGGATGGACACCAAGGGCCCTGGTGATCCTAGAGAACCCACGGGTAGGCACTCGATACTGAATGCGGCGTCGTAGAACCGTCCGTCCTCGGTCGCTCCGTATTCGACGACAACCGTGCGCTGAAGGCGCTGGGTCAGTTCCTTGCGAAGCCTCTCAAGGCTCGCTTGTTGAGTGAAGGTCAGGATCGTCTGTGTTTGCATGGCAGTGGGCCTCTTTGGTTGAAGAAGACGTCACTTTGGCGGCGACATGCGCCTCTGTCAGCAGCACGAGTTACCTACTTGAGGGGCTTTCCCTGTCAAATAGCGCGAGTCACTTGCGAAGCACCTGCTTCTCGGTGACCCGCATCTTTTTCAACTGGGGCGCGGGCTTGCGATGTATCTCCTCAGGCGATCTTCGCGGTTGGAGAAAGTCAACCCCGCAGCGAAATCTTGTCGTTGAGGTGCTACTGGGCCCCAACGAACGCGCTGCGAAGCGGTTGAGACGCGCCAATCGCTGCACGCGCTAGGGGCAGGGCAGTTGTTAGAGCAGGAGTGGAATGGGGACGCGCCAAGGGCTGCAACGGCTTTGAACAGACAATAGGTCCTTTGTGGCCCTTTGGTCTTGCCCATGGCTAAGCTAATTCCTGCCCCTCTCCTTGCCATCGTTTCGAACATCGTTTCCACGGCAGAAACTCACGCAAGCATGGACAGTCTGTTCATGTACGCTGAGGCCCCCGGCGAGCCGCCCGAGGGCAGTAAGCATGTCAAGGCGCAGGAATGGCTACGGAACACGAACAAGGAGCACCCAGAGCCCTTGGCGGTTCTGGGACGGATCATCAGCGGATATATGGAGGATCCGGTGATGGCTGCAGACTACGTAGCTCCTCAGTGGACCCAGGAACATGAATCAACCCTGACGAAGCGGGAGAACGTCCGCAAGATCGAGAAGGTGCTTGCTAACAATGGCTTGCAATACCGTGTTGGGGGCTTCATTACGGGAGGCGGACTCGCACCAAGTAAGACGCTGGGGCAGTTAATCAAGGGCCGGGACATGCCTGCAATCCACCGCGAGTTTGACAGGGCTATGGAGACTGTTGAGGCCAAACCACGAGAAGCCGTCTCTGCTGCCTCCAACATCCTTGAATCGATCTTCAAGACGTACATCGAGGACAACAAGTTGACGATGCCGGACAAGCAAGATTTGCAACCGGTGTTCAAGGTGGTCCGCGCTGACCTCGGGCTCGATCCCGGAAGCATCGAGGACCAGGATTTACAGCGAATCATCACGGGCCTGTTTTCAATCGTTGACGGTATTGGGGCGCTGCGCACGCATGCAGGCAGCGCCCATAGCGAGGGCCGCAAAGGCTACAGGCTCGAACCTCGACATGCACGTTTAGCCGTCAACGCCGCGCACACTGTCGCAACCTTTGTTATGGAGACATGGGACAAGAAGATCGGCGGCAAACCGCCGCTTGCTGTTGCCTAGCGGCCGCAACGATGCACCGGGCCTATGGGATTCGTAGTTTGATGCTGGAATCAGGCGCCCAGCTTCGCGAAGTTGAGACCCGACCAGTCCAGCACTGCCACAGCGGTCACCAGCGCCCCCATGGATGCATGCGTGTACCTCGACTGTACTGCGCCGCTCTCGTGCCCAATCAGCTTGTCGATGATGGTCTCGTTCACGCTGGCCCCAGCCAGCACGGAACGGACATTATGGCGGCAGGAGTGCGCTGAGAACCTCGGGTCCGGGGCTATGCCGGCGTCCTTGCGGAGGTCCAGGAAGTAGCGGCCCGCAAGCTCGCTGGGGCGCTTTTTACCTGACTGAATGAACCTAGGAAACAGGAAGCGCTCACCACAGGCCCGCAGGGCCTCTGCGTGCTCTCGCAGCCCCATTGCCAATAGCTGCGGGGCAATCGGGACCACGCGCAGCCCTGCGGCCGTTTTGACGCTTCGGGCCTCATGACCCTCGGTAGCCATGTCATGAATCTCAATGGAGAACTGGCCGTCGATTTCCTTCAGGTCCGCCAATTCAAGCTGCGCAATCTCCCCGAGACGACAGCCGGTGTACAGCAGCAATGGCAGTAGCCAACGGCCTGGGTCGTCCCGGGAGTTGTTGGCCGAAACTAGGGCCTTCAGTTGCTCCAAGCGCCAAGGGAGCCGCTTGGTCGAATCGGAGGTATCGACCTTGACGCCCGCCCATGGGTTGACTTTGAGTTTCCCGGAATCCACAGCCAGATTGAGGAGGGCGACCAGAGGGGATAGCAGGTTGCGGATGGACCGTCCCTTGAGGCCTTGTGCGACTAGAGCAGCACGGTACTTCGCGGCGTGTCCTCGATCCAGGTCTTCTGGGGGCACGGGGCCGCATGCCTTGATGAACTCGGCAATGCCGCGCTCGGTGATCTTGATGGCTGCAGGTTTGCGGGTCTTGGCCGCCTTCCAGTCGGCGAGCAGGGTTGCCCAGGAGAGGCCGGCAGAGAGTGCGGAAGGAGAGGCCACAGGAACTGCCTGAATCCCGGGGACCGCTGGAGCCTCTGGGGTGTCAATGAGTTCACCGCGATCCCGGGCGACCGCCTCGGCGCTGGCCTTCGCCAGCACACGGGCCAGCTTTAGCAAGGCCAGTTTCCCGGGCATGCCGCTCCAGTCGATGCGCAGCCCCATCGGCTGGGTTAGGCGCTCTATGCGTAGCGTGATGGCAGACAGGTCTCCAGCAGCGACCATCTGCACCCACTGCTCGGCGATCCAGGCCCGAAGGATCAGGCGCCGTTCAGTAGGGCTCGGATTGCCTTCCCATTCGTAAGAAGCCAATGCAGCATCCAGACCTTCCGGCTCTACACGCAGCCGGTCGTCCCCAATCAGCACAGCATGACGGACAGCCTGTGCCAGCGCATCGATCAGTGCAGGCGTGGGGGCTATGGCAGGCTGCGGCCGGCGCCGCTCACGCTCGGCCGCCCATTGAGTCTCAACGTCGGCCCGGATCGCCAGGGCCTTGATGCGGGCTATCGGTTCATCCCGGGTGCCGAGAGTCGAGCGGAAGGCGTAGCGGTCCGCGGGGCCGGCGCGGAGGTCTACCGGCTTGACTATGGTCAGGAAGAACGTTTGACGCCGACGTGTCAGGCCGGGTATCGGTCTCGGTGGTGATGCCATTTGATGGGGCTCCAGTTGGTGAAGTTCACACGTCCGGAGCACATCGGATTACGCGGTAAGCCGCGCCAGCCTTGGAGATTCGCGTTTTCAGAGGAGAAAACGGAATCCGATTAGAGGTTGACGAGCCTTACCCCTGGCACTGACTACGCAGTTAGGGCTGCTTGGTTCCCCACCTGACCCGGTTGGCCACTTCACCATGCAGGGAGGCCCGTC
>Ga0055528_1001297_pt1 | contig 15690 bp, 14 predicted proteins | sample AraplaCol_mMS_r2_2_FD_55006 | JGI IMG/M metagenome (GOLD analysis project Ga0055528, IMG submission 55006) | Arabidopsis root microbial communities from North Carolina, USA - plate scrape MF_Col_mMS_r2 | ecosystem: Host-associated > Plants > Roots > Endosphere | place: USA: North Carolina...
ATACCAGATTTTCAAACCATAGGAGCAGCCATTGCTTCCTCAACTGGATTCGCTATCGTTGCAGCAATCAATCTATTTTGTCTGTATAAAAAGCTAGCTGTACTTCTTGTTCCGAAAAAGGCGAGTGGAGGTATTTTTATAACGGGCATAGCAATGGTCGTTCTTTTGCAAAGCTATTTATTTTGTTTACATCACTTTGCATGGTCTAATAGTTTAGATACAAGCAAACAAGTGGTTGAAACAGGAGCTGGTGTTTTAATAGGCGGTTTGTTTTATTTGTTTATCATTATGAAACAACATATTTTTACCGAAGAAGAATTACGTTTACTTCCAATGGGAAGTGTTTTAGCTAAATACGTATTAAAAAATAAATTAAGAAGGTGAAGCAATGACAGGTAAAGTAACAGTTATTGGTTTAGGAGCAGGCGATTTAGAACAGCTACCTGTAGGCATTTATCGCTTGCTACAGCAGGAAAAGCATATTTATATGCGCACAAAAGAACATCCTGTAATCAAAGAATTAGAAAGTGAAGGCTTGACGTATGTATCCTATGATGACGTATACGAATCTTATGATGCATTTGAACAGGTATATGAACATATATCAAATGATTTAATCGATAAAGCTTCAATAGAAGAAGTGGTGTATGCCGTTCCCGGGCACCCTTTAGTGGCAGAACGTACGGTTCAATTACTTTTACAAAAAGGAAAAGAACGAGGCATTCCTGTTGAAATTAAAGGAGGACAAAGCTTCTTAGACCCAATTTTTGGTGCGCTAAAGATCGATCCTATCGAAGGGTTTCAGCTGCTAGACGGAACAGATTTAAAGCGAAGCGAAATAGAGTTAACCGGTCATGTTCTAATTGCTCAAGTGTACGATCAGTTCGTTGCCTCAGAGGTAAAGCTAACGCTGATGGAACATGTTCCTGATGATTACCTCGTTTACATTGTAACAGCAGCGGGAAGCAGCGAAGAAAAAATCCAGCCGGTCAAGCTGTATGAATTGGATAGAGAAATGTCGCTCAATAACTTAACGACTATTTATGTCCCTCCAGTAGCAGATGAAACAATTTTATACCATCAATTTGACGCATTCAGAAGGATTATTGCCACGCTCAGAGGACCAAACGGATGTCCTTGGGATCAAAAACAAACGCATGAATCGCTCAAGCGCTATTTGTTAGAAGAGTCTTATGAGTTATTAGATGCAATTGACCGTCAAGATGACGATAATATGATTGAAGAGCTTGGTGATGTATTGCTACAGGTATTGCTTCATGCACAAATCGGTGAAGATGAAGGAATGTTTTCAATTGATGATGTCATTCGCAGTGTTGCAGAGAAAATGGTAAGGCGCCATCCGCATGTATTTGGTGAAGTAAGCGTAAATGATGCAGACGAGGTCTTAAAAAATTGGGATGAAATCAAAAAAGAAGAAAAAGGAGAGGAACCTTCTTCTCTGTTAGCTTCTGTACCTGGGGCTATGCCTTCTTTAATGAAAGCGCATGGATACCAAAAACAAGCTGCAAAAGTTGGTTTCGATTGGTCAGAAGTTGAACCNATGTGGGAAAAAGTACAGGAAGAACTTGCTGAATTCCAAGAGGAAGTACAGCATGCTGATAAAGAAAAAATGAGCGATGAATTTGGAGATATTTTATTTGCTTTAGTGAATATTGCAAGATTCTATAAAATCGACTCTGAAGCTGCATTAGCCAAAACGAATACAAAATTTTTAAATCGATTTCAATATATTGAAGAAAAAGTGAGAGCTTCTGAAAAACCATTTGAATCTTTTTCGTTAGAAGAGTTAGATGAATTTTGGGAAGAAGCAAAAAAAACAGGTTTGTAAAACAGAAAGGTGAGGGAATTATGAGGTTAGATAAATTTTTAAAAGTATCACGTTTAATTAAGCGCCGTACATTAGCAAAAGAAGTATCAGACAAGGGCCGTATTACCATTAATGGAATCGTTGCAAAAGCAAGCACAAATGTGAAAGTAGGAGATGAATTAGCGATCACATTTGGCACGAAGAAAATTACCGTTAAAATAGAGGCTCTTCAAGAAGCAGCTAAAAAAGAAGAAGCAGCTAATTTGTACTCAATTGTCAAAGAAGAGCGTATTTCATCTGAAGTATAACTGATGAAGGCTTGTTCTAAATCACCTTTCTCATTCATATGTTTTAAACAACAGATAACAAGAGCGAATGCTCTTAATGAATGAGGTGGGGATGAAGATATGAGCCAATTTTACGAAACAAGCAATTCAAACAAAGACCATACTCCAAATCATGATTTAGTGATGAAGGGTCGGCGTCTCTTAGATATCACGGGTGTGAAGCAGGTAGAGAGCTTTGACAATGAGGAATTTTTACTTGAAACAGTGATGGGTTTCTTGTCAGTTAGAGGGCAAAATCTGCAAATGAAAAATTTAGACGTTGATCAAGGAATTGTATCGATAAAAGGAAAAATCTTTGATATAGTTTACTTAGATGAGAACCAATCGGAGAAGGCTAAAGGATTCTTTAGTAAGTTGTTTCGATGAGTTTAAACATTCAGCTCTATACAATGCTTGCGATGGTATCGATGGGAAGCGGTTTAGGTGCTTCTCTCGATACTTATCGTTACTTTGTTAATCGCTCTAAATCACGCCCATGGTTTGTATTTGTGAATGACGTATTGTTTTGGATGGTGCAAGCTCTTCTCATTTTTTATGTGTTGTTTTTAGTGAATGAAGGAGAACTGCGTTTGTATGCGTTTCTTGCTTTGTTTTGCGGCTTTGCCGCGTATCAAAGCTTATTTCAATCACTGTATTTAAAAGTATTAACATTTACTGTCTCGAGCGTATTAAGTTTATATCGAGGTGTTTTAACGCTTAGTAATATTTTTTTGGTCAAGCCTATCCGCTTCTTTATTCATATTTTAGTTGTAGTCGCTTTAGGGATCTACCGAGCTGTTCATAAGCTGCTCGTATTCTGTCTAAAGCTTATTTACGTACCGACCAGGTGGGTTCTTTTCGTATTTTGGAGAATGATGCCTAAACCTGTAAAACGATTTTTACATATGGGTTTTCGGTATATAGAAGGAATTTACAATCGTGCAAAGAATATGATAATGAGAATCGTTGCATGGGTGAACACTTTAAAAAACAAGGGGGACGACTAATTCAATGAGTGCGGTACGAAAAAAAAAGGTCGCGAAGTTAAATACTGATTATAGCCATAAACAAGAGCAAATTAAACAAAATACAGATCGAAAGCGTATCGGTTTAATTAGGCGTTTGACTGTTTTCGGAGTGTTGGCCTTAATCATTGGTGGATTGATGGTATCAGCTTTAATTACGCAAACCTCAGCTATTGAGAACAAAAAAGCTGAGAAGGTGAAATTAGAACAGCAGCTGACAAAATTACAAAGCAAGCAAAAACAGTTAAAAGGTGAAATCGTCAAGTTAAATGACGATGATTATATTAAAAAGATTGCCCGCAGAGATTATTTTTTATCAGAAGACGGGGAAATTATCTTTAATGTAAAAAAAGACTAAACGTATGGTTCGTTGACAGTGTATTTTTGCTTTTTGTATAATATAATAAATTGATTTCTTTTATCATTTAAGGAGGAGCATTTTTTTTATGTCAATCGAAGTAGGCAGCAAGTTACAGGGAAAGGTAACAGGTATTACGAACTTTGGAGCTTTTGTTGAGTTACCAGGAGGTTCAACAGGCTTGGTTCATATCAGTGAAGTAGCTGATAATTACGTAAAGGACATTAACGACCATTTAAAAGTGGGCGACGAAGTTGAAGTCAAAGTAATTAACGTTGAGAAAGATGGTAAAATTGGTCTTTCAATTAAGAAAGCGGTAGACAAACCAGAACGTCCAGAAAGACCAGAGCGTCCTGCAAGAGCGCCACGCTCAGACCGTCCACGTGATTCACGCCCACAACGTAATAANAATCGTGGTGGCGGTAATGATTTCCGTACAAAAGAAACATTCGAACAAAAAATGAATCGTTTCTTAAAAGACAGTGAAGAACGTTTATCTTCCCTAAAACGCCATACCGAATCAAAACGCGGTGGACGCGGTGCAAAACGCGGTTAACTTGCTGCTTATATCAAATAGATAGCGAGTTTTTGGAAAGTACCTTTTATNTAAAAGGTGCTTTTTTTATATGTAAAAAAGAGTAGAAAAAAAGCATGTACTGTTGTACATGCTTTTTGATGACCCGTACGGGATTCGAACCCGTGTTACCGCCGTGAAAGGGCGGTGTCTTAACCGCTTGACCAACGGGCCGTTATTCGAGTAGCGGCGGAGGGGATCGAACCCCCGACCTCACGGGTATGAACCGTACGCTCTAGCCAGCTGAGCTACACCGCCATTATACGTTCTCTAAAAGACATTTATAATAATATAAAAAAGCAGGGTTATTGTCAATAACTTTTTTGTTATTTTTATAGACTTTTATTTGCTTTTAAAAAAGAATGATGAGCATAGGCTTTCTCTGAGGCAAACAGTATCTCTGATATTTTTTAAATTGCCATGTAAGATTGTACATCTTTTTGTATAGTTTTCAATATAATACTAGAAAATAGTCGAACGATTATAGGTATTTTGCTAGTCCGTTTGACAAAATTTCACCTTTCGCCGCGATATAATAATGAATAAGTATAATTAGCGGGTGGTGGGAGAATGCAAAAGACGGAAAGAGATTTTGCAAGTCCAACAACAGAGGCGGTATTTAACCGAACTAGATTAGAAATGTCCCGTGTGTTTACAAAGGCGGGTATGAAAACGGAAAAGGTGTTATTTCAATGGGGATTGTTGCTGCTAGTCGTAGGTTTTTTATTAGGACGAGCGTTAATTTTAATGAAAATCATGCCATTTGCTTTGCCATTCTTTGCAGCTGTAATGGCTATAAAGAAAGAAAAAGCACCGCTAGCAAGTTTAGCCGTATTGGCAGGGGCATTTAGTGTTTCCATTCAAAATGGAGGTACCGTATTTGCTACACTATTTGTTTTCTTACTAATTCATCGATTTAGCGGCATACTGACAATGGATCCGTTAAAGAAGCTGCCGTTCACTGTATTTAGCGCGATGTTACTTACAAAACTAACTATTTTTTATGTGTTTACCAAGGAATTCACCATGTATGATTTTACATTTGTGGCAGTAGAAGCAGGGTTGAGCTTTATCTTAACAATGATTTTCTTACAAAGCGTGCCTTTAATTTCATACCGAAAGCGAAAACAATCATTAAAAACAGAAGAAGTGATTTCTCTAATTATTTTGTTGGCATCTGTTATGACGGGGACAATAGGGTGGATGATTTACGGGCTTTCGGCCGAACATATATTATCTCGTTACTTAGTATTAGTTTTTGCGTTTGTATCTGGCCCCACGATAGGAGCTACGGTAGGGGTCGTAACCGGTTTAATTTTAAGTTTCGCGAATGTTTCTAGTTTGTACGAAATGAGTTTACTCGCTTTTTCAGGCTTGCTTGGAGGACTTTTAAAAGACGGTAAAAAGCTAGGCGCAGCTCTTGGGCTGGTTGTTGGTTCATTGCTAATTGGCCTATATGCTCAGGCAGATCAAGGATTGACGACTAATTTGTATGAATCACTGACGGCCGTTGTCCTATTTTTATTAACCCCATCTTTTGTTTTGAAAAACTTAAGTAAACTCGTACCAGGGACATCTGAAAACATGCTTGAACAACAGCAGTACGTGCGCAAGATCCGAGATGTAACAGCGAATCGCGTAGAACAGTTCTCAAATGTTTTTCAAGCACTTTCCAAAAGCTTCACGCAAAATGGATTTTATGATGAAAAACCAAGCGCGGATAAAGAAGTCGATTATTTCTTAAGCAGCGTTACCGAAAGGACGTGCCAATTTTGTTTTAAAAAAGAACAATGTTGGGCACAGCAGTTTGATACAACCTATGAATATATGAAGGAAATTATGCTTGAAGTTGATAATGGCACTCTTGAACAAAATCCAAGACTAATCCGAGAAATGGACAAACATTGTGTGAAATCGAAAAAAGTCATCGATGTGATTGAGCATGAACTTACGTATTTTAAAGCCAATCAGCACTTAAAAGCCCAAATTCAAGAAAGTAGAAGGATTGTAGCAGAACAGCTTCACGGTGTTTCTGAAGTCATGGGGAATTTTGCAAAAGAAATTAAGCGAGAGCGCGAAAATTTAAATGTACAAGAAGAACAGATTTTAGAAGCTCTTCGTAACTTTGGGATGGAAATCAATCAAATTGAAATTTATAGCTTAGAACCTGGAAATGTAGATATTGAAATGTGGGTGCCATATTGTCACGGAAGAGGAGAATGCGAGAAGATTATTGCGCCAATGCTTACAGATATTTTAGGTGAAAGTATTGTAGTAAAGAACGAAGAATGTGCTAAATATCCTCAAGGCTATTGCCACGTTTCGTTTGGCTGTACAAAAGCGTACGTTGTTGATACAGGCGTAGCACATGCTGCTAAAGGCGGAGGGTTTGTATCCGGTGACAGCTACTCCATGATTGAGCTAAACGCCGGTAAGTATGCACTAGCTATTAGCGATGGTATGGGGAATGGAGAGCGTGCCCACTATGAAAGCAGCGAAACGCTTCAGCTGTTAAAACAAATTTTACAAACAGGAATAGAAGAGACAATTGCAATTAAATCGATTAACTCTATTTTATCGCTGCGTACAAACGATGAGATCTTTTCTACGTTAGATTTAGCGATGATCGACTTACAAGATGCCAATGTAAACTTCTTGAAAATCGGTTCTACGCCAAGCTTCATCAAACGCGGAGATAAGGTGATTAAAATACAGGCAAGCAATTTGCCAATGGGCATTATTGAAGAATTTGAAGTGGATGTTGTGAATGAACAAATGAAGGCGGAAGATTTATTAATTATGATGAGTGACGGCGTATTTGAAGGACCGAAACACGTTGAGAACTACGAAATGTGGATGAAGCGAAAAATTGGCGAGCTTCAAACAAACGATCCACAAGAAATTGCAGACTTAATTATGGAAGAAGTTATTCGAACAAAATCAGGTTTAATTGAAGATGATATGACGGTAGTTGTGGCAAAACTTCAGCACAATACCCCGAAATGGTCATCGATTCCTTCTTACGCTTATCGTAAAAAAGCACAATAGTTAGATAGAAGTATATTTTATCTCCTCCTCGTCTATCATGTTAATACTGATAATGAGGAGGGGATTTTTTTATGAAAAAAGGTACATTGAAACAGATGTTGGTCATTACGGACGGTGGTTCGAATACAGGTGAAGATCCGGTAGCAATGGCAGCACTGGCTAAAGAACAAGGGATTAGTGTAAACGTTATTGGTGTGATGGAAGAGGACACAATTGATGAGCAAAGCACGAATGAAATAGAAGGCATTGCCATGTCAGGCGGTGGCGTGAGTCAAATTGTTTACGTAAAACAGCTGTCTCAAACTGTTCAAATGGTTACAAGGCAGGCAATGACGCAAACACTTCAAGGCGTTGTAAATAAAGAACTTCAGCAAATTCTAGGTTCCTCTAATTCAAGATTAGAAGAGTTATCTCCTGAGAAGCGAGGAGAAATCATGGAAGTTGTTGATGAACTTGGGGAAACGGTTGACTTAGAGATTCTTATTTTAGTTGACATGAGCGGAAGTATGAAAAATAAGCTTCCTACTGTAAAGGAGTCGCTGTTAGATTTATCGTTAAGCTTGAATGCTCGCATGGGGCATAATCAATTTTCAATCTTTTTATTTCCTGGGAAAAAGAAAGACGTAGAGAAGCTAATGGACTGGAATCCAAGGTTAGAGTCGCTTTCAACGATTTTTCCGAAACTAACAGCAGGAGGTATTACGCCTACTGGACCGGCTATCAAAGAGGCTACTCATTATTTCACCAAAAAGCGCTCATTGAGAGGGTTGTTAAAAAATAATGAACAATACATTGAAGAATCAGGTATGTAACCTATCTCCGGGAACAGAAATTCAAGGAAAATGGCATCACGTCCATTATAAAATTCTTGAGAAATTAGGCGTGGGGGCAACTGGAGTTGTCTATTTAGTTCAATTAGTAAACGGAACGCTAGCGGCGTTAAAAATAAGCTTTTCCAACATGTCCGTTACAGCAGAAGTGAATGTATTAAAAAAGCTCTCTCAAGTCAAAGACAAAGTGCTAGGACCGCGCTTACTTGATGTAGATGATTGGAGCTATGGTTCTCACGCTCTTTCTTTTTATGTAATGGAATATGTGAAAGGGCAGCCTCTCCTTTCCTTTATCTCAACAAGAGGGACAGAATGGCTGCAAGTATTTGCAAGTCAGCTCTTAACAGACTTAGAAAACCTTCATGAAGAAGGGTGGGTATTTGGCGATTTAAAACCAGAAAACCTGGTCGTAACATCTAACCCCGTAAAAGTTCGGTGGATTGACGTCGGGGGAACAACTCTACAAGGGCGGTCAATAAAAGAATTTACCGACTTTTATGATCGAGCGCACTGGGGGCTTGGCTCCCGAAAAGCAGAACCAACCTATGATTTGTTTGCTGTATCTATGGTTTTGATTCACGCAGCTTATGGCAAGCGAATTAATAAAACAGACAAACCAGCTGAACAATTAAAACAATTTATATTAACAACAAAGCAGTTAGAACCTTTCGGAGACGTTTTGTATCAAGCGGTTACGGGAAAGTATAAGTCAGCTAAAGAAATGAAAACAGAGGTGTTATCGGTCGAAAAAAGAAGAGGGGCAAAAAGTAAGGGAACAAAGCCTCAAAACGTTCGTCAACCGTCTGCCCCTCGTGTTAAAGTAAAGAAGAAGCGTTCTCACGTGTTAGAGACGCTACTACTTTGTACGTCTGTAATGTTGATTTATATTTTGTATCTATTTATTCAAGTGCTATAAAGTTTGGAGAAATTGTGAAACTTTCCTTATAGTCATTCGTATAAAGTAAATTAATGATACATTATTGCGTGTACATTATAAGGATGAGTCATTCCTATGGAAAAGCAAGTGAACAATTTTATGACAAAACATCAGTTATTATCCGCAGGCTCTACAGTGGTTGTAGGTATTTCTGGTGGTCCTGATTCTTTAGCACTGCTGCATTTCTTATGGAGTCTGAAAGAGCAAAAATCTCTCACGATTATTGCTGCTCATGTTGATCATATGTTCCGGGGCAAAGAGTCACAGCAAGATATGGAATATGTGCAGAACTACTGCAAACAATTGAATATTAAATGTGAGGCGAAGCAGATTGATGTTACTGCCTATCAGAAGGAAAGAAAGTTATCTTCTCAAGTAGCAGCCAGAGAATGCCGCTATACATTCTTTACTCATGTTATGAAGAAGCACAAAGCAAATCTTCTTGCATTAGGACATCACGGAGATGATCAGATTGAAACGATGTTAATGCGAATGGTCCGAGGCAGTACGATGAATGGATACGCAGGGATGCAGCCCAAGCGGCCATATGCGGATGGATTTATTATTAGGCCGTTCCTAGCCGTAACGAAAGAAGAAATCAATCGCTACTGTAAGCTACATGGCCTTACCCCTCGGATTGATCCGAGTAATGAGAAAGACTCGTACACAAGAAATCGGTTTCGTCATTACGTTTTGCCATTTTTAAAGCAAGAAAACGCAGCTGTACATGAAAAATTTCAACAATTTAGCGAGAACTTGCATGAAGATCAAGCATACTTAGAGGAATTAACGACCGGTGTGATGAATAAAGTAATGAGAAAGAAATTGCAAAATGAAATTCTCATTGATAGAGATTGTTTTCTAAGGATACGCAAGCCTTTACAAAGGCGTGGTATTCAACTAATATTAAACTATCTCTATAAAGAAATTCCTCCAACCCTTTCCTCAGCGCATGTTGACATGTTAGTAGGATTTTGTGAAAGTGAAAAACCGTCTGGTACGCTTGATTTTCCAAATGGTTTGCGCATTATCCGATCTTACAACGACTGTCTTTTCACCTTTAATGAGGGGAACATCGAGCCATATGAATTTATTGTTCCGATTCCAGGGGTCGTCGAGCTTCCAAATGGTCACCAGCTTATTTGTGAAATACATAATAAAGTCGAAGATATAAAAGGAAACGATGTTTTTCTTTTAGATGAAGCTCACGATTTACAATCATTAAAGGTAAGGACACGAAAAAATGGCGATAAAATGCGAGTAAAGGGCATGAAGGGACATAAAAAAGTAAAGGATATTTTTATCGATGAAAAAATCCCTTTACAATTCAGAGATCATTGGCCGGTAGTGGAAGATAGCCAAGGAACTATTTTGTGGCTACCTGGTTTGAAAAAATCTGCTTATGAACTGCATACACATAAGTCCAGATATGTTATTTTATACTATAAGTAGCGAAAACTTCTAGGAGGCAAGTAAGGAATGAAGCAGGATATTCAAGAAATTTTGATTTCAGAAGAAGAAATACAACAGAAAGTAAAAGAATTGGGTAAGCTATTATCTGAGGAATACGCTGACCGTTTTCCCTTGGTAATCGGTGTATTAAAAGGCGCTATGCCTTTTATGTCTGATCTAATTAAGCGTGTTGATACATATTTAGAAATGGATTTTATGGATGTATCAAGTTATGGCAATGCGATGGTTTCTTCTGGTGAAGTAAAAATCCTAAAAGATTTAGATACATCAGTTGAAGGTCGAGACATTCTTATCTTAGAGGATATTATCGACAGCGGCTTAACGCTTAGCTATCTTGTAGAGTTATTCAAGTACCGTAAAGCTAAGTCAATTAAGATTGTCACACTCTTAGACAAACCAACAGGTCGTAAAGCATCTATTAAAGCAGATTACGTTGGATTTGAAGTACCTGATGCATTCGTAGTAGGGTATGGATTAGATTATCAAGAAAAATATCGTAACCTGCCGTATATTGGGGTTCTTAAACCGCAAGTATACAGCAATTAATAAGCACATATCCAAGTGCAATTTATTGGATAGGATAAATGTTCTATGTTAGTATTGAATACAGTATTTGTTTATCGTGGGAGGAGGTAAGAAATGAATCGGATCTTCCGTAATACCATCTTTTATTTACTTATATTTTTAGTCATTATTGGCGTGGTAAGCTTCTTTAGTGGCTCTAATCAAAAAGCAGAACCAATGAGATACGATACATTTGTTCAACACTTAGACAAAGGTGATGTNAAATCACTCTCTATGAAGCCTGAAAGAGGCGTGTATGTTGTGCAAGGGAAGTTAGATTCTTATAAAAAGGATCAAACGTTCCAAACTTACATCGTAGATGGTGACAAAGCACTTGATCGTATTGACGCTGCTTCAGAAAATAATCAAGTAGAAGTTGATTTTAAACCTGCTGATGAAACAAGCGGCTGGGTAACGTTCTTTACGTCAATCATTCCGTTTGTTATTATTTTCATCCTATTCTTCTTCTTACTGAACCAAGCTCAAGGTGGCGGAAGCCGCGTTATGAACTTCGGTAAAAGTAAGGCTAAGCTTTACAGTGAAGAAAAGAAAAAGGTTAAATTTAAAGACGTAGCTGGTGCAGACGAAGAAAAGCAAGAACTTGTGGAAGTTGTTGAGTTCTTAAAAGATCCTCGTAAATTCGCAGAGCTAGGTGCAAGAATTCCGAAGGGTGTCTTACTTGTGGGACCTCCTGGTACTGGTAAAACATTATTAGCAAGAGCTGTTGCTGGTGAAGCAGGCGTTCCTTTCTTCTCTATCAGTGGTTCAGACTTTGTTGAAATGTTTGTTGGGGTCGGTGCTTCTCGTGTTCGTGATTTATTCGAAAATGCGAAGAAGAATGCTCCATGTATTATCTTTATTGATGAAATCGATGCTGTAGGTCGTCAACGTGGCGCAGGTCTTGGTGGCGGACACGATGAGCGTGAACAAACATTGAACCAATTGCTTGTTGAGATGGATGGTTTTGGTGCTAACGAAGGTATCATTATCATTGCAGCAACAAACCGCCCGGATATCTTAGATCCAGCGTTATTACGTCCAGGCCGCTTCGACCGTCAAATTACGGTAGATCGTCCAGATGTAAATGGCCGTGAAGCAGTGCTTAAAGTACATGCTCGCAATAAGCCTTTAGATGAATCAGTAAACTTAAAAGCAATTGCTATGCGTACGCCAGGTTTCTCAGGTGCAGATCTCGAAAACTTGTTAAACGAAGCTGCCTTAGTAGCTGCTAGACAGGACAAAAAGAAAATTGAAATGGTTGACATTGACGAAGCAACAGACCGCGTAATTGCAGGTCCAGCTAAGAAAAGTCGAGTTATTTCTAAAAAAGAACGCAATATTGTTGCTTATCATGAAGCAGGACATACAATTATCGGTGTCGTATTAGACGAAGCTGATATGGTACATAAAGTAACCATTGTTCCACGTGGGCAAGCTGGTGGATATGCTGTTATGTTACCAAAAGAAGATCGCTACTTTATGACGAAGCCAGAGCTGCTGGATAAAATTGTTGGATTGCTTGGTGGTCGCGTAGCTGAGGAAATTATTTTCGGCGAAGTGAGTACAGGTGCTCACAATGACTTCCAGCGTGCAACAAGCATCGCTCGTAAAATGGTAACAGAATACGGTATGAGTGAAAAGTTAGGACCAATGCAATTCGGTCAATCACAACAAGGCCAAGTATTCTTAGGTCGTGATTTACACAGTGAACAAAACTACAGTGATGCGATTGCTCATGAAATTGATAATGAAATCCAACGTTTCATTAAAGAAAGCTATGAGCGTGCGAAGCAGATCTTAACGGAAAACCGTGACAAGTTAGAGCTTGTAGCTCAAACATTGTTAGAAGTAGAAACGTTAGACGCTGAGCAAATCAACCACTTAGTAGATCATGGAACTCTTCCAGACCGTTCTAGTCACGTAACAGATGAAGATGTTAAAGTAAACATCCAAACAAAGACAGACGATGAAGAGCCAAAAGCATAAGACAATAAAAATCAGTGGAGATATTCTCCACTGATTTTTTTATGAGCAAAAGTTAGATTTGATAAAAGGTTTTCGTATATATGGTGGATAAGTAGGATATCCACTAGAGAATCGTGTCATTATATTCCTATTTTATCTAGAATATACACGTCTATTTACCAGTTATGGTATGATGGTTTCAGTGTGAATACTGAATTTATATAAAGTGGTGATTGAAATGATTTTTGTATTAGATGTTGGAAATACGAATACGGTATTAGGTGTATACGATGGAGATGAATTAAAGTATCATTGGCGTGTAGAAACAAGCCGTAATAAAACAGAAGACGAGTATGGCATGACAATCAAAGCCTTGCTTGAGCACGTTAGTTTATCTTTTAAAGATATTCATGGTATTATTATTTCCTCTGTTGTTCCTCCTATTATGTTTGCATTGGAGAGAATGTGTCAAAAGTATTTTCATTTAAAGCCGCTTGTTGTTGGTCCTGGAATTAAGACGGGTTTAAATATTAAATATGAAAATCCGCGTGAAGTGGGAGCAGACCGTATTGTAAATGCTGTTGCTGGAATTCAGCTATACGGAAGCCCTTTAATTATCGTTGATTTTGGTACCGCAACCACGTATTGCTATATTGATGAAAATAAGCAATATATGGGTGGTGCGATTGCCCCTGGTATTAATATTTCGACAGAAGCTCTTTATTCAAGAGCATCTAAGCTTCCGCGAATTGAAATTGCGCGACCAAATAGCATTGTGGGAAAAAATACAGTATCTGCGATGCAAGCAGGTATTTTATATGGATACGTTGGACAAGTAGAAGGAATTGTAGCAAGAATGAAAGAGCAAGCAACAGTAAATCCTAAAGTTATTGCTACTGGAGGACTCGCAACATTGATTGCTAAAGAGTCGGATATTATTGATATTGTGGATCCATTTTTGACTTTAAAAGGATTGCAAATAATTTATACAAAAAATATGGAGTAAGAGGTGTATATTATGGGTGACTATTTAGTAAAAGCACTAGCTTACAATAGTCAAGTTCGCGCTTATGCAGTAAAAACAACGGATACAGTTGGAGAAGCGCAGCGCCGTCACTATACATGGCCTACAGCCTCTGCAGCATTGGGACGTTCAATGACTGCGGGAGTCATGATGGGGGCTATGCTAAAGGGTGAGCAAAAGCTAACAATTAAAATTGAAGGCCGCGGCCCAATTGGCGTTATTTTAGTAGACAGCAATGCTAAAGGGGAAGTGCGTGGATATGTAACGAATCCACAAACGCACTTCGATTTAAATCAGCATGGGAAATTAGATGTAGCACGTGCTGTAGGTACAGATGGCACGCTAAGTGTCGTAAAAGATATCGGAATGCGTGATCAATTTAACGGACAAGTACCTATTGTATCGGGAGAATTAGGAGAGGATTTCACGTATTATTTTGTGACATCTGAACAAGTCCCATCTTCAGTAGGTGTAGGTGTACTTGTTAACCCTGATAACACGATCTTAGCTGCAGGCGGATTTATCATTCAGCTTCTGCCAGGAACAGATGATAAAACGATTACAGCTATTGAACAACGCTTACAGACGATTGAACCAATTTCAAAACTGATTCAAAAAGGTCTTTCTCCTGAAGAAATCTTAGAAGAAGTTCTTGGAAAAGAAAATGTAAAGTTTCTGGAGACAATGCCTGTAGAGTTCAAATGTCAGTGCTCAGAAGAAAGAATTGCCAATGCTATTATCAGCTTAGGACAAGAAGAGATTCAATCGATGATTGAGGAAGACGGCCAAGCTGAAGCCCAGTGTCATTTCTGTAATGAGACCTATCGTTTTGATAAAAAGCAGCTTGAAGAAATGAAAGAACAAGCAATTTAAATGAAATAAAAGATTCTTAAAAGGCGTCATTTTATAAATGAGCGCCTTTTTTTATAGATATTAAGTTCTATTTCTGTATATATTGATCTAAAAATATAACAAAATTAGGTAAATGGAAAGACAAAATGATTGACAATTTAGAAAACATCTGATAAATTGTATACAAAATCAATAAAATTAGTTGGTATTAGGAGTGGTCATATGGCACGTATTGCAAATTCAATTACAGAGTTAATTGGTCAAACACCAATCGTAAAACTAAACCGTCTAGTTGAAGAAGATATGGCGGATGTATATTTAAAATTAGAATTTATGAACCCGGGGAGCAGCGTAAAAGATCGTATAGCATTAGCGATGATCGAAGATGCGGAAGCAAAAGGTGTGTTAAAACCTGGCGACACAATCATTGAACCAACAAGTGGTAACACAGGAATTGGCTTAGCAATGGTAGCTGCAGCAAAAGGATACCGTGCTATTTTAACAATGCCTGAAACGATGAGTATTGAGCGTCGTAATCTGCTTCGTGCGTACGGTGCAGAGTTAGTGTTAACACCAGGTCCAGAAGGAATGAAAGGGGCGGTTAATAAAGCAACTGAGCTTGCAAAAGAGCACGGCTACTTTATTCCTCAGCAGTTCCAAAACGAGGCGAACCCAGAAGTGCACCGTCAAACAACGGCTAAAGAAATTATCGAGCAGTTTGGCGATCAGCTAGATGGATTTGTGGCAGGTATCGGTACTGGCGGTACTATTACAGGTGCTGGTGAAGTNTTAAAAGAAAAGTACCCAAATATCAAAATTTATGCGGTAGAGCCAGCTGATTCTCCGATTTTAAGCGGTGGTCAACCAGGACCTCATAAAATTCAAG
>Ga0055528_1001338_pt1 | contig 15314 bp, 17 predicted proteins | sample AraplaCol_mMS_r2_2_FD_55006 | JGI IMG/M metagenome (GOLD analysis project Ga0055528, IMG submission 55006) | Arabidopsis root microbial communities from North Carolina, USA - plate scrape MF_Col_mMS_r2 | ecosystem: Host-associated > Plants > Roots > Endosphere | place: USA: North Carolina...
TCAAGAGCAAGCAATATTTGCCCAGCCTAACTACCCCGAAATCGTCGTTTCCGTCCCTCCGATGGAAGGCGACCTCCGTCGGGCGATCTTTCGCACTACGGNCTTGAGGCTTACAGCGGCCGAAGAGGTTAGGCCAGAACGAGCAGCCTGCGTTATCGTGATTGCCACGAANTCTGCATCTATCTCCTTCGGATCGATCTGAGCAAAGTCCTGGCCGTTTGCTGTCGGAATGAGAACACCGACACGAAGCGCAGGCTTCAGGCGCTTGAGGCGGCGGATCATCTGGCGGGCACGGGACTTCGAATTGCCGTTAAGATACGTGACGATCGCCGTGTCGACCCCGTCGACGGGAAGTGCCAGGGATCCACGAGCAGCATGCTCGGCATAAAACGATCGCGTCGCTGCGGCGCCCTGGACTTCTAATATCTGCGAGAGCATGGCAGCGGCAGCGTCGTCCAGACCACCGCGTCCGCCGATGCACAGAAGGGAGTGGCCCTCGCCGTCAGGAAGCTCCAATTCGGCGTCTGCCGGTGACGGTTCCTCCGGCGCAGTTTCATCCTCATTCTCCTCGTCATCCGCTATATCCGACAGGTTCCCAACCAAGGACAGCGAGCTCGACGCGACCATCTCAATCTGCCTCTCCGACATCACGCCGCGCTGACGATCGAGTTCGGCCAGTAGAAGCGCCGGCATACCTACCTTGTCGTAGTACTCGACGAGATATTCCTCTTTGAGGAACTCTTCGGCATTGTCAGAAGCTTCGTTAGGATCCCCGGCCAGGAGTCGTTGATAAAGCTTTTCGTGAGGCTCCAGCACCGGCTCGTTGCCGAGCAGGACGTCAAGGAATTCGAACTGCGGAACATGTCTTCCCAGCACGACGAGGCAGACCGTCAAAGGGGTCGATAGCATAAGGCCAAGCGGACCCCAGAGCCAGGACCANAAGATCGCCGAGATGATAATTGCCAATGGCGACAATCCCGTATGCGTCCCATAGAGCCATGGCTCCAGCACGTTGTTGCTGACCAACTCGGTAACCAGATAGAGGGTGCCAACCCAGACCACCAGTGACCATCCCGGTGCGATCGCGAGCGCGAGAAACAGCGGCAACATCATCCCGATGATTGCGCCAATGTAGGGCACAAACCGCAAAACCAGGCTCAGCAGTCCCCATAGGATTGCGTTCGGGATGCCGAGGGCCCAGAGACCGATGGTAATAGGCACGGCGTACAGCGTGTTCACCACCAATTGCATCAGCAGATATTTTCCGACCCGCGCGCCGGCATCCTGCAGCGCTGCTGTGGTTCGGTGGAGGTCGCCCAGGCCGACCANCCGGATGAACCGGTCGCGCAGCTCTTCCCGCTCGAGAAGCATGAAGATTACAAGTACNATAACCAGACCAGCGGTTGCGAACGGACTAATAAGGGGCAGCAGAAAGTTGCCCAGCGTCTGGATTGGATCGGAGCGCGTCACGATCTCGACAGGCATCGGCGTNCGGATGGTCGGCGCCTCAACTTTCGGATCCNGGCTTTCGACGGCACGGGTCTGTATTTCGGCGCCCACGCGTTCGACGGCTTTGCTAAGGTGCTCGAACACGCCGTTTCCCGCACCTGCCTGCGCCAGTGAATGCACCTTATCGACAATGTTTCGCTGATATGTCGGAATGTTCTCGGCAAGATTGGTAACCTGCGTTGCCACGACGACGCTGAATACGGTAATCGCGCAGAATGCCGACGCAACGGCCAGCAGAACGGCGGGGATCTTCGGCACAGAACGCTTGCGAAGGAAGGATACGATCGGCGCGAGTGTAAACGTCAGGAGCAGAGACAGCGCGAGCGGTACGAATATCTCTTGGCCCAGCCGAAGAATAACGGCCACGCCGATCAGGATCAGTATCGTGCGTCCGGAGAGCCGGTTGCGAAGCTCGCCATCCGGAAGTCCATGGGGTGCCGCGGACGTCGCCGCCTTTAAAAATTCTGTTCCGCTCATCAGCCACCTCCAAGCATTGCGAAGAACACCCAAGTGCCCGAAATGGACCCAAGCCCAAAGCGGGCACGGGAACAATCAGTTATACCGCAGGCTGGCCTTGAAGTCTCTGCGTTCACCCTCTTGCCTCGCCACCAGCTGCTCCGCGGTCAGCCAGGGCAACGACGATCCGGTCAGCCTTCTTCAGGCGGCCGTTCATCTGCGAGCCGGTCTCGACGACTTCGCCCATCATTTCGTGCCTGATATTATTTCCCGACTTCATCTTTGGGATGAAAATATGGAAGAGATGGGGGTNCCGAGCCGCAAATCGCGCAGCTCGTCACTTTGATGAGCGCATCACGGGGATGCTCGATTTCNGGGTCCGATACCGTGTCGCATCGGATGTCTTNCTTGCCATGCCAGACGCGCGTCGAATGTCTGCTCGATGAAATTGCCGGCCGTCCCGAACACGGCCGGGTCTACATGCCATGCCGGCTCATAGAGCGAGGATCACTCGCCGATCTGTCGGTTCCGGCACCCGTCCGAGTAGCGGCAGGGAGGTAATGCCATGACCGTAAGCACAATATGCCGATGTCACTTTCGACGTCTAAAAGTGGGAGCGTTCCCGCGATTTGTCGAGCCNGTCTCGGCAAGAGCATCCGCCAAGGGTGGCCCTATTATGTGATGATGGCGCTGGGCCTCAGATTACCAGTAATCGGCGAAACGTCACGAGCTGGTGCAACAGATGCAGTCCATCATTCACCGGATGATGGAAGCGATCTCAATGATGGCTAAAATCAGTGGAGGGATAACGCAATTCGAACTCGCTCAAAAGTCTTATGGCTTGGGCGGCAGCCGTTTCGGCCGCTTCCGAGGTTTCCTGAGCAATGACGGCCGCGTTTCGCGTTAATTCTGCGGCCAACACTTCCATTTCGTTCCAACTCGGATAGTGTCGAAGCTTAGCTACTCCCGCAGAGTATTGCAGCATCGACGCGAGCGAACGCAGGACCGACTCCCGCCGTTCAGCACTCATACTCCCCAAGGTCGATCGGGTGGACATTGTACGCTCCTATAAGGGGCTGTCCGAAAGATGACCGAGAAGTGGCGACAACCATTCTCCGGGTGAGCTTGTCATTTAAGTAGGGCGTTCGCTGCTTGTTGCAAGCCTTGGCTTCAATACCTCACCGGAACACAAAGCCCGTTCATCGATTGGCTAGCAACTTTTGTGGAATATTTNCCCGGAATATTCTGATTTAATGGCCNCCATCGGTATTTATTGGGAGTAGGCTGGAGAACAAATCTCTTCGCACGGCGCATAATAACGCGCATTTCACACGCGACCGAGGAACCCCTGACAGCTATACTCCCCCCGATGCCCCACGAAACGGGTGATCCATCTCTAGATCAGATAAGGGGGCAGGTTGAACGAATCCTGACCAGTACAGAGTTAAGACTGCAGCTGCGGGCGAGAAGATTTCTGCAATTCGTCGTCGAGGAAACCCTTGATGGCAGGCAGGGTACCTGAAGGCAGTGACGATCGCTCAACTTGTGTTCGGTCGGGATGCATCCTTCGATGCACAGGCCGACTTCTGTTTCCGAATCGAAGCAAGTCGGATCCGCCGCGAGTTGGAGCGATACTACCTGCTTCAGGGCTCGGAAGATGACATTGTCCTTACCGTTCCCAAAGGGACATACATTCCAAGCTTTCGGGTGCGAAATATGCTTAGGCAGGAAGCTTCTGTGTCGAGAAAGCCTCAGCCCATGCCTGTGCATTCGGTCTCGAAACGCAAGTCGATTTGGAGCCATGGCGTTGGTTCGCTGCATCACTGACTATCTTGGCTGTTGTCATGGCCCAGACGTTGATTTGGCTGGTCGGGCGGGGCTCGGCGACCACAACGACAATTTTTCGATCCTAGTCAAAACGTTTGGGCCAATACGCCAAGGCGGGGTAGTGTNGCTCCTATCCCGAAGTCTTTCCTTTGAGGTTGTGAGCAAGCTGATGCCATTCAAGAAGCTTGTCGTAAAGGCAGATGGGACGCGCTCCAGAAGGGAGGACGTAGGAACATCCAGCCACGCGCCGAAATATCACCGTCGAATTTTCGGACAGACCTTCGATTGCTGAATTTTATATCCTCTCCTTTTCTCAAACTCGCCCCGCCTGGCAAGCAAGCAGACCTTGCGGGTATTCATTCTCGCTCAAATGAGGACGGCCTTCGAGGATCAGCCGAATTGATTCGCTAATACATGTGCTCTGTGAGCCTACTGTCTAGCTTGGCCGTTTGGTACCTGTTCCGGCATCTAAGCTTCTCGGAGCCCCCCACACCCCTGGGAGGGCTCCTTTTGATGAGGTGTGGTGGCAAGATCAATGGGTCGCTCACTTTCGACCAGGCCCAGCTGAAGATCTTGCCTGCAACGTCGGATTGGATTTTCAGTAATGGCTCCACGCCCAAGTCAGCTTCGTAGCTTTCAGCCCAAACAACAGTACCATCCGCAAGCCTCACCAACCGAGCCGACGACCTTACTTTCTTCACTCGGTTAGGACGCTGCCCTGGAGTAGATAATGAACCGCCCCGGATCTACCGGAGACCGTTTGGTTTAAGTTATGCGGCCATGGCTGGTGCGTCCAGCATGGCGTAATATCGTTCTTCGGCCTCGGCAGGTGGAATGTTTCCGATGGGCTCAAGAAGACGCCTGTTGTTGAACCAATCTACCCATTCCAGCGTGGCGAACTCCACGGCTTCGAAGTTTCGCCACGGTCCTCGCCGATGGATGACCTCGGCCTTGTAAAGACCATTGATCGTTTCGGCGAGAGCGTTGTCATNACTGTCGCCGACACTCCCGACAGACGGCTCGATGCCAGCTTCCGCCAGCCGTTCGGAATAGCGAATGGACACATATTGCGATCCGCGGTCGGAATGATGAACCAGCCCGCCACGATGGACGGGCCGCCGATCATGCAGTGCCTGGTCGAGGGCATCGAGAACGAAGCCCGCATGGGCAGTCCGGCTTGCTCGCCAACCGACGATGCGGCGAGCGAAGGCATCGATCACGAACGCGACGTAAACGAAGCCCTGCCAAGTGGCCACATACGTGAAATCAGAAAGCCAGAGCATGTTCGGCGCAGGCGCGAAGAAGTGTCGGTTCACCCGGTCGAGCGGGCATGGGCCGGTCTTGTCACTGATCGTCGTGTCGATCGGCTTGCCACGAATTATGCCCTGCAGCCCNATTGCCCTCATAAGCCGAGCAACAGTGGTGGTGATAGTAGCCCTGGTCTTCTAGTTCTGGACGTGGGGGTGCCAGGGGCTATCCTTGCGGTGGCGATGCTGGCCACTCCCAAAATCGTCTGCGATGGAATATGGCCTGCTCCCATCGGACACTTTCTCAGCGGTGACGAATAAAGGCGCAACAGACCTGGACCGAACAGAAGAAAAAGGGGATCCCGATGCAATGCGCTCGCTGATCCCGCTGAGGTTAATCCGCAGCGACATTTCCCTGTGAAACGTTGCGGGGGCTGAGAGAAGAACCGCTCCATCTCTCATGCGGCGTTTGTTCTGTGGGGTCGTTCTGAACTTGCCCGGCCGGGCATCGTCGGCGCCCTCAACAAGCTTGTTTCCAACACGAGAAACGCTTGCGTATGGGCTACAAAGGACGGGAAATCCTATCACCTCGATTTGCATCACCTCAACATCTCTAATTACTTTCGAAATTATATCAAAAGTTGGAACAAGCTTTCACGGATCGTGTTAGTGCGTATGGATAAAGACCGATTCGACAAGATCGCCGAACCCATAGCACTCGTCGTGGATGACGAGCCATTGATACGTATGGATACTGCCGACTTCATTTCAGAAGCAGGATATTACGTCGTGGAAGCGGATACGGCCGACGAGGCTTTCGCTTTTCTCGAAAAATACAGCTTCCTCCAGCTGCTGTTCACCGACGTGCAGACCGGTGGAGATCTTGATGGTTTCGAATTGGCCAGGACGGTCGCCGAGCGGTGGCCAGACATAAAGGTGATCGTCGCATCGGGAGCAAGGATGCCCCAAGAGGGTGATCTCCCAAGCAATGCGAGTTTTGTTCAAAAGCCGTTTTCTGCCGCGACCCTTCTCGAAGCACTGCAAGAGCACTTTCCACATGAAGTAAGCAAGACCCGAGATAAGAGCTGATACTTGGTGCAGGGCGCGTTAGCCGTTTGAGAGACCTCCACTGGCTGATTGTAAAGGCATCGTGAATATGAACCGGGTCTCTGAGTCGTCCGACGTAACAGAAAGCTTCCCGCCATGTACCCTGGCGATCTCGCTTGCTATGTACAATCCAAGCCCGAGACCCTGTTGGCTGCCTCTGACNTCACCGCGGAAGAACGGCCTAAACAGCGTTGTCTTCACCTGATCTGAAATTGGTTCGCCAGCGTTGGCGACCCAGAGCTCTAGGCGACCTCCAGTTGTCGTCGCACCAATTTGAATTGGCTTTGCGCTGTCGCCATGGGTAACCGCATTCCCGATCAGGTTCGAAAGAAGTTGGGACATACGGGGATGATCGCAACGGACGTCGCGATCTAGTTCGAAATTGCTCCGAATATCCAGATGCGGATGGACCGATCGGATCTCCTCGACAACATTTTCCAGAACGGGACGTAGCGGCGCCTCCGAAACGACGTCTAACTTAAGTCCGTCGCCGAGGCGCGCTCTGGCGAAATCAAGCACATTGTCAACGAGATCGCGCATACGGATGGCACTCGACTGCATAAGACCAAGAACGTTGCGGTCCTCCACGCTCATCTCTTCCGTGCGACCTAAGCGCCTGATTCCCGCCATCATCGAAGCAATTGGATTTCGCAGATCGTGTCCAAGCACGGCGACGAACTGCTCTCGAACCACCGAGAGCTCGCGCTCCTCGGCGAGCTCGACCTGAGCCTGGACAAGATCGGCATTGTTATCCAGATTATTCGCAATCAGCTTGGCGAAGAGCCGGAACATGCCGATCGTCTCGGGATTGTCGACCTTATGAGGTGCCGGATCGATGGCGCAGAGCGTTCCGAAAAAACTTCCGTCACGACGGATGATCGGAACGGAAATGTAGCTTTTCAGGCCGTAGATCGCAGGCGTGTGATGGTTGCGGTATTGCGGGCTTTCATCGACATCGTCGATGACTACGAGATCATGACTTTGGCGGATCTCGTGACAAATCGTCGATTCGACCTTGAGTTCGCCGCCAGCCTTCAGCCCGAAATCGACATCGTCGAGTACCGCGCAGGCAACCCAGCGGCTGTCGGTGACGCGAGCGACNGCCGCAAAGCCCATGTGGGTTGTCTTGCAGATGACTTCGAGGATCGTGGGTACCTCGACCATCTGGCCGATGGCCTGCAGGTCTACCTGGAGATCATCCATGGCATCGCTCCTTCTATAATCTTTCCTCTTAAAGCTTCGGCGGCAGGAAGTCATTGCAATAAGACATAGGCTACATGGAGGATGAGGTGACGATCAAGAAGGACAAAGTGACGTCCGTCGATCCTCCGAATTTGGCGTGAGTGCAACGCCATCTTTTTGGCTCGATCACATCCATCGCGGTGGCCTTGCCGGGCAGCAGCTCCGCCGGCAAGCTCTTGTGATGGGCCGACCGGTGCTGCACCGGCACAGCCGCATGCCGGTATCCGCTAAATGGTGGTAAAGAAGCTTTTGATGGTCCCAAAGCCGCCGCCTGATGCTGACGGTGAGAAGATGTTCCGATCCGCCAGCGCCGGGAACTGTTATTTCATCAGGCTGCACTGCGAAGAGCATTTTCGATTGTCGTTCGGACAAAGTCGCTTGTACCAACGTCATGCGGGGCTATCCGCGCCGCCGCCGAAGGTTTCTGCTTTTCCGCCGCTCAAATGATGGGGTCAAACCCCAATCACGAGCAATCGTCCGCGTCGATGAAATGCCGATGTCGAGCATGTAAGCCCTGCTCTCGCCGTAGCCGCTCGAAACGTCGAGAGGCGTGCCATGACCCATGCCGGAAATCCTGTACAACTCGATCGCGTCACGCCCCGAACTGTCCTTCCAAATGAGATGTTCATGCCCGGCAGCGACATCACAAACGGGTTCTGTGACGCCATGCACGCCTTTCCACTGATCAACAATCGCACGTCCGTTCGCGTCGTCGACCGTACGGTCCGATGTGCCATGCCAGACGGACACAGTTGGCCATGGCCCCTTGTGCGTTGAGGNGGGCAGGAGGATGACTTAAAGAGCCGAAGCCGAAGGAAGGGCATGTCCGCGCATTCGATCGAAGGCTTGCGGGACTGTCGACGCCGTGCCGTATGGAAGCCCCGCGATGATAGCCCCCCTGCAAACATTTCCGGATAAGCGGCAAGCAGCGCGTTCGCCATCGCGCCACCGGCCGACAGTCCCGTGATGTAGACCCGCTTGGGATCGACGCCATGATCGGAAACCATGCTTTCGATCATCTCCCGGATCGAGCGCACTTCACCCTCGTCGCGCGTCATATCGGCTGCGACAAACCAGTTGAAGCAGAGGTTTGCGTTGTTCTCCCGTGATTGCTCCGGGAAGAGAACCGCAAATCCAAAGTCATCGGCCAGCTTCGACCAGCCCGAACCCTGATCATACCCTGATGCAGTTTGTGTGCATCCATGCAAGATGACGACCAGCGCAGGAGCAGGTTGTCCATCGTCTGGCACCTGGTATCAAGCCGAAAGATTGCCCGGATTTTTCCCGTGAGATTTCAGTTTCTTCAAGGCACTACTTGGAGAATTAGGCTGTGGTATCGCGCGGTAGCGCGCCAGGCGTTCGATCGTATCGGAAATGCTGCGCATAAAGCGATGCTCCGGTTGGCGCGGAATGCCTGATGACGCCCCGTCAGCGTAATGTAATGCTGCTTGCACAATTACAAGCGAGCCCGATCGGGTCCGAGGGAGCGTTCGTTGCGGGGGGCGCAAGGTCTACCGGTTTCAGCTGCCATCCACACGAACCCAAACGCTCAGGCTACCGCCATTTGTCGGGAAGGTTGCCTGACCTGCGTCGTCGATGGTGATTGTTTCCCCGTGATGGCCAAGAAAATCCATGAAAGTGACGCCGCGGTGCTCGATACCGACGCCCACCACTTTCTCGGCTGCTCCGCCGTTTGACATGACGACGACGCAGCCGGGCGCTTGCGCGCTGCCATGCCGTACGAAACCGACGCATGAGGCATCATCGAACAGATCGGTCTGAGGCCCGTTGGCAAAGCGTGCACGCGCCTCGATCAGTTGCGAGAGGCAGTCGATGACCGGCATGTCGATCTCGGTCTTGCTGTCGTCGTCCTGTTCAACTGTGTATTGGGCGCCGTAGAGGTCCGGATAGAAAATGCATGGCACGCCTTGTTCACGCAAAAGGATCAGCGCGTAGGCGAGGGGTTTGAACCAGGGTTCCACCGCCGCCTCGAGTGCCTGCCCAAGCTGCGTGTCGTGGTTGTCGACGATGGTGACCGCATGTCCGGGCATTGCAGCAACGAGCGATCCGTCAAAAATCGTGCGCATATCGAAGGCCTCACCAGCAAGCGATGCCTCATGAAAGCGATGATGAAGTGCCACGTCGAAGAGCATCAACTGCTTGTCCACGAGATCGAGATAGTTCTTCAGGACATCCATATCTGGATGCCAGTATTCGGCGACCACGAACAGGTCCGGGTTGATCTGATCGCGCATGTGGCCGACCCAATCCTTGAAAAACCAGGCGGGGATGTGCTTGACCGCGTCGAGTCGAAAGCCGTCGACAGGCACCTGGTCAGGAAGCCATCGGCCCCAGTATTTGAGTTCCTCGCTGACTGCTGCGTTTCGGAACTCGACATTCGCACCCATCAGAAAATCGAAGTTGCCAAGTTCATCATCGACCTGGTCGTTCCACTCGCCGTCGCCATACTCGTTAACGAGGCGGAAAATGCCCTTTTCGTTGGGTTGCTCGATTACATCGACGCCACTGAAACACGTCATGTCCCAGATAAAGTTCGAATACTTGTCCTGGCGCCCAGGGAAGGTAAAGCGAGTGTAGGCAAGCGCATCGAACTGTTCGTCCTCGATCTGAAGCCGGTCCTCTTCGTTCACGCGACGAACTTGGACACGCTCTTTCTCGTCGGCGCCCATCTTATGATTGAGGACGACATCATGGATGACACGCATACCGTTGTTCTTGAGGCTATGGCAGGCCCTTTGCAGCGCGGCGCGATCCCCGTACTTCGTGGCGACCGTCCCTTTCTGGTCGAACTCACCGATATCGAACAGGTCATAGGTGTCATACCCGACCGAATAGCCGCCCGAGGCGCCTTTGTATGCCGGCGGCAGCCAAACGTCGGTGATGCCCATGGCGGCAAGGCTTTCGGCCTTGTCTTCCACTTCTTTCCAGAGACAGCCGCCATCGGGATAGTACCAGTGGAAGAATTGAAGGAGGGTTCGCGGTGTCATGGATTTGGCTTTCGGGAAGGATGNTCAGATGCAAATCATCGATTGGATCGGCGAGGTGGCAGGCACGTTCGCGCGGACGCTATCGGGCGCGGCAGCCATGCCGCGCCCATCGTCGCTCATTTCGGTTGCGGCGATTTCAAGGTAGCCTTCAAATCCTTGAGCTCGGCATCCTGTCGAGCCGCCGCCTGTTCGAGACCATCTCGATAGGAAGAATTGGTCTCGGCGATAATCCTGTTTAACTCCGTGATCTGGCCCTGCAGCTCATAAGGCATGCAGGCCAATGTTATCGTATCCCCGGTAGCTGTCGCCGCCCGTCTCATCACGGACGCGCTCTCTTTCCAACTCTCGTTAAAGGCGTTGGCCCGATCGACCGGCGCAACGCCCGAAAGCTGCAGGACCATCGTCGTCAGCGGCCCTACCGCCGCCCCAGATGCGCCTTCGCTTAACTCGACGATGCTGATATCCCGAAACTCGGTCATTGGAACGGTCCTTCCTTCAGCTGTCCGAATTGCCTTGGCCGGTCACCGCGACGACAGGCAGTGACCGGCCGTAACGCGGCTGCGTCAGATTCAGGCAGCCTTCTCGGTGTTCTGATTGACGACCTTCGTTGCAATGGACGTCAGAGCAAGGTCGGTCGCCTGCTCTTCGTCGAGCGTTGTCTGAAGGAGCTTGGCGGCATCCTTCATGCCCAACTCGAGCGCCCAAGTACGCAACGTCCCATAGCGTGACATCTCGTAGTGTTCGACTGCCTGGGCTACCGCAAGAAGGCCGGCATCGAGGGCTGGCGCGCCGGCATACTCATCCATGATCTCCGCGCCTTCCTTGACGATGCCCATCATCGCGTCGCAGGTCTTCTGCTCCGGCTTCTTGCCGATGAGCTTGAAGACATCTTCGAGACGGGTAACGTGCACCTTGGTTTCGGCGAGATGTTTCGTGAAAGCGTCCTTGAGCTGCTTGCTCTTGGCGGCNTCATGCATCTTCGGAAGGGTCGCAACGATCTTATGTTCGGCGAAATAGACGTCCTTCAAGGTATCGTGAAACAGGACGTTGAGGGTTTTGGATTGCTTGGTCATGATTGGCTCCTTGGGTTTGGAATAACTTATGTGGGATCACATTTCCGGCCGCATTCACTGGTGCCCGGAGACAGCCGTGAGTTGTGATCAAACTGCCGGAGGGCGACGGTAGCGGTCACGTTCCCGTTCGATCTGCTCTGGCCCGTATGGATCGAGCGTGTCGTCGAAACGTGTCCAGCCTTGCGCGTTGTAGGAAGCCCGGCGTTCTGCAGGATCGACCCAGTTCGAACGTTTCAGGATTGCTTGGGCTTCAGGCGCAAGAGCATCATCCACCTTGGCCGTGACCAGGGTGCCGCCGCGACGCACGCCTTCCGCGTAGAGGTTGGCGTCGTCCTCGGATACGCCCGAGCCTGTCAAGGCCCCGATCAGTCCGCCGGCTGCGCCGCCGGTTACTGCACCTGCAACGGCCCCAACTGCGGTTGCCGCAAGCCAGCCGGCGGCAACCACTGGACCAACACCAGGAATGGCCATGATGCCGAGCCCGGTCAAAAGACCGCCGGCGCCACCGACAACGGCACCGAGGCCTGCGCCCGATTCTGCGCCGGTCGCGGCACCCGACTCCCTGTCGGAATGGCGCTCGTCCGCGTTGTTGGAAACGATACTGATATCGTTCGAGGGAACGCCGGTTGCTTCAAGCGCGCTGACGGCGGAGCTTGCATCGGTATAGTCGTCGAAAAGTCCAGTAATGGTTTTCATAAAAGTATCCTTCGGATTCGTGAGTTGAGTTATTTCGCGACAACGTTGCCTTGATAATCGAGGGCGACCATGACGGCCTTGCCGTCCTTCATGCCGGCCGCCATCCAGATGCCGCTGTCGTCTTTCTTGAGGTCCTTGACCTCCGAATAACCGGCCTTCTCGATCCTGTCCTTGGCTTGAGCCTCGGTGAAGCTGTTCGCGCCCGCGACGGGTGCGGTCGGGTTCTTCGTGCCTGGCGTCGCGACCGCCGGATTTCCGGCATCAGTCGACGGGGCGGGAGTCGTTTGCGCAACAGCCGCCAGTGCCGAGGCTCCGACGAGCGCCGCGGCCAGGATCATATTTTTCATTGAGGATCTTCGCTTTCTCTGACCGGGTTCACACGGCCGTGAACAGACAACCGGTTCAGCCGGTTTAAGTTCCGTGTTTGAACTGGGTATCTGTCATAAACGAGAAACAAATAAAGCTCTTGATAATGCTGTCGAAAGAATAGCTTGTAAATATTACTGAGGAGAACGACATGATCGAATTCAAATCGGTCAACGGCAGCGACGAGCGATTAAGGGAATCGCTAAGCAGTTCATAACGCTAGACGCTGAAATGGCATCACCCAACATTAAGGAAACGAAGCACGCCGAACTCAATACGCTTTACCGTAAGTTGAGTGCCAAACGTGAGGCTTTGGCCTTGTCATAGTCACGCGAAGCGCGGGTATCCAGCTGAAAGTCTTGGCGATGAAAATCCGACGCCAGGGTTGATAAGATCATCTCGTTCTCGCGACTGGGATACCAAGCACTTCGACCTGCTTGCGGAACATGTCGAGGGGATTGAACGCTCCCTCCGATCCGCCACGATAGGCGATGCGTTGCTCTGGCCTCGCCTGGCAGCCGCTTTCAGCGACTGCGCGAAGATCTTTGGTCCGCCCACATCAATGATGTGATCGAGCCGTGTCCGTCCGTCATTTCAAGCACCGACGTCGACCATTCCGGCATGCGCCTATGATTGATCCTGGCAGCCGCGCCGAGCACTTTTGCGCGCTTTAGCCTTTCGTCGCTGCTAGATGTGACAATGACACGCGCGCCGCTGAAAGGTCGCCTTCACCTAATTCCGCGACAACCCCGCGGCGGTAAGAACGCCGCGGTGGCTTGAGAGAAGAAAGCCCCATCTCCGGTGGGGCTTTGTATCGCTTGGGGTGATGCGTTCACGTCTTAAAGCGTGTCGATAAGGCCGCCGTCCACCCGCATTGAAGCGCCGGTGGTCGCCGATGCTAATGGTGAGGCCAGATAAGTCACGATGTTCGCGATCTCCTCGACGCTCGCGGCGCGTTGAATGAGAGAGCTGCTCCGGTGTTGCTTGACGAAGTCGGCGGCGACCTCCTCGATCGACTTGCCCGTCTTTTCGCGCTCATCGGCAAGCATTGCCTCGACGCCTTCCGAGAGAGTGGGGCCAGGAAGAACGGAGTTCACGGTCACTCCGGTGCCCGCCATTCGCTTGGCGAGCCCGCGGGCGACGGCGATGTCGGCCGTCTTGCTGACGCCGTAGTGGATCATCTCGACTGGAATGTTGAAACCTGATTCTGACGCGATGAAGATGACCCGGCCCCAGTTCGCCTTCTGCATTCCCGGCAGATAAGCTCGCGACAGTCGAACTGCGGACATGACGTTCACCTGCCAGTGCCGGTCCCAGACCTCGTCCGCGGTGTCGAAGAAATCACTTGGTTGGAAAATACCAGCATTGTTGATGAGGATGTCCACATGAGGCAACTTCGCTACAAGCGTTGCGCAGCCTTCGGCGGAGGCGAGATCTGCCGCCGCTGCCGTGACGCCCCCCTTGGCGCCTTCGCTCTTCAGCCGCTCGGCGGCCCTCACGGTCTTTTCCTCGGATCTGCCGTTGACGACGACGTCAGCGCCCGCTCTAGCGAGCTGTCGGGCGATCGCATAGCCAATGCCTTCCGTAGATCCTGTCACCAGGGCGGTCTTTCCTTTGAGATCGATCTGCATAGTTCTGCTCCTGTAAAGTTGGACGCCATTAATGGTTGCACGCACGGCGGGCGATGACGAGGTCGCTGCCGACAATAGAGGACGCGTCGTCAGCTGCGAAGAAGATGGTCGCCCTTCGCCGTCCCCTTGGTTAGAAGGGCGGCTTTGTTTGCAAGTCTGAACATGATGGACTTCTTTGCCTTATTGAGACGGCCTCGATGCGGGGGTCGATGACGTTGATTTACTGCCGGAGATCTGTTCGAATTAGTAGGCCGAAGGCAATTCTGCTGTTCGGCGTCGCCGAACAACCCCAATCGCCCTTTGTCCTTTGCACGCCGGCCTTCCACTGTCGCCGTAATGAAAGAAGGATGGGAAATGGTCTGGCAGCTTACTGATCGATTGCGCGATCGACCAGACTTCTCGTTTGCCGTTTCACGTATGTAGATGAGCCTGAGGTCGAGACTTGGCCAGGTCTCCGGGGACGACCAAACAACCCAGATCTTAGCTTGATCGGCAACGTCATCGTAACGTTACGACTTTCGATCAATTTTTGCTTTGCGTCGAATTTGTCAGCGTCGGAAAACAATTGACAACATGCGCCCGATGCTTCATCCGTAACGTTACGAACGGCCGATGGAGGGAATAACCGCCGCAGCCCGGTCTTGTGAGGTGCAACATTCGCCTTGTGCCGCCTGCCGAAAGTGCCAGGGACGGCGAGGCCGCATGCGTCCGAGTGTGGAGACTCGGCGACGAGTTAGGATCCGATGGATCATGGCGGTCTTACCGCAAAGCATCTTTGTCGACGCGGCTAGAGGAGGAGCATGTGCACAGATCGTTTCGGCATTTCATGGCGCCACGGCACTACTGACTTCGTCGGTGGTCGGTCCTGACGCCGATGGAAAAAAGGTGGACGGACTCGGGCGATCGCGGCTGGAAGCAGGTCGGGAAGGATAAGATGTCGATCCGCATCGATGCCGATGAAGCTGTCCCGCTCAACCGCGAGCAGCCGGTCTTGTTGAAACCTGGCCCGTCATCGCTCCTCGGCGGGAATGGTGGGGATCTGATCAACGATGGCACAATTTTCGATGACTGCTCCACCACTACTGAAACCGTGAGTGGCGTCGCGGATTTTAAACTGACATCTGAAAGTTAATCAACATCCAGGGCCCCCCC
>Ga0055528_1001341_pt1 | contig 15293 bp, 10 predicted proteins | sample AraplaCol_mMS_r2_2_FD_55006 | JGI IMG/M metagenome (GOLD analysis project Ga0055528, IMG submission 55006) | Arabidopsis root microbial communities from North Carolina, USA - plate scrape MF_Col_mMS_r2 | ecosystem: Host-associated > Plants > Roots > Endosphere | place: USA: North Carolina...
CAGCAGCTTTATTACAGCAATAAAGGAGAGAAGAACCCGGTGAATGGCTGTAAGGATGGGGTGCCCTGTAAAGAAGAAGAATATAAAATGAACAGGCGTTCTGAATTGAATGTCAAATGGTAACAACCATCATATTAAGATATCACTTTGATTGATTTTTGGAAATCCTGTTTATCCTTAAACCTTTTACATGATAACATCTATACTACTGCTGCTCGGCACGTTACTGGTATTTATCGCAAACACTTTTCTCAATAAACATCTTGATGACATTGTCTGAGGCAAAAAACCCGGGCAATAATTGGTTTTAGAAAAAGGTTCTAAACAAAAGGGTCACCATTCCTGGTGACCCTGTGTAATAAATTGGCAACAGTACTATTCTACCCAGTACACCAATGTTACTTCGATGAAGCCGTCAGCGCCCACCTGAGAGGGATCCAGCGTCACAGTTTTGGGCACTGCGCCTTCCCAGTTGCCGGGATAAGCGCCGAAGGTATAGGTGCCGCCGGGCAATCCTTCAAANTCGTATCCTTCGCGGTCGGTAGGCTCATACACCACGCCGGTTTGTTCATTACGGGCCCAGCATCCGCGCAATCCAATGCTGCCGGTAACGGGGCTGCCATCGGTACGTACTAATTTTATTCGTACATTGTAGGCAGTGCTAACATTGTTTTGTTGTGCAACCGTTGCGGGCATTTCGTTGGCAGGGTTTGCAGCATAGATCTGAGTAACAAATAATAGCGACAGTACACTGAAAATGAGGGTTTTTCTCATGGGTTAATGGTTTAAGGTGAAGGATCGAATTTAGTGATATTGCACTGGATTGTCAAACGATCAGCGATTACCAAATCTTAAACTCTTTCCTGTAAAGAGTGACGAAGACAGCCACTTTTCCTAAGACATTCGTATAATTTAAGTATAAGGTATCTTTAAAGAGTTACTATACCGATACTATATCGGTACTTTATCCTGGGGTTTTAGTGCGGGGTCCACTCCAAAAATAGCAGGAATTTATCGGGAAAGGCAGTCTTGTAAATTAAATATTTTATATCTTTAAACAGAGAAGAAAGCAGCGGGGGTGAACAATGCTAAAATTCCTTCAGCACATCAGCCAAGATCAACACTTTTAGCAAAACCAGACAAACCATTTAAGATCAGAAACTTAGGCACTTTACCGGCGCTTTTTTTTGCTTCTGTTATGCAAACGATTGCGTGATTAGCATACGGCCATTTCCGGGAACGAAATACTTTAACTAAAACCAAACAAATCATTTTAAACCAATGAATTAACGCCAATAGAACAACAGCAGCGACTATTTATGTCTATACGTGCAACCGATTGCAAGTAGACAGGGACAACAGATCACAACACGTTATTTGAAACTTTATCCATTAACATTAAAGGGATGCTCATTTCACCTAAAAAATTCCGCATTATGATTGTCAATTTACCATTCCTGGCCTCCAGGTTATGGCTNATGGCCGGGCTGCTATTGCTCAGCACATTCGCCTTTGCACAGTCAGCCGGTGTCTCCGGCACCGTTACCTCTTCCGCAGAACAGAAACCTGTACCTGGCGTAACCGTGAGGGTTAAAGGCGGTTCCGGAGGAACTACCACAGATGCCAACGGCAGGTTCTCACTGCCCAATGTTCCTTCCAATGCCGTACTGCTCTTTTCCGCCGTAGGTTTTGCCACCCGGGAAAAAGCCCTGAACGGACAGTCGACCATCAATATCGCACTGCAGGATAATCAGGCCGGCCTGAACGAAGTAGTGGTTGTTGGCTACGGTACCCAGCGCAAAACAGATCTTACCGGTTCAGTGTCTTCCCTACGGGCAGAAAAGCTGCAGGAAATGCCGGTAGTGAGCATTGAACAGGCCGTACAGGGACGTTTGGCCGGCGTGCAGGTGCAGCAGACCTCCGGACAACCGGGTGCCGGCATCAGTATTCGTGTGCGGGGCGTGTCTTCCATAGCAGGCGGCAACGAGCCCCTGTATGTAATAGACGGTCTGCCGCAGTTCAATGATGATGTAAGAGGCGCCAACGGCCTGGCAACGATCAACCCTTCCGATATTGAATCTATCGAGATATTAAAAGATGCCGCCGCCACCGCGATCTATGGCTCCAGGGGCGCCAATGGCGTAGTGATGGTCACCACCAAAACAGGTAAGGCCGGGCCTCCCCGTGTAACGCTCGAAACGTCCCTGGGCTTTCAGCAGCTTCGCAAAAAACTGGAGCTGATGAACAGCACAGAATATGTGGACTTTGCCAAACGATATTACGCTAATTCCAACCTGCCAATGCCGGCCGACCTGGCCAACTTTACACCGACCATTAGTACTGACTGGCAGGATGAAGTGTTCCAGACGGGCGTGCTTTCCAATACCAGTCTCAATGTATCAGGCGGCACAGAACGCAGCCGTTATTTTATCTCCGGCGGCTATACGGACCAGCAGGGGATTGTAAAGAACTCCGGTTATAAACGTGCTGCAGTGCGTATGAACCTGGATAATAAGGTAAACGATTTTGTGAGCGTACATACTCACCTTACCGCTTCCCGGGCCATACAGAATGGTTTTTCCCCATCCGTGGGCGATAACACCCGTAACTTCGGTAAGTCGGGTATCGGCTCCATCATGCGCGCTGTTACCACTGTAGGTGTGAAGAACCCGGACGGTACCTATACCGATGTGACGCCTTTCAGCTTCAATGGTATCGACGCCGAGAACCCGGTGGCCATGGCAGATGAGGTGCTTGACCGCAATACCACTACCCGCGTACAGGGTGCCATCGATGTGAGGGCGCAGCTATTTAAAGGGCTGACCAATACCACCCGCCTGGCAGGTGATTTTTACCAGATCCGCCGCGACCTCTACTTTCCCCGCATCCTGCCCCGGCTGGGTAATAATATCGGCTCTGCAGAACTGGGAGAGTATGATAAAACCTCCGTATTGGCAGAAGACTTCCTGGAATACCGTTACAACTTCAGCGAAGCAACCTATATCGAAGCCATCGGCGGTGTTTCTTTCCAGCGAGAACGTTATAACAGCTTAGACCTGGCCGCCTCCGGCTTCGGGAATGATGCGCTGAAGAATTATAATTTCAGCTCTGCCACCTCTGTAAGCAAACCATTGACCAATGTTACAGAGAACACCATCATCTCTGCGTTTGGCCGTGTACGTTTTAACTATAAAGACCGCTACCTGCTGGCCGCCAGCGTGCGCCGCGATGGCGCCTCCGTATTCGCAGAGAATAACAAATATGGCGTGTTTCCTTCTGTGTCTGCCGGTTGGCGTATATCTGAAGAGCCCTTCCTGAAAAGCAGCGCCTGGCTGTCTAATTTGAAGTTGCGTGCCAGCTGGGGACAAGCAGGTAACCCCGCCATCAAGCCTTACCAGTCATTGCCGCTGGGCCTGACGGTGAACACCGGCCAGGGCGCCGGTACGGGCCTGGCAGTAGGCTTAGGCCCTTCGTTCCCCAATCCTAACCTGAAATGGGAAACCACTACGCAAACGAATATTGGCTTTGACGCCGGCATTATCCAGGAAAGGCTGCGCATCACCTTTGACTATTATGTCAAGACCACCAGCGATCTGCTGGCACTGGTACAATTGCCGCCTTCCGCAGGCGTAGGCGCCGGTATTGGCTCGGGCCCCAGCCAGGTGATCGATAATGTAGGAGAAGTGCAGAACAAAGGATGGGAGATTGGCCTGGGCGCCAGCATTATCAGCACCGGCGACTGGACCCTGGCGGTGGATGTGAACCTTTCACAAAACAAGAATAAGGTGACAAAGACAAAAGATGGTAAAGATATTCCCACCATTGCAGGGGGTAACGATGCATCCGGGGCTAACAGCATTATCCGGCCGGGCCAGCCTTTGTCTGCCTTCTTTGGCCCTGTATTCCTGGGCCTGGATAAGAGCGGCGTACCTATCCACGAGAATCTCAACGGGGATAAGGACAGCCAGGGAAGAGACATCATCAATGCCCTGGATAACCAGATCATCGGCAGTCCCTACCCGGATCTTTACTACGGCATCAATCCCACCATCCGTTACAAACGCCTTACCCTTACTTCCGTATGGGCCGGTGTAAGCGGCGGCAAGATCAATAATGCCGGTTTGTTTGATCTGACCCTCCCTACGGTGGCTAACCAGTATAACAAGCTGAAGGTGGTAAATGAGTATTACCCCACGCCCAGCCAGGCCGCGGGTAATGCGCATCTCCGTTCTTCCCGCTTTATGGAGGATGGCTCTTATTTCCGTCTCCGCAATATCCGGCTGGACTACAGCTTTAACATGAGCAAAAGCCGTGCGATCAAAAACCTGAATGTATATGTGAGCGCGCAGAACCTGCTCACCTTCACCAATTACTCAGGCTATGACCCGGAGGTAAACACCTTCAACGGGAACGATCGCCGGCAAGGTGTAGACCTCGGCGCCTATCCTTCCGCCAAAACTTACAACCTGGGATGCAGTGTAACATTTTAAAGCCATTAACCACATTGTTATGAAACGGATCAACATCTTAATGATATTCACCATCCTCACACTGATCATCTGCAGTGAAACAGGATGTAAAAAACTGCTGGAAGAAAAACCCAAGGCCACCCTGGAACTGGGCGACCTCGATTCGGTAACCCTTCAGCAATTGACCATAGGCGTATATGAACCCATGACCCGCAGTCGCGGACGTTTATGGGAATCTACCGTAGGACTGGGCTTTGAGCTGATGAGCGAGTATGCAGACGGCGGCCCCTCGCAGATCAACTGGAGCAATTATAATAACCTGCTCACTACACCTAACTCGCTTGCGCAATCCTGGACCACCTTATATGAAGCCATTGGCCGGGCCAACCAGCTGATCGCCAAACTGGATGCCAATACCAATATCAGCGCCAGCCTGAAGAACCGGGCCTATGCAGAATCCTATTTCGTAAGAGCGGTAAGCTATTACTTCGCCGTGCGTGTATGGGGTAAAGTGCCCATGCGGCTCAAGCCTATCCAGAACGTATCTGATGTGGCCATGCCTTTGTCTGATATCCCGGTGATCTATGCACAGATCATCAAGGACCTGCAGTTTGCAGAAGCCAACCTGCCGGTAACCGTGCCTTCTGATAATGCCGGACGGGCCACACAGGGCGCGGCAAAGACAGCGCTGGCAGATGTATATCTTACCCGTGGAGAATACCAGCTGGCGCGTGACAAAGCGAAGGAAGTGCTGGATAAGAAAGCCACCTATGGCTATGAGCTGGAACCTTCACTGGCTACTGTATATTCACCATCCTTAGCTACCAACCGGGAAGACGTGTTCTCGCTGAAGTTCTCCCAGGTAGTGGACCGTGGCGCCTTTATGGCTTCCTACTGGGCTGATTCCAAGGCAAAGGCCGCCGGTTATTCTGTAAGCGGCAACAAGTTCGGAGGTATCATCTCCCAGGTGCCGCTGATTCGCGACTGGGATAACAATGACCTCCGCAAGCAGTTCAGCCTGTATACCTCTTATGTGATCAATGGCGCCGTAGTAAAGGCGGAAATAGAGCCGGGCATTTACGATATGCGCCTTGGCAAGTACAGGGACCCCAATGCGCCGATAGATACCGGCAACGGCAATGATTTTTACTTCTGGCGTTTTGCAGATGTACTGTTGATCTATGCAGAAGCAGAGAATAAGCTGAACGGCGCTACTGCCGCTGCTTATGAGGCTATCAACCAGGTAAGAAGGCGGGCTTATGGCTTGCCTGCCGGCACACCCAGCCCGGTATCAGATCTGCCTGCCGGTCTTTCTCAAACCGCGTTCGATGATCTGGTGTTCCGTGAAAGAGGCTATGAGTTTATAGGAGAGGATAAACGTTGGTTTGACATGGTGCGCACCAACCGGGTGGCCAGCATTATCAGCGCAGCAGCCGCTCTGATCCCCAGTCCGGCACGTAAACCGGTGCCCGCAAAATTGCTGTTTGATCTGCCGGATGTAGAGCTGCAGAACAACCCGGCTTTGCAGTAATACTACTTAATAAAAGTGAAGAGGGCGTATCATTTATTTTGATACGCCCTCTCTTTTTATTGTTTGATTATTTTAACCTTTTTCTGAATGCCGTCCTGTTGTTGTATAACAACGATATACATGCCGGGTGTAAGGGACGATACGGAAATGGTGTTCCCGGGTTTCTTCACTGTCATGATCCCACGGCCATTAATATCATAGATGATGATCCTGTTCACCTTTTCATAGCCGCGAAGCTGCAATTGTTCTGTTACCGGATTGGGCGACAGCAGCACGCTGGGCTCATCTGCTTTAGGAGTTACCGCTGCCTGAGCCAGTCTGGCTGTTGAAACACTGGTAATGGTCAGGTAATTCAGGTTGAACCCACCGGTAGTAGTGGCAATACCGATGTTGTAGCTGCCTGCAGGCAGGCTTACCGTATGGGAGACAGTGGCCCAGTTCTGCCATCCGCCGGTATTCGGTATCACAACGCTGCCCAGTTGTGTAGCCCCTGCATCTTTTTCAAGCCGCAGCGAGGTGTTGGCATTCGGAGTGGCTACCCGATAGTCTATACGATAGGTACCTGTTGCGGGAATGGTCACCCGGTAGGACATCCAGTCGCCGGCATCTATCCATCCCACATTTTGTCCGCCGCCTGCGTCGGTGGTGGTTTCCACATCCACACCAGACATATAATTATAGGCTTCCGCCTGGATAACAGTGGAGAAAGAGGAGGAATTCGGTTCTACTTTCAGTGAGCTTGTTGAATCATTCCAGCTGTTGTCAACCAGGCAATTATCATCTGCTGTCAAAGTAAGTGTTGGTCCGCCGAAATTATCGTGCTTATACAGCGTCACTTTATAGCCGGAACTTATTTTGATGGAAGAAATATCATCATTAAGTATCCCCAATGCATTCAGCTGGCTGAGGGTATAGGTTCCCTGGCTGAGCCCTGCTGCATAACCGGCATAATTACAATCTTTATAAACCGTCACAGGTCCGCTGGGCGTAGTGCCCGCAAAACCGCCGATGGTAACAGTTGCCCGTATAGGTGAGGAGCTGTTGATCGTTGATGAATGGTTAAATACATCATCATAACAAAAGGCATAAGTGAGGCTCTGGAGACTGATATCACTGCGGTGCCAGAATTTGCAATACCAGTTATAGGGAGCTGTCTGGTAGTATTTGGATGCAGTGGCAAGATCCTGGGTAGCGCCTGTCGTCAGGTTCAGATCAATCGCATGACGATTGATGGCGGCGCAGATCTGTGCTTGTACTACCTTGTCCAGGTCACTGCCGGTGGCCATTACACCACTGCCTTCCATCACTTCGATATTGGTAGGCTTACGTGAGATGGTGCCCACCTGGCCATCGGAACTCCTGGTGAATGTAAATACATCTCCTGATACACGGCCGCTGAAAACGCCGGCATCCCCTGCGTTAAAAACAAGGGTGCCGTTCCGGTATTTAGACCAGATGGCATCAATGTAGGCGCCGAAATAATTGGCCTGGGCGCCGCCGGGCTGGAATGCGGTGGTCTTTGACGGAAACTTGATGATACCATTGGCGGCTTCATAGCAGGCGGCAAATTCAGCCGGGGCGGTAGACTGCCATAAAGAAAGGATCTGGCTGTGCGGGATGAACTCGCCTACCTTCTGATAGAAGCCGCCATTGCCCCACACTTCCAGGCCCATGGGATATTGGTAACCATCCACGCGGGTGGTGTTGGCCCAAAGTCCGTTGGGTGCATTGGCCAGCTCAATGGTTTCGTAGCGGATGCCCTGGTTGGGATCCGTGGGATTGGCGAGGTTGGGCGCTGCATAGCCACTGGGCGCACCGGATGCACCGAAGAAGTAAAGGAAGAGCTGCGAGTTGAAAGAGATCAGCATACGGCATCCTTTAATGCCCGGAATACTGATCGTCTTATTCGGTATCTCACTCAGCCGGGCAAAGCAGTTGGCATATTTGCCGTTACCACCGGGGCCCTGGTTACCATTGATCACCGGTCCGGGCACGGTGTTGTTGGCTACGCTCATCAGGTTGACGGTACCTGTTTTTGGATCGATCCATACATGGTTGTCACCAATGATACCTACAACTGCAACATACACGTTATTATCAGCATAGGCTGAGTTGTTGGACAACGTGAAGGGAACGGGAGATTGGGCCTGTACTTTGCTTTTAAGCATTATGGTGCATGCAAGGAGAAAGGCCATGCGGGTACAAAGTACCCTGACGAGGGAAAAGAAAGATCTGGTTTTCATAAATTATGGATATTAGGTTACAAATGTGCGCTGCTAATTTGCATCCACATAACCATTCGTCAGCGTATCCATTTTATATCCGAAATCCTGCTGCGATAAGGTGCGCATGAGCTTGAATGCACTCATGGTGGAATCNGGCCTGGGTACGCCTTCTCCGTACTGGAGGAAGGAAACTACTTTATGTTCTACTANCTGGCCTCTGCTGGTGATCTTTACCTGCAGCAGCGGCGCAAGGTTATAAGGATGCTTCAGGTTAAAAAGGCTATAGGTGGCGAAGTTCCCTAAGCTGTAGGCGATCAGCTTTTCTTTATACAGCTCCATGCCTCTTACCACATGAGGCCCGGAACCTATCACCATATCGGCGCCGGCGTCTACACAAAGATGCGCAAAACGTACCACATTGCCGCGGTCCTGACCGTAAAAGAACTCCTTCGCTTTAGGGGTGCGCGTGCGGGAATATCCTTCTGCGCCGCCATGAAAGAAAACGACCAGCACATCGCAGAATGGCCGCAGTTGTGTAACACGGGCCTGCACAAGCGAATCATCGTTCAGGTTAAGGCAATTGTTATGCGGTGCAAAAGAAACGAATCCGATGCGTGTGCCCTTCACGGTTAGTGTGTCTGTAGGGTGTTGTTGCACACCACTGGTGCGGATATTGTTCCTGCTTAGAAAATCCAGGGTATGCTGCACGCCTTTGGGGCCAAAATCAAAGGAATGATTGTTGGAAAGATTGAGGTACTCAAAGCCTGCATCCTTGTACCACTGCGCATATTTCAGCGGCGTGCAGAAAGCGTAGCATTGTGTAACACCGCACTTTTTATATACGGGCACACTGTCTGATACAACGCTCTCGAGATTGCCTATACGAAGATCGGTCTGCTGCAGGTAGGGCAGGGCATGCTGCAGGATACTGCCCTCCTGTTCGGGCGGCAGCATAGTACGTGAAGGATAGCTGGAGCCTACCATCATATCGCCTACAATAGAGATGCTGATGGTGTCATCTTTCGGTTCCTGCCAGGCGGGCAGTTCATGACTGATGAGTGCCGGTAGCTGGCGTGCGCTGTGCACAACGCCGGTATCACCGGAAAAGAAACATGGCAGGGCTACAAGCCCAATTACATTGAATGTCAGTAACTGAGCACTTTTAAGGCCAGATGATGTAGTCGGCATAGGAATGATAAAATAACTTCTTCAGGGATTAACCGGCTGTAAACATATAGAAATTATTTTACATTCCTGAGGGTGTGAATAACTAATGATATTCACATTTTGCTTATTCCGCCCGCAGACTTTTCACCGGGTTGGCCAGTGCTGTTTTAACTGCCTGATAACTAACGGTTGATAATGCAACGAACATGGCGCCGGCTACAACGCTGATAAAGATACCCACGGAAATGGATGTACGGTATTCAAATTTATTGAGCCATTGCTGCAGGAAATACCAGGCAAAGGGCAGGGCAATGCAGCAGGATAAGGCTACCAGTATTACAAAATCTTTGGACAGCATGCGCCACAGGTTAAATACCGATGCCCCCATTACTTTGCGGATGCCGATCTCTTTGGTGCGTTGTTCCGCCATAAAGGAGGCGAGGCCAAAGAGGCCCAGGCAGCTGATGAGTATAGCCAGGCAGGCAAATACGGCAGAAAGCTTTCCAATGCGTTCTTCGTCACCGAACTTCCGGTCGTACTCCTGGCTGGTAAAGGTATATTCAAAGGGAGCGGCCGGGTTATATTTTTTAAAGACGGCTTCGATCTGCGGCAATGCTTTGCTCATGCTCATCCCGGGATTTACTTTAATATTGATAAAGTTTCCGCCTACGTGCAGGATACTGTAAACGGTGGGAGGCACTGCCAGGTAAGGGGAGGCCATGATCATATCTTTGATAACGCCGATTACCGTATATGTTTCACCGTTACGACGGATGACCTGTCCTACAGGGTCTTTCAATCCCATATATTTCACAGCGGTTTCGTTCAGTACAATGGCGCTGGAATCTGTGCGGTAAGCCCTGGAGAAATCGCGGCCTGCCACAAACCGCCAGCCCAGTGTCTTACCATATTCATGTCTTATTTCGATGGTGGCAAAAAGATCCTTCATGCCTTCCGGCTTTCCCGGCCATTCAAAGCCGCCGCCGCCAGACCATATGTCTGTTACGGGGCATTGCGATTCGGCCATATCCACTATCGTGCCGGTGCTTAAAAGCGTGTTCCGGATAACCTGATAGTTCTTATAGATCTCCGGTGTTGTTTCACGGATGGATAAGAGGCCATTGCGGTCATAGCCAACAGGCCGCTCCTTTGCATACTGTATCTGTTTGAAAACGATCACGGTGCCGGTGATCAGCAATACGGAAACAGTAAACTGAACCACTACCAGCACCTTGCGGGGGATCGCCGCCAAACGCCCTGCACGGAAAGTGCCTTTCAGCACTTTTATGGGCTGGAAAGAGGACAGGTATATGGCAGGATAGCTGCCGGCAACCAGGCCGGTCAGGAGGCTGAAACCAATTATTATGAACCAGTATACAGGGTTGAACCAGGGCACTGTTATTTGCTTGTTGGATACATTATTGAACCAGGGCAGGGCCAATTGCACGAATATTACAGACAGCACCAGTGCAAATAGTGCCAGCAGTACAGATTCACTGTAGAACTGGCCGATCAGTTGTATGCGTTCCGAACCGATCGCTTTGCGGATGCCTACTTCCCTGGCGCGTTTTTCCGAACGGGCGGTGCTCAGGTTCATAAAATTAATGCAGGCCAGCAGCAACACGAAGAAGCCGACGATGCCAAAGAGCCATACATACGTGATCAATCCCCCGGTGTTGATACCATCCTTAAATTCGGAGTACAGGTGCCATTTGCGCATGGGGTGCAGAAACAGTGCAGTTTTCACATCATCCCTGTGAGGGATTCTTTTATTCAGCAGGTCCGTTATCTTTTGGGACACTTTAGCGGCATCCGCATTTTCAGCTAATTGTACCAGCAGCCCACAACTGCTGTTCTCCCAGCTATCTTTTATGGCCCGGATCCAATCCCATGAGTTTACATAAAAGTCCCAGGGCATGATGTACCTGATATTACTGTAGCTGCAGTTAACAGGGAAGTCTTCATATACCCCGGCCACTTTCAGGGTCATGATATTATTTATTTTGACGGTCTGTCCCATTGGATCTGTATCGCCGAATAGCTTTTTCGCTGTGGTGCCGTCCAGGAGTATCGAGCCGGGATCTTTCAGCGCGGCCCTGTTGCCCTGTAACATTTTCAGCGCCAGCAGTTCGGGTACCCCAGCCTCCGCCGCCCCGCCATTCACGTTAAATATCCGGTCTCCGTTGGAAAGCATGCACCCGCTCATAGCCACATTCACCACTTCTTTGAAATCACCAGGGTAAGCCTGCCGTAAGGCTGCTGCGAGAGGAATGGGCACACCTGCAAAAGCCACGGTTTCCCCACTACCACTGCGGCGTTGCCATACCTCCGCTACCTGTTCATAATGCTGAAAGTTCTTATCATAAGACAGCTCATCCCATATCCAGAGCCCTATCAACAAGGCTACGGCCATGCCAAGTGCCAGGCCGAAGATGTTGATCACGGAAAAGGTTTTGTATTTAAGCAGGTTACGAACAGCTATTTTGCAATAGTTCCTGAACATCGTGGTGTTTTTTGATTACTCACGGGAAATTTCCCTTGTCTGGCCAAGCAAGAAAGTTGCCACTTTATAGGCTCCGCAACAGGCCTGCATTTATTGTACGCGCACTGCCCAATGCTGTACGCATGTGAACAAGTAATGTCCGGAAATGGACGCTGGTAATGGTCCTTACAATTCCATGACGCAGCCGGGCGCTCCCCTCATGGCGCGATAAAAATAGTTAACTTTGCGATGCAAGACTGAATTGAAAAGGGTTTAACAGCATTCGTATGGAATTGGTTCACGAAACAACTTATCAGGCTGCCAGTAAGGTGGCTGAAATTATAGAAACGCATTTCTTCAAACATCTGGCGCTTGCTAAAGAGAACGGGGAAGTAGACCTGGCCTGCGCGCCGGATGCAGGGATCGTTGAAAAAATGATCGACGTGGCCTTCTGGGCCAGCCTTCGTAAAGAAGAAGGTAACTCCACCAAGATATCGCTGGCTTTCCTGAAACCCACCCAGGCCGGGAAACCATTATTGTTCGAAAAGCGCATGCCGCTTACGGTAAAGGTGTTGAGTAAACTGGCGCCTGGTGTGGAACGTGCAGGAGTGCATGTGGGCGTATGGTATGAAGGTTCCGAACTCTATATCTGGGGCACCACCATTAAGCTGCCGAATTACTGTTTTGTGCTGGATGTGTCAGAGCCTGCATTGCTGGTAGTAAAGCAGCGGCGTATTATCGGCCTCGGCAAGTTTACCAACGTGGCAGTATTACGCGGCGACCAGATCAAAGTAGTAGATGAAAACAGCGGCTTGGCGCCTGATAGCCCGGCTATTCTTACTTCTCTCCTGGGCCTGAGCTCTTCGGCCCTCTGGAATGATCCCGTGAATGTGCTGATACAGATCGCAGTGTCTATGCGGGCACATGGACGGGGCGGTATATTGCTCGTTACGCCTTCATGCCATGATCACTGGAAAGCGTCTATTATCCATCCGCTGCAATACCCGGTATCTCCTGCGTTTTCCGGTGTGTCTGACCTGGTGCGCCAGGACGGGGGCACAGCCAGCGATATTTACTGGCAGAATGCCCTGAGAAGGGAGGTGGAAAATATTACCGGCCTCACGGCAGTAGATGGCGCTACGGTGATCAATGACCGCCATGAGCTGCTGACCTTTGGTGCTAAAATAGCGCGTGCTAATGATTCTACGCCGGTTGAAAAGATGCATTTCATAGAGCCGGTCATCGGTGGGCATCCTGTATCGGTACATCCTTCCAGTGTTGGGGGCACCCGGCACTTGTCGGCCGCCCAGTTTGTACATGATCAGCGTGATTCCCTGGCCCTGGTGGCCTCCCAGGATGGGTATTTCACAGTTTTTTCCTGGTCAAAGCAGGCGCAGGCGGTACAGGCGCACAGGATAGATGTGTTACTATTGTAAGTTTGAAGTTTGAGGTTTGAAGTTTGAGGTTGGTTAGATGTTGAAAGTTAGGGACAGGTATTCTTCCTTAACCTCTAACTTCTAACGAACCTCAAACTTCAAACCTCAAACTTTAAAACCCCGTTGAGTTGCTGATTGTTTCCCATTCCTTATAATCCTGGTGCAGCTTTTCCAGTTTTGTCTGGGCGCGCTGATAGGCATCGCCACCCAGCAGCAGGAGCACGGGTGGTTGTGCACTTTCCGTAATGCGGATCATGGCTGCAGCAGCTTTGTCAGGGTCGCCGGCCTGCTGCCCATCCATCTGCAGAAACTTTGCATGGGAGGCCCTTACTTCCTGGTAGGCGTCAATGGGGCGTTGGGCCAGGTTCAGTGATCCCGGTGAAAGGAAGCTGGTCCTGAATGCACCGGGTGCTACGGCGGTTACATGAATACCAAAAGTGCGTACATCTTCTGCCAGCACTTCAGACAAAGCGATCACAGCCGCTTTGGTGGCGGCATAGGCGGCCCAGCCGGTAACGGCAGTAATGCCTGCAATAGAAGCGATGTTAATGATATGGCCTGAACGCTGAGCCCGAAGGTAGGGCATTACCTTACGGATCACATTGATCACACCGAATACATTTACGTCAAATGCCTGGCGTATTTCTTCATCAGTTAGCTCTTCCAGGCTACCGCCGATGCCATAGCCGGCATTATTCACTACCACATCGATCCTGCCAAAGGAGCTGTGGGTATCTTCCAGTGCGGCGCCTACGCTTTGTTCATCTGACAGGTTAACCTGCAGGGGTAGAAAATTGGCCGGATGACCGCCTGCCGCGCTGATCAGCTCATCGATGTTGCGGGAAGTGGCTGCTACCTGCTGCCCGGCAGCCAGCAGCTGTTTCACCAGGCTAAGGCCAAAGCCTTTGGAAGCGCCGGTAATAAACCATACTTTTTTGTTGCTCATCATCATTGATTTTGATGGCACAAAGTTAAACCAGGCAGGAGGGAGGCGGGTTGCCCATATCAAACGAATAGTTACATAATTCAAACAAAGGGAAAAACACATAGACATGCATTGCTTTTGATTATTGATCCTATATTTGTTCCCGGAATCAAAAAACGGTGCTATGAATTTTAACCTGGATAAGATACCCGGACGTACAGCGCAACCACGCTCTTTTGGACTGACAATGGTAACAGACAAAGGGCTTAGCCTGCAGGATACAAAAGATTTTCTCTCCATATCAGCGCCTCATGTGGATGTTGTGAAGCTGGCATTTGGCACAGCACATGTTACCCCCAACCTGGCGGAGAAAATAAAACTATACCAGTCATATAATATCCCGGTGTACTTCGGTGGTTTGCTGTTTGAAGCCTTCCTGGTCCGTAACCAGTACGACGATTTTGTGAAAGCGATCAAAGAATATGGCATTACGCACATAGAAGTGTCTGATGGCGCCGTTACTATTCCCCATGCAGAAAAGTGTGGCTATATTGAAAAGCTCTCCAAACTGGGCACTGTTTACAGCAAGGTTGGCTCCAAGGATAAAGACCGCCAGCATATCACACCGCCTTACAAATACATTGAAGTAATGAACGCCGAAATGGAAGCCGGGGCACAGTATATTGTTGCCGAAGCAGGCGAGAGCGGTACTGTAGGCATTTACCGTGATTCCGGCGAAGTACGCGAAGGGCTGGTGCAGGAAATCCTTACCCGGATACCCCATGAAAAGATCATATGGGAAGCTCCGCTGAAGAACCAGCAGCTGTACTTCCTTGACCTGATAGGCTGTAACGCTAATCTGGGTAATATCCCATCCTATGAGGTGATCGCCCTCGAAGCGATGCGTGTAGGCTTAAGGGGAGATAGTTTCCATTTTTATTTAGGAGAGTAACAGTTAATGCCTGAATAAAATAATAGCCAGCATGACCAGCACTACGTTAAAGCTGTAATACAGGATCGTTATGATCACCTGGTACAGCAACACTTTCCACAAGGGG
>Ga0055528_1001352_pt1 | contig 15152 bp, 8 predicted proteins | sample AraplaCol_mMS_r2_2_FD_55006 | JGI IMG/M metagenome (GOLD analysis project Ga0055528, IMG submission 55006) | Arabidopsis root microbial communities from North Carolina, USA - plate scrape MF_Col_mMS_r2 | ecosystem: Host-associated > Plants > Roots > Endosphere | place: USA: North Carolina...
CGTTTTGCATTTTCGACGGTGACACCATGTAAGTCCAAATCACAATTTGATGATTGTCTGTCCACAAGCTGGTCGGATGCGGCAGCAAGTTGATTCATTGCACGCTCACGATGCTGCTGTCCCAATTGTCGATAGTACGCCGATGCCCCACCATATAAAGGATTCGATCGTGAGCGCCGCGCAGCTTGTGCAGCTTGCATGTGTGCGGCTGCGCTGGCCGCAAAGTTTGCATTGGCGGTAGCTTGGAGGTTTTCAAATTCGGTATTGTTATATACGTTTTCACCAGGGCTATAGGAGGCCCCTGGGCTATCATCCACGTCTTCGTCGAGATTCAGCGGTGCAGATGTGAACTTGATCAGCTCACTAATCTCTGTCTGGGAGGGCTGGCGAAGTAATACTGCAGCCAATTCATTTGCAGGAGTCACTTTATTACCCGTGAGCCGAAGAAGACCGACAAGTGTAGTCTTTGAAATAGTAGGATAGACAGTTGTAAGTTCGGCCACATGGTCTGTTATAACAGGATCCTGGTTGATTTCAAAATTATCGATCTGATTCTCAAGAGCCAGGGCCTTGATAGTTGCACGTAGATCCATGCCTTTGCTGTGGTAGATAGCTGAGATCTTGCCTTTGGTAAGATCGGGGATGCATGAGCAAATAAAATCTATATCAGCCTGGCCCGTCTCCCACTTATTTATCGTTGGTGCAGATTCAGCTTCGGATCTAGGAGAGGCTGCTAGCAGAAGTCTGTTCTTCTTATTACGCTTCTTATTGCGACCCTTTGAACGTCCGATGTCTGCATTCCCTGCGGAGAATCCATCAATTCCTTTCGGCACGGAAATAGAACCGTCGTCGCTGGTGGCTACCGTCTCATTGAAAAAAGACAGATTCAAAAGCAAATCAATTGACTTGTCAACATCTCCATCGCTCTTCTTCAAAGATTGCTCGACATCTAAGAGAGAGATACCGGGAAACATCATAGCCAGTACATTGACTTTGTCATCCACTGAGGCGCCAGTAAGTTCCAGTGAACCGTCCACAGTGATACTATATGCGATGTTGGGGTTCACAGTTGGTTGATCGTTGCGTCCGGAAGTTTCTCCAGATAATAGGTAAGACCCCATACTGGTGGCATCGGTCAGGGTCTGCAGTGAATCTCCACTGCATCCCGAAGTTCCGGCCTCGGATAGAATGCCTCTAATCTCGGCTTCCGTGGCAAATTCATCATTCGCTGTTCCTGATGGATCGAAGATCTCATGTTCCTGGAGCTGGGCGCATTCCTTGAGAGAATCTAGAGTCCCACGTAACGCAGAAACATCTTCCGTCTTCGTAAGATTAAAATCAGAGATAATGGCAGCGAAGAGAGCAGAGTCTAATGGAGGGCAGTATATTCCCTCTAGTTCAGCTCGCAGATTATCACTGTCATTTTCCATAATGACCCCCAGGAAGGTCAGGAAGAAGTGCTACACTATAATCACTGAATGGGAATAGCATTCCTCGCCTGCGCAAATCGTCCTGAGGGAGGGGAGAGTCAGAAGAGGATAAGAATAGAAATGCTGGGAAGTGTGATTCCAACTTCAAAAATAGTTGACTGCGGCCAATAATGTTTCAAGATGGATTCATAGAGTAGCTCGACAGTGGGCAACACACACCAGCAGGGTATGATGCTGTTTTGATAGCGCGAAAGTTGGAAAAGGCCAAAGTGGCGGGCGGTGAGTTCTGGGCGGTGAGGGGTTGGCGTTGCAGAAAATGGGAATTTCTTGGCAAAATCGGATTTAGCCGGAGTTTGCGGCTAAATACACGCAGATTCAAAGATTGTATAAGAATAATAGTTATAACTACAAACAATGTAAGTATACTGCAACTTGCCAGTAATTATATCATGAAATCAATCAAAGAATTTAATATGTTTGATATTCGCACTACTACTAATTACTAGTAAATCATCCTAGTAGTAGGGAGGACGCGGGAAAGAACCAGAATGGACCCTTTGTATATTAATCGTGGATGCAGATCTTATGAAGATTCCATGTGGAGTGATTAGATGCCACGAAGTGAGCAAGACCCGAGCTGACTTTTTGATGACGGAGTAGGATCAAGAGGACGCTCTTATGAGAGGGTGGCCGGGCAAGCCGGCACGGTAAGTTAATTGGAGAGAGTAGACGAGGTTGCCCTCAAGTGGCCGATGTCTTCAGCACGTAAGCATGTTTAGATATAATTCCGGTCGAATCACATGGGACAAATTCTTTGATATGAGGAGGGCAGGAGATCCCATATCGCCCCTTGCAAGATGGTGTGCGTGTGCGTGTGCGTGTGTTCACATGTTTAAGTCTGCTTGGATTAGTACCATTGGAGTTCTCTCCAGCGCAAAACACATAAGCCAGGCCATATGTCATAAAGGAAATTTATCCCCCACCACTTCGTAGCTTCGCTAGAGCGGCCATTATCCCTTCGCCCATCTCCTCGGTTGGCTGGGGTAGGTTGGAAGGCTCTTGGGCGGGCGCTGAAGCTAGCGATTCCAAGTCAGCTGTTCGGCGACTCTCTTCCATGACGTCTCGCAAAAATTTCTCGTCTTCATCCATTGTCTGATGAGTTTCACTGGTGCGAGGTGCTACTGATGGTTCGGGAGTGCTAGATGGCAGAATATGAGGCAGGGTGGTTTTCTTGGAATTTCCAGTCCGGAAGTCTTCTCGGACCGCACCGCACCATTGCTGGACCTTTTTCTCTCCCCAGCCAGGTACTGAGCTAATTTGCTCGGGTTGCGCATTCACGGCATTTTGAAGGCTCCCGAATGTTGATATCAAGCTTGCCGTGTCGGATTTGTTGATACTTCTTGGGTGAGTAACAAATTCCTCGAGAGACTCTTTGTATGTTTGAGCTTGCTGAGAGCGAATAGCAGTTGGCTGAGCATATTCTGACGATTTGAAGAGCTCAAGGTATTGCGCCGCTTCAGGGGCAGACCAGCAGAGGATGAGAGTAAGGTTGTTGATAATGGACGTTTTTGAGAGTTCTTTCAATGCGTCTTCATGATTGGGGATATCAACCATCACCAGTACAACTCGCAGGTTATATTTTCCGGCAAGTAGTCTTACTCGGGAGTAAATATACTCGGGGTGTAAACGATGGTATTTCAATGACAGAAAGAGAGCACATGTCGTAACACCAACAACATAGTCGGCGGGAATATCAGCATATTCCCAGGGTAGAAGTTTTATGTGATTGAGAATAGGGTTCCCCTTCTGTCGTGTAGACACGAGTATTGCAGATGGACCAGGACGATTGGGGAGGGCTTGTGGTTTGGGCTGTTGCACTTTAGGCTGATGGGTCGTGGGAGTTGTGGGTTGTGATGTTGATCCCTCCACTAGCCCAGCATCCATTCTGACTGGTAATTTATAATTAATGGACAAGACTTTGGGTTGGGGAATGCAAAAGCGAGCAGTGGACGAGAAGTGAAGGAGGTGAAACTGCCCCGAAGATGTTCTCGCTCGCGGCAAAGACGGTTGATATTGGTCATGTGACCATATATATATACCTTTGCTTTTCGAACAACGGAGCTTCGATTTGATACCATCTTGCAATATTCTTGATGATCCCAATTGATGTACTCAAGCAAAGGATTCAAAAATTCATCAAACTACCGCTGATCATGAATTATCAATATTGACGGCAGTGCTGCAAGGTCTATATCGGAATACAAGATTAAGACGATCACATGATCGGTCTCCTCCATCAGATCCACCGCCCAAGATAGGACATCACTTTCGCTTTCATCCACTCTCCTGGACGGCGACGCGGAACGATAGGATGGACACCACATGACCCACTCACAGACGTGAAGTATCTTTGGTGCCAGACATGACATCGCAACCATCACAACCACTCACAAAGCGGCCCAGTGGCCAGTTGATGCCGCCACCACCACCTCCGAAACGCATTAAACGACCTGCAACAGCTTTGGATGAAGATGTCTATACGGATACCCTGTCACATATAATCGCTCGGGACTTTTTCCCAGGGCTGTTGGAGACACATGCCAAGCAGGAGTATCTGGACGCCCTCGAATCGAAAGACAAGGATTGGATTACAAGTGCGAAGCACAAGCTGGCCGATACACTACGAAAACCCTCCCCCGGCTCGAATACACGGCCGATAGCCAGATCCTCCTCATCTACCAGTATTCCCCGGTATTCCTCGCAAGGCAGGCCCAATGAAACACCTCGAGGATGGCAAGGCGATACTCCTGTTTCAGTGACCTCAGTTGCCACTGCCTCAACGGAGCACAGCGACCACAATATTTCCGAAGTCACAAATATGGGCCTTATGGCATTTCAATCTAAGTACACAAGTGAAGATAATGAGTCGTTTAATAAAGTATTAGACAAGCAGAACTCCGCACGGCGAGAGAAACATGCTTGGATTTGGAACAATAATAAGATCCCATCTGCACGGCAAATTGCACACCACAAGCAAGAAGTGAAACGAATCACTTCTCAAGGAGGGAATCCACATACAAAACTTGTCAAGCAGCAAGAGGAGCCCTCGCCAGCCATCAAAACCGATCTCGATGCACGCCCCGCCAGGCCTGATGCCTGGAATGCCCGCCCAGATAATTCGCTTATGTTTTTGCCTTCGTCGGTCGAAGAAACTCACGAAACAAGGCAACAGAGGGCAGAGTTAGCATCTAGGGCTGGTCCTAAACGAGTTTTGTATCACAATACACGGCTACTGGACGTTGAAGCGGCCGCAGCAGCAGAAGCCACCCGGACCGTTCCACCGTCCCCTTCCATGTCAGCGATCAAAGATGCCATTGCTGGAAACCCGCATCTGGAGGAATCGGAACTGGGCTCTGCTATTGCAGGGAGCGAAACGCCTCGTGTCAACGGCTATGCATTTGTGGACGAGGACGAGCCAGAACCTCTCGAAGACTCAACTGACGACATAGTTGAAACGGATTGGAGCCTGTTGGGGCAGGCAGACTCAATACCAAATCCCTTTCAAATAGGCGAATCGCGTAAACGTGAGGCCCTTCACCATCGGCTTGTTGATCGCGTTGCGCGGAACAAGCGCGCTGAGAAAGCTGCTAAGACCACCAAGACGCCCGTTACGAATACTCCTCGGTTTGCCAGTAGTCCTCGCATAGATTTCACACTACGTGGATCGACACCGACTGCAGGATCTAATCCCGCGCATCGCAGGATGCTGACTCCTGCAGCGCAGAAATTGCTTCATCAGGTCGGTGGTAACACACCACGATCTTCTTCGAATCCTAAGTCAGGATCGACATCAGGGAATATGTGGACACCGACACCGAGAAAGAAGTGACTTTGCGTTGTCATTATGTTATCGATGATTTATGATATCCCACGGAATTGATACAGGAGTTTTGTTAAATTCAATTGGAAATTCTATATTCAGTACCGCCCCGCTCCTGTAGAACAACAGCCATCCATGGCTGTTATGTAGACCCGTTCAAGTCCTACCTCGGGCTGTAGTTGAACTTAGATGGTGGTCCAGTACTGATACTATTGCACTACACCTCCCATTTTCACAACCAGAATCTCTAACATCGAATGTCTGGAAATATATTTACCTATATGTAGGTATATATAATTCTTACGTTGATGTTTTGTCTCCCGATGCAGCAACAGTAACCTGCGTGAATGTATCAAGATCTATAAAGGGCTGCCCACCTGGGCAAAGGGATGGGCATCCCTTTCCCAACTGGGTACAAGAGTACTAAAGAGTACTACTCCATGAGTAGTACAAGATTGTCTTGTACTCTGGGTAAATCCATGGCGCCAGCTAGGTGTTCTAAATACCGTATTCCTGGCTATATCAAAACGTGTATAGTATTTCAATCCTAACTGCTTTTGTCGCGTACTGACCATATTCTAATGGATAGTATCCATTAGAATATGGTATCTATATCAATCCGTATTTGAATATCTAACAGTATTCAATAGCTAACTAAAGATTACTTTATTTACAATATGTCCACCACACATCGTGTAAAACAATGCAGCACCTGCGTTGCTCAAAACAACGCGCAGGAAAACAACACACAGCAAAATGACACACGAAGCAATGTCTAGATGACAATGTTGGCAATATCTAGGTCACAATATTAGCAAAGTCTAGATATTAAATCAGTGGAGATAGACGAGAGAGATGCCATCTCTCTCGTCTATCTCTACAAATACAATAAACTGCCTAGTTAAATGTTAGGTAGGTAGCTAGTTACTAACCAGCTACCTACCTACTATGTATATAGTATATACATAGATATATCTTAAGGCAGAAGCTTCTCCTACTAGTAGTACTACCCAAACTGTCACACAGTCTCAGACAGTCCTCATACTAAGTATCTAGAGGAATACCTGGAGGTATTCTCAAAATGCGGCCTGTCCAGGCCCATGGCGACACCTGTCGCCATGGTATACTGCCCAGGATAGGTGTACACTAGGGTGGATAAGTAGATACTTACCAAGTACCTAGGTAGGAAATACTATTTCCTAAATAATGATTTTACACTAATTCAGATACTGTTTGATCTTCAATAGTTATATGTACATACAGTATGTACTGTGCATAGTTCTTGATATGACGTCAAAGGCAGTGGTGGACCCGGATTAATAAACACCCGAGATCCGATGGGGATGTGTCATTCTGCCATTGAATTCCGACTTGAGCCTCGAGTCTTACAGTACCGCGATTGCTGTTCTGCAATTACTCTTGATCACCTTTCATCTCGCTTTTTTTCGACGGTCTTACGAGTCATGTTTGATTTCAACTTGGGGTGATTAGATTGAGGCCCAAGTGAGGCATACCTGAGACTTTTGTCTCCCTCGGATCTGTTTATCAGATATGGCATCGCCAGGCGCAAATGATGTGGAGGCGACTGATGAGGCGAGTCGTCTGTTAGAGCTAAATGCAGATGTTCGAAACCAGGATGACCTCGAAAGAGACATTACTCGACAGGCGGACAATGTTTTAGCGGAAAAGGCCGAGGAAAATGACGCGAAAAGGCTCGAGAAAGTCCTGACCGAGAAAGAAAAGGTCGACGCCCAGATTCGACAAGCACGCCAACGCCTGGGCCAGTATGGAAATGCCAACGTTCGGCACCGTGTCCAGAATGAGTTGAAGAAACATGAGTTGCGACGAACAGATCTACTCAAGGATGTCAAAGACATCACAGATCGAATGGACGGACGAAGGAAGGCCAAGGAGCAAAAAGCAGATAGCCACGGCCCAGGTAGACTTCCAGACGAGAGCAGGCGGGACTATCTTCTTCGGACTGGAAAAATTACACCATTTGAACTCATGAATTCCACCGGTGCTGATGGTCAGCCTTCGACTCTACAGACCGCACTTGTGGATGTTGAGGACGACCATAACGAACAAGAGGAAGAAAAGAAAACACAGCGTGAACCAGAAGCACATCGATTTCTTCATCAGCCAGACATGGAATTCGATCAGGTCAGTGAGAGTACTGGGAAACGTAGGAAGCTGGTAAAAAGACCCTCCATGAAGTCATTTCAGACTCGTTCGAGCTCACCTGATGTCGATTCCTCAGCGAGTTATGTCGCTTCGGAGAATGAGAGCGTACTGTCGGAGGAGGACGAAGAGTACATGCCCGACGTACTTCCTGAGGTCTCATCGAGCCGAAAACGCAAGAAGGGCAAGACTGGGGCCGAGCTTGAAGATCTTAGCGGGGTTGACGACGGCAATGAAAAACTTTATCAGAACCGTCTTCGAGATTGGATATCTCGACGAAGTGCTGCTCGAAAACGCACCCAGGGTGATGAGAGCATAGATGAGGACGAGGGTCGTGGTGAATGGCTGAAACCTCACCCTTCCGAACCGGATATGGAGCTAGCAAATGGACTTCGAGTCCCTGGTGACATCAGTCGATTCCTCTTCTCTTATCAACGTACCGGTGTTCAATGGCTATGGGAGCTGCATCAGCAGTCAGTTGGTGGCATCATTGGAGACGAGATGGGTCTAGGAAAGACTATCCAGGCCATTGCCTATCTCGCATCTTTGCATCACAGTGATATGCTCAGAAAGCCTGCTATCGTAGTTTGTCCGGCGACGCTTATGAAGCAATGGGTCAACGAGTTTCATCGTTGGTGGCCGCCATTCCGAGTCTCTATATTACACTCCTCGGGCAGTGGCATGATCAACCTAGGAAAAGAGAGCAGCCGTGAAGATGCTCTCACATCTCAGATTTTGGGTACTTATAGCGGACGACGAATGACAGTAGGCCAGAAGGCCGCGAAGAAGATTATTGATCGCGTGAATACCGAAGGCCATGTCTTGGTCACTACATACTCCGGCCTTCAATCATATGCTGACGCTCTGGTCGACGTTGAATGGAGCTGTGCTATTCTCGATGAAGGTCACAAAATTCGGAATCCAGATGCTGGCATCACATTTAGTTGCAAGGAGCTTCGGACGCCCCACCGTATCATTCTCTCCGGAACTCCCATGCAAAATAGCCTTGTGGATCTGTGGTCCCTATTTGATTTTGTTTTCCCGATGCGCCTTGGAAATCTTGTCAGCTTCAAAAATTCCTTCGAAATTCCCATCCGACAAGGTGGATATGCTTCGGCGACCAACCTGCAAGTGCAAACTGCTGCCAAGTGCGCCGAGACCTTGAAAAGCGCCATCAGTCCTTATCTTCTACAACGCTTTAAGGCTGATGTAACAGCAGATTTGCCTCAGAAAACCGAACAGGTTATCTTTTGCAAACTGACCGAGACTCAGCGTACCATCTACAAAAGATTTCTCGGCTCGGACGATATGCAGTCTATCATTAGAGGCAAGAGAAATTCATTGTTTGGTATTGATATTCTTCGAAAAATCTGCAATCATCCCGATCTCGTGGACCATGTGCTGCGATCTCATGAAATTGATTATGGCAAGGGAGACCTTTCTGGCAAGATGCAAGTCTTAAAAGGGCTCCTTGAGGTTTGGAAGGATACTGGACACAAAACATTACTATTCGCACAAACCCGTCAAATGTTAGACGTCATTCAAAAGTTTCTCAGAGATCTTGGCGGATATAATTTTCGTCGAATGGATGGCAGTACTCCTATCAAAGACCGCCAAAATATGGTTGATGAATTCAACAAAGATCCGGGAATCCACATCTTCCTTCTCACAACTCGAGTTGGCGGAATTGGTGTGAATCTGACAGGAGCTGATCGTGTTATCATCTACGACCCAGACTGGAATCCATCCACCGACATGCAAGCCCGGGAGCGTGCATGGCGTTTAGGCCAAAAGCGCGATGTTACTATCTTCCGTCTCATGACCAAAGGCACGATCGAGGAAAAGATCTACCATCGACAGATCTTCAAACAATTCCTGACCAACAAAATCACTCGAGACCCTCAGCAGAGAGAGGGGTTTCAGCTTAGTGATCTTTACGACTTATTCACACTGGGAGACGAAAACGAAAAAGAGTTGGAAACAACGAAGCTTTTCAAAAATGCCGAAGTGGCGTACCAGGAACCGGAACCGTCTTCAGAAAAGAAAAAGAGTATCAGAGGACCTCCACCTCCCGAGCCAGATGATGTTAGTGCCGTTCAGGGGGTTGCAAACATAGAAGAATTCAAGGCCAAGGACGACAATACGGATGAGAACGGGAACGTCAAGACTGCCGAGGACCGTATCATGCATGGTATTTTCTCTCGCTCTGGTGTCCATGCTGCACTTGAGCATGACAATATTGTGAATGGCAAGCGTGGAATACGTTCTGATCCAAAAATCATCGAAGCAGAAGCTCGCAAGGTGGCTGCAGAAGCAGCCGCGGAGCTTCGGAGAGCTGAAGAGACTGCTCGGTCCACCCCAATCGGTATTCCCACCTGGACTGGTCAGTTTGGTATGGGAGGCCGATCCGACTTTGCTAGTGGTAGCTCAGCACGCCCAGCAGGTGCTGGTCCCTCGTCTGCAAATCTGCTCGCGAATCTCAACCCCACGGCATCTTTCGGTGGTAATTCCATCGAGTCTGGATCTGCTCGAATGCCTCGTGGTAAAGATTTCATGCCCATGATACGTGAATTCTTGCTTTCACGTCGTGGTCCTGTTCTTACTCAAACCATTATTGATCATTTCAATCATTACTGTCCAAACGACCAGCGTGTCGCCGAGTTCCAAGAAATGCTCAGAATCGTGGCTGAGTTGAAGAAAGACCGCGCAGGACGCGGTGTCTGGTCTTTGAAGCCTGAATTTACCAGAGGAAGTCGTGGAGGCAAATAAAACGTTTACACGATAGACTTGACTGCATTGGGTCAAATTGAATTGTCAACCCATTCATTCAACGATACCTATTATGATGATGATAACGATCAATGAAGTGTATTTACGATATAGATATAGTACTGAAGATCATTCTCAAATGTATATTATCCTCGGGCCATTAATACTACAAGCATATTGGTAATAGCACAATACTTACAAGTATATTCTTGATTTTCAACATTACAATCCTATCTGACTGATTCAGGGCATCTGCTAGTCTCGTGACTCTCAGCCGATGTGTGGCTTGTGTGGCTGGTACAAGTTCACAAGCCACATCATTTACACGTGACCTCGTGATGACCCACCGCGTTCTTCACCAGCGAAGATGTTTCTTCAAAAGATCTCCCATCCTGCTGCAATTGTGTCGTCGGAGAGGGTCTTTGCAGATGGGACGGACTACCTTAATCACTCATCATGTCCACTCAATATGCTAGCGAGCCAAACCCCACCGCATCCGCCACTCTCAACACCACCATCGGCCCTATCCAAATAGCGCTTTTCGCGAATCAAGCTCCGCTGACATCGAAAAACTTTCTTCAACACTGCAAAGATAATTACTATGCTGGGACGATATTCCACCGTGTCGCACCTGACTTTGTGATCCAGGGAGGTGACCCAACTGGGACTGGATCTGGTGGGACTTCCATATATGAATATCCCGAGTTTGAATATGATCCCGAAGCTCGTGATCCGAATGAGCGAGTAGTGTTACACGATGAGCTGCATAGCAGACTGCGCTTCAACCGTCGAGGGTTAGTCGGCATGGCGAAAAGTGAGGATGGATCATACGGGAGCCAATTTTTTATCACACTGGCCAATACCGAGCGTGAAATGAACGGCCAATGTACACTTTTCGGACGATTGGAGGGTGAAAGTATCTTCAATGTACTCAAAATTGCCGAGGGAGACCGTGTGGAGGGGACTGAGCGGCCGGTATATCCGATCAAAGTGACCTCTTGTGAGGTTGGAGAATTGGGCCCGTTGGCGGGCAAGTTGAAGGATAGGAAAATCACTTCATCGACCTCAGGCGGCGACAAGCCTATTCCGAAGAAGAAGAAGAAGCCGGCGAAGGGTGGCAAGGCCCTCTTGAGTTTTGGTGCGGACGAAGGTGACGAGGATATGCCCATACGTCCGGCCAAGCCCAAATTTAACACAAAACTCGTGTCGGATGTCCCAGGTGGTATCAGTATACCTCAGAAGGACGAAATGCATAATACGGATAAGCCCACAAAGACTCACAAACGACCACGTTCTCCATCTCCGAATCGATCTCCTTCGCCAGCCCGCAAGCAACGAATTAAGACACCAGACCCCGAAACACAACTCCCACTTCAGGACCCAGAATCACCGGCTCGGTCCCCATCTCCGCCTGTGAAGGAATCTAAGGCTTCTCGAATGAATGCTGAATATGACTCGCTGAAGGCGTCTATGCGTCGAAACGTGGAAACAGGTCCAGCTGATACCGGCTCCAAGAAATCGGCCTTAGAGGCCATGATCCCAGAGACTGCTATCCGAGGTCGCAGGCGACCACCGCCTGGCTCTTCTAATGGCGCAGGGACATCAGCTCCCCGGAGTGCAGCAGAGCGAGAGGCATTGCAACTGTTCAATGCCTTCAAAGCGAAACTGGATAGCGCCGACGCGAAAGGGTCTGGAGGTTCATCGAGTCATAATAGCAACAAGCAGTCACGGGGTCTGAAATCGCAAGATGAAGATGATGAAGAAACGCAACTGTGCGACTTGCATTTTATCGCGAATTGTCAATCGTGTCAATCCTGGGACAACCCCGACGAAAAGGATAATGGAGATGGAAAAGAAGACGCGGGATGGTTAAGTCATGAGTTACGCTTCAATAGGGACACTCTGGGCAAGGATTTGAATTGGAAGAAGCAGAACCCGGATGATATTGACTCGCTAATGGTCATCGACCCGCGTGAAAAGGAAAAGGATCTCACGAGTGGTGGTCGTAAGAGAGGGCTGCAGCGCGATCGTGAACGTGAGCGAAAGAAAGAAAAGGCTGGTGAATTAGAATGGGATCGTGAGAGGAGATGAAATATCCTCAAGAGATGAATACTACCAGTGCTGTGGCTCACTATCATATAGCACCACTATACAAGTAGTTAGTTACATCATGATCTGCGAAACTTGAAGCAAGATACAATCTAATCACGAAAGATTTAATGACTTTAATCATGGCGTACTACGACGATCAACTAGTAGACATCTTCATTTCACCATTCTAATGGGATATCATATCGGTGCTATAGTAACTTGTAGTGGAAATACAGAGATACTCTTCCTTACTCCAAGCCTTGGAGCCCTGGATGATACTAGTAGCAATAGTATTAATATTTATTGACTCTTAGCAGGTTCAAGACGGTTTCAATACTGAACTGCTCTATTGAGCTCGACTGATTCGTTAATCTTTGTTCGTTTATTTGACTATCTGTAGATCATCTAATTCATCCACATCAATATACCCTACAAAAGCGCGTTCTAGGAACGCTCGCCATGCAGTGTTGAACTTTTTCTTGCTGACTGACACATCGCCAGCTTCTCCAATCCGAGTTGCAAGCTCGAGAAAGCTTCGTACTGTCAAGTCTTTCATCTGATAGATTCCATCGCCTGTTGTATATTCTATCTCAAACTCAATTGGCGGGTATTCCTTCATCTGAGAGGCTTCAGCATTGAGTTGTGTGAGATTGGCGAAGTATTGCGTGTAACCCAGAAGAGTCAACGCTTGGTTCGAGTAGGCTGGGCCTGGTGGAGCGGTTGGTGATGGTGGCTCAGGTACTTTGAAGCTGGGCTTTCCTTTGCCCTTTCTCTTGCCGTTCCCTTTTTTCTTCTCCTTTTGTATATTCAGTGACTTATTATCATGTTGAGACACAGAATCACCTGTCAGCCCGACAGTCTCCAGTCCAGTCAAGTTATATTCGATCATGCGCATGGACGGGAAGTAATTCGGCACCAAACTGGGTGAGACCAGGGAAACACTATAGCGCTCAGCCCATGGGCCTCCGATTTTCTTCAAATATTTGCGGATCTTCTTCTCTTTCTTGCTTCGCTTTTTGCCTTTCTTTGTCTCTGTGAAGACGTCCTGGGCCTCCAAATCCTGAATTTCCAGACCTTCAGGCCTAGATGGCAGGCCAGACCATTGACCACGGAGCGAATTCAAGTAATCGGACTTAGACATGGCTGAGACCGTCCCACCTCCCTGCTTATCCGAGTAGGCATCGATGTCGGCATCGTGACTATCTTGCAGGATGAAGTGGTCAACGTTCATATGTCCATAAAAGCTGGCCACCACAACATCTCGGTACCGATTCATCCACAGGGTGTATTTCTGCCAACACGTCTCGTCCCAATTGGTCTTCTCTTCCGAGCGTGCGGGCGCAACATGCCCCATCAGAATCGCCTTCATGCCACGATCACGCAAGATCTGCAACTGTACTCGTAGCCATTCCATGTGTTCGTACCCCGGCTCTGACTTATCCTTGCACCCATCCACGGCACTATTCGAATCAAAAAAGTACATCGTGTTCAAGCTTATCACCGCTAGTTTACTAGGGATGACTTCGCTTGTAAACCAGCCGCCTTCGACGAAGCTATGCCGCTGATCCTCTGGAATAAACGGGCTCCATATCTCGGCGAATTTCTTGGTCCAGGTGTTTGGACCAGAACGGAAGATATTGTGAGGAAGGATATCATTATTTCCAAAGGTTGGAATAACGGGAATCGGAAGATGGGCTACCGATTGTGCGGAATTGCCACTGGTATCGAAAAGATCGACCCATTTTTGTGTCATGTAGCGGTTGAGCTCTATGATCTCGTTTCGGTCGCGCGGAAGGGCTTCGTCGTTGTCATGTCTAACCGAGTCGCCGGTCCAAATTACGAAGTCGATTTCATCCTTGATATTTTCACCAATCCAACGGAAAGTCTCATCAATCAGTATGAGGGGTGAGTCGCAGTCCGAGCCCTCCTGTCCAAAGTAACCTGCCTCGCCTTTACCATGATGGCATGTTCCGTCATCAGATGACGGAGATGAACCAGCTTTATAATATCTATCGGGGTGGAAATCCGTGATATGCAAGAAGCGCCCACTGAGGGGTCGATCTAGTTTCGATCCGTCTGAGCTGCCGAGCTGTATTTGCGTCTGGGGAACAGATTCATCCACATAAGCGAAAGGCTGCTGTTGTTGCTGATACTTCAAAGACAAACCCGCAGCAGAGACGACTAGGCCCAGAAGGGACAGCATATCTGCTCTTATCATTCAAAGTAACATGAGTGTGGAGAGATCTGCGATGCTTGCTTTTTTTTCCCCTCTCAGTGAAACGCAAGGGGAAAAATTGAAGATTGGAGAAACTTCAACTTTGGCGGTCGATCTTATCGGAGAGTGACGTGCCCCCCGAGGGTCGCCGAGATCGGGCCGGATGAACTGCTGAGTCATCTCACGTGATCACTGGCATGAGAACGATAGAACAAGGTAATCAAGAGTATAGATGACAAGTAAATAATTAAATAGTAGAGAATATGATGAACAGCATGAAAAGTTTTACTCCCTGCCAGGAATGGGATTTTTACAGAGCTCGCATGGCAGATGAATTGTATATGTACTATCTTTCAAAGCAATATGACGCTAGAGGGGTATTGACCAAAACAAAAGACACCCATTCCATCCTCATCAGAGCAGACTCGCATACTTATCGAGTCCAGATTGCTGCTGCTGCTGCTGCTGCTGCTGCGGTTGAGGTTGCTGCCGCGATGGTGCCTGCGGAGTCATGCTCATGCTCAGATTTGTATTTATCGACGGAGAAGTGAATGCATTGGTTGTGTTCATGGCACTACTAGCCGGC
>Ga0055528_1001359_pt1 | contig 15075 bp, 16 predicted proteins | sample AraplaCol_mMS_r2_2_FD_55006 | JGI IMG/M metagenome (GOLD analysis project Ga0055528, IMG submission 55006) | Arabidopsis root microbial communities from North Carolina, USA - plate scrape MF_Col_mMS_r2 | ecosystem: Host-associated > Plants > Roots > Endosphere | place: USA: North Carolina...
CAGTCAGGACTGCCTTGCCGGTCAATTCGCACATGCGGGACATGGAACACCTATTCTTGTTTTTCTCGGGCCATTGGATGACAATCCGGCAACAACCAGCTGCGCAATCCATCAGGCCATGATTGGAAAGTTGCGGTTCTATAGTCAGACAGGCCGCGCCCGTCAAGCCAAACCTTGGCCTTTCCCGCAATTCTGTCAAAAAGCTGCTGTTTTCTTCGCGTTGCGGCAGGAGTATAGACCGCAATGCAAGGGCGCAAGCGGCCCAGCAAGACAAGGCTCTCACTATGGCTCATCTCGGCAGACGAATAACGGCTTCGGCATTTGCGGCGCTTCTGGCCTTGCCAGCGGGTGCAAGCGAGATACAGCACCGTACGGAGTACAAGGTCGCCCTTGCAGGGCTGACGATCGCGCGGGCAGCCTTCCTGACCAAGATCGAAGACGATCACAGCTACAATATTGACGGCGATATCAAATCGGCCGGTCTTGCCGATCTCGTCACCGATATCCTTGCCAAGACCAGTGTCAGCGGCGTGGTGCGAAACGACCGCCTGCAGGCAGCAAAATACGTTCTCTATTACAAGACCGGCAAGAAGGTGCGGACCTATGAGGTCAGCTATCGCAACGGCAATATCGTCTCTGCTACCACCACACCCGAGCCGCGGCGGCCAAAGAACTGGATTCCGGTGACGCAGGGCGACATGCGCTCCGTGCTCGATCCGATTTCGGGCCTGATCTTCACTGGCGATACCAATGTGTGCGCCCAGAAACTGCCCATCTTTGACGGCGAGACGCGGATGGACCTCGTGCTTTCGCCGAAAGGTGACGAGGATTTCTCGACGGATGGGTTCAAGGGCAAGGCGACCGTCTGCAGCGTGCGCTTCATTCCGCGCTCCGGCTACAAGAAGGGCCGCAAGGATCTCGACTATCTCAGCAAGAGCAATCGTATGGAGATCTGGTTTGCCAAGGCTGAGGCGGCGAATGTATATGCTCCGGTCTACGTCCGCATTCCCACGGAATACGGAACGGTGACAATCACTGCCGTGAAATACGGCGTGTGAGCAGCTGACGGAGCTTTGACAAGTCTCCGCAAGGGGGACAGGTGAAACTTCGGGCAACGCTGATCGGTTTTACGGCCATTCTGATGTGGTCGTTCCTGGCACTCTTTACGGCCGCCTCCGGCAAGATGCCGCCATTCCAGCTTTCCGCATCTGCTTTGCCATCGGCAGTATTCCCGGCATTCTCGTGCTCGCCTTCAACCCGTCGCGCATCGCGCTCCTGAAGCAGCCGGCAAAGGTCTGGATAACAGGCATTGCCGGTCTGTTCGGCTACCACTTCCTCTACTTCACTGCACTGAGAAATGCGCCGGCGGTTGAGGCTGGGCTGATTGCCTATCTGTGGCCGCTGCTGATCGTCGTCGGTTCGGCGCTGCTGCCGGGCGAGAAGCTGCGCTGGTACCACATCGTCGGCGCTCTGGCGGGGCTGTGCGGCACCTTCCTGATCGTTGGGCGCAACGGCATCGATTTCGACGGCGCATATGCGGTCGGTTATGGCGCGGCCTTCCTCTGTGCCTTCACCTGGTCCGGCTATTCACTGCTGACGCGGCGTTTCGATGCTGTCTCGACCGATGTGGTCACCGGCTTCTGCCTTGCGACATCAATTCTTTCGCTGCTCTGCCATCTGGGACTGGAGACGACGGTCTGGCCGCAAACGGGCTTCGAATGGATTGCGGTGGTCGGTCTCGGTCTCTTTCCGGTCGGCGCGGCCTTTCTATGCCTGGGATCACGGGGTCAAGAACGGTGATATCCAGATTCTCGGCGCTGCAAGCTATGCGGCCCCGCTGCTTTCGACGCTGATACTGACAGTCTTCGGAATTGCCGAACCGAGCTGGCGTATTGTGCTCGCCTGCCTGCTGATCACGGGTGGCGCGGTGCTCGCCGCACAGGAGATGTTCCGCCGTAAGCCACAAATGCAGCCTGTGGCGGAGCAGATCTAGGAACCGGGCTTCCAGTCGGGCGGCGCCATTTCGAATTTGGAGAATTCGAAGCCGGGCGCAACCGTGCAGCCGACCAGCGTATAGTCGCCCAGGGTTTCGGCCGATTGCCACCAGTTGGCGGGAATGATTGCCTGCGGCCGCTCGCCGCCGGCGATATCCGTGCCGAGTTTCAGCGTCTCGCTGCTGCCACCATCTTCGGAACGATGGAGAGCCAGCGGCGCGCCGGCATAGTAGTGCCAGACCTCCGCCGCGTCATGCACGCGATGCCAATGCGAGCGCTGCCCTTTGGCCAGCAGATAATAGATTGCCGTCGAATGGCCGCGCTCGCCGCCATTCGTGTCGCGGAAAGTCTGGACGTACCAGCCGCCTTCGGGGTGCGGCTGCATGCCGAGCTCGCGGATAATCTCCTCGGGTGACAGGTCCGTGCCAGCCATGTCCTAGAAATTGTCCTTGCGCTTGCGGATTTCGGCGAAGACCTCTTCGTTGGTCTTTCCTTCCATCAGCAGATTGCGGCGGATGGCAGGATCGGCGGCGCGCAGGAAGGGGTTGGTTTCCTTTTCGAGCCCCAGCGTCGTCGGAATGGTGAACTTGCCTTCGGCCCGCAGCGCTTCGATTTCTGCGGCGCGGCTCTTCAGGCGCTCGTTGTCAGGGTCGATGGTGACCGCAAAACGGGCGTTCGAGAGCGTATATTCGTGGCCGAAATAGACGGTGGTCTCATCCGGAAGGACGGCAAGCTTCTGCAGTGAGTGCCACATGTCGGCGGCCGGCCGTTCGAACAAGCGGCCGCAGCCGAGCGCAAAGAGCGTATCGGCTGCGAAGAGCAGCTTGTCGTCGGGGAAGTGGTAACAGATATGGCCTGCCGTGTGGCCGGGCGTTTCGATGACATTGACCGTGTGGTCGCCAAAGAGGAAGCTGTCGCCGTCGCCCATCGTCTTGTCGAGGCCGGGAATGGCCACAGCCTCGTTGATCGGGCCGATGATCTCAAGGCCGTATTGTTCTTTCAGCGCCAGATTGCCTTCCACATGGTCGATGTGGTGGTGGGTCGTGAAGATATGGGTGATGTTCCAGCCGCGGCGCGCAGCAGCGGCTTCGACAGCTGCCGCATCGGGCGCGTCGATCGAAGCGGTCTGCCCAGTCTCCGTGTCATGGATCAGAACACCGAAATTGTCGCTGCGGCAGAGAAAAACATCTAATTCCAAAGGTTTCATCGCTCAAATAGTCCCTTATCCCTCGAACTGACCGGGAATGTAGAGGTTCCGGCCTTGAAGTCCAACCGGTCATTGATAACATTTGAGATAATGCACGCCGATATCGTCGATCTTCGCCAATTCTATCATTCCGAGCTTGGGCGCATGGCCGAGCAGTCGATTGCCATGGCGCTATCATCGCTGTGGGTCCGGCTGCCGCAGGAGCGGCTTGTGGGCATCGGTTATTCCGTGCCCTTCCTCGACCGGTTCCAGGCCGATACGGAACGCACCTTCGCCTTCATGCCGGCCGGGCAGGGGGCGGTGAACTGGCCTGTCGGCTCGCTCTCCTCCACTGCGCTGATCTTCGACGAGGAGTTGCCGCTGCCGGATTCTTCGATCGATCGCGTGCTGATGGTGCATTCGCTGGAATTTGCGGAAAGTCCGCGCGAGACTCTGAAAGAGCTCTGGCGGGTGCTGGCGCCCGGCGCACGGCTCGTTATCGTGGTGCCGAACCGGCGCGGTGTCTGGGCACGGATGGAACATACGCCTTTCGGTTCGGGCCGACCCTATTCGCGCGGTCAGCTGACCCATCTGCTGCGCGAGACCAATTTCACGCCAGGCGCCACGGCCGAGGCTCTGTTCTTTCCGCCGTCGAAACTGCGTGCCGTCTTGCGCCTGCGTCGCGGTTTCGAGCGGATCGGCCGTGCACTCTGGCCGGCTTTTTCCGGTGTCATTATCGTCGAGGCACAGAAGCGGCTTTATCAGGGCCTGCCGGTTGCTGCCCGCGCGTCCCGACGTGTCTTCGTGCCGGTGCTCGCGCCGCACGGCGTGCCGACGACGCGCAGCCGCTAGCACACCGCAGTACTCGACAAAAACGCCATTCCGCTTTAATGCCACTCGAGTCTTTCGCCGGCTTTCCGGCGATTTCGAAGGTCGATCCGTGAGCATTGAGATGAGCAAACCCGTTCCGCGTCCCGGTATTCTTGATATCGCTGCCTACGTGCCGGGCAAGGAACATGCGCCGGGTGTCGCCCGCGTCTACAAGCTCTCCTCCAACGAGACGCCGCTCGGCGCGAGCCCCAAGGCAATCGAGGCATTCAAGGCAGCCGCAGGCAATCTCGAGCGTTATCCGGATGGACAGGCTCGTGAGCTGCGCGAGGCGATTGCTTCAGTGCATGGCCTCAACCCGGCAAATATTCTGTGCGGCAACGGCTCCGATGAGCTGCTTGCGCTGCTCTGCCATGTCTATCTCGGCTCCGGCGACGAGAGCATCGTCACCGAACACGGTTTCCTCATCTACAAGATCCAGACCATGGCGGCTGGAGCGACGCCTGTCGTGGTCAAGGAAAAGGATCATACGGTCGATGTCGACGCGATCCTTGCGGCGGTGACTGAGAGGACGAAGATCGTCTTCATTGCCAATCCCGGCAATCCGACCGGAACCTATGTCCCGGTCAGCGAAATCCGCCGTCTGCAGGCTGGGCTGCCGCAGCATGTCATGCTCGTGCTCGATGCGGCTTACGCGGAATATGTCCGCCGCAACGATTACGAATCCGGTATCGAAGTCGTTTCCTCGAATGCCAATGTCGTGATGACCCGCACATTCTCGAAGGCTTATGGCCTTGCTTCCTTGCGTATCGGCTGGATGTACGCGCCGGCGGCGATCGTCGATGCACTGGACCGCGTGCGCGGGCCGTTCAACATGAATGCGCCGGCCATTGCGGCAGGGGCCGCGGCGATCCGCGACCAGGCTTTCATTCAGGAGGCCGTGTCCTTCAACCGGATGTGGATCGAGAAGCTGACGGATGCATTTCAGGCGCTCGGCCTCAAGGTCACGCCCTCGGTGACCAATTTCGTTCTCATCCATTTTCCCGATGTGGATGGAAGGCGCGCAGCGGATGCCGATGAATTCCTGACCAGCCGCGGTTATATTCTGCGTGCGGTGCGCGGCTATGGCTTCGCCAATGCGCTGCGCATGAGCGTCGGTCCGGAAGAGGCCAATCGCGGCGTCATCGAAGCACTTGGCGAATTCATGGGACGCAAGGCATGACTGTGCAGTTTGATCGCATCACCCTCATCGGCATCGGCCTGATCGGCTCCTCGCTCGCCCATGACATCAAGCGTCTGGGCTTGGCCAAGGAAGTGGTCGTCGCCACGCGCAGTGCAGAGACGCTGAAGCGGGCCGAGGAGCTTGGTCTTGGAAACCGCTATACGACCTCCTCGGCCGAAGCGGTCAAGGATGCCGATCTTGTCATCGTTTCGGTGCCGGTCGGTGCCTCCGAAAGTGTGGCGAAGGAAATTGCCGGCACGTTGAAGCGCGGCGCCATCGTCACAGATGTCGGCTCGACCAAGGCGTCTGTTATCGCGCAGATGCAGCCGCACATGCCTGACCACGTGCATTTCATTGCTGGTCATCCGATTGCCGGTACGGAAAAGTCCGGTCCGGATGCCGGATTTCCGGGCCTTTTCGAAGGGCGCTGGTGCATCCTGACGCCGCTCGAAGGAACTGATCCGACAGCGCTGAAGACGCTGCGCAATTTCTGGGAAACACTTGGCTCCCGAGTAGACGAAATGGACGCCCAGCATCACGACAAGGTGCTCGCTATCGTCTCGCATCTCCCGCATCTCATAGCCTACAATATCGTTGGCACGGCCGACGATCTGGAGACGGTGACGGAATCGGAAGTCATCAAATATTCCGCCTCCGGCTTTCGCGATTTTACCCGACTTGCCGCATCCGACCCGACGATGTGGCGCGATGTCTGCCTGCATAATCGCGACGCGATCCTGGAAATGCTGGCACGATTCTCGGAAGACCTCGCCTATCTGCAGCGGGCGATCCGCTGGGGTGAAGGCGACAAGATTTTCGAATTGTTTACTCGCACCCGCGCGATCCGCCGCTCGATCGTCCAGGCAGGCCAGGATGTGGATGCGCCGGACTTCGGCCGCCCGCACCCGCTGGAAAAGAAATAGTCATGGTGGAGATCGCCAAGGCTGGCCAGTCGGACAAGGAATGGCTGCTTCGCGAGGATCATCGCGTTGGCGAAACCTGGGTTTCGCGTTGCATCGACCTCGGCGAATATCTGATTGCCCGCGAAGAGGGCGAGATCGTCGGCTTCCTGCGCTTCTCCCGCTTCTGGGGCAGGATCCCCTATATGGAGATGATCCGCGTTCTGGATGGCCATCGCCGGTCTGGCGTCGGCACGGCGCTGTTTCTCATCTGGGAAAAGGAAATGCGCGACAGCGGCGCGCGCCTTTTGATGACCTCGAGCGAGTGCGATGAAAGCCGTCCGCAGGATTGGCATCGCCGTAACGGCTTTTCTGAAACCGGGTCGATCGAGCTGCCCGGCATTCAACTGGTGCCCGAGGTCTTCTTTCTCAAGAAGCTCGATTAAACCGGTGGGATCTTGCCGAGAGGGATAAAGCCGCTCACCGTCGCATTTCCGTGATCGACGACGAGATCGACCGACACCTTGTCGCCTCCGCCGGCAAGCGCCTTCAACAGCTTGGTTGCGGTATCGACCGTCGAGGCGATATCGGGGAAGGCCTCTTTGATGGTTTTGCCCCAGGGACCCGAGCTGTTCGATCTCCAGCTTGAACTTGCCGGACAGGAAGCCGTTCTCGTCGAAGGTGAACGGGCCGGAGACGGTCATCACCTTGCCATCGCCGATGTCGGCGACGATGCGGCGGAGTTGGCCCTGAGTGCCGTGGATGCCTTGTTCGTCAGTGCCGTCGATCATGCCGGCCCTTCCAATCAGCGTCAGGTCGGCGCTGGCGGAGAATTTCGGGAAGATCTGCGGCCAGTCCTTGAGGATCGCATTGGCGTTTTCGACCGAGATCGCGCCGTCAAGATCCGCTCCGTTCTGCCGCAGGTGGATTTCGGTGCGGGCGGCATCGAAATTGACGGTCTGTCCGGTAAAGGACGAGATGGTGACGGCCTTCAGCCCGTTGATGACGGTCGAGGTGCGGTCGATGCCCTGCGCCTTGGTGACGAGGCTCGATTGCAGATTGTCCCATTGGGCATTGATGGTCAGGCCCTGCGCGGTGCGGATTTCAGCCGGCGAGTCGAGTTCCCAGACGATATGGCCGGGGGCATAGACCTGGGCAGCAGAACGAAGCGCGCCGAAGGTGGCCGAGATGCCGTTGACGTTGTCGTCCACATCCACCTTGGAGCAGAAAAGCCCGATGCGGAAAGGAAAGCCGCGGAATTCGATATCGGAGCACTCGCCGCTGACGCCCGTGTCTGCGCGGGGAGCAATCGCGCTCAGCACTGTCTGTTTCAGCGCAGAGGCTGCATAGAACCAGCCGCCCGTATAGAGAGCGATCACCAGAAGGATAGCGCCGCCCAGCAACCAGAATTTCTTACCGCTGTTGTATTGGCCGCTGCCGGATTGGCTTGACGCTGCCATGATGTTCTCCAATGGTGAGAGCGAAATCTGATTTGATCTGGCGTGCGATATGGACGAATTTTGGGTATTTGGCTACGGCTCGTTGATGTGGAATCCGGGCTTCGAATTCGTCGAGCGATCGCAAGCCCTGGTTTACGGCTATCGGCGCTCTCTTTGCGTCCGCTCCTTCGTACATCGCGGCAGCCGGGAAAACCCCGGTCTCGTTCTCGGCCTCGACAGAGGCGGTGCCTGCCGCGGCATGGCTTTTCGCGTGGCGCCGGATAAGTGGGATGAAGTGATCGACTACCTGCGCGCCCGCGAACTCGTCACCAATGTCTATCTCGAACGGCATCTGCCGCTGCAGCTTCCGGATGGCCGCAGCGCGCGGGCTGTCGCCTATGTGGTCGATCGCGCCCATGAGCAATATGCCGGCGCACTCGACGCATTCGCTGCGGCACGTGTCGTCAACGTATCAGTTGGCCAGTCGGGGCCGAACGATGCCTATGTCTTCAACACGCTCGCGCATCTCAAGGAGATGGGCATTCGCGACCAGTGGCTGGAGCAGGTGGCAGAGGAAGTCACGCGGCTGCGGGCTGCAGCTTAAGCCGTGACCGCTTTTGCCTTGCGCAACTCGGCCAGCCGTTCTGCCGCTGTCGGCGGCAACGGCACATGCGGGTTGCGTTCGACCGTGTCGATCAGGAGCTGATCGCTGGCGCTTTCCGTCACGTCGATCAGATGGGCGAAGAAGGCGTCAGGATCCATGCCGGGCATGATGGGCGGCAGGATCTGTACCTTGAAGTGACCGGGATAGCGCATGGTACTGCGGCGCGGCCAGAACAGACCAGGATGCATCACGATGGGTACGACCGGCAGCTGCAGGTCGCGGTACATGCGGGCGATGCCGTATTTGTACAGTGGCTCGGCACCTGGCGGGCGGCGTGTGCCCTCGGGGTAGATGATGAGCTGGCGGCCGGTGGCAAGCTCTTCCTTGGTGCGTTTCAGAACCTCGACCATCACCTTGCCGCGGGCGCCGCGGTCGACCGGGATCATTCGCTGCTTCTTGGCGTACCAGCCGAAGAGCGGGATCCACATGAGTTCGCGCTTGAGGATGTAGACCGGATCGTCGAGGTTGGGGAGCAGCGCATATGTATCCCAGAAGGACTGATGCTTCGGCGAAATGATGTAGCTGCCGTGAGGCAGGTTCTCGATGCCCTCGATCTCGAAGGTCGTTCCCACGATCACCCGCATCAGCCAGTGGTTCGAGCGCGCCCAGTTCTTGGGAACGCTGTAGGCGAGCTTGCGCGGAATGATGAAGTAGATCGGGGAGAGCACGATCATCCGCAGGATGAGGTTTGCATAGAAGATCGTGTTGAACAGAACGGAACGCAGGGCGATCATGAAACTTTCCCNAGGCACGGTCACGGGACCGGCCTACACGATATTGCCCGTCGGAAAAAGCGTCTGATTGCCTGAGCGCGCAAAAGTCTCAGCTTTGGCCCGCCAGGCTGGCGGAACGCAGGCCCGTATGGCGCAGGCCGACAATGTTGCGTGCACCGGCCAACAGGACCTTGGCGTATTCGGCCAGCATGACGCGCAAGGCGTTCGGGTCAGTGAACCAATCGCGTGTCTTCAGATCGGAATTGACGACGGGATAGGCGATGAATTGGGTGTCGGGATCGACATAGGCGAGTTCGGCGAGGCTGCGCGGCATGTGGTAGTTGTTGGTGACGACGAGGATGCTCTTATAGCCCCTGGCATGAATCCAGTTCGACGCCTCCTCCGCATTGCCGATCGTATCGAGCGCGTCGTAGCCTATGTCGACACAGCAGGAAAAGAGATCGGCAGAGCCTTGGGTCATCCTGCGGATCTGCGCCGGCGTGGTGGAGGGATGCGCGCCGGAGATCAGCAACCGCTTGCCTGCACCTTTCTGCAGGAGCTCGACGGCTTGATCGATACGCTGGTAGCCCCCGGTCAGCACGATGATCGCGTCCGCCCGCGGCTCGGCGGGAGGCTTCAGGGTCGTCACCGAATCGGCAAAACGCAAAAAACCGCCGAAGATCAGCGCAGCAATCAACACGCAGGAAAAGCCCGTCCAACGCAAGACGCGACGGATCGGGCTACGCCGCGCCGAGACGCTCTCGGGGCGTTCAATCTCCGGGTCCGGGCGAATCGGATTGCGTGTCGTATGGCCCATCGTCATGAGTCGTGATTATACGCTGATTGCGGCGCAGAACAGACGCTTTCATGGCAAATCGGCATGCTGCGACTAATTCACGATGCCGTCCGCGCGCGTCGGATCGGAACGCAATGTATCGATTTCATAGATCGTGCGCATGACAGTGAGCCGCGCCGTCAACGTCGTGAGCAACGCAATCACGATCATCGTCGCCAAGATGCCGAGATAGCCGAGAGCACCGACCGAAAAAGTGCCGAAGAGGGCCGTTGCCTGATCGGTCTCTGGCGTGGCGATCGTCCTGCTCTGCAAGAAGCCGGCGCCGGCAAAAAAGAGCGCGGCCAGCGCACTGCCGATTGCCGAACCCTTGAGGCTGATTTTCAGGAAATGCTTCTGGAATTCCGTCGCGACGAACGAGCTCTCGGCACCGACGAAATGCAGGACTTCGACGATGTGGCGATTGCCGGAAAGTACGCCGCGCGTGGCAAAGACCACCGTCAGTACCATGGCTGCGAAAACAAGTAGCAGAATGCCGGTGCCGATCATGACCGTTGTGCGGGCCATGGCAACCAGCCGGTCGACCCAGGTACGGTGGTCATCAAGGAAGGCTTGCGGAATACTTTCCTTCAGAAGGTCGCGCATCGCCGCAAAGTCGGGTGGATGGCTCTCGTCGATGGTGATGATCACCAGACGCGGCACGGGAAGTTCCTTGATGTCCAGACCGCTGCCGAGCCACGGCTCCAGAAGGCGAGCAGTGGCGGCTTCATCGACGATTTGACCGCTCTTCGTGCCGACGAAGGTGAGCGCGATATCGCGGGCCTGAACGAGGGCCTTTTCCATGTCCAAGTTATCGTCGGGCTTGATCTGGATGGTGACTTCGCGGGAGATCTGGCTTTCCCAACTTGCGGCAGTCGAACGGACCATGCTGACGCCACCGAGTGTCAGGCAGGCAAGGAATGCCATGATGGCGATGACAACCATCAGTGCATTGCCCTGGATGTTCGATGGCGGCAGGATCGGTGCCGTGGGGCGCACGCGCATCTCCGGCCGCTTGGGCTGCTGGGCAGGGGCAGCGGCGGGCGCCTTTGCGCGGGTCCTGGTGGGCGGTTTAGTCATAAATATCGAGATGCCCTTCCGAGAGGATCATGCGGCGGGCTTCCACCTGGTCCATCAGCGAGAGATCGTGAGTGGCAATCACCACCGCGGTGCCTAGGCGATTGAGCTCCATGAAGAGGTTCAGCAGGCGCTTGGCCATCGGCGGATCGACATTGCCGGTCGGTTCGTCGGCAAGCAGCACTTCCGGCCGGTCCATCAGTGCGCGGGCGATTGCTGCGCGCTGCTTCTCACCGCCCGAGAGCACTGGTGGCAACACGTTGATACGTTCGCCGAGGCCGACCCATTTCAAAAGTTCCAGCACATCGGTCTTGTAGGTGCTCTCATCCTTGCCGCGTACGCGTAGCGGCAGGGCCACATTCTCATAGGTCGTCAGATGGTCGAGAAGGCGGAAATCCTGAAAGACGATGCCGACCCGGCGGCGCAGCAGCGGCAGCTCGGGCCGCGGGATCTCGGATATGTCGCGCCCGAACATGCGGATCAGGCCGCGGGTCGGCTGCAGCGACATGAAGAGCAGGCGCAGGAGCGTGGTCTTGCCGGCGCCGGACGGGCCAGTCAGAAACTGGAAGGACTTTTTCGGGATGTCGAAAGTCAGGTCCCGGAGGATTTCCGGGCCCATACCATATCGCAAACCGACATTCTCGAAGTGGATCAACGGGGCAGCTCAGTCTTTCGTGGTTTCACCGCATGACTTGTTAACCAACACCGTTAACAGCGGGTAAATTTTGCCGGAAAGACGCCCGTTTGATGGCGATCTTTGCGAAGCATTAACCATTGAAATTTACGACTGGGCTGGATTCGTTTCAATGCCAAGATTGTCTTGGGCAGCGAAACCATGTGGACATCCGAGAGGTCGCCACCATGGAAGCATCCTACTTCAGAAGACAGGCCGCCGGTCAGACCTATGATTTTCTGCCGCCGGATCCGGTTATTCGCCAGCCTCGGCGCATGCCGCGCAGAGATGACGTTGCCGATGCCGAGTTCGTTGTTGTCGGCAAAGCACGGCAGCAAGGTGGGTCCGGCAATGCCCGCGATACGACCCACAATCCCCGTCGCAGCGTCCCGCCCAGGGACCAAGCTCCAATGCCGCTTTCTACCGTCACCGCGGTCGTGCGCAACATTGAGGTCTGGCTACAACAGGCGTCGCTGCAGGGCTTTGCTGCATTGGTCGCCTCGCTCTTCGTGCTGGTGTTCGGACTTGCCGGTGGATTTTCGTTTCTTTCGGAAAGTGGAGGGCCGCCGGCTGCTACGCTCCACTTCTCGCATGTGACGATTACCCCACGTGACGCCAATGGCATGCGCATCCTGCTGATCAACGGCATCATCGAGAACGACAGCGGCGTGACGCAGCAGGTCAAGCCGATCCGCGCTGATCTCGTCACCGACGACAGATTGACCGCCAGTATCGTCATCGAGCCACCGGCCGATGCCATTTATGCAGGTCAGAGCCGTGGCTTTTCAGCCCGTGTGCAGCATGTCGGCGGCAAGGTGCCGGATCTGCGGCTTTCCTTCATGCCCTGAGCGCCAAGGGCGTTTTTGGGTTGATCGACGGGAAAACCTGCTTCTGCGGGGTGTTTCGCCGGGATTAATGTGCTAACGGCTTACCCTTCATTTTACGGAGCAAGCCTTTATGCCTGTCGTGCGCGGAAAAAACATCGAACCGCTCTTCACTGCCGAGCAGATCGCCGAGCGCAATCATTCCCTGGCGCAGGATATCGCAGCCGGTCCGACCAAGGACCTGCTGGTCATCGCCGTGCTCAAGGGTTCCTTCATTTTTGCGGCCGATCTGCTGCGCGCCCTGCATGATACCGGCCTTGCTCCCGAGGTCGAATTCATCACGCTTTCGAGCTATGGCGCGGGCACGGTTTCGCAGGGCGTGCGNATCGTCAAGGATATCGACAGCGACGTGAAGGACCGCGATGTCCTGCTGATCGACGACATTCTTGAATCCGGCCGTACGCTGCGGTTTGCCAAAGAGCTGCTCTATGAGCGCGGTGCGCGCAACGTGACGATCGCCGTGCTGCTCGACAAGCGCGTGAAGCGCAAGGAAGAACTGGAAGCGGACTATGTCGGCTTCGAATGCCCCGACTATTTCGTGGTCGGCTACGGCATGGATGTCGCCTATGCCTTCCGCGAGCTGCCCTTCGTCGGCGTGGTTACCGGTGACGCATAAGCCGTCCTGCTTCAAGACGGCTTGTTAACCATTCCGTCGATCGGCCTGACATGTTTACCGATCGAAAAGGAACCGCATGCGATCTCCGTCGCGGGGCATGACGACGGAGCAATGCACAGATGGCAAAAATTCTGATCACGGAAGACGAGGATTCCCTTCGTACTTTCGTAGCCCGGGCACTACGCCTCGACGGTCATGAGACCGATGAAGCCGCCGATGGGGCGGAAGGGCTGGAAAAGCTGAAGGGCGGCAGCTACGACCTGCTGCTTTCCGATATCCGGATGCCGGTCATGGACGGCATCGAACTGGCGCATCAGGCGAAGGATGCCTTTCCGGCGCTGAAAATCCTGCTGATGACGGGTTATGCCGAACAGCGCGAACGCGCTGACGACCTGGCNGANAAAATTATCGANGTCGTGCCGAAACCGTTCGCCTTGCCTGACATNCGCAAGGCCGTGGCGCGCGCCCTGGTCGCATAACATATTGCGGCGCGGCGTGCCCAAAAGGCACGCCAACTACNCTCACTCCTCTCAGCNTCACTGAATATCCAGCAGCCGCTCGAGATATTGACGCTCGATCGCCTGGGTCGGATTNTTCCCGAGCTTTTCGCGGATGGCGTCGAGAATCTCCCGGGCGCGCTGGACGTCGATCTCGTCGGGTATCTTCACATCGTTGTTCATATCGGGGCCGAGATCGGTCTGGCGCGGGCGNCCGAGCGGATCGCGGCCGTTCTGGTTGCCCTGGCCGAGNTGGCCGTTNGGNCCCTGTTGTCCTTGCTGACCCTGCTGTGCCTGCATCATCTGGCTCATCATGTCNCGCGCGCCCTGCCGCAGGGCTTCTAGAGCCCGTCCCTGGCCTTCCACAGCGCTGCTGCCGTTGCCCTGGCCGAGGTCGCGGCCGGCGCCTTCCATTTCCCGCTGTGCCTGACCGAAGCCTTCGCCAGGCTTCATACCCATATCGCTGAGGCTCTTCTGCAGTTCCTGCAACTGCTTGCCGAGCGCATCCTGCTGGGAGCGCAACTGCTTCAATGCTTCACGCAGTTGCTCGGCCGTCATCTGGTCACCGGGCTGCTGACCTTGCTGCTGCTCCTGCTGGCCCTGCTGCTGTTGCTGCTGGCCTTCCTCGCCCGGCATCATGTCGTCCATGTTGGGGTCACCGCGCTGCATGCGGTCGCGAAGCTGCTGATCGAGACGGAAGGTCTCGTCCATCAGCTTCTGCTGGTCGCGCAGGATCTTGCCGAGCTTGTCCATCTGCTGCGTCAGCTGGCTGTTTTCCTGCTGCTGGCCGCGTTGCGGGCGGGCTGTCTGCAGATTGTTCATCAGCCGCTGCAGTTCTGACAGCATCTGCTGGGCGGCATCACGATTGCCGGAGCGCGCCAGGTTTTCGATCTGGTCCATCATGCGCTGCAGATCCTGCTGGCGCAGGAAATTCTGGGCATTCTGGTTCGGCTGCATCGGCATGTTCTGCAGGCGCTGGGCGAGCTCGTTCATGTAGTCCTGCATCGCCTTGCGCAGTTCATCCATCAGCTTCTTGATTTCGGCATCAGGAGCATTGCGGTTCAGCGCATCGGCAAGGTTCTGCTGGGCGTCGCGCAACCGCCGTTCGGCCAGCGAAAGATCCCCTTCCTCGATACCGAGGGCGATGTCCCAGAGATATTGGGCGGTATCCTTGAGCTGCTCATCACCTTTGGCGATTTTCATGCGGGTCAGCGCGGACTCGATCAGCAGGAAATGGGTGGTGTTCGGGATCGTCTCCTCGGGCCGGATCGTCAGGGCTTCGTTGAGCGCGATTGCTTCCTTCATCTTGCGAGTATCGAGAGCAAACGTCTGGCGCTCTTCGGCGACGGCTGCAGCCAGCGGCTCGCTGAAGGGGCGCGACGGCATGATCATTTCATAGGGCGGGCTGCGACCCGTCTGTCCCGCGGCATCCTTGGCGACGAGCGTGATGCGCACGCGTTTGCCGGCCAGCGGATGCTCGGTCAGGTTCTTGCTCGTCAGGCCCTTGCCGTCACGCGCATTGCGGCGGGGAATGTCCAGCCGGAATTCCGG
>Ga0055528_1001371_pt1 | contig 14975 bp, 3 predicted proteins | sample AraplaCol_mMS_r2_2_FD_55006 | JGI IMG/M metagenome (GOLD analysis project Ga0055528, IMG submission 55006) | Arabidopsis root microbial communities from North Carolina, USA - plate scrape MF_Col_mMS_r2 | ecosystem: Host-associated > Plants > Roots > Endosphere | place: USA: North Carolina...
ATTATCTTATTCTTTAAATACTGCAGACAAATTTTTCCTATATTTTCTATGGATAGATTTATATATTTTTTATATCTACAATATATATATCAAATTCATTCTTGTTTTAGAGAATACAGTTTCCAAGATAATATGCTATAAAATTATAATTAGAACAATTTTGTTAGTATTCAAGAAAATATTAGTTATATATATTACTATATACAATATCTATAGTATTAGTAAATAGATTGCTGTAGATAATTTCAATTTGAATTATCTATTGTAATCTAAATATAATTCTATCAGTCTGGTAGATAAAAATATCAATATTCTAATTATATAGATAGAAAATTATAGATTCTTTTAATTATTAAAAATAATATATAATACAATAATATTAATTTATGACACAATATGACCGAATACATTCAACTGTGACTAGACCAATATATAGTTTACTACGATCTTTAAAATTAAAGATTATTTCTATATATCTATCTCTATCTGTTTTTGCGGAGTGTTATATAACGTGGTTGGTAAACGAGCTGCATATATAAGCGAGCTGCGCAGCTGTCTATTTCTTCTATCTATGTATTTATATATATCAACCAAAACGTCTTTATATTTATTATTCTCTATTAGAACAAGAATTCTTTTTATATTCTATTTTACTACAATTGCCATATTTAGATAAGACCCGCGTCTTTGGTATTTGGATATTCTGGCTGGTGGTATACGTGGGTCTGGTATTGTCTGAAAAAATATATAAGTTTTTTCGAGCTCTAGTATTTCTTGAACAGATACCTTATTTTTGTAAACTATCTATCTGGTCGCACGAGTATTTTTTTTGTACAATATTTCTATTATATAGCTGTTTATTTTCTGTTTCAAATAAGATACTGTTTTGTATCGCAATTTGACGGTTTTTAGTAAACTGGTTTAGTACAGTCTGTAAAGATAATAGAGAATTTTTTGAATATTGGTTTAGATAAGTTTTTTATCGAGAATATTTGTTTATAAAATTTATTGATATTTGCAGATATACATAGACAAATATATTTGTTTGATTTCTACGGTTTCCAGAAAATATAGATATATAGAGTTGAATATTGAATTCTGATAGAACTGATTTCAAATTGTATTTTCTGACTGATCAAATTGTTATATATCTGTTTTTAAAACAGTAAAATATCCAATATCAAATAGTTGTAAAAGATATAAAGAACAAACAGATATATAAATCGGTATGATATTATAATCTGTAAAGATTTGATCGAGTTCTGATATATAATAATTTCTGTATCTGTCAAAAATTAAAAATTGATGTTGTCTGTATATATAATTATTTATTGATAGAATAAATTGTTTTTGAAACCAGCGAAAAACTATTTTGTCGGAGATCTATTTATTTATACTAATTTTAAAATATCAGTTATACAGAAATTTTTTAAACTATATTTGATTATATTATAAATAGAAATTATAGTTTATACAGCTAGATATATCTGTATCAATAGTCCAAAAAAATAGAAACCATAACCAATTTTCTATATTATATATATAATTGATAAAAACAATCCGATATTGTTTTTCGGTAATACTGTTATCGAATTGATACCGAACAGTTTGATTTGCGACTATCAATTATTTTATCGATTTATTCCAGATTGTATAGAAATTCTATTCGGAATAAAGATTATTATCTATAGCAATTACTGTATCAAAATCAGTAGTATTTTAAATAGAACTATCTGAAAAAGTTTTTATATAGATTCGGCAGTAGTTGTAACAAATTTTATAGTTTATAATATATTTTCTATTGTCTATTTTTGCTACAGTTGCTATTCCGGATTGATCGAATTTGTTGAAACTAACAATATCGCTGATCGGATTACTTCAGATATTATTTCTATTTTCCGAAATAATATAAATCAGTATCTGACTATATTTTTGATAATTATATTTATCCGAAAAAATCGCAATCAACCGGTTTTGATTATCCAATTAAATAAACAGTTTCCAGATTCCGTTTTGATTTGTATTATATTGCTATATTTTCAATAAATTCCAGATTTTTCTGTAATCTACTGATTGCTATACAAAAAATTCGGTCGAAAATTCCGAATAATTTGCGGAGAACAGATTATCTATTAAAAACAATATATTTTGTAGATATTTTCCGAATTACTACAGATATTCAAAAATATAGAATTAATTACTACAGATATTCAAAAATATAGAATTGGTAGAATACAGAAAACGAATAACTATCGATAGTCTGAATATCGGAAACTGTAGTCAGAATTTTTTATATTGTATCTTGATTATTATTCTGACGGATAATAAAATTTTCTGGAATTCCGTCGGAATTGTTGAATTGTAGTTTTTGTATATAATAATATTTCTATATAGCGAAAAATCTGTTGTTCAATATACCGGTATACTGGAATTCAACTATTCTAATATATATATTGATTTTATTGTATTGAATATATTTTCAGAGATACAATTTTTCTGTATCTGTAGTAGTAGATATAATAAAAACTACTGTAGAAAAAATAAATACAAACAAATATAGAAAATTAAATATAATATTTCCGATAAATTACTGGATTCAGAATATATTTTTTTGATTTTGTAGTATATCGGCGGTATATTTATATTTTATATTTTCCAATATATTCAGTCAATTATCTATATTTGAACTATATTAACAATAGTTGCGATAACTGTTAATAATTTATTGATAAATATTTTATTTTGTTATTACAATATTTGAATATAGTAACAGATAGATAATTCAAATTAGTTTTTTTCTGATAGTCTTTTTATACTACAATCAAAAAATACAGAACAGAAATTCCAATATTTTTCAGTTTCAATAATTTACAACAAAATTGATATTTCCGATATATTTGAAAATATTTTAATCTATTTTCAATTCTGAGAATTGTTTAGAAACTACTAATATATATAAAATATATTATCAGTATTTGTTGTATATAAAACCGGTATAGAATTAGTTATAAATATTTATATCTATATTGTCAATTGTCTAGAAAACAACTATAAATATACTGAATTTCAATTTCTATCAGATCTATCAGATATATATTGTTTACTGAATATAGTATTACTAATTCCAGTTATTCTTAGCGGAATTCTTTAAATTATTGATTATCAAAATCAGTATTTTGTATATTCGATCTACAATTTTGACTGTACTGGAATCTCCGAACCGTTTGTATTTTTTGATAGTATTTTTTGTTCTAGTAAATAAATTTTCCGGAGAATAAAAAATACTACTGATAGTTTCCAGATCTGAATACAAAAATAGATAATAAAAATTCCGATTTCTCTGTTCTGAAAACTATATTATATAGTTCCAGTCCGAAAAAATCAATATAGATCAAAATATACTGCAATATAATATTTAATTTCTACAATAATTACAGAAATAAAAAAAACTGTACAGTAGATATATTTCTGAACAAAAAAAATTTATATACTATCAGTAACAGTCTGAAAATCTCAGCTCCAAATAATAAATTCCAGTTGAATTTCTCGAATATTTTATCTAGCTATATATCGGCTGTAGCAGCAGTTTCAACAGTTTTTTCGGATTTTTCCGGTTTTTCAAATCCGAATATAGATTGTTGAATACAAATTCAAATTTGTAGATCAGTTTCTATTTCTGTAAAATACTGTTTTTATTTTCTGAAATTCAGAATAATATATTGTCTACGGATATATATATTTACAAGAATTGTTTTATATTGTTTTGTATATTTTTGGCAAATTATTACTGATTTTTCGATTGTCAACTGTAATCCAATTTATAATAAAAAAATAGAATCAAATTTATATTTTTAAATTTTTTGTTAGAAAATATAAAATCTATTAATATAGATAAAATAATAAAATTTTATCTAGATATCAAATAAATATTGCTGAAATAACTATTTTTACAGTATCAATATTCTACAAAATTCGGGATTGTATATATAGTATATTTTGTTCAAAATTACTATATAGTAATTATAGTTATTCAATTTACTATAAATTGAATAATAGACCAAAAAATTATTGAAATATTTGAATATACAATAGTATTCCGGTATTCAGCAAATATACGGTTTTTTATCCGAATAGTATATCAGATACTGTTCAAATACCGTTCGATATCTGAATTGACAGTTATATCCAGAATATATATATTTGAACTGCCGCTGGAATATACAATCTGGAGATTTCTGGATAGTCCGGTCTAGATCTGTTTGAAAAATCTCGGAAAAGACAATATAGATAGATCCGAGAAAATCAGAATTTGTTAAAATCTCTGTATCGGAATTCTGTATCTGATTTCTGTATTGTGAGAAACCGATAGACAATATAGAACAGTATTTATAAATCGATACAGTTTTTGTTTTAGATCCACGAATATATAGAGACAAATTCAATACAGATAGAGAATTAGAATTTTGTATATAGTCCAGTCAGCAAATAACAGAAATCAGTTCGCAATAATCAAAAACCGGTTTAGTAAAATAGTCTGGTCGTTGCTGGATTCGTCCGTTTCAATTATTCTGGTTTTGCGGTATAGACGGCTGTCTATAATACAGATCAAGAATACAGAACTGAGAAATTCTGTTGGTCGGATATAAAAAGTAATCAGAATCTGCAATCAAATACTATTTGTATTTTGTATTCTGTAGTACTGGTATTTCAATTATACTGGACCGATACTCCGAATAGAATTCTTAGTATAGCGGTCTCAATAAATAGAGATCTATAAAGAAATTTTTGTATATAGATTGTATATTTATAGTAGTACGATTCTGCTGTCGACTATTTTGAATTGAAAAAAAAACAGTATTACGAAAACAATTATATTATTCAAAGAAAATTCAATACTATCTGGTATTTTGGACTGAAGAAATCATTTATATATAACAGAAATAAATATTTTGTAGTATAATACAAAAAACAGATTGATATAAAAAAAATTTGATCAAATTATATATCGATTATAAAATATACTAGTTACTGTATCTATTTACCGACAATTTTGAAACAAATATTAGTTGAAATAATTCTTGACTGATACTATATATTTATATAATCGCAATCGAGATTCCGAAAACCAATATATTATTACCAAAAAACAGTAATAAATTTATAATAAAATATACAATTGTCTATCTGAACTGTAGATTCTCGATATTGATTTCTTTTCTGAATAGTTGCTGGTCGATTTTTTGTTTGTCTCTGATAAACCGATTATTATCTATTTATTATCAACTGCGGTTTTATCGGTATTTTCAGAATTACAATACTGTAGTACAAAATATTCTCCAGTCAGTCCGGTTGATTTCGTAAATATAAATAAAAAAATTGATTGGCAAAATAGTAAAATATAGTTTTTTTGTTTGTTTTTATTTACTGTATTGTTCTCCAGAATAGATATTACAGCTATATTCTACAATTTTGAAATAGAGAAAAATACCGGAAACAATATAATTCCAATTCAGTATAAAAATTCCGACTGCAATTTCGGAACAGACAATCTTTTTCCGATAAAAACTGTATCTGATATTTTATATTGAATTATATATTCTGATTAATTGAATTATTTTGTCAGTCACAAACCGACAAAAAACAGTCTGAAATTATCAAATTCTTTCAGTCTATATTCAAAATACTGACAGAACTGGAACAAGATAATCCAAAAATTGTTTTTTAAACAGTCCGGATCTTGGAATTCTTCTATCGATTATAAAAATTATATATATCGAAATATAGAAATAATAAAAGATTCGAACAAACCAACAATAGATTGAAAAAGAAAAATATATATTTAGAGAATAAAAAAAACCGGTTTCAGAGATATTACGAAAAACAGAGAATCCGGTTTGATTATCTGAACTATATATTGGAATTATCTCGGATACAGCTGTTCAAAATTCGCAATAATTGAAAATAGTATCTCCGAAATCAAATTGTAGAACTGATAGATTGCAACCGAGAAAAATAACAAATCTTTTGTCAATAGATTTAAATAGATTTGTTATATAATCTAAAATAGATACTATCTATTCAATAAATATTATATTTCAGAAGATTTTTACAGAATCCAGCTGACTATCTGATAAATATTCAACAGTATTCTATTCTGTCTACTATTATAGATATTGTAGAAATTTGAACAACAAAATTGTACAATTCTTTTCCGGAAAACTGGAATTTATTTACAGAGAATTACTGAAAAATTCTATAACTCTTCCAAAAAAAAACAAATTTAGAAAATAAATATAAATAGATATTAAAAACTAATTTGAATTCGGTTTTATATCTATAACTAAATTAATAGCCAGATTTGGAATCAACGGAAGTATATTCTACAAGTAATACAGAATATTTCTAGATTACCGAATACAAATATCAGAAAATATAAATTCTGCGAATATAGATTTGTACTATTAGTTTCGATATTTGATATATTTTGTAAATTTTGTATATAGTTGTATTACTGTCAGAAAATATTTCCGAACAATATAATTCAACTATAGTATTTCTGTATCAGAATATTGCGATAGAAAAATACAGTAGATCGATAATTTGCAGAACCGAAATAATACAGCTATAAAATATTTCCAATATCTATATCCGATTTTTCAATTTTATTGTTTGCTGATTACAATTCTAACAAAAAATATCAAATTTGTTTTCCAGCTATTTATTCGATTTATTTATCTGATATTTTTTGTTCTCGAACCAAATATTTACTGCAGATTCCAGAATATATATTTTCTATAGATACAGATATAAATTCAAAAAATTCAAGATAGATACAGTAAAATCAGTATTGCAGTATAAAATTTTCCGGAGCTGTATTGTAGAAAAATTTGTCGAAACAGAAATCTATATTTTGCTATTAAATCTTTTTTGCCAATATAATAGAAAACAAAACAAACTATATTTTTAGTCGGACAATAGTAGACAAAAAAAAATTGTATTTTTTTTGTATCCGATTTATCAGTAATATTTTCGGAGAATTTTTACTATTTTTTGACCGATCTGCCGACTGATAACGGAAATACAATAGATAAATTTATTGATAGAAAAAGATAATTGAAAAAATCGGAATAAAAATTGTACAGTATTTTTTTTCTATATTTTAAATAGAAATATCTTTTCAGAAATATAGAAATTATTGATTGGTCTGTACTATATATTGGATTTTAAATTAACAATCAGTTAGTACAGATATATAATTTATTTATTGATAAATATTGAATTAGCTATATAAACTGAAAATTTGTCTGAAAAATATACTGATTATAATTATATAGTTTTGTAAAAACAATTATTGTTTTCCGACAGTAATTTTCAATAACAATTATATATCTCCAAATTAATCGATTTGATTTCTGCAATTCGGTAAAAATTTCAAACGGTATTAATTTATCAACTACCGTAATCTATATTGACTATTTCCGGCTACCGAACTGTCAATCTGTTTTGATTTCGAGAGACTACAATCTATTCTGAATAAATTCTGCAATTATCGATTTTATACTGAATAGTTTTTCAGATATTCTTGTTATTTACGGATTACAGTACTGTCCGGAGACTATATATATCTATTCTCTGATCTGCTAAAAATATATCAACAATACAAATATATATATTTTTGACTGTTAATATCAACAGAGATTCCAGTTACCGATTTTCCAAATTAAAATCAATATTCCGATAGATTAATAGAATCCGAATCAGATCCAAATTATTAGTACAGACAGTAATTTCCAAAACTGTATTATATATTGTCAAATTATTTTGATTAATCCGGAATTGTTTTTTTCTATTCTACTATTAGTTTGACAGTTTCAATATAGTTTTTTTTTGCTATTTGATACAATAATAGATCTATCAATTTTCGGCCGGTATTGATTTCTATATTTTTTATATCTAAAAAAATTTTTATAATATTGGTTTTTTTTATAGTAGCAGTAGTCGAAAAAAAATTTGTTTTTCGATACAGATATTAATATCAATTCCGAAAACAGTAAAAAACTGTTTCAAAACTGTAGTATCCAATTGTATTGCAGTATAATACAGCAATATCGATAATATATTCAATCAACTGCAGTTATCAACTAAATTAATATCAATACTATTTACAGTCAGCAATTTTTCGATAATTTTGTTGTAGAATAAATAGATTGATTATCAGAATAGAATATTACTATTATTATCTATATAATTTATATCTATCTATAAATATCAAAAAATCAGATCGACTATATCCAAATATTGGTCGCGGACAGTAAAATAGAATACTGTATAATTATTTCGGTCAATAGTTGTCAAATTATAATTTTTTTATTGTAGTAGCAGTTTTACAGTATTTCTTAATCTATAGAAAACTGTCTGATAAAACAATAGTTTATTGTATTGACTGTTATATAATACAATATATTTTTGCTGTTTTTGAAAAAGAACTATTATAAAAAATCTGTTGATTCGATTTATCCGAATTCCGGACAAAATATCCAAATTATTATTTGTATTTAAATTACTGTTTTTGGCGAATAGTAGTTATACCAATCCAATACAGTTCTACTATACAGCAAAATAAAATACTATTTGATTTTATTGATACCGGAGATCGACTGTACAGTCTATATATTCTAATATATATTACAGAATTGAGAATATTCTATACCGAACAGCAATCTATAGTATATTTTTTTGTTTTTGGTTCTGAAAATTGATATCTAAACTGAAACTGTTCAGCAAAAATAGAAATACTGTAGAAAAAAAATATTTGATAGTTTTTATTATAGAAATTTTTCTACGAAAAAAAATATTGATATTGGTTCTGTAGTCAAACAACTATTTTGTAAATATAATATTGTTATTTCTAGCGGCTATTCCAAAAAAATTGCTGTTTTTCTAGTCAATATTGAATTTGAGAATTATAGACCGTAGTTGGTAATACAGAATTTTGTATAATTTTACAAAAACAAATTTTGTACTATTCTGGAAATACAAAACAATCAGAAATAATATTTCCGTAAATAAATCCCGAATATATAACTGTATTTTTTAGTTAATAGATAATAGTTATTTTGCAGTAGTTTTACTAACTATACTATAATAGAATAGTAATTTTGATTATAAAATCGAAAAAATTTGTAGAAAAATAAATAAATTCAGATACTGTAGATTTTTCAATTTTCTATAAATAATATAGATTATATTCTGTATATAAATTTATTCAATTGAATTTCTATATTGTATTTTCAACTATCAATTGATAATAGTATTATATTTCTGAAATCTATAGTTTTACTGAATATCTATTAAAAATTAGTATCAGTATTAAAAATTTTTTTATTGTTTCTAGATATACAAAAATTGTTTCCAGAATTGTCTCATATTGTATTATAGAATATTACAAATACTATATAGCTGACTAAAACTATTTCTGTTCAGATCAACAGATCAGAATATAGAATATCAAATTTACTGGATTTTTCGACTGTATTTCAGTATTAGACTATAAAATTTTTTATTTATCTATCAAATACTGTTTATTATAATATATAAAAAAAATCTTCGACTGTATTTTTTATATATCCAGTCCGCTACAAAAAATTTTGATAGAATTTGAAAAAAATTATAATCAGAAAACAGTATAGTTACTGTTATTAATATAAATACAGTCGATATAGTATAGTTACTAGCAAATTTTTTTTTACTATATTTTTTTTCCGAGAAAAATAAATTTTCAATCAGTAATCTTTCTGTATTTATAATTTTTAAAAATTTTTTCAAACTGTACAAAAATCAAATTAGATTTTTGATATTATTACTGTAAAATTTTTACTATATCAATTATTGATTTTACAAAATTTTTACAACAGTTTTGTATTCAATACTATATTTGAAAAAAAATATACAATTGTAATTTATTTTTCTATCAGTTTTATTCGGACTGTAGAAAATCTATTCAGTATATATATAAAAAACATATTTTTTCGCAGTTTTATCCAAACAGAAAGATATCGGTAGAATCCGGAAAATCGAAACAAAAAAAAATATTTATAAATACAAACAGATACAGAAAATTCTTCAAGAAAAATATATAACAATTAAAATTTACAATAAATCTGAATAGAATTTCCAAATTCCGTTTTTTTCTGCTGTTTCAGAATTTATTTTCTGTTTAATACAACTATATTATAAAATAATAGTTTCTGTAAAATTATCAATTTTTTTTTGATTTATTCTGAACTAATAGCAGACTAGATATTTTTACTATATCGATTTCAAATTCAAATATCAAAATTTTGTATTTTTTCGGCCGAAAAAATCTATATTTTGTATCAATTTTTGTTGATATTTAACTATTTATTTATCAGTACTATATTTTCTAATAATAAAAAATTTTTATAATTTATTATATACTATTGTATTCAGAACTGAAAACAAAATTTTATTTTGTAGTATAATAAATTGCAATTCTGATTTATTGATATTTGCAATATTTTAACCGATTTTCAGAATTTATATACTGTATTATATAAAAATTTGGAAATACAGATCCGATATATTTTGTTTTTTTTCGGACCATATATATTAAAAAAATCTAGTTTTCTCCAAATATATTTTGAATAATTTTTTGTACTGTATTAATTTTTTGAAATTGGAACTAGTATTGTTCTAATATACTATATATTCAAAAATATTAGTACTAATTATATATAGAACTATAAATCGAAAAAAATCTGGATATACAATAAATTATTTTTTTTTATTATACTGAACCAATTAAAAAAATCGTCAATTTTTTTCTCTGAACTGTCTGTAGAAAAACTGCAGACTATTCTACTGGATTTTCAGAATATATTTTACAACAAAAAAATCCGAATTGTTTCGATATCAGTTCAGAAAATCAATATCTGTAACAGAATAGAAATTATAAATTATTATATTCAGATATTTCAAATATTTGATCTATTTCTTTTTCCAAAAATATTACTGAATATATTAGAAATCAAATTGTTCGAGAACTGTAGTTATTTTTATCTGGCTATTTTTTTGATTACTGTTTTTTATAACAGATATTCGATCCAGAATCTGAATAAAAATTTCAAAAATATCTCCGGTATTATACTGTTAAAATCCGATCGAATTGTAGTAACTGAAATATTTTATATAAAAATATAGTAGAAATATTGATAGAATAGTAGTTCGGATAAATTCTATATAAATATATTTTATATTATTTCCGGATTGGAGATATAGATTCAGTTAGATTAATAGATTCGGTATATTGTATTTTGAGATCTAATTAATTTTCAAAATCAAATTTAATTCAATCTGGAAAAAATAGTTGATAAATAAATTAGTAAATATACAATTATTTCTGAATCAAATTTTTTTTTGGACTGAAAAAAATTTCAATATATACAGTACTAAAATAGAAATAATCGATATTTTGATATTGATCAATATTATACAGATCAATTCAAATTCCAGAAAACTGATTTTCAAAATACTAAAAATCTGTTTTAATATTTATAAATACTATATATCAGATAAAAAAATAGATTGAAAAGAATTTTTGCAGTATCGGTCTATATATAGTTAACAATTCAGTTTATTTAACAGTATTTTTTACAGTCAGTCAAATATTTTAATTTTGCAGTTGAACAGTTTTTGCTAGATAATTTTTTTTGATATTTATTTAAAAAAAATTTTCGTTTACAGTATTCTGAATCGGTAATTTTGTATTTCCAAAACTGTATAAATTATTTTGTTTTACAATTTCTGGAATTCTATTCAACAAATATAGATCAAAATAATAAATATCTATCTAGTTTTCCAAAATCGGATTTTGATTTATTCCGCAAAAAATCTTTTAGTATATACTATATCTAATTTCCAATATTAAAAAACTGACAATAAACCAGACAAATTTTTTCTGGCAGATCTGTATCTCTCGCAACAATCCGTAAATAGATTCTTTTTTCTTTATTCGAAAACTGAGAAATTTATCTGGAAATAGAATCAGTCGAAATTCTGCGGTTAGAATATCAATATTATTTTACAGTCTATCTTTATACTACAGAATTATCTGTACAACAGATCTGATCGGATCTGCGAATCTGTTCTGATCGAAAATAACAATATTATTGTACAGTTTTCAGTATATCTGATATATCTGAAACTGAAGCAGTATCAGATCGGTTTGATTTATACAGACAGTTTGACAAATATAAAAATTATTTTTTTTGGTTTTCCAAAATAGAAAAAATTTTCCAAAATTATAAAAAATATATTTTATTTTAAAAACTATCTGGTCAGAAAAAATTTTCTGTTTTTCTACAACTAGTCTACCGAATACTGGATCTCGGATTCGGTTGTTATTGATTTATAGTCGACAGATAAAATTGAAATAATTGATCGGAAAAAATAAACAGTATACAACTACAATACAAAATATATTTATATCGGTTTTTCAGCAACTACTATAGAATTTTTTTTCAATATATTTATATTATTTTGGAATATCAGTCTGGTCTGTTTTGAATATACAATCAGATTTATTTGGATCTATATATTGATCGATCCGGAGAATTTCTATATAGAATTTAATACAGTTTTAGATTCTGTATACAATTCTATTGTTTCTATACTACAACAAATAAAATTTTTTTTTTGAATAGCTGTAATCAAACTATTTTTTTAGTTTGAAAAATCTAGCAGAATAAAATATTCTATTCTGGTCCAGATTCTGGAAATTTTTCAGATCTATACTATTTCTATATATAAATCAATTATTTATCGATAAAATTGTTTTCAATTGAAATATTTTATTTTTTGCTGAAAAAATTTATATTCAATTATTTCTATATATTGAACTATTGATAATAATTCAATTAGTCAAAATATTTACTAAATATAGTTTTTTTCGATATAGAATTGATCTGATATTGTTTCGAAATCGGAAAAATAATATACAGTTAGTTTTATATTTAGTATCTGATTAAGATTTGAATATTTTGTATAAATTTTATATCTAGATAATAGATAGTTAAATATAGAAAAGAAAATTTTTCCAACAGTTTTGCTACTAAATAATTTTCTGTAAATTAAATTTATTTTATATATCAAAAAACAATTATATTGAAACAAAATACTATTCCAAAATATATATTGTATCTACAAAAAATTCTACTGTATATTGTTCAGAAAAATATAAAAAAATTACAGATCCAAAAATTTTTGAAAATTTAATTTCTAAAAAAACAAATACAATAACTGAAAATATATAGAAAAATATTATTTACAGAATTTTATCTATCAGATATTTTCAGTTTTTTTCTATTCTGTTATATTTCTTTTATTTCTACAAATATCGAATCCGCAATATTTTCTGTTTCTATTTTTCTAGATTGTAAATTGAATTATATTCAAATCTTTTATCTGTTTCCGTTTCAATAGTTTTCTATCGGCGGAAAAAATCTACTAGATATCTACAGATATTTTTGATATTTTTTTTCTGATCCGCTATTGAATTTTCTAAAAATCTGGTTTCCGATTAGTTTTTTGGTCTTTACAGAAAAAAAATTGATACTAATTTTATTCGAATTTCTAGATTTGAAATATTATTCTGATTAGTACAATTTTCCAGTAGAAACCAATAGTACTAATTCTACAATATATTGAAAAACAAATATATTGCTGTTTTTCAAAGACTGGATTCTGTAGTTTTCTAACTGCAGAATCGGTACTGTTTTATTCTGAATATCAATAGACAGATTGTTCTGCTGTAATACTATCTGATAATTGCTGTTTGAATATATCGATTTTTTTTCAATAATATTTCCAGACAGCAATATAGTCGGATTTTAGCTGTATTTAGATCCCGAAAATAATAAAAACAATATATACTGTAATCAGTACCGGAAATCTGATATTTTCTGAGAATATAGAAATTTCTGAATAATTTCTATAGTTGTTTTCTAATTATACAATAATACTATATAGTATATACTGTATATAAAAAAATAAAAATCTATTAAATAATAGATAGCAAAATAAAAATTTGTATATCTGCAAATAGTATCAGTAAAAATTTGTCTGTAATAGAAAATACTGTTATTCTGATTATATATTAGTTATTTTTTATTTTATATTCAATATAGAATAAAAAAATAAACAATAAATATTTTTGATAATTTATAAATTAATAGATTAAATATTGACAGACAATTAATTTTCTACTACTACTAATAATTTATTTTGTCTATTTTATAGTTTATAAAACTGTAGTCTATATTGATCGATTTTTTTGTAAATAATTACTATTTTTTATATACAGACCGGTAATAAAATACAGATTCCAATATTGGATTTATCGGAATTATAGATAATACCGGACTAATTCCAATTGTTTTGTAGAAAAAAATATCCGTAGTCAAAATAGAATCTGTCTATCAGATCTTGATCTACAAATATTTGGTTAAAATCTGTCTATTGTATATATATATAGAAAAAAAACAGATATATATACTATCGGAATAGCTAATACAGTCTAATCTAAAATATTTTATTGAAATCTATATATTTGTTTTGCAGAATCAGTCAGTTTTTATATTTACAAAACAAATTACAAACTGTTTTTTCTGATAAACAATATTAACTAAACAATAATTGATCAAATCTAGATTTTCGACAGCTACAGATTTAGATAGAACAAACAATCTGTTTTCAGATATACTAAAATTTTTTATTTCAATATTAATCAACTATTTCAATATTCAGTATAAAAAATATTTATCTACTATTGAATCTACTACAATATATATATAAATAGTTACTATCGCAATTTCTATACAATTGATATAAAAAAAATTTATTTTCTGTTGAAAAAAAAATCAGATTTTTTTTTTTTATATTTCCGGATTACAAAATCT
>Ga0055528_1001384_pt1 | contig 14897 bp, 14 predicted proteins | sample AraplaCol_mMS_r2_2_FD_55006 | JGI IMG/M metagenome (GOLD analysis project Ga0055528, IMG submission 55006) | Arabidopsis root microbial communities from North Carolina, USA - plate scrape MF_Col_mMS_r2 | ecosystem: Host-associated > Plants > Roots > Endosphere | place: USA: North Carolina...
TTCTCATGTAACAGCGGCAGTCAAAATGATCAGTCCTATGATACGCCCACATCAGGAACAATTCGTATCAGCGTAGACGAAACTTTTGAGCCGCTCATGGAAGCGGAGATCAAAGTGTTCCAGTCCCTGTATCCTAAGACACACATCATTGCGGAATATAAACCGGAATCAGAATGTTTTAAGGATCTGTTGAATGATAGTGCACGACTCGTTATCGTGACACGCAGCTTCAACGATAAGGAAAAGGAGTACTTCAAAAAGCTCAGGATCGCTCCGCAAAGTATGCTGCTGGCCTGGGACGCGGCAGCGCTTATTGTCAATCATGAAAATGCCGACTCGATACTTACCATGGACCAGGTACGGCATATCATGGACGGTACTGATAAAGAACGTAAGTGGCAGCTGGTGTTCGACAACGAAAATTCCAGCACAGTAAGATTCATACGCGATTCCATTAACCAGGGAAAACCATTGCCTGCCAACACCATGGCGGCAAAGACCAATCCTGAAGTAGTGGATTACGTGACCAAGAATAAAAGCGCTATTGGTGTAATTGGAGTGAACTGGATCTCCGATCCTGAAGATTCTACCAGCATCGAATTCACCAGCAAGGTCAGCGTAGTAAAGGTACGCGCCGATTATGGATCAGAATTTGTAAAGCCTTATCAGGCATACATCGCCACTGGCTCTTACCCGCTCAAGAGAGGGATGTTCTTCTGTTTGAAAGAGCCATACCGCGGCTTAGGCACAGGATTTGTAACCTTCCTCGGCAGTTATGAAGGTCAGTTGGTGATTAAAAAGTTCAGGCTCTTCCCTGCAAGGATCAATGCCGTGTTCAGGGAAGCAAAGTTGCAATAATATCATTGCAACAATCATAACATAGTAAAAAACAACACAACACATAACAACACAACTAAAACCAGATTGCTCATGAACAGACGGAAAAGCTTAATTGTAGCATTGCTGTGCGTCGCGACAACAAATGGCGTTATGGCCCAATCTGTAGAAGATGGATTGAAAGACCTGTATTATGGCAAGTACCAATCTGCCAAGCAAACTTTTGAGAAAGTAATTGCATCCAAACCGGATGACAGAGCATATTATTATCTGGGTCTCGCTGAGCTGAGCCTGGAAAATAAAGATGCCGCTGCTGCTGCCTTCCAGAAAGGCCTGACAGCTGTACCGACCTCTCCTTTGCTGCAGGCAGGTCTGGGTCGTATAGACCTGATCAACGGGAACGCCGCTGCTGCAAAGCAGAAATTTGATGCAGCCAGCACGGCAACAGAAGGCCGTAACGGTGATGTAGCCCGCGCTATCGCAGATGCTAACACATCAGTTAAAGGTGGCGACCGTGGTTACGCACTGAGCGTAATGGAGAAACTGCTGAACAACGAAGGCCGCAAAAAGAAAGAACAGTATACTGCTACCGCAGCAGACTATATTGAACTGGGCGACGCCTACCGCGTACTGGGTGGCGAGAACGGTGGTAAAGCCATCACCACCTACGAAAAAGTGCTGGAACTGGAACCCAACAACGCAGAAGCGATCATGAAACAAGGTCTGGTGAACTACAACGCCAAACTGTTACAGGAAGCTGTAACCGATTGGACCAAAGCTGTAAACACCGACCCGAAATATGCGCCTGCTTATTTTGAGCTGTTCGAGTTCTACATCACTCCCAAGAAGAACCAGCTCTCCTGGGATAAAGCAGCCGAATACCTCCAGAAATACATGGAAGTAGGCGACCCTGCTGACAAGCTGAAAAATGAATACTACCTGGCTGCCATCTCTTTCTACAAGAAAGACTATGATGCAGCTATCAATAAAGCTAAATCAGTACTGCCCCAGGCAACTGACGAAGCTAACAAAGGCAAGTTCACCCGCCTGTTGGCAGATGCTTACCTGCAGAAAGGCGACTCACTCAACGCTAAAACAACCATGGATGAATATGTGAAAGGCGTTGGTGATACTAAGCTGCAGCCGAATGACTTCAAGCTGCTGAGCGAGATCTACGGACGTCTGAAGATCAAAGATTCCGCTCAGGCTGCCCTGAACGATTCACTGGCTTCTTTCTACCTGGAGAAATATGCTTCCCTGGATACTACCAAAGACGTAGACCACTACCGTGAAGTAGCTGATAAATTCAAATCACTGCGCGATTATGACCGTGCTGCTGAATGGTACGGCAAGCTCACTACTGATTTTTCTGATGAGCAGAACACCGGTAAGATCCAGGATTACTTCTGGAAAGGCACCATGGAGATCTATGCTAACAAACCTAAAGATGCAGACTCCACCTTTGGTACTTTCGTTCAGAAATATCCGAACCAGGAAGCCCTCGGCTTATACTGGAGAGGCCGTGCCAACATGCTGAACGATAAAGAAGCAAAAGAAGGCGCTGCAGTTCCTTACTTCCAGAAATTCTTTGAAGTAGGCGGTGAAGCTAAAGTGAAACCCAACCTGCTGATGTATCCTTATCAATACATGATGATATATTACTATAACAAAGAAGATAAGGACAACCTGAAAACCTGGATGGAAAAAGTACTGTCTTTGAATCCTAACGATCCTGCCGCCAAGCAGATCCAGGAGAACCTGGCCAGCACAGCTAAAACTGCTCCTAAAGCAGGTGCTAAGTCCGGCGGACAGAACCAGAACAAGAAATAAGTTATTCTCGGATAACCTGGAAAAGGGAAGTGCCTGCAAGGCGCTTCCCTTTTTTTATTTAACTATTTAATAGTTCCGGGTCCAGCGAATTTTCGGTATATTTAATATAAGTGCAAAAAGAAAAGGGACAAACTGGTTATTCTAAAAAATCAGAAAGCGCATGAGACAGTTAATCATGATTGCAGCCTTGCTTGGCATTTCAAATGGCTTATTGGCCCAATCCATTGAAGATGGTTTGAAAGACCTCTACTACGATAAATATCAGTCCGCCAAGCAGACTTTCGAAAAGATCGTTGCCTCCAAACCCGACGAAAGAGCTTATTACTACCTCGGTATGGCAGAACTGGGCCTGGAGAACACCGCCGGTGCAGCTGCCGCCTTCCAGAAAGGAATGCAGGCGCTGCCCACTTCGCCTTTATTACAGGTAGGTATGGGCCGTATAGACCTGATCAACGGTAATGCAGCAGCTGCCAAACAGAAATTTGAATCCGCCAGCCTGGCTACCCAGGGCACAAATGCAGAGGTGGCCCGCGCTATCGCCGACGCCAATACGGAAGTAAAGGGCGGCGATCGCGGATACGCGCTAAGCGTTATGCAGAAGTTGCTGAACGGCGATGCCAAGGGTAAAAAGAAATACACGCCCGTGGCGGCAGACTATATTGAACTGGGCGACGCCTATCGCCTGCTGGGCGGTGAGAATGGCGGTAAAGCCATTTCCACCTACGAAAAGGCGCTGGAGCTGGAACCCAACCGGGCTGAGGCCGTAATGAAACAGGGACTGGTGAACTACAATGCCAGGCTGCTGCAGGAAGCAGTGAACGACTGGACAAAAGCCACCACTATGGACCCTAACTACGGCCCGGCTTATTATGAGCTGTACCAGTTCTACATTACCCCCACCAAGAACACCTTCTCCCTGGAAAACGCTGCCAAATTCCTGCAGCGCTACATGGAAGTGGTGGGTAAAGGCGCCGGTCAGCAGGAAAATGAATACAACCTGGCAGCCATCTCTTTCTATAAAAAGGATTATGATGCCGCCATCAATAAGGCTAAAAGCGTAATACCGCAGGCGAATGACGCCTATAAAGGCAAGTTCACCCGCCTGGTAGCAGATGCCTACCTGCAGAAGGGCGATTCGCTGAATGCCCAAAAGACCATGGATGAATACGTGAAATCAGTACCGCCCGAAAAGCTGGAGCTGAATGACTATAAGATGTTAAGCAACATTTACACGCGTCTGAAATCCTCCGACTCTGCCCAGCAGGCCGCCATCAATAAACAAGGGCTGGTGTACCTGGAAAAATATGCAGAAGCGGATACAACCAGAGACGTGGCCCGATATGAAGACGTGGCCAGGGCTTATGCCAATGCGGATGCCTTTGACAAGGCGGCAGACTGGTACAAGCGCGTGATCGCCATTAAGACCGAGATGAAGGAAACACCTACCGCAGTAGACTACTATAACGTTGGTCAGAACTATTTCCGGGCGGCCGGTACCCAGGCCCCGCTGGATACGGTCATGCTGAATAAGGCCGATTCTGCCTTCGGCGTGCTGGCGGAAAAGTTCCCTGATATCACAACGGGTCACTATTGGAGGGGCTATGTGAACGCTGCCAAGGATGAACTGGCCAAAACAGGGGCTGCCGTCCCGTATTTTGAGAAATACCTGGCCATGGCGGAAGGAGACCCCACTAAGAACAAAGTAGGCCTGGTAAGGGCTTATACCTACATTATGGTGTATTACTACAATAAGGACGATAAAACCAACCTGCAGACTTATATGAACAAGCTGCTGGCGGTCGATCCCAATAACCAGACGGTTAAACAGATCAAGGAAAACCTGTCAAATAATAATAAATCGCAGTCCAGGCCTGGCTCCGGCGCCCGTTCAAACCAGAATAACCGCCAATAGCAGGTATATTTTAACGATATTATAACAGATGGAACCCCGGTACACCACCGGGGTTTTTTCGTCCCCGTCTGGTAAAAAAAGATAATATTTTAGCGCTTCATAGATTTGTATTTTGCGGTTTGTTGCAGTATTTTTGCACATTCGCGAGAACGTTTTATTGGGAAGCTTATGTTTTTAGACACTGAACTTTTGTCAGCAACCACCACTCCTTTTAGTTATTTCCCTATTGTATTGCAGCTCATCGCAGCCGTAGGATTTGTTGGCGTTACAATGGTGGCCACCCACTATCTGGGCCCGAAACGCAAAACCAGCGACAAACTTATTAACTTTGAAAGCGGAATTGAGCAGGTCGGGAATGCAAGACAGCCTGTTGCCATCAAATATTTCCTGACTGCCATTTTGTTTGTGCTGTTCGATGTGGAGGTGATCTTCTTCTATCCCTACGCGGTTAATTTTAAAGAACTGGGATGGGAAGGATTTCTGGCCATGCTGATGTTTGTGGCGTTCTTTATGGGCGGTTTCTTCTATATCATCAAGAAAGGCGCCCTGAAGTGGGAAGACTAGAGAGCAGCATGTTGCTATTGATAAACGTATAAAATACTTTGGAGGCTTAATATATGGCACGTCCGGTTCAATTTAACGAGAAGGTGAAGATGGTGGAAATACCGAAAGGTTATTCCGGTGAGGGGTTCTTTGCCACTACTTTTGATAAGGCGATTGGCGCCGCCAGGAAAAACTCCATCTGGCCTTTGCCTTTTGCTACTTCCTGCTGTGGTATCGAATTCATGGCTACAGCAGCATCCCACTATGACCTGGCCAGGTTTGGCGCTGAACGTATGGCGTTTACGCCCCGCCAGTGCGACCTGCTGATGGTAATGGGAACAATCGCTAAGAAAATGGGGCCCGTACTGCGCCAGGTATACCTGCAGATGGCTGAGCCCCGCTGGGTAATTGCCGTTGGCGCCTGCGCGTCCAGCGGTGGTGTATTTGATACTTATTCCGTATTACAGGGTATAGACCAGGTAATACCGGTAGATGTATACGTTCCAGGTTGCCCTCCCCGGCCGGAAGCGATCCTGGACGGCTTTATGAGGATCCAGGAGCTGGTAGGTCAGGAAAGCCTGCGCCGCCGTCACTCTGACAGGTACAAGGACCTGATGAACAGCTACGGTATCCAGTAATCGCCCACAACATAAAATTTAAACTAAAATCGTGATGTCTTTGACAAACGACTATATAAAGCAAAGATTGGTTGAAAAGTTTGGAGAGGAATTGACCAGTTTCGAAGAACCGTTTGGTTTATTGTCCTTTACAGCACCGGCCGCCCTCAACCTGAAAGTGATGCAGTTCCTGTACGATGATGAGGAACTGCAATTCCGTTTTCTGACAGACCTTACTGCCGTGCACTACCCCAACCAGGTAGGTGCTGAGCTGGCAGTAGTTTACCACCTTTATAACTTCCGCGAAAAAGTAAGGCTGCGTTTGAAGATCTTCGTCCCTGTTGCAGCCCCTAAGGTATTTACAGCAACTAAACTATTTGAATCTGCCAACTGGATGGAAAGAGAGTCNTATGACTTCTACGGTGTAGAATTCGTAGGCCACCCTAACCTGAAACGTATCCTGAACGTAGATGAAATGACATATTTCCCGATGCGCAAGGAATTCCCGCTGGAAGACCAGACCCGCGTTGATAAGGATGACGAGATGTTTGGACGCTAATTATTCACAACTAATAATGCCTGATGAATAATTACACCAATTATTCATTATTGTTTTGAACTTATGTTAGAGCAGCCACATATAAGCTTGCCGCAAGGCTCTATAGAGAAGCAGACCACCACGCTGAACCTGGGTCCTACGCACCCTGCTACCCACGGCGTGTTCCAGAACATCCTGGAGATGGACGGAGAACGTGTGGTGAATGCTGAATCTACCGTAGGGTACATTCACCGCGCATTTGAGAAAATAGCGGAACGCCGTCCCTACTACCAGATCACTCCTTTAACAGACCGTCTTAACTACTGTTCTGCCCCCATTAACAATATGGGCTGGCATCTTACAGTAGAAAAGCTGCTGGGCATTCAAACGCCCAAGCGCGTTGACTATCTCCGTGTCATCATCATGGAGCTGGCCCGTATCACAGATCACCTGATCTGTAATGGGGTGGTAGGGGTCGATACCGGCGCTTTTACAGGCTTCCTTTACCTGATGCAATTCCGCGAGCTGGCATATGAGATCTACGAAGAAGTGTGCGGTTCCCGCTTAACTACTAACATTGGCCGTATCGGAGGTTTTGAAAGGAACTTCACGCCTGTTGCCTTCCAGAAAATAGAGAAATTCCTCGCAGGATTTCCCAAAGCGCTGAAAGAGTTTGAAACACTGATGACGCGTAACCGCATCTTCGTGGAAAGAACCACCGGCGTAGGCCCTATCAGTGCTGAAAGAGCCATGAACTACGGTTTCACAGGTCCTAACCTGCGTGCTGCCGGGGTAGATTACGATGTACGGGTAGCGCATCCTTACAGCTCTTATGAGGATTTCGAGTTCTCTATCCCTGTAGGTTCTACCGGCGATTGTTACGACCGCTACCTGGTGCGCAATGCCGAAATGTGGCAGAGCCTCAGCATCATCCGCCAGGCAATGGACAAGCTGAAAAGCCTGCCTGATGATGTATACCACGCAGATGTACCTGCTTATTACCTGCCTGAAAAGCAGGATGTATATACGAAAATGGAGGCGCTCATCTATCACTTTAAGATCATCATGGGCGAATCTGATATACTGCCGGGTGAGCTGTACAACGCTGTAGAAGGCGCTAACGGCGAGCTGGGTTTCTACCTGATCAGCGATGGCGGGCGCAGCCCGTACCGACTGCATTTCAGGCGCCCCTGCTTCATCTACTATCAGGCTTATCCTGAACTGGTGAAAGGCGCTATGCTGAGCGATGCCATCATATGTCTGAGCAGCCTGAATTTGATAGCCGGAGAGCTGGACGCATAAAGAAGAATAAAGAACTGTTATGATTCAATTTTCAGAAGAAAAACTGAATAAAGTAAAAGAGATCATCGCACGCTACCCGGACGGGAAACAGAAAAGCGCGCTGATACCGCTGCTGCACCTGGCGCAGGAGGAGTTTGGAGGCTGGCTCAGCCCGGAGACCATGGATTACGTGGCCTCCCTGCTGCAGATCACGCCGATNGAAGTGTATGAGGTAGCAACCTTTTACAGCATGTTCAACATGAAACCGGTAGGCAAATANCTNTTCGAGGTTTGCCAGACAGGTCCCTGTATGCTGAACGGCTCCGATCAGATCATTGACTATATAAAGNGCAAACTGGGTATTGGAGTGGGAGAGACCACCGCCGACGGCCTCTTTACCCTTAAAACGGTAGAATGCCTTGGCGCNTGCGGATACGCCCCCATGATGCAGTTAGGCAAACATTTCCGCGAACATCTTACCCCTGAAAAGGTAGACGCGATCATTGCNGAATGCAGGGCGAAAGCTAACTAACCAACCGACTAATTATGGGACGCAAATTACTCTTAGACAAAGCACATATTGAGAATATCCGGTATTACAGTACTTACCGGGCTAACGGAGGTTATGCCGCAGCAGAGAAAGTGTTTAAAAGCATGAGCCCTGACCAGGTGGTGGAAGAGGTGAAGAAGAGCGGTCTTCGCGGCCGTGGAGGCGCAGGCTTCCCTACCGGTTTGAAATGGAGCTTCCTGGCTAAACCTGAAGGAGTGCCCCGCTACCTGGTGTGCAATGCTGATGAATCAGAGCCTGGTACTTTCAAAGACCGTTACCTCATGGAGTTCCTGCCGCACCTGCTGATAGAAGGGCTGCTGATCTCCAGCTTTGCATTAGGATCTAACCGCACTTACATCTACATCCGCGGCGAATACGCCTGGATCCCCGATATACTGGAAGAAGCGATCGCAGAAGCAAAACAGAACGGCTGGCTGGGTAAGAACATCCAAGGCAGCGGCTACGACCTCGAAATATATGTACAACGCGGCGCAGGCGCTTATATCTGTGGTGAAGAAACTGCATTGATAGAATCGCTGGAAGGTAAACGCGGTAATCCCCGTATCAAACCTCCTTTCCCCGCTGTAAAAGGTTTGTGGCAGAGCCCTACCGTGGTGAACAACGTGGAAACACTGGCGGCTGTAGTGCCCATCATCAATATCGGAGGAGAAGAATACGCCAAATATGGTATCGGTAAATCAACCGGTACCAAGCTCATTTCCGCCTGTGGCAATATCAACAAGCCCGGTGTGTATGAGATCGAAATGAATATCTCTGTAGAAGAATTCCTTTATTCTGATGAATACTGCGGCGGCATTGCCAATGGCAAACGCCTGAAAGCTTGTATCCCGGGCGGATCTTCCGTACCCATCCTGCCGGCTAACCTGCTGCTCAAAACAGCAAAAGGCGAAGCCCGTATGATGACCTACGAAGGCCTGAACGACGGCGGTTTTGCTACCGGCTCCATGATGGGCTCCGGCGGCTTTATCGTGCTGGATGAAGATCAGTGTGTGGTACGCCATACCTTGTCACTGGCCCGCTTCTATCATCATGAAAGCTGCGGACAGTGCAGCCCCTGCCGCGAAGGCACTGGCTGGATGAAACGCGTGCTGAACAACATTGAGAACGGCAAAGGAAAAATGAGTGATATAGACCTGCTGTGGGATATACAACGTAAAATAGAAGGCAACACCATCTGCCCCCTGGGCGATGCTGCAGCCTGGCCCGTGGCAGCCGCCATCCGTCACTTCCGTGACGAGTTTGAATGGCATGTGCTGAACCCGGACGAGTGCCTGAAACGTAATTATGGCCTGGCGCACTACGCAGATCCGCTGCCGCTTGCCGCCGCTGCAGTATAATGCCACAGCTCAAAAAAAATAAACATGGCTGAAGAAAAGAAACTATTCAAGGTCAAGATCGATAATATCTCTGTGGAAGTGGAGCCCGGCACCACCATCCTCAATGCTGCCCGTCAGATAGGAGGAGATATTGTGCCGCCGGCGATGTGCTACTATTCCAAATTACAGGGCAGCGGTGGTAAATGCCGCACCTGCCTGGTAAAAGTTACCAAAGGCTCTGAGGCCGATCCCCGTCCTATGCCCAAACTGGTGGCCAGCTGCCGTACTACCGTAATGGATGGTATGGAAGTGGCCAACATCACTTCTCCCGAAGTACAGGATGCACGCAAAGGTGTGGTGGAATTCCTGCTGCTGAACCATCCGCTGGACTGCCCCGTCTGCGATCAGGCTGGCGAATGCTCCCTGCAGGATCTGGGCTATGAGCACGGCGCCGATGGTACCCGCTACGAATTCAAACGTCGTACTTTCGACCAGATAGATATCGGCGATAATATCAAGCTGCACATGACGCGCTGCATTCTCTGCTACCGTTGTGTGTTCACCGCAGACCAGCTTACACAAAGGCGCGAGCACGGCATCCTGGGCCGCGGCGAGCATGCGGAGATAGGCACTTATATTCAGAAAGCGCTGGACAATGACTTCATCGGTAACGTGATCGATGTATGCCCCGTAGGCGCCCTCACGGATAGAACATTCCGCTTCAAGAACCGCGTATGGTTCCTGAAACCAGTGGACGCTCATCGTCATTGCGACAAATGCTGCGGTAAAACCGTGCTGTGGATGCGTGGCGACGAAGTCTTCCGCGTAACCGCCCGCAAGGATAAATACGGTGAAGTAGAAGAGTTCATCTGCGATACCTGCCGCTTTGATACCAAAGATGCAAAAGACTGGACCATCGAAGGCCCCCGCAAGATCGACCGCCACAGCGTGATCTCACAGGGTCACTACGTTGGCACCGTGAAGCCGAAAGAAACTATCACGGATGTCCTGGACGGCCGTCAGCCGAAGCTGCTGATGGACATACACAGCATCAGTGAAGTGAACCGGCCGGGCATAGACCTGTCTAAAATAGACGGCCCTGCGCATTCAGATGATTTTAAATTGAACGGGAAGCATTCGTAATTGTATAATTCGTAATTCGCAATAGAGAATATGGCTATAGACTGGTATTTTATTCTGGAAAAGCTGGTGCTGATCTCAGGCGTGCTGGCACTGTCACTGATAGTGGCAATGTACTCCACCTGGGGAGAAAGAAAGGTAGCAGCCATCATACAGGACAGGCGCGGTCCTAACCGGGCTGGTTTTATGGGGCTTTTACAACCCCTGGCAGATGGCGGCAAGCTTTTTTTCAAAGAAGAGATCATCCCCGGCACCGCTAACCGTTTCCTGTTTATACTAGGCCCCTCGCTGGCAATGCTGGTGGCCTGTATGACCAGCGCCGTAATACCCTGGGGCGATACCCTTACCATCGCTGGTAAAGAGATCTCCCTGCAGGTGGCAGATATCAATATAGGCATCCTGTATATTTTCGGTGTAGTGAGCCTGGGCGTTTATGGCATTATGCTGGGCGGATGGGCTTCCAACAATAAATATTCATTGCTGGCTTCTGTACGCGCCGCTTCCCAGATCATCTCCTACGAACTGGCGATGGGCCTTTCACTGATTGCCCTCCTGATGCTCACCGGCTCTCTCAGCCTGAAAGACATTGTAGAGCAGCAGCGTCACGGCCTCTGGAATATTGTTTACCAGCCGCTGGGCTTCCTCATCTTCATGGTGTGCGCGTTTGCAGAATGTAACCGTACGCCCTTTGACCTTCCAGAAGCAGAGAATGAGCTGAACGGTGGTTATCACCTGGAATATTCTTCCATGAAGCTGGGCTTCTACCTGTTTGCAGAATACATTAACATGTTTATCAGCTCTGCGCTGATGGCCAGTCTGTACTTCGGCGGTTACAGCTTCCCCGGTATGGACAGCCTGGGACTGAGCCCCAACCTGGTGACAATACTCGGCTTCCTGGCCTTGTTTATAAAGATCATTTGCTTCCTGTTCTTCTTTATGTGGGTACGCTGGACCATACCAAGGTTCCGGTATGACCAGCTGATGCGCCTGGGTTGGAACATCATGATCCCCCTCGCGCTGCTGAACATGTTGATTACCGGCGCTATTATATTATACCGCCAGCAGTAGGATAGAATAGGAACAATCAAACTAATTATCATGCAAGCATTAACAAACAGAGTTCAACCGGTAGACCGTAAGCCCCTGACATTGTGGGAGAGAATGTACCTGCCTGCTATTTTTAAAGGGATGATCATCACGTTCAGGCATATCTTCCAGAAGAAAGCTACCGTGAGCTATCCCGAAGAAAAACGTCCCTTCAGCCCCGTATTCCGTGGGCTTCATATATTGAACCGTGATGAGGAAGGCCGCGAAAGATGCACCGCCTGCGGATTATGCGCAGTTGCCTGCCCTGCAGAGGCCATCACCATGGAAGCAGCCGAAAGAAAACCCGGCGAAGAAAACCTGTACCGCGAAGAAAAATACGCGGCCCGGTATGAGATCAATATGCTGCGTTGCATATTCTGCGGATTTTGTGAAGAAGCATGCCCCAAAGACGCCATCTACCTGACAGAAACATTTGCGCCGGCTAACTTCCAGCGCACTGGCTTTATATATGGCAAGGATGACCTGCTGATCCCTGATCCCAAAGCAAAACAAACTGTTTAAAACGCTTATGAGTACGCAACAAATCATTTTCCTGGTCCTCTCGGTAATATCCCTCGTATGCGCCATGGGCGTAATACTGAGCAAGAACCCGGTGTCCAGCGTGTTATGCCTGATACTTACCTTCTTTACAATAGCAGGGCATTATGTAATGCTGAATGCGCAGTTCCTGGCGGTAGTGCATATCATCGTATATGCAGGCGCTATCATGGTACTGTTCCTCTTCGTGATCATGTTAATGAACCTGAATGCTGATCTTGAACCGCAGAAACGCAACTGGCTGAAATATGCCGGGGCCATCAGCGGCGGTACCCTGCTGGTGATCCTGGTAGCGGCCCTGCGCGATGCCAGCATGCCTTCCCTGCAGAGCGGCTCTACTGATATAGGACTGATCGGCAACCTGGGTAAAGCACTGTTCAGCCAGTACGTTGTGCCTTTCGAAGTAAGCAGCGTATTATTCCTGAGCGCGATGGTAGGCGCTGTAGTAATAGGGAAGAAAGAAAACTAAGCATCAGCTATTATTCGTAACTATTAATTATTCATTGATACATGCCTGTTCAATACTACATATTCCTTAGCATTGCTTTATTCTGTATAGGTGTAATGGGAGTGCTTATGCGCAGGAACGCCATTATTATCTTCATGTGCATTGAGCTGATGNTGAATGCCGTGAACCTGCTGCTGGTAGCATTTTCCAAAATGTGGGCAGANGCAGGCCGTATAGATGCCGCCGCCGCTCAGATCTTTGTGTTCTTTATCATGGTGGTGGCCGCNGCAGAAGTAGCGGTNGGACTGGCCATTATCGTGATGGTATACAGGAATACGCATTCTGTGGATATCAATATCCTGAACAGACTGAAAAACTGATGCGTTATCTAGCAAATCCTAATTTGTAATTCGTAATTCGTAGTTCATAAATGATCAATCTCGTTTGGCTGGTACCATTTTTACCATTATTAGGATTCCTGATTAATGGATTAGGAAGGCGATATTTATCGAAATCCCAGGTGGGTATTGTAGGCAGCGGCGTTATACTGGCGGCGTTTGTAGTGAGCCTGCTCATATTCCTGGAGGTAAGACAGCCCGGATTCAGCGGACAGACCATAGAGCTGTTCGATTTTATCTCCGCCGGTAGTCTGCGTATACCATTTGCTTTCCAGGTAGACCAGCTAAGCGCGCTGTTCCTCCTGATCATCACCGGCGTTGGTTCATTGATCCATATCTACTCCACCGCCTATATGCACGATGAGAGCAATGAAGGCTTTGCCCGTTACTTCGCTTATCTCAACCTCTTCGTGTTCTCCATGCTGTTACTGGTGCTGGGCGCCAACTATGTGCTGATGTTCATCGGATGGGAAGGCGTGGGGCTCTGCTCTTACCTGCTGATCGGTTTCTGGTTTAAGAATACTGCTTATAATAATGCCGCCAAGAAAGCCTTCATCATGAACCGTATCGGTGACCTGGGCTTCCTGCTGGGCATTTTCTTCATGATAGTAAACTTCAACAGCGTTACCTTCTCTCATGTATTTGGCGGAGCCAAGGCCATGGGCCTTAACAATGTTACAGTAGCCGCTATCGCGATCTTACTGTTCGTAGGTGCAATGGGTAAATCTGCCCAGATCCCTTTATACACCTGGCTGCCTGATGCGATGGCGGGCCCTACTCCGGTGTCTGCCCTGATCCACGCTGCTACGATGGTAACAGCGGGTATCTATATGGTAGCCCGCAGCAACGTGTTGTATTCACTGGTGCCGCACATCCAGACCGTAGTGGCGATCATAGGCCTGGTAACCGCCCTGCTGGCGGCTTCCATTGCCCTCAAACAGAATGATATTAAAAAAGTGCTGGCTTATTCTACTGTAAGTCAGCTGGGTTATATGTTCCTGGCCCTGGGCGTAGGCGCTTATACGGCTGCCGTGTTCCACGTAATGACACACGCTTTCTTCAAAGCCCTGTTGTTCCTCGGTTCCGGTTCCGTGATCCACGCGATGGGCGGCGAGCAGGATATCCGTAAGATGGGTGGCCTGAAGAAATACATGCCTACCACTCACTGGACATTCCTGGTAGGCTGTTTGGCCATCGCAGGTATCCCCGGCTTGTCTGGTTTCTTCTCTAAAGATGAGATCCTGGCCCACACCTTTGCAGCGAATAAAGTCATGTATGTATTGGCCCTGGCTGGTGCATTGATGACCGCTTTCTATATGTTCCGTTTATATTACATCACCTTCAGCGGCAGCTTCAGAGGCACGCATGAGCAGGAGCATCATCTGCATGAAAGTCCTGCTGCTATGACCATACCCCTGGTGGTACTGGCCCTGCTGTCTATCGCAGGCGGTTATATCGGCCTGCCAGAAGTGTTTGGTGTAAAGCACCTGTTGGCAGAATACCTGTCGCCAGTGTTTGCAGCGTCTGCATCCTTTGCTGAAGCGCATCACCTGGAGCACAGCATGGAATGGATCCTGATGGGCCTCAGTACAGTGTTGGTGATCGTCTTTATATTCATTGCCCGCGGCCGGTATGCTAAATATACAGATACAGGTAAAGAGAATACCGGTTTTGCCAAAGTGCTGGAGAACAAGTGGTATGTGGATGAGCTGTATGATGCGGTGATTGTAAAACCCCTGGGCATGTTGTCCCGCTTTTTCCAGGATGCACTGGAGAGAAGCGGTATAGACAGGCTGGTGAACGGGGCAGGCCGCGCCGTAAC
>Ga0055528_1001388_pt1 | contig 14870 bp, 10 predicted proteins | sample AraplaCol_mMS_r2_2_FD_55006 | JGI IMG/M metagenome (GOLD analysis project Ga0055528, IMG submission 55006) | Arabidopsis root microbial communities from North Carolina, USA - plate scrape MF_Col_mMS_r2 | ecosystem: Host-associated > Plants > Roots > Endosphere | place: USA: North Carolina...
CGCCAACGATGATGAGGCCGAAGTGAGGGGTCATGTTGTTGCGGGTTCAAGGCAAAGGTAAATCGGGCTTGCCGCCCAGCGAGCCAAAGCTGGGCGCCGGCCCCGGCAAGGCCTCAGGGGCCAGCTCCGCCGCAGCCGACTCGACCGCGGCTTGCACCAGCGGATCGGAAGCCAGCGCATTGTTTCTTCTGCGAAGCTGCTCCAGCGCGGCCAATACGTAGTGGGCAAACCAGAGCGACGAGAAGGCAAACACCAGGGTGTAGATCCAGATGGCAATCGGCACCAGCAGGGGCGCCATGGCCACGAACATGGCGCCGGAAGCCCAGATAAGACTGGGTGCGGCGCCCAGGTAGCCGCTGAGTACGCCGATGGCCAGCAAGGGCATGCGGTGCTCCTTGAAAATCTGACGCCGCTCCTGGCTGCTCGCATGATCGACCATCGCGTCGTAAGACATGACACGGTAGGTCAGCCAGCCCCAGATCAGCGGCGGCAGCACCAGGATCAAGGGCGGGATCAGCCAGAGGGGGATGGACACGACCAAAGCGACCACCGCGAGCAATGTCGAGCCCAACGACCAGAACAGGCTGGCCAGCATGGAGCCGCCCTGCTTGCGCTCCAGTTGCGGAAAGCGCCGCTCGGCGACCAGCGCCACCATGGCCGGCGTCATGAGCATGGCCACAAACAGCAGCGAGACAATCACGATCACCGGAATGGCCAGGCACAACAGCAATGCGGGTGCCAGCACCATGCGGAGGTTGCCCAGGCCCAGCCCTTCGAGCCAGCGCACCATGGTGTTAAGGAGTTCGTAATTGCTGAGCTGCGAGCGTATGGCCTCGACCGCATCGCTCCAGAAAAAATACCCCAGCCCGAGCGAGATCGCCACCATGATGATCAGGGGCAGCACCGACAGGGCAATGACCCGCGGGTGCAGGCAGTACATCGCGGCACGCCAGAACGCATCTAGAAGTTTGCTCATAAAACCAAGGATAACGCCAAAGGGTGACGCCGGCCGGCGCGGCCAGCCTGAGGGAAAAGCTCAGGCGCGGCCAAAGAGGCGCTTGAGGCCAATCCACTGCTGGGACCAGAAGCCGCGCCCATAATCACGACTGGCTTCGACCTGGTCGCGAACACCGGTCGAGTCATAGCGCTGTTCGAAATTGGCGGTGCCGAACAGCACATCCCACCAGGGCAGGAGCACGCCGAAGTTGTGTCCCCCCAGAACGGTCCGCTCGGCTTTGATGGTCTCGTGCCCTATGCCAATGCTGTGGTGCAGCCGGTGAAAGCGCGGGCTCACCCACAAGCGCTCGCCGATGCGGCCGAACCAGAGGCGCACGTTGGCGTGCTGGAAGCTTTCGCTGAGCTGGGTGAACGCGACGATGGCGACGAACTGCCCCGGGGGCACGCCTATGAGCTGCGCCACCAGCACCACGATGGAGTCGACGATGATGTCATCGAGCAGGTGGTTGCGGTTGTCGCTCCACATCGTCATCTGCCGCTGCGCATGGTGCAGCGAATGCAGGCGCCACCACCATTCGATCTGGTGCTGGCCGCGGTGCGTCCAGTAGGCCACGAAATCAAACACCACCAGGTAGATCAGCAGGCTGACTAGCGCGTTGTCGGTCACGCCCGGCCAGACCTGGTCAAGGTGGAAGGTGCCGTAGCCGGCGGTGCGCAGCGCACCGAAGGCCTCGTCAAACCACGGGTCCAGCGTGAAGAACAGCGCGACGCGGAACAGGCCCAAGCGATGGATCAGCGTGTACAGCACGTCGGTGCGTATGGTGGCGCGGTCGGTCACCGGCTCCACCGGGCGCCAGCGCTGCAGCGGGCCTATGAGGGCCAGCAGGATCACGATCTGGATCACGCCCACCATGAACCAGGCGGTGGCGTCGTAGCCGTCTTCCAGCACGTTGCCCATGCCCAGCGCAAACATGGCGGGCTGCACAGCGGCTTCGAACAGCCATTGCTGCGCCGCTGAAAAAATGTCGCTGAACCAGTCCATGCGCTTTATTTTGCAGGCTTGGCCGGTGCAGAGCCGGACTGCGCGTCAATCCAGTCCTTGTACTGGGGATGCTCCCGCAGGGTCTTGAAGCAAAAGCCGCGCGATTGCAGGCCGGTGATCAAGGGCTCCAGCACCTTGGGCGCCCACGGGTCCTTGCGCGACCAGATGCCCAGGTGCGCCAGCAGAATGTCGCCGGAGCGCACATCGCGCAGCGCCTTCTTCAGCAGAAAGTCATTGGGGTATTTCTCGCTGGACAGTTCGTCGCCCAGAAAACCCGCGGGCGACCAGCCCACATGCTCATACCCGCAGGACTTGGCGGCAGCCAGCAGCGCGGGCGAGGTCTTGCCGCCCGGCGCCCTGAAAAGCGGCAGTGTTTTCTTGCCCGTGATGGCCTCCAGGCGTTTGGCCGACTTGCCGATTTCTTCGCAATACTGCGCGGCCGTCCAGGTGAAATCCTTGCCCTCGAGCGGGCCAGCCGAGGGCCGCATTTTGAACTGTGGCTGCGCGCCGGGTGCGGCAGGGACATCACCGCGCCAGTACACATGGTCCCAGGTGTGGGAAGCGAACTCGTGGCCTTCTGCGGCCCGCGCCTTCCACCATGGCGCCCATTCCGCCCCCAGGCTGCCATCGCCGGTTTGCGTGCGCTCATTGGCGGCAAAAAAAGTGACCTTGACCTGGTGTTTGTTCAACACCTCGGCCATCATCGGCGCGACGGCCATATGGCCCGTGTCCAGCGTCAGGTAGATGGGTTTGCAGGGCGCAGCGGCCAAAGCGGGCTGCAGGAAGACGGCCACCAGAGCGGCGGCAAGCAGCCCGGTCGCCAGGGCCGGCCTACCTTGGGGAGTGATCGAGCGTCCAGACACCATGCGGGCTCTTTCCAACATTGACCTGGCGCACCACCTTGCGGGTCGCCACATCAATCACGGTGAGCTTGCGCGCCCAGCGTGAGGTCACCAGGATCTGCTTGCCGTCGCGGCTCACGTCGATGCAATCGGGGCCGCCCGGAGCGGGAAAGCTGTCGACCACTTCCAGCGTCTGCAGGTCGATGCGGCTGATGGTATTGGCCACGCGGTTGCTGACCAGCACATGGCGCTTGTCGCCGAAGGCGCGAAAGGCATGGGCGCCGGCGCCGGTCTTGATGACCTTGGTGCGCTGGGGCTGCGCGCCGCTGACGTCGTACACCTCGACCGCGTCGCCGCCCGTCAGGCCCACCAGCATGAACTTGTCGTCCGCCGTGCCATAAACGTCTGCCGGAATGGAGCCGGTCTTGGTGCGCCATTTGACGGCCTGGGTCGCCAGGTCGATGGCAATCAGCTCATCGCTGTCCTGCATCGTCGAATAAATCGTCGTGCTTTTGCTGTCTATCCACAAGTGGCTGGGCGTCTTGCCGGTGGCCACGCGCTTGGCCAGCGTGATGTCCTTGCCGTCCCATTTGTAGATATCGATATGGTTCAGGCGGTTGGCGGCCGTGACGAACCATTTCATGTCGGGCGAAAAGCGCAGCTGGTAGGGGTCAATAATGCCGCGCACCGTGCGTTGCACTTCGGCGGTTTTGGGGTCGATAAAGGTCAGCGAGTCCGACAGGGCGTTGGCCACAATCACCGATTTTTCATCGGGCGTGAGGTAGAGGTGGTGCGGCTGCTTGCCGGTGGCGATGCGCCGGGTCTCGGTCCAGGTGGCCGGGTTGATCACGCTGACCGTGTCATCCAGCGAATTGAGCACAAAAACGGGTGTGGTGATCCCGGAAGCTGCCGGCGCCGCCGCGGTCTGGGCAACGGACGGGAAACTCGTCAGGGCGGCAAGGGCGCACAGCCAGGCGGCTGCAAAACGGGCGGAAACATTCACAAAAACGGTCTTTCTAGGTGCAACCGGTTAGTGTACCGGGGCGCTGGCGGCTTCACCCCTAAAGACCTGCGCCACGATGCCAAATACCCCGGAATCCCCGAATCCTTGGCATCCCGTAGGATGCGGTGCTATGAATGCGACACAGATGGTGGAGATTCAGGGTGTACGCCTTGAAGTCAGGCGCATCGCGGGGCGGCCTGATCCAACCCCTCTTGCCCCGATTGTTTTCCTGCACGAAGGCCTGGGCTCGGTCGCCTTGTGGACGCAGCGCGGGCTGGACTGGCCGCAGGCCGTGTGCACCGCCACCGGCCGGGCCGGCATCGTGTATTCGCGGCGCGGCTACGGCCAGTCCGATCCGGTGCCCGACGTGCGCGGCAACGGCCGCTTGCAGCCCGACTACATGCACCGCGAAGCCTGGGAGGTGCTGCCCGCGTTGCTGCAAGCCCTGGACATTCGCCGGCCGGTGCTGCTGGGCCATTCCGATGGCGCCACCATCGCCCTGCTCCATGCCAGCCGACACCCCGTGTCGGCCTGCATCGCCATGGCGCCGCATGTGCTCGTGGAAGACATTGCCATGCAGGCCATCACCGAAGCCCGCACGGCTTTTGAATCAGGAGGCTTGCGTGAACGCCTGGCGCGCTACCACGCCAACGTGGACGTGGCTTTCTGGCAGTGGAACGATGTCTGGCTGTCAGAGGCTTTCCGAAGCTTTGACATCCGCGAGGAATGCGGCCGCATTGAAGCGCCCTTGCTGCTGATCCAGGGCCTGGACGATGAATACGGCACCTTGCGGCAACTCGACGAAATCGCTCGGATGGCGCCGCACGCCCAACAGCTGCGACTTGCGGCCTGCGGGCACTCACCGCAGCGCGACCAGGCCGGCCGGACCGTGGAGGCGATCACTGACTTCCTGAAAGCTGCGGCTTAGGCCCCAGGCTCAATACTCATTACCGTTCGCCCTGAGCCTGGCCTGACCTGACCTGAGCCCGTCGAAGGGCGAAGGGCTTCGACAAGCTCAGCCTGAACAGTATGACGCCTGAAGCCGTGGCTTGAGCCTCAGGCTTCCTTGACCTCAATGTGATAAGTCGCCCAGGGGCACCACGCAAAGCGCGCGGCCACCGGTTTGGCCGCCATATCGGGGAAGCGGTCCGCGTCATAAACCACCCACAGCGGCCCCAGCCCGCCCAATGACAGNGGCTGGCCNTCCATNTGGGTGGCGACGATAAAGCGGTATTTGCTGAGTTCGGCNGCCGTTATCTGGGCCGCATAGCCGTCCACCGCGCGCGCGAACACTGTGGTCTTGTCATTGAGCTTCACGCCGCTGGCCTTCAGCACATCCGCCAGCAGCGGGCCCTTGAGCGTGTGCGGCTTGTTGTCGTACTCAAGCGTCGGCTTGATGGTGACCGCAGGCATTGCAGCCAGCGCGGCGAAATCAAAGGCCTGCGCCTTGTCGAACTTGATCTTCTGCTTGGCCATCATCTGGTCCAGCGCCGGATCGAGTGCGCCGCGGTTGCCTGCGCCTATCAACCCGCTGACGGTCAGCAGGGTCGGGCCTTTTTGAGCTTTGGGCGCCCACTGGGCCTGGGCCAGTTCAGGCAGGGCAACCGCCCCCAGGGCCGCCACACCCATAAATCTGCGTTTATCCATGGATTTCTCTCCTCCTTTTGCAAACTCTACGTATTGTGAAGGCAAGGGTTTTCGTACAAAAAATCACACTTAGTCGCTAATAAAGCGAGATCGCGTGATAAATCTCAAGACAAAGTAGTTAATTAGTCGCATATTGTAAGTACCCGTAACAAACCAGGAGTTCGTCATGTACAGAAACTCGGAATGGTCGCCGGCGGAGCAGCCCCACCCCATGGAGCACGTCGCCGAATGGTACAGCTTGTGGTCACGATGGGTAAACCGTGGGAAGCGGCGCATTCCCCAGCACTGGCCCCTGCACGCGCGGGTTTTGATGAACAGCGCGGAGCTGCGGGCCTGGCATTGGCTGAACAGTGCGTTTGACGATCACCATGTTCTGGTCAAGATGCCCGTGACGCGATTCACCCGGCCCAACGCCAACGAAAACAGCCTGTATTGGTACGAACTGCTGCAGAACACCACCTGCACATTTTCGGTCGTCGCCGACGACGGCCACGTGATCGGCTGCGTAGACATTCCCAAATCCTTTGGCCTTTCCGACAAAGCCAGAAACCTCAAAAGCAACCTGCTGTCGCAATGCGGCATCTGCTATGTGGTACTCAACCCCCACATGCTGCCGAACCCCGACGCACTTCGCAATGAATTCCTTGGCGAAGAAGCCACCAAAGTGCGGCACATCAAGCGCGAGGAAGCGGTCCTCGAAACCGCACGCATCAGCCTGAAAAACACCCTGGCGCAACAGCGGCAGATACGCACGCACATGGAGCAGGAGCACACCAGCAGCATGCCCGACCACTGGCATGACTCCTTCCTTATACAGGCCAACACCCGGCCGGCTGAACTGCGATAAAGCCGGGGGGCGCCGGACAACGCTCAGGCAGAGATGCTGGCCAGGTCTTGCGCCGTCAGCCAACGCCATTCACCCGCCTTGAGCTCGGCCGGCAAATCCAGCGAACCGATGCGCGCGCGGTGCAGGCCGCCAACCTCTTCCACGCGGTTGCCCACCGCGGCGATCATGCGCTTGACCTGGTGGTATTTGCCCTCGGTCAGCGTAAGGCTCAACTGGTTCTCGCCCGTCTTCTCGCAAGCCGCGGCCCGCACCGGCTTGGGGTCGTCGTCCAGCACCACACCGGCCAGCAGCTTCGCGACCTGCTTGTCGTCCACCGCGTGCTTGGCGCGCACCTCATACACCTTGGGCACATGGTGCTTGGGCGAACTCATACGGTGGATGAACTTGCCGTCGTCCGACAGCAGCAGCAGGCCCGTCGTGTCCTGGTCCAGCCGCCCCACCGCCTGCACACCCGCGGCCGCACCACCGCCCCGCTGGCGAATCGGCGCCGGCAGCAACGTATAGATGCTTGGGTAAGCGCTGGGCTTTTGCGAACACTCGTAGCCCGCCGGCTTGTGCAGCATCAAATAGGCTTTTTCGTGGTACTCCCACGCCGTGCCTTGCACCGTGAAGCGCAGGCCTTCGACGGCCTCGAATTCGGCGGACGGATCGTCGCAAGGCGCAGCGTCCACCATCACGTGGCCTTGTTGAACCAGCCCCGCGCACACGCGGCGTGTGCCAAAGCCTTGGGAGAAAAGAATTTCCTGGAGTTGCATGCTTGCCATGGGGGTATTGTCGCCTCGACCGCAAGGGACCCGGCCGACTCAAGCCGCAACTTGAAAAAGCCATGCACGCCAACACCATTCGATGCTTAAAATCTTCAGACCCAAGAGGCCTCACACGCGGGGCTCAATGATTTGATGTTTGGCCCATCACGCACTCCAGGCCATTGACCGGGCCAATATTTTTGCAGCTACACAACATCAGAACGAAACATGGCAGATTTTGTGATTGACACCTGGTTTCCCAGCAGCATCTACAAGGCCTACAACATCGTCTCGGCACAGGAAAACCAGAAGGTAATTGCCAAGGTTCTGGAACTGGAAAAAACCATTGAACCCGGTGGCAAGGCCTGGAAGTCCAACACCTTCAACTCCCGCCATACCTACGATTTCCTGGCGGACGACGATTTCAAATTCATCACGCAGGAAGTCACACGCCGGGTCGCCGAATACGCCAAAGCCTTCAACTCGAGCTACCCCTACCAATGCGCATCAGCCTGGTTCAACATCGCCCACGAGCATGCTTACCAGGAGTTCCACATCCATCCCAACAGCGTATTCAGCGCGATCTACTATGCCGCATGCCCCGAAGGCTCCGGGGATGTCATCTTTGAAAAAGACCAAGTCGACATGATGCCGGTCAAAGGCGTCGAGTCCTTCAATGAGCTGACCTTCAGCACCTGCAGCTACAAGCCCGTGCCAGGCATGTTGCTGATTTTCCGGTCCTCATTGCGGCATATGGTCAAGGTGGGTAGCAATACGGAGCCGCGGGTTTCGTTGTCATTTAATTTTGCGTAGGCTGGGGCCTTCGGAGTTCGCAAACGCACGAATGTGCCTGCGACCCGATACGGCACACACGAGAGTGAGGTGATGGGCTTCTCAAAACAATACTCCAAAGTCAATGTGCTCATGCTTGCGCTGGCACAAGAGCTTGCTTTGGTCTTGAGACGCGTCGCGCTTGTCAGCCTGCCCGCCACCCGGCTTTCCAGCACTTCGACGACGAGGAGTACAAGAAAGAGATCGCTATTATCCGATGTCAGTTGTTGCGAGAGCCATGCGCTGGAGCCCGGGGAGCTCTAGTCTTTCGGCTATCGCCATCGCTACCCTATAAGTCAAGCGATAGATACGCCGCTATCGGCAAACCACTTGCGTGCAATCTCAACACCTTCAGGCTTGATAACCCACAGCCAAAGAGCTCGATTTTCGAGTTGTTTAATGGACGAATTAAGATCATTCAAGATGTACTGCTCTAGCGAGTCAACTCCTGAGATTTTTGCGCTCAACTGAAAACGATTAACAAAATTGATCGGGTACACATCCCGAATTTTATGGACGCGCTCATCTGGTGTTGCAGCATACCAAGCGTTCAACCGACGCTGATCGTCAGGGGACAGCTTTCCAGGATCAATGCCGAGAACATGAAATTCTGGTTTTTTTTCTGCAGGCTGACATATCGAAAAACCATAGTCCCATTTCTGCAACTGCAAAAGTTCGTCTAGCACTTGCAAGAATTTTGGGTCATCCAACGCAAGCAGTTGCTCGTCAATTGTAAACGTGAGTAAGGTTTCGTTTGAGTGTTCCACGAAACCAAATGAAGCGGAAGCAAGACTTTCGGCTGCAGGCTCATTGCTGGCCTCTTCACTGCAAATAAGCGAGACGACATCAACACCCTTAAAACCACACTGCAGAGCCTTTTCATGGGCGCGTCCACCGATCTTCACCAAATCACCTTTGAACCCCACGCCTTCAGCCGCAAAATGTGTCGGTGTAATTCCCAACTTTTCAAATATCGAAATCGCTGTTTTGTAGAAACGTAAGAATCCATCCCCTCTTGGATCGGATCCAGAGTAACTGTAAAGGCCAGTGGCATTTGTATGGTGTGTCATAACGAACTATCGGCTCGGGCGCGTGGGAACAACAACTCTAGGCGGCAAAGGCGTATATCCATTAGCCCGTATTTGCGCATCAAGTGCCGCATTTCTATTTCGTAGAATCGCAGGCACATCACTTGTAGATTGCACCTCAACTCGTGCGACACGACCGTCACTATATATCGCGGTAACGTCCGGTCTCCTATTTGGAGAAATCGTACGGGGATCAAGATCTAGTGCCCGATTGTAGCCATGGTCAAGGTGCACGCTGACGACATCCGGATCCTTAGCTAACGCAATTGCCTCGCGATATGTTCTGATCTGATGCGTTGCATCCTTTCCGGTTGCTTGCGCCGTTCCGTCAATTTTGTCCTTCCAAGATTTGTCAGCTCGTTGAGATTCAAACTGGCCCAGATCCGAACCAATGACAACTGGCGTTACTACTGGTTGCTTACCAATAGCCCCTAGGGAGTTACCCAGCGCATTACCGATGGTGCGACCAATCGCCCCACCCAAATTCGCATGCGAGCCGTTGTCAATCAGGGTGCCGACCACTTGATTCAATCCGTCCTGACCAAGTCCTTGGCCTTCATCTATTGCTGCACGCGAGCCCTGAACCATCAGCCCGTTGTAGACCGAGTCTCGGGTCCATGTTGTTCCAGCCTCTTTAGTTAGCAATTTCCACCGCAACGCAGCAGCTTTCAATTCTGAAGCACTTCGACCAGTACCGTTACCTTCATTGGACATGTCGAATAACTGTCGCAATGCAGTCTGGGAGTCATAAGCGTGTGGATCCGTGATTGTTGAGCGTCCCGCAAAAGGGTAGTCCCCGTGCGTCGCGGCATCCGCCGGATTCACAAAGCCACGTCCGCCGCCAGCACCGCCACTCCAAACCGATGTACTTGCCTGTGCCGCGCGCTGCTGCGCCAGGCTGGCTAGCCGGGCCTTTTCCGCCGCGGCATCGATCTCGGCATCCCGCATTGCCGTCAGCGCCCTGTTGCCGCGAGCTTCATTGATGCCTTCGTCCATTGCTACGCTCGCACCCGGCGTGGGTTGGAATCCATAGCCGCCACGACCCAAGTGCAAGCCAGAGCCGCCACCCATCCCAACCACGCCGCGATTCAGTTCTGCACCTGATGCAAAACGGTTGGCTTCCCGCTGCCGCTCGTAGCCGTCTTCGATGGCCGACTGTCGGGCCTTGGAGGCCGCATCGCTCTGGCGGTCCATCTCGTTTTCGTAGTCGTACGCACTGGTCGGGTCACTCGAATTGCCGAGCTCGTCCGCCAGGGAGTTCCCCAGCGCATTTCCAAACGCATCCATGGCCACCTGCTGAATAGCGACCCTGCCACCACGTGCGACTGCCGCGGTCGCACCCGCCGCCAAGCCGGTGATAGCCGACTTGAAGAGCCGCTCGCCGAAGTCAGCGCCCTTGAATTCCGGCGTACGTATACCGTTTACCGTAATACCGAGCGCTTCGCTGACCCCCCAACTCACACCGGCCGCGGCCGCGCTGGCAGCCACACCTCGCCAGTCGAAATGGTCCTGCAAGCCGGTAACGACGCCAATGCCTTGCGTCACGGCATTGGAGACTGCGGCTTTCACAATCACGTTACCCAAATCAGTAGCGGCTCCGCCCAGCGGTGCCGGCATGAATTGTTCCACGCCTTGAGCAATGCCGGCGCTTATACCGGCCAGGGCAACGCTCTCCCAGCTGATGCCGTCCTGCACGCCCAGCGCATTGCCGGCGACCTGGCCCATGAACGATCCCAGCATGGCGCCACCGACGCCGCCCGTCATCACGGACACCACCACCGTGATAACGACCACGATGATCTGCCCGAGGACACCGCAGCCGCCATCATCCTGCGCCGGCGGCGGTGGTGACGGCAGGTTGGGCGTGGTGTCGCCCACCATCGCGCTCGGGTCGTAGGGCTTGAAGGTGTTGGCGTTGTTGTTGAGGCTGGCCACCCGGTTGGGGATGGTCAGGGTCTGGCCTATCCTCAGGTCGTTGTCGCCCGAGAGGCCGTTGGCCTCGGCGATGCGGTACCACAGCGAGCTGTCGCCGTAGGCGCCCCTGGCAATGCTTTGCAGGGTGTCGTTGGGTGCGACGATGTAGGTGCCCGGGCTGGATTTCGGGTAGTTGCCGTTGATGGGCTGGTAGCCGAAGTTGAAGTCGACCAGGTTGGCGCCGCTGGAGGTGTTACCGTAGCGGCCCAAGACCTCGCCGGCAACGATGAGCTGGCGCTGGACCTGGCCGTTCTGGGCGGTGTACAGGGCCTTACCCGAGGCGTCGTTGACGAAGCCGCGGTTGGCGGCGCTGTTGGTGCTGTCGGTGACGCCGATCAGGTAGCCGTTGGTGTCGTAGGAGCTGGTCGTGGTGCCGGGCTGGAAGTAGGTGCTGGTGCCGTAGACATTGGCTTCCTTGTAGCCTTCAAACCGGTTCTGCGAATAGCTGTAGTAGTTGGTGTAGGCCGTGCCTTCGTAGTTCTGCAGTGAATAACTCTGCAGGTTGCCCGCGGCGTCGTAGCTGCTGTAGTTGAGGTCGTACTTGGCGCTGTTGTCGCTCTTGAGCACGCGCTGGTAGATCATGCGGCCGTTGGCGTCAAAGCGGTTGACGCGCGTTTCGGAGCCGCTGGCGCCCGATGCACCGCCGGTCAGGGCGTTGATGTAGGCGGTGGACAAGGTGCCGGCCGGGCCGGTCTGCAGCACGCGGTTGGCGCCATCGTAGTAACGATAGTCCAGTTGCACGCCGTCCTTGACCACGCCGGTCAGGCGGTTCAGGCCGTCGTAGTTGTAGACCTCTGTAGTGGTGGCCTGGTAGCCGTACAGATCGGTGCGGTAAACCGGGGTGTAGCCGACGATGCCCCAGGTGTAGATCGGGTTGCCGGATTCGTCGTAGGTGGGATTGCCCGATTCATCGAGCACGGGGATGTTGCCGTAGACCGGGTTGTAGTGGTCCAGCACCTGCACGCTGCCCACGCGGGTGCCCAGGAAGGTGTCGCTGGTGCGGTTGCCGTTGCCGTCATAGGTGATGCGGTGGCCTGTTGAACCGAGGTTGCCGGCGGTATCGACCGCGTCAACCACGGTCTGGCGGTTCATGGCATCGTACTGGAAGTAGCGGTCCGCATCGGAGGCGCCGCTGCCGGTGATAACGTGCGTCTGGATACGCGTGCGGTTGCCCATCTTGTCGTATTCCAGATTGATGAAGGCGCGGGTGTCCCCCACCCAGCGCAGCCGGCCCAGCGCGTCGTAGGCCATGGAGTTGTCCTGGTAGACGACCCCACCCTGCGTGACTTTCTCGCGCACCGAATGGCCGCCCATGTCCCAGGCATAGGTGGTGATCTTGCCTACCGCAATATCGGTGTTGCGGGTGAGCTGGCCCGCGGCGTCGTAGCCATAGGTCAGGTATTGGCCGCGCGTGTTGGTCTGCACCACCAGCTGGCGCGCGTTGTCATAGGCATAGCTGTACTTGGCGCCGCCCAGGTCGGTGTGGCTGTAGAGCTGGCCGAAGTAGTCGTAGTTCCAGGTGCTGGCGAAGTTGTTGCCGTCGACCTCGGCCGACTTGCGCCCGCGCAGGTCGAAGGTGGCCTTGACGGTCTGGCCCAGCGGTTGCACCGTCGCGACCACGTTGTCCAGCATGTCGTAGCTGTAGCTCAGGGTCTCGTAGTTGCCGTTGGTGGAGGTGAGCTTGCGCCCGGCCTGGTCCCAGGTGTTGGTTTCGGTGATGGCGCGGCCGTTGACATAAGTCAGCGAGTTGGATGAACCTACCGTATAAACGCTCACCGTGGGCCGCACCGCGCTGAGCAGCCGGTTGAGCTTGTCGAAATTGAAGCTGGTGACAAAGCCGCGCGTGTCCTTGGCCTGGATCTTGTTGCCGAAGACGTCGTAGCGGTAGTTGACCACGCCGCCGTCGGCATGGGTCTCCTTGACGAGGTTGCCGGCGGCGTCGAACTCCTGCAGGTTGCTGTTGCCGCGCGCGTCCGTCACGGCCAGCTGGCGGCCCATGCGGTCGTAGTAGATGTTGGTGACGGGGCTGGCGGCGCTCTGGTTGCCGTCGGCATCGGCCTGGCTCTGGCGCACGACCTGGTTGCTGGCGTTGTAGCTGTAGGTGGTCTTCCAGGCCAGGGCGCGCGGGTCGTTGATCTCCAGTACATTGCCCCAGCGGTCGGTTTTCTGGTTGACGACCGGGCGGCTCCACTGGCTGGTACCGCCTGTCGCGCCGGACACGGGCACGGCCTGCCAGCCTGAAGCCGTGGTGGCACCACCGGCCACCGTGGTCAGCACCTGGTATTCATAGGCCGCGAGGTTGCGCGTTCCGGCGTCGTAGCGCAGTGCGTCGCCGAAGTTGGTCAGGCTGACCGTTTCCACCGGCGTGGTGGCGCCGGCCGGGCGCAATTGCAGCTGCAGCGTGGTCGACGCATCGGCCGGCGCGGTCAGTTCTATGCTGTTGCCGCTGGTGCCGAAGCTGCCGCTGCTGCGGTCGGTGATGAGCTGCCAGTTGCCTTGGTAGTCCTTTTTGTACAGGCGCAGCCGGGTCACGGCGGACAACCCGCCCGCCGAACCCCCTGCGCCAGAATCGACCCAGCTCATGGTCATGCCGCTGGCGCCCTGCTCGGCTGTCAGCACACGGCTCACGCTGCCCGCTACAGCCCCAACGGGGGTATAGGTACCGATGACGTTGCCCGACTCGTCCGTGGCGAGGCTGTAGCCGCCGTTTTCGCCGAGGACCAGGGTCTGGCCGGAGACCTGGGTATATGCCTGAGTCACGTAATCCATGGTGACCAGGATGTCGCCGCTGCCGAGGTTGGCCAGGGATGACCAGGTCAGGTAGACATTGTTGCTGCCGTTCCAGCCGGCGCTGTTGCCGGCCCAGTCGTAGGCCGGCGAAGAGCTGGAGGCGATGCCCGCGTTAGCCTGGTTGGCGCGGACGGCCACGCCGCCCTGGGTCGTCAGGCGCTCGGCCTGCGACTGCTGGGTGACATGGCCGAGCGCGTCATACTGCACGTCGATGCGCCGCACATCGGCCAGGGCGGCCACCTGGTCGGCGCTCGCATAGGCCAGCAGGTTGAGGTTGCCACGGCCTGAGCCCGCGCTGCGGATGTCGGCCGTCTGGTGGCCCTGCAGGTCGTACAGCGACACCTTGGCAATGCCGTCGCCGCTGTTGGTGCGCCAGAGATGGCCGGCATTGTCATAGTCGAAGTATTCGTCCCGGCCACCGTTGATGCCTTTGCGGGTAGCTTCACCGAAGGCGTTGTATTCAACCGCGGTGTCGACGACGCCAGCCTGCTGCTGGGTGACGGTGGTGATGCCGGAGCCATTGGCCTGCGCCGGGCTTCCCTGCCACTTGATGACGAAGTTGCCGCTCGCGTCCTGCTGCCATACGCGTATGGTGGACAGTTGGGAAATACCTCCATCGGAAGCACCGGCGTTGAGCCAGGACATGGTGACGCCACCGCTCGATGACGCGGCATTGAAATCCCGGACCACGGTGGCAGCATGCGGCACACCCGGCACAAAGATGGGGGCGCCGGCTTCGTCAACGCCCGCATACTGGGGAATGGCGAGGGTCTGGTAGTCCAGCTGGACACGCACCAGGCCGCCACTCGCGTCAATCAATGACGACCAGCCGAGTGTCGCGCTGTTACCTGCGCCCGTGAGGACGTAGCTGCCGCTTTCGTTGTACGCAACGTAGGAAAAGGTGTCCGAGGTAAATCCAGTCGTCAACCCGCTCTGCAGCACCGTGGTGGACGCGGGATCGATGACATGGGTCTGGCGGCCCAGCTTGTCGTACTGGTAGACGCGGAACTTGGTGCGGCTGACGCCGTCGTTGCCTGTGACGGCCTGCCATTCCTTTGCGATGTGGCCGTGCGCGTCATAGGAGCTGTAGTGGTTGTAACCCA
>Ga0055528_1001395_pt1 | contig 14820 bp, 15 predicted proteins | sample AraplaCol_mMS_r2_2_FD_55006 | JGI IMG/M metagenome (GOLD analysis project Ga0055528, IMG submission 55006) | Arabidopsis root microbial communities from North Carolina, USA - plate scrape MF_Col_mMS_r2 | ecosystem: Host-associated > Plants > Roots > Endosphere | place: USA: North Carolina...
CTTCTATTAGATTCAAAACCGGAAACGAGATAGAAACGGGTAAAAAGGAGCCAAATCTCGTGCCGACTTACTGAGCCAAGTAATAGATCCTAGATCATCGACCTCGTTCAACAGAGGGTGGCCATCGTCGCCCGAGTCGATGAAGTTGTAGCTATGGGCAAACATCAATTCACACACAACATCTCCCTTGAGACCAGTCAGCTTCAAGCCAGATTTTGATTAGTTGCTAGTCTCTTACAATGAGCTCACTGTAAATTTTTTGGATGTCGACTGTTTTCTCTTGAACGGCTGCGGTCTGGAGATAGTTGGCCGTTTTGTTCAAAGTTTCAAGTAGCCGAGGTTTCAAAGCAGCTGTTGTTTGAGCGGAGAAGAGTGAGCTCAAATAGGAACGATGTTTCCGGTGCTCTGCTGGGTTGGTCAGAGAGGCCAATGCTCCATCCGCCCCCAGATTGCTATAAAACTCGGGTTCTTTGTAATAAGGAGCTCCCGTGCGAAATACACTGTTCCGACTATGTCAGCCGTTACCGCCAAACGATCTGTGAGGAAATGATTAGATCGTACGTCTCGTAAAATTTGGCATCATTAACGTGAACTCGGTTAGGTGCCACGCGAATCACGGGCGAGTCTGTTGCTTCATGTCAGATATCCCTCTCCCATTCATTAAATTGATAGTGGTGACGGAAAGTATTCACCATATTTCTTATGGAGGCCAGCAAACTGTTTACTGTATGTACCATCCTGAATATAATTGTAATAAAATCCGTAAAGAGTGCTGATAGATGCGAGTCTGGGGCCCGGCACGCCGGACAGTGGATGAAGGTACAGACGACTGAACACTTTCCATGATTGTGAGACCAGATAAATGGCAAGTATAGCACAAACAATCTCGTTCCAATGGGAAAGCATCAGATATGTCCACTTTGTTCCCCCCTGGGATAACTTTGCGATGTATTCTTCGACCATCCTAGCTCAAAGTGCGACTTATGCCACATCAATAGTAAAATGGAAGACCGAGAAAAAATTGGACAGATATTCGATATACTATACATTGATTTTTGAGAGGGTCATAAACTCGACATAGACAATGAAAGCGGTGGAAAAATCCCAACCTCTCAGAGTGTGCTGATTGAAGCCCTGCAAGACAATATCTGCAAGGGGTGTGCATATTCACTTCTTCAGCTGGCACCCAGCGGTACGGTCCGCCATACTCGCTACCATTGACATACTGTACTACATACAGGATTTACCGGCAGAATCCACTTATGCAAGATTAATGGACATGTACATACATACTGGTTGTACACAAAATCTATGCAACATGCTTGTTAATGAATTAAATTGCCGTTCCTTACAGATTTTTAAGTTACACCTTTCGGACTGATCTATGTACCCATATGTACATGCGTGCGCGCTCTGTACAACCTGATGACTTCAGAGCTGGACTGAAGCGACCCAGCATTCCACAATGGTAGCCAAGCATAAGCCCCCTTGCCTTCACGAAATGGTCATCATGCCGTGTAATCGGCATCGATGAGGACCCAGGTCCAAATGCTTTGGAAAATTACCAGATATTAGAAAAAAGGTAGAAGGCATTGACTGGTAGGATCAGCATAAAGTTGCAATACTGGGTAAACAAATGACCTGGCCAGGTCTCTGGTCCAAATCAAAGTCATACTCCACACCGTCATTAGCTGGCTCTTATCATTCTAGGGGGATTTTCATGTCGGGATTAAAAATCTCATCTACACAGATAGAGGCACATCACCAGTCCAACATTTTTTAATCTTGCCAGAGAGAACTTCGTTTCTCAAGTGTCGGCAGTAACCATGGTTGTCTCAGTGGAATCATTGACGCCTATTCTACTAGATGTTACTGCTGGAATCGCTCTTCATATTCTAGTCCTTCGACATGGAGAATGGGATTTCACCCTACCGGTTATGATAGTTAATCTGATTGCTTTTTGGGTACCGCTTTTGACACTTGGAGCACTTGTGTCGCAAACTCAGTTTCACTATCTCTGGGATAAGTTATCGGAAATCAACTTACATGGGTTGAGAATCACCGGAAGTCTTTGTATGAGCATTCTGATCTATCGATGGCAGTTCCATGCTCTGCGGCGATTCCCGGGACCATCTGAATTTCGCTTTTCTAATGTGTTTATCATGTGGAAATCCGCCAAAAGCAGTAATGCGTTCGAAATGGTGGCAGACTATCACCATGAATTTGGTGATTTTGTTCGAGTCGGTGAGTCGCCACTTCTTTCAGCTCTCCGGCAGTCTCTAATGCGAATGATCAATTAGGCCCTTCTGAGCTTTCTATAAATCATCCCGATGCCATTTCCGCGATCCACTCATCGAAATCTTCATGTATCAAGAGCCCTTGGTATGATATATTGCAACCACACCGGTCTGTCTTTGGGACGCGGGATAGAGCTGAACATCAGCGTCGCCGGCGTGTATGGGACCATGCATTTCGACCTGCAGGTGAGTTGTTTGAGTCTATTGTATCGTCATACAACACGTCCAATATTGCTCTGTCTACTAAAACTCCACTGTGATCCTGTTTTAGCTCTCAAGGAATACGAGCCTTCTATGCAAGCCTGTATAGATCAGCTGGTCGAGAAAATTAAAGATCACGCAGCTTCAGGTAGTCCTGTCGACATGACTCGGTGGTTTGGGTGTCTCATGTTTGATGTTAGATCTCCCGTCTGATTGAAGAAGTACTTCTAATCACCATTGAAATCAACAGATTATTGGCGAGCTCTCGTTTGGTGAATCATTCGGTACTCTGGCCGATGAAAAGCCACATTATATGATGCAGTATCTTCACGACTCAAACTTGTCAACGGGAATCATGATTCGCACAACGTGGCTAATTATGTTTTTCCGGAGTATCCCAATCTTGAACAGAGGGCTGCAGCAATTTCTTGATTTCTCCGAGACAGCGATGGAAAAGAGATTGAAGGTAAGTGTCATGCACTGACTGAAATATAATTAAAACTAATCACGCACTTTTCCAGAGAACTGATGAGCCGCGAGATATCTTTGCTTGGCTTTGGGGCGAGTTTTCAGCCAAATCGCCTCAGACGATCGAGGCGAGGCGAAATCTGATCGCAGATGCCTCCTTGTCTGTATTCGCTGGAAGGTATGTTAAGACTCGGAATCGGTGTGCGAGGCGAGGTCTGACAATTTGGCTCTTATAGTGACACGGTTGCCATCACCATGACCGGAATCTTGTATTATCTGATGGCCCATCCGAATTATCAAAAGCAACTACAGGAGGAATTCGACAATGCCGAGGACAGCAATGGCGGCTCTCCAATCAAGGACCTCACGAAATTACCGCTTCTGAATGGCATAATCAATGAATCACTACGTCTTCACTACGCTGGGCCGTCGGGATTTCCCCGTATCACACCACCCGAGGGGATCAAGGTTGGGAACACATTTATTCCCGGTAATGTCAACGTCAAGGTTCCGTTCTACACGGTTTTCAGAGATGAAAGGAACTTCCAATACCCCGATCAGTTCATTCCAGAGCGTTGGTCAAGCCGTCGTGATCTAATTCACCGACCGGAGGTTTTTGCTCCTTTCTTGATGGGACCATACAACTGCGTGGGCAAAAATGCTGCTATGATGCAGATGAGATCTACTATCTACTCTCTCTTCAGCCGATACGAAGCATACCCCTCACACAAAGACCAGCTGAAGGAGTACTGGAGTCGACGTGGGGATGGGTTCAGCATGAGCATAGGGCCACTATGGACTGTCTTCAAAGAACGTCCGGCACGAGGAGACTCGGTAATTATTTGAAACTAGATTATCTACGAGGCCATACTAAGATACTACATGACTCAATTCTAGCATCGCATTTCTGAGCCAAGAAAGCCGTGTCTAGAACTAGAGGTACAGCTCTACAGCGAGGCTGTATTAATTGATGTTCACGGGGCACATTCGCGTAAAATTACAGTAGACCAAATGCGGTAGCATGCAAGGGAAATGAATTTGTGTATCACAACAGCATGTATGCGTATACTATACCTCACATTGAAAAAGTACTATACAGATACTATCCATATATAGTATATATGTCGTTCTGCCTCCACACGGCGAAGGACCTACAGTTATGTAGGTTTCAGATAGCTCTTGCAGATCGATCACCCAAGTCCCAGCGGTGGAGTTTATGTACATACATATAATTCTATGTTACACAACTAATGGCAGGATCGTGGGAACGAAAGGTTGGTCTGAACACGCGCTCTGCCAGGCAATTTTGCAGATGGGACATGCCCGGATCTATGTACATGATGTACTGTACATACGTACAGCCAACTGAGCTCATTTGCAGGAAATAGCAGAAGGTGGTACATTATGTTAGTTATTCAGCTCTCTTGCCTCATACCCCATAGACAGTCGTGCTGTAATGTACTAAATCACAGCACTACTGTCTATGTAGATCCACAATATGATACTGACATATAAATATCTCATCATTGTCCCATCTTCAGACTCTGCTGGATTCGTACTCAAGCCAACTGTATTTACTTTTGGACTAGCAATCCAATCCTAGGCTTATCTTCAACACTTGATTACTTTGTATTGGATGTGGCGATCATGACTATCCAGGAAAAGAAGATCGTGACAGTATTTGGAGGCACTGGTAAGTCCAAACGGTGTTGAAGAGCCATGAGGCATGTCTTGAAAAGCATTGTCTTAAATATCAAATCAATCAGGAAACCAAGGAAGTAGTGTGGTGCGTTCCCTATTGGCGCACAAGAATAAGATCTTTCACATTCGCGTGATCACGAGAGATCCTGGAACAGAGAAAGCGAAGGCCATTGCTTCATTAGGAGCTGAGTTGGTCAAAGCCGATGGACTTAAGTTGGATGAAATGACAAATGCCCTTGTCGGAAGCTGGGGGTTATTCGTCAACACTAATTCGGATGATGAGGTATGGTGGCTATGAGATCACCAACCGTCGACAATGCTGACTCGAGATGTGTGATTAGGATCTGAAGTCACTTGATGGCCCGAGCGATTACGACCTCGGGGCTTCAGTAATTGATTCTGCAAAGAATGCAGGTGTTCTACACGTGGTATATAGCTCGGGACCATCCATCACAAATGCCACGAAGGGAAGATTGCATATCGAAGGCTTCGAAAGTAGGTCCACGCTGTGGTCGAGAATGATACAACTGCTAATTTGCACCTTCAAGCCAAATACCACGTTGAACAATATGGCCGCAAGAAAGGATTCGAGAGCTTTACCCCCATTCTGTGTGCCTCGTTCATGGAGTGTTTCTTCTATGATCCGTTCGTGGATGCCTTCGGTGGTTTTCCATGGATTCCAGACGCCGAAACAGGAGAAACCATCTTTCGTACCCCGCCCTATGGAGGAAAAGGCGATATGCCATGGGTCAGTTGTGAGGATGATCTTGGGGACATCGTGCATGGTATTTTTCTGGACCCGACCAAATACGACCAGACGTTGGTCCAAGCAACAGGTCAACAGATCACTATGCCTGATATAGCAGCTTCATATGCTGAAGGTACGGACAACTTAAATATTTTTTTTCTCTTCCTTCCTTCTTCCAATGATACTGAGTCTGTCAATCTGCAGCGACGGGCATCCCTGCGCGATATGAAGAAATGCCTTCCTGGTCGAGCATCAAACTTAATGGTACAAGGTGCCGGGTTGAAACTCGTCAAATGTTCTGGTACATGAATGCCTGCGGCGGAAAATGGTTTGCAGAGCATGAGAGTGACATGTCTACGGCTGTTGTATTGAAAGAAGCAGCAATGTCAGCTCGGGGCGAGCAGGGTGGCCTATCTACTTTCAAAACTTGGTTCAAAAAAGCACAAGCCATCAAAGCCAAAGGCCTTTGATTGATCTGAGGTGTAATGGGAGCGCCTATTACAACTCATCAGCTGATCCTAGTATATCCTCCAGGATATAGTAGGATCTGGATCTTTCATCAGACCAAACCAGGGCTGGTTTGGTCTGATGAAAGATCCAGCACCGCAATGCATAATCCAGAGATGAGTGTCGGATTTTATACTAGTACAGTCGGATTTAATGATAGTACGGGTACATCTCATAGGCACATGCTTGGCTGAAATGGTCCTGCATAATAACATTCTCGACTATTATCATACTCTAAGTTGTAGGTGCTACCTATATCACCTCTGAGATTGATCCAACAACGAATACATACATTGTGCGTAGAAGGAAGAGCTGCTAAAATTATGAGTTAAAAGCAATTAACCAGCAAAGCTTATCCATACGAGCACGAAGACGATGTAAATCTGTCTATTTGACGAGACATCACAATATCATACCCAGCTAATCGCACAAACTGCATAATACTCCCAAGCTAATCTTGGCGACAAATCTCCCGGGCCGTGCCACTCGGTCATGGGGGTTTTTTTTAATTTACTTTACTTGATGTTATAGTTACAACCCAAAGGGTGAAACTTACTAATCAAGTCTTATTTCATAGTCGAGCAGGTTGCCAAGTGGCCACATGTCAGGGCTCTAGTGCTACTCTCTCGGGTGGAAAATCCAATCTCCAGAGTGATAAAAATCCACGCGCATACTATGTAGAAGAAGATACTCTTAGAAATAATTACAAAGTCTTAGTACTCGTTTTTCCTTCATCCCGCCTAGAAATTGAATCTCAATTGGTGAAGATAGCTTATATACCGATCTGGATATTGATCCTGTTCCTAATCAACTGATCCACGTTTTGACAGCTCAACTGACCCATGTATATATTGCATCCCAATCCACAACAAACTACGTTTTCAAGACATAACATGAATAATGTAAATGCATTATTCCGATTTCTACGCCTGTTGGTACGAAGAAGTATCCAAAGCAAAATTTTGCAATTTGGTGTAACATACGGAATCCTTTCAGTTCCTGAGTACGATATATACATACATAATTGAATTTTTCTTTTCTTTTCCTTTCTTTTCTTTTCTTTTCCTTTCCTTTCTTTTCTTTTTTTTTGTTTTCATTGCCAAAGCAAAATAAGTCTAATTGTAACTGCATCACTTGCCTGACTCTCTACAGATGTACGCCAAGAATTCCACCCTTGCTCAAGCTATAAAAAGCAAAGAGGAATAAATAAAGAAAAGGAATTTCTGCACAACACTCCTTATCGGTCTATATATTACACAAAGGTCTCATAATATGATGGAACAAAAAGTAAAAATTTACCTCTATCCAACGATTGGCCCAAATTAGGAGACAGATAGATTTTGACCCTTGCTCGACCTGAGAGAAGACAATGAGGGCCAAGACGAAGCCACATTCGATACAATGTAGTGTAACATTCTTCTTGGCCTTCAGTGCCGTATCATGATCATCCCTCAGGCCGGTAGAGCTCCAATTAGCACGGCATGCTGGTGAGTGGAGATGTCCTCTGGAATTAAGGGATATTTGACCGACGCGGTCTCAGTAAGGGCCGAGGCCCCCAATGACGCATTAATTTAGAACAAAAGACATATCGACCCTTTTCAAATATATAGGACGACCTTAAGGTTTCAGCCGCATGATAGCTGTCTTTCTGTGATCCTAGACCCGGAATCGCTATGGATAGCTCGGGAATCCTGTCTCTTGTCTATCATCGCCTGGGTGCGTATCCAGAAGCAAAGGCATTTGGAATAATCTCGATACTATACTTCTTGCATCGCTGGCTAAATTACTATCGCTCATGGGTAAGCACTTTGAAATGTTTTGTCGACAAATAGCCATGGACTCATGATTCGAAATAGATCGATCTACCTACGGTTGGCCCAAAAGGTTTTCTGTCGGCGAAATGGTCCGGGGAAGCGTGGCCAGCGAATAGTCAGGAGCTGGTCCAAGAAGGATACAACAAGGTCCGTTATCGAGAGTGACAGTGAAATTTTCCGACGAACTAGTCTAATAATCAACCCAAGCACGGAGATTACGCATTCCAAATCCGTACAGGCGACAACTGGGAAGTCTGTATATGTGACGATGAAATGGTCCGCGAGTATCAGACTCTCGGCCCTGAGTTCGCATCTCTGGATGCCGTGAGTACGGATGTGAGTGGCACTTTTTGATCATAGCTCGAAGCCAACACACTGATAAACTGTACCATACAGGTATTCCAGACCACATATACATGCCCGGGTGTTGCAGATGAGCTTCCCACTGTTCCGGTGGCAGCTCTCTCAAAGGCGGTGGTTTGGTCAAGGAATCGAGGTTCAGGAAAGACTTCCACGTACTTCCAAGAGCTTGTAAAAGAACAAGAATTTGGTTTGAACGCTGAGCTTGACATTCCTCCCGGTGGTATGTATTGCCATTCGCTCCTGAATAAGGATAAAAGCCCACTAAAACTGATATAGTCTGGACTGATATCGATGCTTTTCCTGTTGGACTTGCATTAATGCTCCGTATGATTGGGCGTGTACTAGTAGGGCACCCGCTCTGCAGGGATCCAGATGCTATCTCGCTGTTCGTGAGATATGGCATGTCTGTCCCAGTCAGTGGAGCTCAAATTCGTGCGCTGCCGCGATTCCTGAGACCGTAAGGCCCCAAATTATTTCCAGACCAAGACAAAATCAGTGCAACTCATTCTTCTTGCAGTCTGTTGGGACCGTTTTTCACCGCTCCTCGCCTGCATACCGAGTTAAACAAACTCATCGTGGAAGACATGTACAAAGGTACAGACCTGAAAGAAGACCAAATGGTACGTTTTTCTTTCTCCCAAGCTTTAAGTCATCATAGCCGAACGGGGCCTGACGATATTTTCAGACGCTTGCCCAATGGGTGTGGGATTGGACGAAACGTGAAACACCCGGCGAATTCTCCGCTGCTGATGTGGCTGGGTTACTGATATCCTCCATCTTTGGCGCCAATTTCACAACGGGCACCGTGAGAATACCTGCCATTGTTGTCATTGAATGTGCGATATACTGATATCCAAGTAGACGATGACAAAGTGTTTCTTTAACCTCACGCAGCGGCCGGAACTGATCGAAGATCTTCGCAATGAAGTTCAACAAGCCATCCGGGAGCATGACGGAGTTGGCAGAGAATCTATCGAAGCCATGACCAAGCTTGACAGTTTCATCAAAGAAACCATGCGCCTGGATCCTGTGTCTCCAGGTAAGTCAAACTTGGCCTTATCACCCATATGTATTGGTCCCATATGACCATCACAAGTTACCAATTTCTTTAAAGTGAATACTGACCACCATCACAGTCACTGTGCATCGCATGCTTAAAAATGACTACACCTTCAAGAATGGGTTGAAACTACCAAAAGGGACACTGGTCTACGCACCAAACTTGCCAATCAATCTAGATGAGCGATATTACGATAACCCAAAGGAGTTTGATGCATTCCGATACCACAAGCTCGGCAAAGAGTCCGACAAACCAAACAACTATAAGCTTTCTGGGTCAACTCCTAAGACCCGCCAATTTGGTGACGGTAGACACGCCTGGTAAGTTAACCTTTCTATTGCACTACCATCAATGTAGTCCCAGACATCGCTTACGATCTCTAGCCCGGGAAAGCAACTCGCCGCCGACTTGCTACGCATTACTTTAGCACACTTTTTGATCAAGTATGATATTAAGAAGTGTGACTCCGACAATGGAAGTGGTCGCTATTCTTCATTGGAAGAAGTACGAATGTGTATCAGGAGGCGCGAATCACCAGATGCGGTTGTTGGGTAAATCGTTTCATAATCGACCCATTGGCGCGTCACCTGTACAAACTTGAAGTATGCATAGCATGTATACTCTGCTATACCCCATACGCTATATTGTTGAGTGATCCAGCACCGGGCTTTAATATGTCCAGTTGAGACTTGATTACGTGCTGGGAGGGAGGTGCCGTTCCGAGCACGGCATTGGTAGAATACTGTCAGATGCAGGGTAGTTGATGTGAAAATTAGCGATAGCCCCAAGGAGCGTCTTCCATAGTCAGTCAGAAGATTCACAGTGTTTAGAAATGTTATTCCTCCTAGGGTCTCGGGCTTTCACATCTTCCAGCAGAAACACTCAATGAGGTACCAGCGAATTGTATTCGAGAATTATATTAACCAATTCAGTTGTTGCGTTTCATTCAAAGGCCTCATTACCGAGGACTCGGACTGCCAACTGTCATTCAAAGTGAAATGTCGACATTTATAAACATGATGATACATATTATTGTCCCGTTATAATTTTTTAATTTCTATGATTTACTAACAATTTGTCTCTCCTTAAATTCTTCTCTGATGGAAATAATAGCAATATCACCTTTTGGTATCTTAAACTCTTTCTGTCTCAGTTCATTCATTTTCTACTGGAACATCATTCCTTTTCCCTTAACCAAAATCATTGGAGCCTCAACAACTGTGAAATTTCATGTTTCATATCTCAGTTTCAGTGAACAATTCCATAAGCACCTCATGCTTGGATGTAGATCCAGCCATGAAGAGTTAAAAGACTGACTGAAGCCGGCACGCCGGAGACAAACCAAAAAAAAAAACTTTCGTACTGAAAGCAGTAAGGCGTGTCAGAAATCGAATTATAAATCAATTGATTGGATGCAAGGTAGACATTCGACTTCAGAATGTCACCGCAGGTCATCAACTGGGCAACAGCAGATTGGCACTCTTTGGCGGGATGGGCGACCTTGAGAAACAGTGAAACATCATGTATTGCAGTCATCACGAGTGATATTGTCCTACATACGCTACGCTAGAGCTAAATCGGTTGTTCCTCTCCACATGCACTGATTGTGGATCGAAGCCGATATATCACATTATGCACAGTTTCAGCTGTGAATTATACTGGATTGTGTACCAACATGCTGTGAAACGCAGTTCTGCACGTCCACTGTATGTATACTCCTTGCAAGTGAATCCTACTATGTATGCAGCCAATATTCGGAGAACCTCACCGAGATTCTCCCTGGTCTTGGATGGGTGTTTTCTTTTTTTCCTTGAAATTCATCCTTAAAATGGAGCACAAGATATACGTATGCGTATGCACTACACCGATCCATTTATCCGACAGGACCACGACTGATAGCACTCGTATATGCCTAGAAAAATAATTGCCAAACAAAAACTTCCTTCTAATCTAGTTCGAAGAATCGAGGATTCAGCCATGACTATTTCTACGGAGCGCAAAATTGTATCTGTGGTTGGAGCTACCGGTAAGCACGCTAAATCTTTCTTTTGTAATGTGAAAGTCCAAGTTGTAAACAATAGAGATTGTCGTTGTGAATATGTCTGATATGGTCTCCCGAGAAAATAGGTCAACAGGGGGGATCAGTTGCCAGATCTCTTCTACAGAATCCCGAATTTCAAGTGCGATGCCTCACCCGAGATCAGTCTTCCGCAAAGGCCAGTGCTCTTCGTGAGCTTGGGGCAGAAGTGGTGCAATGTGATGGCTTTGACGATGATTCTATCTGTCAAGCTATTGCTGGTAGCTGGGGTATATTTATTAACAATGGCTACACGAATACGGTAATCGAACTTGAACCAGACTCGCGGATATCACTCGGAGCGGGATGACTGACTGCAAATAGGACGCTATAAGAGAGGGCCAGTATAATTTGGACTTTGGCAATCGCATTCTGAAGAGTGCTGCCACCACTGCGATTCCCCATGTTGTATTCAGCTCTCAGCCATCTGCCGAGGTCCTCACAAATGGCCGCATTCGCACTCCCATTTTGGACAGTAGGTACCCTATCTCACTCTCAAACCACGATTAGACGTTATGGGTTTGATTTCTGACTTTCCATGACAGTCAAAGCGTGGGGTGAGGCTTGGGGGCGACAGAACCCGGCTTTCCTGACTTTTACTCCGATTATGTCCTCGTGGTATATGGAAGACTTTCTTATGCCCTCTTTCTATCAGGGATTTGGCGGGTTTCCGTTCAACAAGGACTCTGAAGGGCAGCTTACACTACGGAGTCCTCTTATCGGCGGTGCAGAGAATGTACCTTGGATTTGTATGGAGGAGGACTTTGGAGACCTGGTCCATGGTATCTTCTTAAACCCTCTTCGTTGGAACCGGCGAACTGTCCAAGCCGTTGGTGACATCCAGTCCTGGGCGGAAATAGTCGATACCTTTGTGCGAGGTATGCAAATGACCCTCATGATAACCTGAATTCTTTGCGTTCCATTAATCACCGATGTTTTTAATCTAGTTCATAAGCAGCCAGCACGCTTCATCGGATATAGTGACCCGTCAACTTTCCCAGCTTTCGGCAAACCTGAGTTGAAGGAGTCTAAGGATGTTTTTGAATTCTACCAACTGCGAGATGGTGAAATATTCGGATGTGGCATCACCGAATCACAAACTGCAGCTGAATTGAAGAAAGCAGCCTATCAGGCCAAAAAAGGGACCAAAGGCCGAGAAACTCTCATGACATGTGAAGAGTGGTTTGCAGATGTCTTTCCACGGCATAAATAGGATCGATCACTCCAAAGGGCAAACTGTCATTTGTCTCGACAAAATTCAATTTTACTTCGAGTCAAAATATAATATCATTGGTCCCCTTGACTGTAAAAATTTTGAGGGAGACAGCCACGGGAATGTGCAGCTAGGGGGATTATCTCGTCTAACGGTCTGGCCCGATCCGTAGAGCCGCCATTTCAAGTCGAATAGCTTATTCTCCGTGAAGTCCTTTCTTGAGGATGCTATGCTACTTTTTCTTGTCCCAATTAATGAATCGACCTATCTCTCCTGTTCCTCTCTTCATCTCTTCTTTTTTTCACCTTGCGCTTCCTCAATAAAATGACACAATATGATGATATCCAATGGCTGCTGTAGATATCGATATTCAGTCCACAATGTGATGGTACATAGGAAGCTGTGCTCCGCGACACAACAGAGCTTAAGGTAACTATCATCAATGCAAGCATAGGTGGCGGAAAATTTCAGCTAGTATGTACCACCGCATCGATGCAGCATTTTGCATGAATTTACCCCTTGCGTCTACCGTCAAGTTAGCTTCGAAGATCCTCCACGCAAAATAAGAAAACAATCCCCACCAATCTGTACAACGCGAGAAATCGGTGTGAGCGCAATGTAAATGGCAGATACCTGAAAACCCCATAGCCTCAAGCTTCGCTTACATCATTTGATTATTTTGCATACATCATCTTTCATATTCAGCTTTTCTTCTGGGAATCCACCGTAGACCAGCTCGAGCCTTTGAGCTACATCATTCCATGATGGTATTCCGGCTAGCTGGACTTGTCTTGATTCTCGCCTTCGGCTTAGGGCACTATCTCTCCAATAACGAAGGGTCCCGTTGTCGTTGTGCTCCGAATGATAATTGCTGGCCCTCACTTGATGCTTGGAATCACCTCAATGAGACCATTGATGGAAATCTAGTGCGATTACGTCCAGTTGGGGCCGTGTGCCACGAGGAGCATTATTCCAATCACGCCTGTAGTGAGCTAATCGGCAACTACCGCAATACCACATGGCGTGTGGACAATCCTGGTAAGGCATCGCTATTTGGGACCTCGAGTATAAAGTTTCCTCTCCATTCTGACTGTCTACTTCCTCACAGCCGCGCTCCAGGTAGATACCTGGGAGTATTCACGTCCCCAAAAAGAGAGTTGCCATCATGGAGATCCTCCAGTAAATGGAAAATGTGATCAGGGTCGTGTAGCGCAATATTCAGCATATGTGCAGTCCATCCCAGCCGTGCAACGGGTTGTCAAATTTGCAGCCTCCCATAACCTTCGACTTGCTATTCGCAACACCGGACACGATCTGGCAGGACGCTCATCAGCCCCGGACTCGTTACAACTTCACACAGCAGGCCTTAAGGGCATCACTCAAGTTGAATCCTTCACCCCACAAGCTCCAACCGGTCAATCAGTGCCTTCCGAAGGCCCGGCAGTTACTGTAGGAGCAGGTGTTCTTTCAGGGGAGCTTTATTCTGCCGCCGCAAAATCAGGATATACTGTGGTTGGTGGGAGCTGTAGCACCGTTGGAATCGCAGGTGGTTGGATGCAAGGTGGTGGCTATGGAATTTTGACTCCTTCACGAGGTTTGGGAGTTGATAACGTATTGGAGATCGGGGTGGTAACAGCTCAGGTGAGTTACCATATAGACCCCGAAACCACGGCACCAGGGCCAATCCGACAGCATGAGCACGTCGATTCCTTTCGTTTCGCCCCTGGGGCTAATTAGCTGCTCATCTTAGGGAGAATATGTCGTATCGAACCAATATCAGAATCGTGACCTCTTTTGGGCCATCCGTGGGGGCGGGGGAGGCACATTCGGGGTCGTTGTGCACGTTTCGTTTCGCACGTATCCTGATAACCCGGTCTCCATATCCAAAATGAATATTATGAGTCCTCGGGGACTGGATAGTATTTTCTGGGACACCGTGGCCGATTTGCTTCATACAATTCCCACAGTTGTGGATCGCGGCGATGCTGTTCAAGCCTTTATGGTTCCAATGATGCCTGGAAATGCGTCGTTCCTGAGCATTGAGTCCTATCTCATCAACAAAACTAAGAATGAAGGTCACGCTATTTTAGACAAATTGCGAACGGGTATTGAAAAGCGCGGTTTATCAGTGGATTCGTCTGAAGAGTCATTTGATCACTTGTCTGCGTATCTGGCGATCCCCAAAGGTCTCGACCAGGCCGGTATGGGGATGATGACCGCGTCGCGATTGATTTCCCAAGATTTATTGAAGTCTTCCAAAGGACCTTCACAAGTTACAAAAGCACTTTCCAAGCTGAACTTCCGGCCGGGAAATGTACTGAGTCTGGAGGGAATGGTTGGTGGGCCTGGTGTCCGACAGAAAAGCACTGAG
>Ga0055528_1001403_pt1 | contig 14760 bp, 16 predicted proteins | sample AraplaCol_mMS_r2_2_FD_55006 | JGI IMG/M metagenome (GOLD analysis project Ga0055528, IMG submission 55006) | Arabidopsis root microbial communities from North Carolina, USA - plate scrape MF_Col_mMS_r2 | ecosystem: Host-associated > Plants > Roots > Endosphere | place: USA: North Carolina...
TTTTCGTCGGCGTTGATCATGCGCTTGTTGACCTTGTCCTGCAGGCCCTTGGATTTGATGTAAACCCACAGCTTGCTGACGATCTCGGTGCGTGGCAGGGGCTTGTCGCCCACGACGGCTGCCAGTGCGGGGCTCAGGGTCAGCGCCTTCATGAACGCTGCGTTGGGCGTGCGCTTCTTGGCGGGAGCCTTTTTCGCTGCTGGCTTTTTGGCCGCAACCTTCTTGGCGGGAGCGGCTTTCTTCGCTGCTACCTTTTTCGCGGGCGCTGCTTTTTTCGCAGGAGCCTTCTTCGCTGGAGCTGCTTTCTTCGCAGCTACTTTCTTTGCCGGAGCAGCCTTTTTTGCAGGCGCTTTTTTAGCCGGTGCTTTTTTCGCAGTTGCCATGATTGATTTTCCTTCTAGAAGTTGATAAATCACCACCCGGACTAACTACTTCCTTGTGGCAATGCGGATGCTACTGGAGAAAAACGCTGTTTCCTAGAGGAAAACGACTTTATTTGCGCCTGGATGTTGCAGATTTACCTCTGAAAATCAGAAAAACGCCCATGAGAATCACGCCGCATGCGGCCCATTCTCCCTCTGTGACGTGCTCTCCAGCGAAAAACGCACCCAGGAAAATCGCGATCAAGGGATTCACGAGGGCATAACTGGTGGCCACCGCGGGCGAGGCATTCGCCAGCAAATACAGGTAGGCGCTGAAGGCAATCAGCGAGCCGAACACCACGAGATAGAGCCACGCGAGCATCGCTTCGGGCTGCGCCGGCCAGTTGGCGGCGGCCTCGCGATGCTCACCCAGTGCGAGAGAAATCAGCATCAACACCGCGCCGCCGCACAACATTTCGCTCGCGAAGCCGGCAGGGCCGCCGGCCAGCGGCAGCCGCGTGGCCGACAGCACCGAGCCCAGCGACCACAGCAGCGTGGCGCCCGCGATGCAGGCCAGGCCGACGGGCGCCGCGCCGAAACTCGCGCCGCGCACCAGCAGCAGTACGCCCGCCAGCCCCACCACCATGCCGATGAACTCCAGCCGGCTGGGCCGCTGGCCCAGCAGCAGGCCCCAGGCCGACACCAGCATGGGCACGATGGCGATGAAGGTGGCGATCAGGCCCGAGCCGATGTGCATCTCGGCCGAGGCTGTCAGCCCCATGCCGCCGCCCAGCATCAGGGTGCCGATGACGGCGGCGTTTACCCATTCGCGGCGGCTGGGCAGCTTGTGCCCGCGCGCGAGCACCCAGGCCATCAGCAGCACGCCGGCCGCGAGGAAGCGTGTGCCCATCTGGAAGAAGGGCGGGAAGCTGATCAGCGCGTAGCGGATGGCCAGGTAGGTCGAGCCCCAGACCAGGTAGCAGGCGAGCAGGGCGGGGATGAGCAGCGCCGGGGCTTTGCCGGCGGCGGGGGAGGGGATGGCGGCGGAGGTCATGCCGGGATGTTAGGTTGCCGCAGGCGCTCCGGCCATGCAGAATTAACGGCAAAACTTCCATCGACCTTTCAATTTAAAGCTTGAAACCCACTATGACCGAAACCACCGAATTGGACCACTACGACAGCCGCATCCTCGGCGAGTTGCAGCGCGACGCGCGCATCACCATGGCCGAGCTGGGCCGCCGCGTCCACCTGAGCCAGCCGGCCGTGACCGAACGCGTGCGCAAGCTCGAGCTGGGCGGCGTGATCAAGGGCTACCGGGCAGAGGTCGACCTGACGCGCCTGGGCTACGGCATACGCGCCATTGCCCGCGTGGGCCGGGTTGAATACGCCCGCGTGGTCAAGCTGATCGAGCAGACGCCCGAGGTCATCAATGCCTATAACGTCACCGGCGAGGACAGCTGGGTGCTCGAAATCGCGGTGATCGACGTCGCCCACCTGGACGCGGTGGTGACCAAGTTCTGCCTCCTCACCGAGACCTCCACCTCCATCGTGCTCAACGCCCCGCGCGAAAACGCGGTTGTGCTGCCGGCGCGGCGTGAAGACATCAAGCCCGTCATCAAGAAGGTCACCGGGAAATGAAGTAAGCCCGGGGAAGTTCAGCCCTCGGCCTTCCGTGCCAGCAGGGGCCGCGGGACTGGCTTTGCCAGACCGCAGGCGCAGTGCCCCCTCGGGGGGGGCAGCGCATTACACGTAGCCGAAGGCGAAGTGAAAAGCGTGGGGGCTAACCTTTCAACCCCTTGTAAAGCATGTACGCCGCGAGCAGGTAAAGAATGCTCGCAAACACCCGCTTGAGCTTGCCCACGGGCAGGTTGTGCGCGGCCTTTGCGCCCAGTGGCGCGGTCAGAAAGCTGCACACGGCAATCACCAGCAGCGCCGGCAGCCAGATATACCCGAAGGATCCGTCAGGCAGGTTCTGCACGCTCTGGCCGCTGATCACATAGCCCAGCACATTGGCCACGGCGATGGGGAAGCCCAGCGCCGCCGAGGTCGCCACCGCGCTGTGGATGGCGACGTTGCACCAGGTCATGAAAGGCACGCTGATAAAGCCGCCGCCCGCGCCGACTAACCCCGACAAAAAGCCGATGAAGCCGCCTGCCGCGAACTGGCCCGCCGTGCCCGGCATCTGCCGCGTCGGCTTGGGTTTTTTGTCCAGGAACATCTGCGTGGCGGAGAAGCTCACGAACAGGCCGAAGAAGATGGCCAGGTAGGAGCCCTTGAGCAATGCGAACACGCCCAGGCTGCCGATGATGCTGCCGATCACGATGCCGGGCGCCAGCCGCTTGACGATGTCCCAGCGCACCGCGCCGCGCTTGTGGTGCGCACGCACGCTGGAGATCGATGTGAAGATGATGGTGGCCATGGAGGTGGCGATCGCCATCTTGACGGCCAGGTCCGGCGCCACGCCGCGGTGGGACATGATGATGGTGATAAAGGGCACCATCAGCATGCCCCCGCCTATGCCCAGCAGCCCCGCGAGAAAACCGGTGCCCACGCCCAGCAGGGCCAGTTCAACAATGAGTAAGGGTTCAAGCATCATGGGGCGTCAGCAAGTGGGGCGTGCGCATGCCGCGCTTCGCGGGAAGCGCTGCGGCACCTGGGGTTGGAGGAAGGGGAAAGCGGAGGGCGCAAGGCGATGGGGAAATAAGGTGTCTGCGAGTGCCACCGGACCGTCATCCTGAACCGGGGGTTCAGGTGGGCGAGGGCAGTCGGGTTTCGGGTTCGTCTGACGCGAGACGATCACACCTGCCGGACAATTTACCAAGCCCGTGCTCAAAGAGCATTGGTTCAAGGAAATATAAAGCCCAATGCGCATCGCAGACGTCTTCATTGTAGGCCTTTGCGGCCTCGCGCGGGGCGTCGTGAAGAGAGTTGCGGCGGTGTGTGGGGACAAGCGTTGACGCCGGCGCGCGCCCCGCTTCAAAGCAGGCGGCCGTCCGTGCCCAGGGCGGTGTCCAGGCGCTGCAGCAGGGCCGCGAGCTGTGGGCTTTCGGCATCGCCAGAGGCGGGGGCCTCGGCGGGCGCTGGGGCCGCGGCCGGCGTGCGCTCGGGCAGTTCAAAAGCCAGGTTCAGCGCCGCCAGCACCGCGATGCGGTCGCGCGCCTTGATCTTGCCGGCGTCGCGGATGCGGCACATGGCCATATCGACGCGGTTCACCGCATCCAGCATGCGCGCATCGCCGTTTTCGGGGCAGCCCAGCAGATAGCTTTGGCCCATGATCTGTACTTCGAGCTGCTTCATGACTCGGTTCCCGCGGTGGTTTTGTGGCCATGGCCGCTGCTTTCGGGCAGGCGCTCGAGCAGGGCGTCGACACGGGCGCGGGCCGCGCCCAGGCGTGACTTGAGGGAGTCGCGCTCCTGGGTCAGCAGGCCGACCTGCTCGGCCAGCAGCTCGTTGGTGCGCTGCAATTCCTCGTAGCGCAGCAAGAGCCGCTCGACGCGTTCGGTGATCTGCTCAATTTGGGTTTGGTTCGCCATGGCAAGCCCGATTGTAGGGTTTGCGGCCTGAACTGGGGAAGGGCCGCGTAGAATCCGCCCTGTTGGTGCTCGCGGTGTGGTTCACACGCCGCAGTTCAACGGGAAGCAGGAGAGCGTCAAAGCCAGGCACCGGGTCAAACCCGGACGCCGGCGCCCAGACCCTCAACCTGCGCTGCCCCCGCAACGGTAAAACGGACGAATGCGCTTTTCCGGCCTCACGGCCAGGGCGCATTCAGCTTTCATCATCAGCCACTGAGCGCCTTGAACAAGCGTTTGGGAAGGCGATGGAGGTGGCTCCGTCAGCCCGGATACCGGCCAACAAGGTGAACGCGCACGTCCAGTCCCTGGACTGGGTGTTTGTGACGCTCATACGCCGGCGGGGAAGCCGGTGAGGGCTATTGCTGACTGTCTGATTCCATGAAAACCTGTGTTTCCCGCGCACGCCCTGCCGCGATCCCGATGGCGCTGGCCGCCGCATTCCCGCTGGCCTTCCTCGCCGCTCCTCCCGCTTTTTCCCAAACCACGCAGACGGCGCCCCAGCTTAAAGAGATGGTGGTGAGCGTCACGCGCAGCGCCCAGCCGATCGGCGACGTCGTCGCCGACGTCACCATCATCGACCGCGAAACGATAGAGCGCGCCGGCCCGGTCGGGCTGGCCGACATCCTGGTGCGTGTGCCCGGCATCCAGATCACCCGCAACGGCGGCACGGGCGCCAACACCAGTGTTTTCGTGCGCGGCGGGGAAAGCCGCCACACCCCTGTCTTCATTGACGGCGTGCGGGTGGAGTCGCAGGCGACGGCCGGCGGCGCCTCCTGGAGCAACATCCCGCTCGCGCTGATCGACCGCATCGAAGTCCTGCGCGGCCCCAGCAGCGCCGTCTATGGCTCCGACGCTGTGGCCGGCGTGATCCAGATTTTCACGAAGAGGGGGCAGGGCCCTTTCTCGCCTTCCGTTTCGGTGGGCTATGGTTCCTACAACACCAGCCGGGTCGAGCTCGCCGCCAGCGGTTCGGCCGGCGCTTTCGACTACGCGCTGGGCCTGAGCCAGGGGCAGAGCGACGGCTTCAACAAAGCGACGGCTTCAATGCCCGCACCATCGCGGGCCAGAACCCTGATGCCGACGGCTACAAAAGCCAGGGCGCCAATGCCAAGCTGGGCTTGCAGGTCAACCCTGGCCACCGCATCGAAGCCAACGTGATGCAGAGCCACACCGACTCGCAGTACGACGGCGGCGCCACCCGCGACTACCGCCGCATCGCCGATTTGCAGACCCTGGGCTTGCAGTGGGAGGCCAAATGGTCTGACGGCTACAGCACCAAACTGGCCCTCACGCAAGGCACCGATTCCGGCGAGGAGGGCCTGAACGGCTCGACGCCGCAAATCTCCTACGACAAAAGCACCATCAGCACCCTGCTGTTCCAGAACGAATACCGCATCGGCGCCCACCTGCTGAGCGCCGCGCTGGAAAGCCGCCGCGATGTGTTTCGCCTGGTCGGCTCTACCGTCATACCGGGAGGGGCGAGTGTGCTCAACAAGGACCGCTCGCTGGACGGCGTGAGCCTGGGCTACGGCTGGGTCGGCGGCGCGCACACCGTGCAGCTCAATGCCCGCCACGACAGGGACAGCGAATTCGGCGGCAAGACCACCGGCTCCGCGGCCTACGCCTTCGCGCTCACGCCGCAGTGGAAGGTGTCGGCTTCCGCCGGTACGTCTTTCCGCGTCCCCACGCTGTACCAGCGCTTCAGCATCTACGGCACCTCGGCGCTCAGGCCCGAATCCGGCCGCAGTGTGGAAGCCGCGCTCAAATACAGCCAGGGCACGGCGCAGTACGGCGTCACGGTCTATCGCAACCGCGTGAGCAACCTGCTGAGCTTTGTGACGGGTAACGGCCCCTGCATCAACGGCGGCCCGCCGACGGTGCTTGCCAACCGGGGCTGCTATGCGAACACGGCGCAGGCCGAGTACACCGGGCTCACGCTCACGGCGGCCGAGACCGTGGGCAATGTGCGCATCCACGGCTCGCTCGATTTGCAGAACCCCAAGAACCTGACGACCAACCGCACCCTGCAGCGCCGCTCGCGCCAATATGGCACGCTGGGCGCCGAGATGCCGATGGGCGGCTGGCAGGTTGCGGCTGACCTGGTGATGGCCTCGCACGCTCTCGACAGCGACGCCAGCAACGTCGTGCTGCCCGGCTATTCGGTCGTCAACCTGAGCGCCACGACGGCGCTGTCGCGTGACTGGAAGCTGGCGGCCAAGCTGGAAAATCTGACCGACAAGGTCTACCAGACCGCCAGCACCTACGCCAGCGCCCGGCGTACGCTGTACGTCGGTGTGACCTGGGCACCTCAGTAATTCACCCATAGCCATCATGCAACAAGCCGTCCGCTGCCCCGCCATCCTCATCGCCGCCCCGGCCTCCGGCCAGGGCAAGACGACAGTGGCCTGCGCGCTGGCGCGCCTGCACGCACGGCAGGGCCGGCGCGTGCGGGTCTTCAAGTGCGGACCGGATTTCCTGGACCCGTGCTGGCACACCCTGGCCAGCGGCGCGCCGGTGTACCAGATGGACCTGTGGATGACCGGCGAGGCCGACTGCCGCGCGCGCCTGCATGAGGCCGCGCGGGAGGTGGACCTGATCGTTGTGGAAGGCGTGATGGGCCTGTTTGACGGCGAGCCCAGCGCGGCGGACCTGGCACAGCGCTTTGGCCTGCCGGTGCTGGCGGTGGTGGATGCCTCGGGCATGGTGGCGACCTTCGGCGCGCTGGCCTTTGGCCTGCAGCACTATCGCCCGCACATGCCCTGGGCCGGGGTGCTGGCCAACCGCGTGGCCAACGCGCGCCATGCCGGGATGCTGCAGGCCAGCGTGGCGCCGGAGCAGTGGCTGGGTGCCGTGCTGCGCAATGCCGCCATGAGCCTGCCCAAGCGCCACCTGGGCCTGACCGTGGCCGCGGAAGTGGCGGACGCCATGGAACGCCTGGACGCCGCGGCCGACGCGCTGGCCGCCACGCCGCTGGGCCAGATGGCACTGGAGGACTTGCAGCGCTGGGCGGTGGACTTCGCGGCCCCTGAAGCCTGCGCGCCCATAGCGCCGGCACTGCAGGGCAAGACGATTGCCATTGCGCGCGACGCCGCCTTCTGTTTTATCTATGCCGCCAATCTCGACACCCTGCGCGCGCTGGGCGCCGAGCTGGTGTTTTTCTCGCCGCTGGCCGACGCGGCGCTGCCCGCCTGCGACGCACTGTGGATTCCCGGTGGCTATCCCGAACTGCATGCCGAGGCGATTGCCGCCAACACCGCGATGCGCGATAGCCTGGGCGCGCACGTCGCCGCGGGCAAGCCCGTATGGGCCGAGTGCGGCGGCATGATGGCGCTGTTTGACACCCTGGTCACGCTGGACGGCCAGCGCCATGCGCAATGGGGTGTGCTGCGCGGCGAGGTGAGCATGCAAAAGCTGCTGGCCGGCCTGGGCCCCCAGCAGTTGGCGCTGGCCAGCGGCACCTTGCGCGGCCACACTTTCCATTACTCGACCACAGCCACGCCCTTGCAGCCCGTGGGCCGCACCTCGCGGCCCGGCACCGCTCCCGCGCCCGACGCGGGCGAGGCCGTGTGGCAGCATGGTGCGGTGCGCGCCAGTTATTTCCACGCCTGGTTTCCCTCCTGCCCCGAGGCCGTGGCGGAGCTGTTCACAGCGCCTGCCGGAGTGCCCGCATGAGCGCCGACCTGCTGCACTTCAACCCCGGTCCGCAACGCATCGTCTGCCTGACCGAGGAGACCACCGAGTGGCTCTACCTGCTGGGCCAGGAGCGGCGCATCGTGGGCATCTCGGGCTACACAGTGCGGCCCAGGCGCGCGCGCGACGAGAAGCCGCGCGTCAGCGCCTTCCTGAGCGCCAAGCTCGACAAGATCATGGAATTGCAGCCCGATTGCGTGCTGGGTTTTTCCGACCTGCAGGCCGATATCGCGGCCGACCTGGTCAGGCGCGGCGTGCAGGTCACCATCTTCAACCAGCGCAGCGTGGCGGAAATTTTCTCCATGCTGTTCCAGCTCGCGGCCATGGTGGGCGAGGCGGAACAGGGCGCCCGGCTCATCGCGCAGATGCAGGCCGGCTTGCGCGCCATGCAGGCGGCGGTGGCGGACAGGGTGGCCGCGGGTGCACGCCGCCCCAAGGTGTTTTTTGAGGAATGGGACAACCCGCACATCAGCGCGATCCGCTGGGTGTCGGAGCTGGTCGGTATTGCCGGCGGTGACGACTGCTTCCCCGAGCTCGCGGCCGAGCCTCTAGGCAAGAACCGCATCATCGCCGATGGCGCCGACATCGTGCGCCGCAATCCCGACATCATTCTGGGCTCCTGGTGCGGCAAGAAATTCCGGCCCGAAAATGTGACGGCGCGCGAGGGTTGGGGCGCCGTGAATGCCGTGCGCCACCGGCAGCTGTTTGAAATCAAGTCGCCCGACATCCTGCAGCCCGGCCCGGCCGCGCTGACTGACGGGGTGCAGACAATGCACCGGATCATCCTGCAGTGGATGGATGCGGAGCAGGCGGGAGATTTCACGCCATGAGCACGATGACGATTGCCAAAAGCGAGCTAATCCTGGGCGGCCAGAAAAGCGGCAAGTCGCGCCGTGCCGAGTTGCTGGCCCAGCATTGGCTCGCACAATCGCCTGACTATCACGCGGTGTTTATCGCCACCGCCAGGCCCTGGGATGAGGAAATGCGCGAGCGCATCAAGCGCCACCAGCAGGACCGCGCCGAGCGTGTGCCCGGTATGCGCACGGTGGAAGAGCCGCTTCAATTGGCTCAGGCGATTGCGCAGCACAGCGCGCCCGATACGCTGGTGGTGGTTGACTGCCTGACCTTGTGGCTGACCAACCTGCTGATGCCCGCGCCCGGCCTTGAACGCACGGACGCGGAGGCCGCGCGCGAGCAGGCTTCTCTGGTGGCCGCCATCACCTCCGCGCCCGGCCCTGTGGTGCTGGTCGGCAACGAGATCGGCCTGGGCGTGATTCCGCTGGGCCGCGAAACCCGCGCCTTTGTCGATGCGCTGGGCTTGCTCAACCAGCAGGTGGCCGGCGCCTGCCAGCGTGTGACCCTGATGGCTGCGGGCCTGCCGCTGACTTTGAAAGACTTCGCATGACCGGGCTGTGCATCAGACTGCTTCGCGAGCTATGGCATTGGCGGGAAAGCGGGGTGCCTGTGCGTTTTGCTCCGTGTCCCCCGCCCGCGTTGCGGGCTCCTCCTTTACCTGCGCAAAACGCACAGGCACCCCGCTTTCTGGCGGCGCTTGTGTGGGCGTTCATGTTTTCCGGCGCGGTTCATGCGCTGCAAGTGACCGACGACCGCGGCGTGGCCGTCACGCTGGCCCGCGCGCCGCAGCGCATCGTCAGCCTGCTGCCTTCGCTGACCGAGACCGTCTGCGAGCTGGGTCGCTGCCAGCAACTGGTCGGGGTGGACCGCTATTCCAACTTCCCCGCCAGCGTGCAAAAGCTGCCGCAGGTCGGCGGCGGCCTGGACCCCAACATCGAGATGATCGTGGCGCTTAAGCCCGACGTGGTGCTGATGGCCACCTCCTCGCGCGCGGGCGAGCGCCTGCAGGCCCTGGGCCTGAAAGTCGTGGCGCTGGAGCCCAGAAACCATGCCGACGTGCAGCGCGTGATGCTCAAGCTGGGCCAGTTGCTCGAGGTGCCCGACGCCGCGCGTATCTGGCGCGCGATCGATGCCGGCGTTTCGGCCGCGGCCCAGTCGCTGCCGCCCGGCGTGCGCGGCACGCGGGTCTACTTTGAGGTCAACCAGGGGCCGTATGCGGCGGGGGAGTCGTCCTTTATCGGCGAAACCCTCACGCGCCTGGGCGTCAAAAACATCGTGCCGGCCAAGCTCGGGCCTTTCCCCAAGCTCAATCCTGAATACATCGTCCGCGCCAATCCCGATCTGATCATGATCGGCCAGCGCAGCGCCGACGGCCTGCAGGCCCGGCCTGGCTGGCAGGGCATTCGCGCGCTGCGCGAGCAACGGCTCTGCATTTTCCCGACCGAAGAGGCCAATGTGCTGGTGCGCCCCGGTCCGCGCATGGCCGAGGGCGCGCGACTGATGGCCCGCTGTCTCATAGAAAAAGCTCCTGGAGCCAAACCATGATGCAGGCCCGCGTATGGTGGCTGGTCTGGGCCGGCGTGCTGGGGGCGCTGGCCTTGGTCGCGCTGGGCATCTGCGTGGGCAGCGCCGGGCTCGAGAACCTGATCGGGCCGCTGCTCAACCCTGCGCAGGACCCGCCGCAAACCGCGATGGCGCAGCAAATCGTGTGGCAGATCCGCCTGCCGCGCACCTTGGGCGCCTGGGCTGCCGGCGCCTTGCTGGGCTTGGCGGGTGCGGTGGCGCAGGGCCTGTTTCGCAACCCCCTGGCCGATCCTTATTTGTTGGGCAGCGCTTCGGGCGCCTCGCTGGGCGTGGCGCTGGCGCTGGCCGCATTGGGCGGCGGCGCCGGCATGTTGGGCGGCAGCATGATGAACGGCGGTGTGGCCGTCAGCGTGTTTTCCAGCAGCTTGTGGGTGCGCTTGGGCCTGACCGGCGCGGCCTTTCTGGGCGCTGTGTTCGCGGTGATGCTCACGCTGGTGCTCTCGCGCGGCGTGGGACATACCTTGCGCCTGCTGCTGGCCGGTGTGGTGGTGGGCGTGGTGCTGGGCGCCATGACGCACCTGGTGCTGCTGTTCTCGCCCGAATCCCTGCAGGCCATGCAGGCCTTCATGCTGGGCTCGACCGCTTTTGTCGGCTGGACTTCCTGCGTGCTCATGGCCAGTGTGTGGGGCGTTTGCGTGCTGGCGGCCTGGCTGCTGGCGCGCGTGCTCGACGGCCTGAGCCTGGGTGACGCCACCGCCGTCAGCCTGGGCCTGCCGGTGGCGCCCATGCGCGCGGCGCTGGTGGCGGTGCTGGCGCTGGCCACGGGCACCGCTGTGGCGCAGACCGGGCTGATCGCTTTTGTGGGCCTGGCGGCGCCGCACCTGGTGCGCTCGGTGGTCAAGACCACGCACGCCCACCTGATGCTGCTTTCCAGCCTGATGGGCGGCGTGCTGCTGATGGCCGCCGACACGCTGGCCANCAGCNGGCTCATGGCGCCGCAGGAGCTGCCCGTGGGCATGCTCACCGCGGTGCTGGGCGGCGGCTACCTGCTGTGGCTGATGCACCGTAGCAACCTGGCCGGAGGACGCTCGGCATGAGCGATGTGACCACCTTGCCCGCCCTCCGCGCGCAATCCATAGAGGCCAGCCTGGGGCATGGCGCGCAGAGGCAGCCCGTGCTGCACGGCATCAGCCTGGATATCGCCGCCGGCCGCTGGACCAGCATCGTCGGCCCCAACGGCGCGGGCAAGTCCACCTTGCTCAAGGCCCTGGCCGGCGTGCTGCCGCACAGCGGCTCCGTCTCACTGCTGGGCCAGCCCATGCCAAGCCTGCCGCATCGCGAGCGTGCCCGCCAACTGGCCTGGCTGGGCCAGAATGAAACCTCGGCCGACGATTTGACCGTGTGGGACGTGGCCATGCTGGGCCGCCTGCCGCACCAGGCCTGGCTGGCGCCGCCCAGCGCGGCCGACCGCGCCGCCGTCGAGCGGGCCCTGCGCGCCACCCGCGCCTGGGAATGGCGCGAGCGCGCCCTGGGCCAGCTCTCGGGCGGCGAGCGCCAGCGCGTGCTGCTGGCACGCGCCTTGGCGGTGCAGGCCCAGGTGCTGCTGATGGACGAACCCCTGGCCAACCTGGACCCACCCCACCAGGCCGACTGGCTGGACGTGGTGCGCGCGCTGGTGGCGGAAGGAAAAACCGTGGTCAGCGTGCTGCACGAGATCACCATGGCGCTGCAGGCCGACACCCTGGTGGTGATGGCCGCGGGCCGCGTGACCCACCAGGGCGCCTGCTCCGACCCCGCCACGCACCGCGCGGTGGAAGATGTGTTCGATGGGCGCCTGGCCGTCCACCCCGTGCAAGGGCAGTGGATCGCCTTGCCCAAAGTCACCCAAGCTCCCAAGAGGACTCCCATGCAAATTGAAACCCCACCTTCAGCCACACCCTACGAAAGGCCGACCGGCGAGCGCCGCGGCCTGATCCTGGTCAACACCGGCCACGGCAAGGGCAAGAGCACGGCTGCCTTCGGCCTGGCCCTGCGCGCCCACGGCCGCGGCAAGGCTGTCAAGGTCTACCAGTTCATGAAGGTGCCCACCGCCCGCTTCGGCGAGCATCGGCTGTTTGAGCAGCTGGGCGTGCCGATTGAGGGCCTGGGCGACGGCTTCAGCTGGAAGAGCCGCGACCTGGAGCATTCGGCCCAGCTGGCGCTCGAGGGCTGGGCCAAGGCCGAAGCCACCATACGCGCCGGCGAGCACTTCATGGTGGTGCTCGACGAAATCATGTACCCGCTGCGCTACGGCTGGATTCCGCTGGAGACCGTGCTCACCTGCCTGCGCGAGCGCCCGCCCCATGTGCATGTGGTGCTGACCGGCCGCAGCGCACCGGCCGAGCTGATGGACCTGGCTGATACGGTTACGGAAATGACCTTGGTCAAACACCATTTCAAAGCCGGCGTCCCAGCGCAACGAGGCATCGAGGATTAAGGCCTTGTCGCTGCTCTCCTTCATTTCCCGCTGGTACCTTGTGCTGCTGTTTGCCGCGCTGGGTGGACTGTCCGGCCTGGTCCAGGCCCAGCAGCCCGCTCCGCGCATCGTCACCCTCGCGCCTTCGCTGACCGAAGCCGTGTGCGCGCTGGGCCACTGCGGCCAGTTGGTGGGAACGGACCGTCACTCCACCTGGCCCGGTGCGGTCCAGGCTTTGCCCAAAGTGGGCGGGCTGGAAGACGCGCAGATCGAGCGCATCGTGACCCTGCGGCCCAGCCTGGTCCTGCTGGGCCCGCGCAGCCGTGCGGGTGAGCGTTTGCAGGCCCTGGGCGTACCGGTGATGACGCTGGACGCACGCACCCATGCCGACCTCAAACGCATGCTCGCGAAGCTGGGTGAGGCCCTGGGTGAGCCGGCACGTGCCACCGAGCTGGCGGCGCGCCTGGACAGCGAGCTGGACGCCGCTGCCGCCCGTATGCCCGTCGCGCTGCGCGGACGCACCGTGTATGTCGAGGTAGGAGCCAACTCCGCCGCCAGTGACAAGAGTTTTATCGGCGAAACCGTCGCCAGGCTGGGCCTGGTCAATGTGGTGGGTGGCGAGCTGGGCCTCTTCCCGCGCATCAATCCCGAGCTGCTGCTGCGCCGCCCGCCCGACATCATCATCGGCCCGCGCGCCACGCTGGCCAACCTGGCGGACCGCCCGGGCTGGAGCGTGCTGCCCGCCGTGCGCCAGCGCCAGCTGTGCCTGCTGGACACCGACCGTATGGACTTGCTCTCGCGCCCCGGTCCGCGCCTGGGCGAGGCCGCGCACATGCTGGTGGACTGCCTCAGCGCGCTGCCACCCCGTTAGTTTTTTATTCGAGAGACACACCATGCAAACCCGAAAAATCCCCGCCACCATCGTCACTGGCTTCCTGGGCAGCGGCAAGACCACGCTGCTGCGGCACCTGCTGGCCAATGCGCAGGGCCGCCGCATCGCGGTCATCGTCAACGAGTTCGGCGAGCTCGGCATCGACGGCGAGCTGCTGCGCGGCTGCGGCATCGGCTGCGACGAAAACGGCGAAGAGAACGGGCAGCTCTATGAATTGGCCAACGGCTGCCTGTGCTGCACCGTGCAGGAAGAGTTCGCGCCGGTGATGGAGCAGTTGGCCGCGCGCCGCGACCAGATCGACCACCTCATCATTGAGACCTCGGGCCTGGCCCTGCCCAAGCCGCTGGTGCAGGCCTTCCAGTGGCCGGCGCTGCGCAACACCTTCACCGTGGACGCGGTGGTCACGGTGGTGGACGCGCCCGCCGTCGCCGCCGGCGACTTCGCCGACGACCCGGTCGCCGTGGATGCCCAGCGCCGCGCCGACGACAACCTGGACCATGATTCGCCGCTGCACGAATTGTTTGAAGACCAGCTGGCCACGGCCGACCTGGTGGTGGTGCACAAGACCGATGGCCTGACGGCCGCGCAACTCGCCGATGTGGAAAGTGCCGTCCGCGCCGAGACCGCGCCCGGTGTCAAGCTGGTGCAGGCGCAGCACGGCCGTATCGACATCGACGTGCTGCTGGGCCTGGAGCGCGCGGTCGAAGACGCGATCGACCAGCGCAAGACCCACCACGACGAGGAGGAAGACCACGACCACGATGCCTTCGACTCGGTGCAGGTGGCGCTGGACGTGCCCGGCCGCGACGCGTTACTGGCCGCATTGCGCGGCGTGGTGGAGCGCCATGAGATTTACCGTGCCAAGGGCTTTGTGGCCTTGCCCGGTGCCGCCATGCGCCTGGTGGTGCAGGGTGTGGGGACGCGCTTTGACAGTTACTTTGACCGCCCTTGGCGCGGCGGTGAGGCGCGGCAATCGCGCCTGGTGCTGATCGGCTCCGAATTGAATGCGGCCGTCTTGCAAACTGAACTGCAGGCTGCCTTGGGCAAAACCACGGCCTGAATCCAAATGCACGCTGTCGCTATACGTTTGGGGTGGGGGCAGGCCGATGGGGCACTCTGCTCCGCGGCTGTCCCCCGCCCTTCGGGCTCCTCCTTTATGCCGCTGCGCAGAGCGCACCCCCGGCCTTCGCCGGGTGAGAGTTGGGCTGTTCAAGCGCTGCATAAACCCAATTCCTTTTGAAGTAAAAAAATGCATCTGCTTTCCACCCGACCCGGAGGCCACGTTGAAGACGGCGGCCAGGGGGTGGTGCGCGTGGAGCAGACGCCGGGCGACATCGTGGTGCTCAGCGCGGCCGATACCACCCTGTCCCTGCTGGCCGATGCGGCCGGGCAGCTGGGCGATGGTTTCCC
>Ga0055528_1001409_pt1 | contig 14726 bp, 10 predicted proteins | sample AraplaCol_mMS_r2_2_FD_55006 | JGI IMG/M metagenome (GOLD analysis project Ga0055528, IMG submission 55006) | Arabidopsis root microbial communities from North Carolina, USA - plate scrape MF_Col_mMS_r2 | ecosystem: Host-associated > Plants > Roots > Endosphere | place: USA: North Carolina...
GTATTGAGGTTTTCTGCCCGGATGTAAGCAGACAGGGACTTGATACGGAAATGCAGGAAGGCTGTCACATCCGGCAGGTTGTAGGCAATCCGCTGTGTACGCTGATACACAAACTGACCGGGAAGCGGAGAATAATCGTCCGCATAGTAATCTGTGTTGTACTTGCCTTCCAGGCCTACCATCATGTTCAGGTTACTGAATATGCGGTTCTCGTAGGCAATGCGGTGGCGGGTCCAGATGGTGGGCACATTTACAGGTCCGTTGCCGTGCACCTGCTGAAAGGCGATATCCGCATACCAGTTCCAGTGTTTTACCTTGAAATGCTTACTGAAGACGACCTCCAGCACGTTAAAAATGCCGGTAGCCTGGGCGCTGTGCATATAGTCACTGAAATAGGTGTAATTGCTATAGATATAATAATTAGCCACCAGGTTATATTTCAGCTGTTTATTATCTGCCGCGAACTGCAGCTGGGTAATATTTTCTTTTGCCAGACCGCTGTTATACCAGCTATCACGACTGTAACTGAAGAACTTATATACAAAAGACGGTTCCCGGTTTACGTTGCGGAACATCAGGCTCACGTTACCCAGGGTTGGGTTCAGGTAGCGGCTTAGCATACCGCTCACGCTGTAGTCTCCAATATTGCGGCCCAGCACATAAAACTCGCCTTTGGCGGAGAAGTCCCAAAGGTCGTTCCTGGTTTTATTGCGGTACTCCCCGTGCAGGGCCAGGTTATTGAACTGCAGGCTGGCATTGTCTACAAAATCGCCCTGGGTATGATCAAAGCGTGCGCCCACGCTGATAAAGTGGGCCAGGTTGCCCCTTACGGGGAACTGCATCAGGGAAAGATCGTTAGAGAGGGTACGCCAGCGCTGGTTGGCCCTGATGGTATCGGTTGCGCCCCTGTAAACAATATCGTAATGTTTGGTGTAGTAGAAGGTATCCGGGTCGTTATCCACAAAACCGAAGCTGTTGGCCTGTGAGCGGAAAGTATATTGTACCCTGAACACCGGATCGAACTTGTAATACTGCGTTGTATCGTTCACTTTAATGGTATCGCCTTTACCCCAGTCATATTGCTGCATCAGCTGGATACCGCGCATGGAGTACTGCGATTTTACGGCGATGGTAGTACCAAAGAAGGCGTAGGTGGGCACATCTGTATTGCCCAGGTTCACATCCAGGGTCCTTCTTTCGCTGTAGTCGCTGTTATTGAGCTGTTCGGGTTTGCGCAGGCCACCGTTCTCGCCCCCGTTGATCTTATTATAATAATAGCTGAAATAGGTGTGGGCGCGTTTGTTCGGGCTCTGGTAGTTGGCAGTTAGCCGGTAACTGTCATGATTGGTGTTCTGTGTACGGAAATAACCGGGGGCATTGACCTTCCGGTAATCGAAAGCAAAATTGAAGTTCTCATTGCGGTTCTGGGTATGCGATACCCCGATCACCTGCTCCTGTTTGGGCCCGATCAGGTATTGCAGCTCTGAGTACGGACGGGTGGTATTATAATAGCGCGCGTTCTCGTGGTTATACGTATAGATGTCGTATGCATGGAAGCCTTCATCAAAGCCTGCCTGCATACGGGGACTGAAGATAATATTGCGGGCGGCGGCGCCGGTATTGCCCAGGGTGGTATAATTGGCGGGCACCCGGAGGTAATTGTTATAAAAATCAATTACGGATGAATCCAGGTGATGCTCTACCGGGTCTCCCTGGTAGTAATATTTAAGGGTGATAGTATCCGGGCCCAGGTTGCGCTGGGAGGTATCCCGCTGCAAACGGCCGCCACCACCGCCATAGTTACCGAAACTGCCTGTATTGAACTGCGCCATTGCCTGGCTGCCAGCCATTACCAGCAAACCCAGCATGATGAAAAAATGCCTCATCCGAACTTATAGTTGTTGTATCAATTCCCTGAAAATACGCGTTAATTTAGGTTCTGCTGCGCTGGCTGCCTGCAGCACTTCTTCGTGGGTGATCACATTCTCCTCTTCCCGTATGCCGATGTCCGTTATAACGCTCATGGCAAACACTTTTAACCCTGCATGTACAGCTACTATCACTTCAGGCACGGTGCTCATGCCCACGGCGTCGCCGCCGATGATGTGCATGAATTTGTATTCCGCCCGGGTTTCGAAGGTAGGTCCCTGTACGCCTACATATACGCCTGTATGTACGTCTATATTGGCGGCAGCAGCAATTTTTTTTGCCTCCGCTATCAGCGTTTTGGAATAGGGTTCACTCATGTCCGGGAAACGGGGGCCCAGGGTATCGTCGTTAGGCCCGCGCAGGGGGTGCTCGGGCTGCAGGTTAATATGGTCGCGGATGATCATCAGGTCTCCTACGCTGAAGGCGGCGTTCATGCCCCCGGCAGCATTGGAAATGAGCAAGGTATTGATGCCCAGGGCCTTCATCACCCGGATGGGGAAGGTAACCTGCTGCATGGGAAAGCCTTCGTAGTAGTGAAACCTGCCTGCCATGGCCACTACCGGGCGCCCCTGCATCCGGCCCAGTATGAGCCTGCCATGATGCCCTTCTACTGTAGACACCGGGAAGTGAGGAATCTCCCCGTAGGGGATCTCTACCCGGTCTGCAATATAGGTTACCAGGCCGCCTAAGCCGCTGCCCAGGATGATGCCTACAGCCGGCTGGATGTTAGACTGGCTGCTGATATAATCAGTGGCATCGGCTATTTTCTTTAATATATCGCTCATTTACCCTTAATGCTTGATGTTGAGTTCGCGCAAAGTTATTTTTAAATTCACAAACCCTGTGGTTTTATATTTAAACATTAATGCCCTATTTTAGCGGTCAAATTTTTTGACTGATGAATTTACATGAATACCAGGCGAAAGAACTGTTAAAAAAATATAACGTACCGGTACAGGAAGGTATTCCGGTGGATACTCCCGAAGCAGCCGCTGAAGCGTACAAACAGCTGAAAGTGCAGTTCGGTAATGAGTTTGCGGTGGTGAAAGCCCAGATCCATGCGGGTGGCCGCGGTAAGGGTAAGATCCGCGGTACGGAGCAGAACGGCGTGAAGGTGGGCAAGAATGCTGAAGATGTAAAGACCATTGCCGGTAATATATTAGGCGGTGTGCTGGTGACCATCCAGACAGGCCCTGCCGGTAAGCTTGTAAATAAAGTGCTGGTGGCGCAGGATGTTTACTATCCCGGCCCCAACCCAGTCAAGGAATTGTACCTGTCTATCCTGCTGGACCGCGCCAAAGGCCAGAATGTGATCATCTACTCCACAGAAGGCGGTATGGACATTGAAGAAGTAGCGCATAAGACCCCTGACAAAATATTCAAAGAGTGGGTATTCCCCGGCGGACCGCTGCAACCCTTTCAGGCCAGGAAGATCGCTTTCAATTTCGGCCTGAGCGGTGAAGCGTTCAAGAATATGGTGAAATTCGTGACCAACCTCTATAACGCATACGTTGGCCTGGATGCCAGCCAGGTGGAGATCAACCCCCTGTTTAAAACTTCTGACGAAAAGATCATTGCAGTAGACTGTAAAATGATCCTCGACGATAACGCCCTGATGCGCCATCCTGACCTGGAAGCGCTGCGCGACATCACCGAAGAAGATCCTACCGAAGTAGAAGCAGGCAAATTCAACCTGAACTTTGTAAAACTGGACGGTAACGTGGGCTGTATGGTGAACGGCGCCGGCCTGGCCATGGCTACCATGGATATGATCAAATTAAGCGGCGGCGAACCTGCCAACTTCCTGGACGTAGGCGGTACCGCCAATGCCCAGACCGTAGAAGCTGGTTTCCGCATCATCCTGAAAGATCCGAAGGTAAAGGCTATCCTGATCAATATCTTCGGCGGTATCGTACGTTGCGACCGCGTAGCCCAGGGTGTTATTGATGCTTACCAGTCTATCGGTAACATCACCGTACCGATCATTGTACGCCTGCAGGGCACCAATGCAGAAGAAGCGAAAAAGCTGATCGAGCAGAGCGGCCTGAAAGTACAGTCTGCGATCCTGCTGAGCGAGGCGGCTGCACTGGTGAATAAAGCAGTAAGCGCGTAAGAAAGCTAACCAGCATAAAATAAATGCAGAGGGCGTGTCAACTTTTGATACGCCCTTTTGTTATTTAAATACCCCTCTTCCTGCGTCTTTTTCCCACTCACACTGACCCGTCCTCCCAGGATAACGAGTAGATAACGTATAGATATCGTGTAGATATCGTGTCTCTTTAAAGAGATACTATATCATTACTATATCGTTACTATATCGTTACTTTATCCTGGGAGCTGAGGGCAATACGAAGGGCATCTTTATAGGGTTTGCGTGCTAAATTCCCCGAATATTGTACCTTCGTTGTCCATCCTTCTATATACCCTGCTTTCCGTGGGGAGCAGACTTATTTACCTACCATTCTAAAGTCTGAGTAATGCAACGTTTACGATCTTTCTTCTTATTCTGCTCGGGGGCGCATGAACCTTTGTTAAAACGGGCGCCGACTGAAACCAACAAATACGCCGGTATCGGGGGCACCATCTTCTTCACCGGCCTGCTGGCCGCCATATCCGGTGGTTATGCTCTCTGGACAGTTTTCAACGAGCTGTGGGCCGCCCTGCTGTTTGGGCTGATCTGGGGCCTGATGATCTTTAACCTGGACCGCTATATTGTGGCCAGTATGAAAAAGCGGGACCGTTTTCTTCAGGAGGCCGGTATGGCCACTCCCCGTTTGGTGCTGGCCATTCTCATCGCTATTGTCATATCCAAACCGCTGGAGCTGCAGGTATTCAACAAGGAGATCAAAGCCGAGCTGGTGACGATGGAGCAACAAATATACAAAACGCAGGAGGATAAGGTAAAAGAACGCTACCAGGCCCGTATCAACGAACTGAATGCTGCCATTGCCCGGCTGAACGCCGGTATCCGGGAGCAGGCCGCCCGGCGCGATACCCTGGCCCTGATAGCCCAGCAGGAGGCAGATGGCACCGGGGGCTCCATGAGACGGAACCTGGGCCCTATCTACAAAGCGAAAAAAGCGGATGCCGACCGGGCGGCAGAAGAATTGCAGGCCACCACTGCGCAGAACCAGCAACTCATCAGCGAGTACCGCCGGGAGCTCCAATCCATTGACTCTTCCATGAAGACCGATCTGCCTGCGGCCAACCGCAGCCGGCTGGACGGGCTGGCCTCCCGCCTGGATGCACTGGGCCGTATTACAGACCGCAGCACGCCCATACGCTGGGCCAACTGGTTCATTATACTGCTGTTCATTGCCATAGAATGCGCACCGGTATTTGTAAAGCTGATCTCTCCCAGGGGGCCCTATGATGACCTGCTGCAGGAGCATGAGCATGCATTTGAGATCCATCGCAAACAGAAAATAGCCCTACGGGAAATGGCCTACGAAAAGCGGATCGCCGATGCCAGGATGCTGGCAGAATAACATTCCATTAAGACGGATTTTGCTTAACTTAAAGTAGAGCAAAATCTATGTCTATGCAGGTCCATCTTAAAACCATACATGATAGCAGCGCAGCAGTAGCCTGGTCGGGCCCCCGTACCGTAGTAGTAGACCGTACCCCACGGGGCGGAGGCATGGGCATTGGCTTTAATGGCGGAGAGCTGTTACTGATGGCCATCGGGGCCAGCTACTGTAATGATCTTTTCCGGGATGCCGCCGCTTTTGACGTACAGCTGGACCAGGTAGAAATTATTGTGAACGGAGACTGGGGCGGAGAACCGCTGCATGCACAGAACCTGCGGTATGATGTGAAAGTACGTTCCGGCTCCCCGCGGGAAAAGATCGAGGCCCTGCTGAAACATACCGACCAGCAGGCGGAAGTGTTAGCTACCTTACGGAGCGGTACGGCGGTAAAGCTGAATAATTATGAATTGAGTAAAGTAGTGTAGTTAACTCGCCAGTTCCACTTCATAGATAGGGCTGAAAAGGTAAATACGGCTGGTAGCTACTTCTTCACACCTGTAGCGCTTCCGTATCTTCTCCCCTTTTTTGAAAATGCGGCCGTCTTTGGTGCGGAACAGCTGGTGTAACGGGATCTGCTCTACGAAGAAGTGATTCTCNTTACGTTTGTCATACCGCTTGAGGGTGCGCATCAGGTTATCATCGGCACAGGAGCTGGCAGCNGGATTCTGTATNCTCTGGCGCACGGCCTCTTCCACATCTGCNGGCAAAAAGCCCTTGCCCACAAACTGCTTTAATATTTTGGAGAACTCCGCTTTCCATTCTTTGCCATGNGAGGCTACCCTGTTGCCAAAATGGATAAAGGTAACGAGATGGGCTATTTCATGGAGCAGGGTGATGAGAAAGGCGTATTTATTCAGGGTGCCGTTCACGCTGATACGGTGACCACCCTTACGGTCGGGGTGGCGATAGTCGCCCAGGATGCTTTGGCGCTCCCTGGTGAGGGTGAGATGCACTTTATACTCAACAATATAGGCCATTACCTGCTCAAAAGTGCCATCGGGCAGGTAGGCTGCTAATGCATGTAAAGGCGCTTCCTGCTTCACAACCGGTTCAGGTTTTTCTTTTAAGCAACTTGTACAGGCTCAATGTTTCGAACACGGTATAAACCAGGTACAAGAACATCAATGTAAAAATGGTAGCCCTGCTCACATCAGGACGTTTTACGAGGACATAGATGGTGATCCCTATCAGGCATAGGAAAAGCTTGCTGAAGGTGGATGCATATACCATCCGGATAAAAACATGATTATTGGCGGCCGCCAGTCCCTTACGGCTCATGAAATAGGATAACCCCGTTATACCTGCGAGCACCACGTTACCGGCCAGTAGCACGGCATAGTGCATGCCTGCGTCCAGTAAACGGGGTTTTAGAAATATGAACGCTCCATTCAGGATGGAGAAGATAATAATCAGTCTGATAAGAAAACGGTCATTCATTCCGCCGGGTGTCTTTTATAATTTGCCACAAAAGTAGTGTTAAACCCAGTAAAGAAAAAATGATCATGAATACGGGTATACGCCAGCCTGTCCGCTGGTCTATCTTATAACCAACGAATACTGCCAGACCCAGTGTGGCCATCATCTGAAAAGCCAGCCCGGCGTAGCGTAAGAGCAGCTTGTTGCTATTACGCTTCTTCTCCTGTGGTGGCTTCTTCTCTGGAGAAGGACTTTCCATGTTTATCTTTCGCGTTCTCGGTTTCGTCTGGCTCCATGTAGCAACGACCGTTGAACTTAGCTGTAGGCTCCATTTCGAAATGAGCGGTGTAAACATCACCTTTCACAAAGGCACTGCCTTTCAGGAACAGCAGCTCATCTACTTTAATAATGCCTGTTACTTTTCCCAGTATGTCTGCGCTCTGGCATACCAGATCGCCGGTGATCTCGCCTTCCGGACCTACCACGATCTTAGCTTTGGTGGATACNAGGCCATTCACCTGACCATCGATACGGATATCACCTTCGCAAACAATATCCCCCTGGATAGAGGTGCCGCTGCCAATGATATTCACATTTGAAGAAGGCAGTATCGCCTTGCTTTCGCCCTTTGAGTTACGGTTGTTGTTAAACATAGGTTTTCAAGTGTTTGGTTTTTCAATTAATAGGATGAAGTTAATAAAAATAATTAGATATTATCAATTTAATTAATAGGTACTATTATCAACTTTAGGGACTTTCAGCATCGTGGTATCTACTTTACCGGTGAAGTCTCCGTTAATGACCTGTTTGATATTATTCAGGTACTGGTCGCGGGCAATTATTGCATTCTCCAGCGAATCGGTACGTACTTTCAGCTTGATGAACTCCCGGCGCTGTTTCAGATCGCCGTAGCCGGGTATATAATACCGCAAAGGCGTGAACACCACCGTAGCAACCGTAATGGTGACCAGCAGTACGAACAGCGTGCTCAACGCCACGTACACGCTCATTCTTGACAATTTAAACGAAGTGACTTCTTCATAGGTATCATCATTCATTATAACCAGGCGGTACTTATGATGTATTCTCCCCAGATCTCTCCCCTTTTTTTTGTTACGGTTAGCCATATGGTATTTAATCCGGCTAAAATTAAACAATTATATTATAAATAGTTGGTGTAAAAGGAAATTCTCTCTTCCCTTATTCGTAAAATAAATAGTCCTATCTTTAAAATAATTTTTAACATAAACAGTTATAATAGTAGCCTATACACCCGGCATCCATGAATCGCTATCGGTCATTATTACTATATCTACTTCCCCGCGCTGTAAGTTTCTTGTTACTCAGTACTGGTCCTTTAGCGGTGTCCGCCCAGAGCAAAGATTCGAGCAGAGTTCAGCAGCGAAGAATACCACCTGTTAGAACGGCCCCCGCCCCCAAGGTACAGGACAGAAGACCGCCGTCTGAAAAGATGGCGGAGAAGAAGTTTACCTGGAACCGCCGTTTAATGCAGAACCTGGTTACCCGTTATAATTATTACTATAACGCTAAAATGAAGCTGGACAATGTTGTAAAGAATGTTGCCAGGCAAGGCCTGGACAATTACAACGACCTCCTGCCCTTTTACCCGTACAGCCTGCAGGACCTGGGCCTGAACAAAACAGACCTGGATTCCGTGATCATCAAAGCCTCTGTAGGCATCCAGATACATGACCCCCGCGGCAAATGGATCGATGACTGCTATCTGCTGATAGGCCGGGCCTATTTTTACAAAAGCGACTGGGAGAATGCTCAGAAGACCTTCCAGTTCATGAACATCGCTTTTGCCCCCAAGAAAAAGACGGATTATACCACCGTGGTAGGTTCCAATGAAAATGATCAGATCTCCATTGCCACCAAAGAGAAGAGAAAAGGCATCTTTGGCAGGATAAAACATAAAAAGGCACGTAATGACGCATTCCTGTGGAATGCCAGAACACTGCTGGAAGAAAAAGAATACGACCAGGTACAGGGCCTGCTGAACCTGCTGGCTACCGACCCTAACTTTCCCAAGCGCCTGGATGGCGACCTGGCTGAAGTACGTGCCTACAGCCATTACAAGCAGGGCCGCTATGCAGAGACCATCGATCCGCTGCGCGAGGCGATCAAACAGAGCGATAACCGGGAATCCCGGGCCAGGATGTCGTTCATCCTGGGCCAGCTGTATGCCCGCCAGCTGAAAGCAGATTCAGCCATGGCCATGTTCAAAAAAGTGATCCGCCAGAAGCCTGACCCTATGATGGACTTCCAGGCGCGGATCCAGATAGCCAAGCTGAATGTACAAGGAGGTAACGGTACACTGGAACAGAGCCTGGCTGCCTTACGCAAGATGCTGAAGAAAGAACGCTTTATCCCCTACCGGGACGCTATCTATTATACCATGGCTACCCTGACAGCGCCCAGCAACCAGGAGGCCGCCCTGGGTTACCTGCAGCAGTCGCTGAAACAACCCAGCGACAACCCCGTACAGAAAGCACTTTCCTTTAAAGCAGTAGCAGATATTTATTATACCCAGCATAAATACCAGCTGGCCAGGAACTTTTACGACAGTACTGCTGCGGTTATGCCTCCTGAATTTGCCGATGCAGGCGTAGTGAACATCCGCAAGGCCGTGCTGGGAGATGTGGCAGACCGGATCACCACTATACAACGGGAAGATAGCTTACAGCGTATAGCCGCCATGCCGGAGGCCTCGCGCCAGACCTTTCTGGAACAGATGGCCGCCAATATCAGGAAAACAGCTGAAGAAGACAGGAAGAAAGCTGCAAAGGCCCTGGCAGATGGAGAAGAGAACAGCGCTGACTACAATAATAATCCGCTGGCCACGAACAATCCCTTTGGCGGTAACGGGCCCCGCAATGGTTCCAATAACGATGAGCAGGGCGATTGGTATTTCTATAATAACGCCAGTAAGGCATCCGGATATTCAGAGTTCAAACGGCGCTGGGGTAATCGCCAGTCTGCCGATAACTGGCGCAGGAGCCAACAAAATACCGTGAACCTGGCCAATAACCAGCAGCCTACAGACCAGATAAGCGATTCACTGGAGACCGGCGCCGGAGCGGGCACTGCCAAAACAGTACCTCCGGATAGCGTTACAGCGAAAAGCCTGAGCGCAGACCTGCCGCTTAGCCCGGAAAAACTGGAACTTTCAAGGACCCAGCAGATGGACGCCTGGTTTGAGCTCGGCAAACTGTATCACGATAAACTGGATGATACCCAGCTGGCCATTGATGCGTATGACAGCCTGCTGCTCAAATTCCCCGATCATCCGCGTAAACCGGAAGTGCTGTATTCCCTCTACGTATGGCATAACAGCCTGAAAGGACATACGGCACAGGCCGAGCAATATAAAAACATGGTGCTGACCCAGTACGGCAACACCAACTTCGCCAACATCATTAAGTTTGGCGCGCTGCAGGACGTAGATGCAGACCGGAAGAAACAGATCTCCACTGCTTACGACTCTGCCTATACGGCGTACCGTTCGGGCAATTATGCACTGGCCCTGGAGCGTAAACGCCAGGCAGATTCTACTTTCGGCTTTAATTACCTGGCCCCTAAGTTTGACCTGCTGGAGGCCATGATCATTGTAAAAACAGATACTACCGACGCACTGACCGATTCCCTGTTCCTGGGTAAGAAGGCGGTAGAAGCGGTCATGAATAAATACCCGGGCGATGAAGGCATCCATACCCAGGCCCAGGCCCTGCTGGACGCCCTGAACCGGAAAAAGGACCTGGTGGCTTACCTGGCCCAGCTGCAGCTTGAGAAAAGGGATTCCGGCGGCACCATGGTGGACGAGGATGTTTCTATCCGCTACCCCTGGCAAACGCCCAAACCACAGCTGGACTCTGCGAGGCTGAAAACGGCCGTACCAGGCGCTGTGCCCGCCATCGCCAATAATGTGACAGCTGCTCCGCCGCCGCCAATGACGGTAACAGCGCCTCCGCCGCCGCCCAAACCGGTAACACCGTATAAGCTGAGCGCCACCAACCCGCATTTTGTGGTACTCTCGTTCCAGAAAGTCTCGAAAACCCTGCTGGATGAAGGCCTGGATAAATTCATCCGCTACAATGCCAGCAAGCACCCGGCAGACAAGATCGAGGTGGGCAGCTTTGTGCTGTCGCCCACGGAGATCATGCTGGTGTTCCGCCTGTTCCCGGATGAGAACAAGGCCCTGGACTATTTTGACGAGATNCGGGAAGCGGCGCCAACAGATATCATTCCCCGCATCCGCCCAACAGAATATAGTATGTTCGTTATATCCAGAGACAACTTCATTTTGCTGAACAGCACCAAGGATCTGCAAGGGTACCGGGAATTTTTCGACAAAAATTATATTACCCAATAATCATTACGGGCCTGGAGGGTTGGTACGAAATTCGCATTTAATAATTCGTAGGGAAGGCTGACTTTAGCTCAATTTATAATTCGTAATTGGCTAATTCGTAATTAAACATTCCTAATGCCCTGTTAAATAGGGGTCNAATCCTGGCAAATTTTCATAGTTTTGCCTGATTGTTGCACTTAATTTATTTATAATATTATCAGATGAANCGATCCGTAAAAATACTGTGGATAGTGATTTTGGGTGGATTGGGGTTCTTTTTGCTATTACTGTTACTGATTAACTTCCGGATCATTGGCAATATGCCTTCCATGGAAGAACTGGAAAACCCCAGAGCAGCCCTTGCCTCTGAAGTGATTGCAGAAGACGGTACTATATTAGGAAAATATTATTCGGTAGACCGTTCCAGCTCTGATTACAATGAAATCTCCAAGAATGTGATCAATGCTTTGATCGCCACGGAAGACGTGCGGTTCTATGATCACTCCGGCATTGATGCCCGGGGTACCATTGCCATCCCCTTTTACCTGATGGTGGGCAAGAAGCGCGGATCCAGCACCATTACCCAGCAGCTTGCCCTGAACCTGCAGGCAGACAACACCGGCAGCCTGCGCGCCACCAACCCGGTGAAGCGTGCTTTCCAAAAGCTGCAGGAGTGGCTGGTGGCCGTTAAACTGGAGCGTAATTTCACCAAGCAGGAGATCATCACGCTATACCTGAATACGGTAGCCTTTGGCGATAATGTATACGGTATTGAGAACGGAGCCCGCACCTTCTTCAGCAAGGACGCGGCACACCTTTCCATAGAAGAAGCGGCCACTTTGGTGGGTATGCTGAAAGGCAACACCATGTTCAACCCGCGCCGTAACCCGGCAGCCTCCCTGGCCCGCCGTAACACGGTAATAGAACAGATGGAAAAGAACGGGTACATTACTTCGCCCGAGGCGGCCGCTGCCAAGAGCAAGCCTATTGTACTGCGCTATAACAAGATAGACCATAATAAAGGCCCGGCCCCCTACTTCCGCGAAGTGCTGCGCGACGAGCTGAAAGATTGGTGTAAAGATCATAAAAAAGCAGATGGCTCTGAATACAACCTGTACCGCGACGGTCTGAAGATCTATACTACGATCAATCCCCGTATGCAGCTGTATGCAGAAGAAGCAGTGTCTAAACACCTGAAAGATCTGCAGAAGGTATTCTCTGCCCAGAACAACATCAAGACCGGGAGCGCCTGGAAACCCTGGCAGAAATACCTGGACCGTTACGTAAAAGAATCTGACCGCTATAAGAGCATGAAGGATGATGAGGCAACAGATGAAGAGATCGACAAGGCATTTAAAACGCCCACCAAAATGAAGGTGTTTGCCTGGAGGAGCCTGATCGATGCTGAGCTGAACGAAATAGACACTGTGATGACGCCGCTGGACTCTATAAGGTACATGCGGGCGATATTACAGGCCGGCTTTATGGCGATGGACCCTGAAAGCGGTGAAGTAAAAGCCTGGGTGGGCGGTCCGGACTTCCGTTATTTCAAGAACGACCACGTAGCCAAAACGCGCAGGCAGGTAGGTTCTACCTTTAAACCCTTCCTGTATTGCTTTGCGATCATGAATGGTATGTCGCCCAACACCATGTTGCCCAATGAGCCTGTTACCATTGGCAACTGGACCCTGACCCGTAACTCAGAGGGCAGTGTAGGCGGCAGCATTACCATGGCAGGTGCGCTGGCCCGTTCGCTGAACCTGGTATCTGCTTACCTGATCAAACAGCTGGGCGCCAAGGCTTTTGCCGATTTCGCCAAGAATAAGATCGGCTTCGCCAGTGATATTCCGCCGTATCCGTCTATTGCGCTGGGTACGCCTGAAATATCCCTGTATGAAATGCTGCAGGCCTATACCATGTTCCCGGGCAGGGGCTTTATCTCCAAACCTATTTACATTACGCGTATAGAAGACCGCAACGGCAACATACTGCAAACATTCGCGCCTGAAAAACGTGAAGTGATCAGCGAAAGCGAAGCGTATACCATGGTGAAGATGATGGAAGGTGTGGTTGGACCTGGCGGTACCGGTGCGCGTATGCGTTTCCGTTATAAGATAGAAGGCGAGCTGGCAGGTAAGACCGGCACCACCAATGATAACACTGATGGCTGGTTCCTGGGCTATACGCCCCAGCTGCTGGCGGGGGCCTGGGTAGGTTGCGAAAACAACTTCCTGCGCTTTAACACCACTGCCGCTGGTCAGGGCGCCAATACCGGCCTGCCGATATGGGCTTATTTCTTCCAGAAAGTATATGCAGATAAAACACTGAAGGTAGACGACAAGGCGCAGTTCCCGATCCCTGCCACCCTGCATAACGATATTTACCTGAATTACGACTCTAACGTACAACCCGGAGCTGAAGCGGAAGATGTAGGTTCAGGCAGTGCCAGCGACTACATTGACGTAACACAGTATGGCGAAGAAGCTGCACCGGAACCGAAGAAAGAAGAGAATAAAGAGAAGGAGAATAAGGAAGAGAAGAAGGATCCGAAACAAGAGCAGCCTGCACCAAAAGCCACTTATACGGCTCCTCCTAAAAAAGATAACTAAGCAGGAAATAACAGCATAAAAGAAAAAGGACGCGAAGATGATTCGCGTCCTTTTTTATTACCAGTTACTTATTAGCTTTTACTTTTTCTTTCCGGTACGTGGCTGTTGCATATCCTGCTGGCGTTTCTGCATATCCTCCAGGCGCTCCTGCCATTTGGATTTTGATACCGGCTTCTTCTTGTTCTCCTGGATCTGTGCGTGGATCTTGTCGTGGTTGATCACAAATGTTTGTAACACCCACTGTAAGGCTATACTGATCACGTTAGACAGGAAGTAGTAGAAGGTCAATGCCGCTGCCGTACGGTTGAAGATGCCCAACAGCATGATCGGGAAGATGTAGGGCATATATTTCATTACCGGGTTGCTCTGATCGGCCATTCCACGGTTGTAGAAGGCCAGTACCAGGCTGGTAGCCGTCATCAGCAGGGTGAAAAGGCTGATATGATTACCGTAGAACGGAATGGTGAAGGGCAGGTTCAGGATTGAATCGTAGGTAGACAAGTCTTTTGCCCACAGGAAGCTTTCCTGCCTCAGCTCAATAGAGGATGGGAAGAAGCTATACATGGCTACCAGGATAGGCAGCTGCAGCAAGGCTGGCAAACATCCACCCAGGGGGTTTACGCCTGCGCTCTTGAAGAGCTTCATCTGTTCCATACCGAAGGCCTGCTGATCATCGCCATGTTTTTTGCGCAGCTCGTCCAGCTCAGGCTTCAGCACTTTCATCTTGGCCTGGGACACATAGCTCTGGTAAGTGAAAGGCGCTATGATCAGACGGATAAAGACGGTGAGCAGTATGATGATGATACCATAGTTGCCAATGAAGCCGCTCAGGAAGTTGAACACGGGGATGATGATCCACTTGTTCACATA
>Ga0055528_1001416_pt1 | contig 14694 bp, 17 predicted proteins | sample AraplaCol_mMS_r2_2_FD_55006 | JGI IMG/M metagenome (GOLD analysis project Ga0055528, IMG submission 55006) | Arabidopsis root microbial communities from North Carolina, USA - plate scrape MF_Col_mMS_r2 | ecosystem: Host-associated > Plants > Roots > Endosphere | place: USA: North Carolina...
ATGGTTTCCGGCGCCAGCGGCTGCTGGCGTGAAAAGGCGAGCAGCCGCGCGGTCAATACCGCTGCGCGCTGCGCCCCGTCCCTGGCGCTCTGGATCGAATTCAGAAGGCGTGGATCCTCCTTACCGTTCAGCCGTCGCTGGGCGAGATCGAGGCTGCCGATAATGATGGCCAGCATATTGTTGAAGTCATGAGCGACGCCGCCGGTCAGCTGGCCGATGGTTTCCATTTTCTGCAACTGGCGCACCTGGGCCTGGGCGCTCGCATGTTCCGCCATCTCGCGCTTGAGCTCGCCAGTGCGCTGGGCGACCGTCTCTTCCAGTTTCCTGTTGAAATCGTTCAGCTCTCCGCGCAGGCGCAACTGCCGGCCGTGGGAGACGACAATCGCCTGCATCAGTCCGACAATGATGAGTGCATTGGCAATGAACGTCGAAAGGCCGAGCCACTGGATGAACGTGACGGGCCAGAAGATATCGTGCGGCTCGACGAAGAACTGCTGGACGAGGAAGCCCGACAGAATGGCGGCGACCACGCCTGGCCCGGCACCGCCGATAAAACTTGCGATCAGCACGGCGGGCAAGAAGCTCAGAAACGGAAAGCCGGAGAGATAGTCGCCAGCAGCAGTGCGCAGCAGGAAGGTAAATGCAACAGCGGCGACAGCGAGCGGATAGGTCAAACCCGGCCTATGACGCAGCCAGTCCGTGGCGCTCAACAAATCCATTTCCCAGCCTCGTCCTTCCGTTACGAAAACGGCCCTCCAGCTTTTGCATATCGAATCCGGTCGGGCAATATGCCGTTTTTCGCACTACCGCGATCCAACCTTGACGAGCAGCCTGCTCGGGGCAGATAAGCCATGTACCCGACAGGCCTGCCACAGGCCCGTGCGGGCAGAGAGTGGACGGAACCATGAAAGACATTTTCATCGTCGAAGACGATGCGCTGATCGCCATGCTGCTTGAAGAGATGCTTGAGGATCTCGGCTACCGTATCAGTGCCAGCGCTCCGGATCTGGAGCAGGCCCTCGATGCGGCTCAGAACAAGGAATTCGACGCGGCTATCCTCGACGTATCCTTGGCCGGAAAGAGTTCACTGCCGGTCGCAAAGCTGCTCGAGGCGCGCGGCAAGCCCTATGTCTTTGCAACAGGGTATGGCAGCGCGCCGGAAGGCAGCAATTCAAGCCAGCCTATCCTCAGAAAACCATTCCAGCTTTCCGATCTCGAGAGAGCGCTGAAAGACATGGAGGCCTAAACGCGCTAACGCACCTGATCGAGCAGGCGCTTGCATTCCAGAAGATCGTAGAGCGCTTCCTGGAGAAGCGCACGATCCTCCTTGCCGACACTGGACTTGCCGACCGAGATTTCCGGCTGATCATCGTCGCCGCTGACGAAGTTGAAAAAGCGGCGCGTGATCGGCGGCTTGGCGCGGCCAACGATCTGATCCTCTTCCGCCATTGCGACGCGCGGTTCGCCTGCGACCGTATCGTGCACGTTGGCAGAGAGTGCTTCAACGCTTGCGAGATCGCCATGGCCGACCGCGACGACAAACTTGTTGCCGTTGGTTTTCAAGAGCTTCTGCACACCCTTGATCGTATAGCCGTGGTCATAGAGCAGATGGCGGATGCCTTTCAGAAGATCGACATCCTCAGGCCGGTAATAGCGCCGTCCACCGCCTCGCTTCATCGGCTTTATCTGCGGAAAGCGGGTTTCCCAGAAGCGCAGCACATGCTGCGGCAGGTCGAGATCATCAGCAACTTCGCTGATGGTGCGAAAGGCATCCGGGCTCTTGTCCAACGTCATACTGCTACGCGACCTCGCGGATCGATCCAAACGGCGACTCATCATATTTCAACGGTTTGGAGCCGCGAATTCAAGTCACGTCTTCGCGTTGCGCACAGCCGGAGGCANGACGCAGCAAAAAACCTTTGCGTTCGGCGGGAAAAAGATGATCAGGCAGCCGGATTTTGCGGCTTGGTCTTGCCCTTCCGGGCAACATGGGACTTCAGAATGCGCGTCTTGAGCACATTCGACGCCTTGAAGGTCATGACGCGGCGGGGGGAGATCGGAACTTCCTCGCCGGTCTTCGGATTGCGGCCGATACGCTCGTTCTTGTCGCGCACCTGGAAGGTTGCGAAAGAGGAAAGCTTGACTGTCTCGCCGCGCACGATCGCGTTGCAGATCTCGTCGATGACCGTTTCGACAAGCTCAGCAGATTCTGTCCGGGAGAGACCGACCTTCCGAAAAACGGATTCCGCCAGGTCTGCTCGCGTAACTGTCTTTCCGGTCATGGTTTCCCCGCCCAATAGAAAATATTTTGTGAAAGTGGACGAAGATTATTTGTCTTGTGCCTCACGGTCAAGCTCTTGTTCGCCGCCAGTTTTTTAGGATTTATGCCTACCAGCGCAGCAAAACCGCGCCCCAGGTGAAACCGCCGCCCATGGCCTCCAGCATCACAAGGTCGCCCTTCTTGATGCGTCCGTCGCCTGCAGCCGTCGCAAGTGCCAGCGGAATGGAGGCAGCAGACGTATTGCCATGCAGATCGACGGTAATGACGACCTTTTCCGGGGCAATGTTCAGCTTCTTGGCCGAGCCGTCGATGATGCGGCGATTGGCCTGGTGGGGGACCAGCCAGTCGAGATCCTCGGAGGTTGTTCCGGTTGAATCGAAAGCGGCCTGAATCACGTCAGTAATCATGCCCACGGCATATTTGAAGACCTCGCGGCCTTCCATGCGCAGCTTGCCGACCGTACCCGTCGAGGACGGACCGCCGTCGACGTAAAGCTTGTCCTTGTGCGAACCGTCCGAACGCAGATGCGCCGTCAAGACGCCGCGGTCTGCCGTCGTCCCCTCGCCTTCGACTGCTTCCAGCACGATCGCGCCGGCGCCGTCGCCGAAAAGCACGCACGTGGTGCGGTCATTCCAGTCGAGGATGCGGGAGAAGGTCTCGGCACCGATGACAAGCACGCGCTTGGCAAGACCGCCACGAATATAGGCGTCAGCCGTCGTCACCGCATAGACGAAGCCCGTGCAGACGGCCTGAACGTCGAAGGCGAAGCCATGCGTCATTCCGAGACGGTTCTGGATGTTGACGGATGTCGCCGGAAAAGTGTTGTCGGGCGTCGAGGTGGCACAGATGATCATATCGATATCATCAGGCGTCAGCCCGCCATTTGCGAGCGCGGCCCGCGCTGCAGCTTCACCGAGCGACGACGTCGTTTCGTCATCGCCGGCAATGTAACGCTGCCGGATGCCGGTACGCTGGACGATCCACTCGTCCGACGTGTCGACGACACCTTCCATTTCGCGGTTGGTCATCACGCGTTTCGGCAGTGCTGCCCCGAAACCACGAACCACTGATCGGATCATATTGCTTGAACCCCGTCGCTCACGCGGCCTCAGGCCCTATCGGGGGCAGCCGCTTGGCATGATATTTTTTGAGATCGTTTTCTATTTTCTGGGTCAGGCCATTCTTGGCCATGTCATAGCCGACTTCGATGGCCGCGGCTATGCCTTCGGCATTCGCCCCGCCATGGCTTTTGATCACGATGCCGTTCAGGCCGAGAAATACGCCGCCATTGACCTTGCTCGGATCGAGCTTCTCGCGCAGCATGTCGAAAGCGCTCTTGGCGAAGAGATAACCGATGCGGGCAAGCAGCGTGCGCGACATGGCGGCACGCAGATAGGTGCCGATCTGCCGTGCGGTGCCCTCGGCCGCCTTCAGCGCGATATTGCCGGAAAAGCCTTCCACCACCACGACATCGACGGTACCCTTGCCGAGATCGTCGCCTTCGACGAAGCCGGAATATTCGAGCGAATCAAGATTGGCTTCGCGCAGCAGGCGGCCGGCCTCCTTGACCTCTTCCTGGCCCTTGATTTCCTCGACGCCGACATTCAGCAGGCCGACTGTCGGGCGCTCAAGCTCGAAAAGTGCGCGCGCCATGGCGCCGCCCATGAGAGCGAAATCCATAAGTTGCTGCGAATCGGCGCCGATCGTGGCGCCGACATCGAGCACGATGCTTTCGCCCTTCACCGTCGGCCAGATGGCGGCAATCGCCGGGCGTTCGATATTGGCCATCGTGCGCAGGCAAAACTTGGCCATGGCCATGAGTGCGCCGGTGTTGCCGGCGGAAACGGCGACATCGGCCTCGCCCGACTTCACCGCTTCGATGGTGCGCCACATGGTGGAGACATAACGTCCGCGGCGAAGCGCCTGGCTCGGCTTTTCTTCCATGCTGACTGCGAGCTCGCAATCATGAAAGACAGACTTTTCCCTGACCTTGGGAAACTTCGCCAGAACCGGCTCGCACTGTTCCTTGATACCGTAGAAGACGAAGGAAATATCCGGATGCCTGTCCAGCGCCTTGGCAGCGCCGGGGATGACAACCTGGGGACCAAAGTCGCCACCCATGAGGTCGAGAGATATTTTGATCACGTGTCCCTGATCCTTTTTTTCGCCTGAGGGGGGCGAAATTTGGGCCAAAATACCGGTTTTGGCGTCGCTTACAACTGAATTATGTCAAATGCCGGNGNGGCTTCAGTCCTTTTTCCAGTCCTTGAGCGCTGCGAATGCAGAGGGCTTTCGGTCATTTTCGCCCGTGTCTTCGATNTGGCCNTCGAACTCNACNCCTTGCTTGCGTGGATAGGGATCGATGGCGAGCGCTGCGAATTCCGCGACGATCTCACCGGCATCGATCGTATCACCGGTAAAGGTTTCCGGCAGGTCGGGACCGTCGGGGTCCAGCACCATCTCGCCGGCATCATTGGCGGGATGGCGGGCGAGCCTGGAATTTTCCGGCACGAAGATCTGTTCGAAGCTCTCGTCGATTGCAGATTCGACCGGCTCGAGGGTGACCACGCAGGCCTGAACGATCTTAGCCTGCACGCGTCCCTTGACACGTATGCCGTCACGCTTCCACCTGTTGATCTGCAGGTCGGCGCGGAGACTGTCCACCGACACGACGTTCCAGCTTTCGGCCAGCGCCTTCAACTCGTCCTTGTCGGCAGTCACGCGCACTTCGACGGGATTGGCGGAGATGTGGCCAACCTTGACCGGATAGGAAAAGGGAACCTCGCTCAGATCTTTCTTCATGATTCTGCTCCTCAAGCGAACCCAGGAATCGTTGCCGAACCGGTGGCAATCGCCTCCTCGGGAATGGCAGACAGATGGGCTTCCGCCGCCATCATCCAGTGCGCCAGCCCNCTCATGTCGGCAGGTTCGGCNNCTTCGGGATAGATATTGCGCTGAAGTGCTGCGGAAAGAGCGGCGGCATCGCCTGCATCCATAGTTTTCGAATAGGCTTCGAGCCGGCCATAGAACATGCCTGCGAGCTTCTTCATGCGCTTTGGAACGCTGTTGTCGCCGATGCCGAGTTCCCGGATCGAATAGTCGATATCCTGAAAGAAGGCATCGACGATTTCCTGGGCAATCTCCTGGCCGCTCGTGTTGGACGTGCGGGTGCGACGGAAAAACAGGATCATGGCAATCGACAGCATCTCGAAGCGGCCCATGACGGTATCGGGGACATTCAGCCGTTCATAGAGCTCGGGCATGCGGGCGGCAGCCGTAAGAGCCGCGTACTGCCGCTCGACGATAGCCTGGTTACTGTTTCTCTTACCGAAGAGCCCGAGGATCATTTGTTTTTTCCGGAAATGCCGCATTCTTGGCGCCCAGCGGCACCGGGCCTTGTTGCATGATTTCGAAAGCTGGTTTACCGAAGCAGGCGCGAATTGCAATGCTGTTCGTGACCGGTTTCGGGACAGGGGCGCTCCGGTGCACAAAGAGGCGGGATCGAANGAATTCCACCCCGGAATGGCCACAATGGTTTTGCAGGAGGAAGCACGCAGTGTCCGGAATGGCTGCTATCGATACTCAAGGGAGTAGATGTCGTTGAAGAAACGGTATTTCAAGTCAGACATGAAATTCTTCAGTAATGCAGCCATTGCCNTCATAATCGCCTCCACCACCGCCCTATCGGGTTGCCAGACGAGCACAGTGCTTAACGGTGGCTATATCGTCGACCAGCAGTCGCTGGCGCTGGTTCCGGAGGGTTCCAGCCGCGAACAGGTGCTTCTGTCACTNGGCACACCGTCCACGACAGCAACCTTCGACGGGGAAGTCTTCTATTACATCTCCCAGCGCCGCCAGCGCTCGATGGCGTACCAGAAGCTGCGCGTCACCGAGCAGAGTATTCTTGCCATCTATTTCGACAAGGACGGCGTCGTTTCCCGCCGCGCCAATTACACCCTGCAGGACGGCAAGGTGTTCGACACGATTTCGCGCGTTACGCCGACCGGCGGNCGCGAACTCACCTTCCTGCAGCAGATGCTGTCCGGCGGCAGCGCGGCGAATGCGGCCAAGAGCCTGTTCGGTGGCGGCGCCGGCGGTACGCCGCAGAACCCGTCCAGCCTGCGATAAGGCAAGCTGTCTTCCATATGAAAAACCCGCCGGAGCGATCCGGCGGGTTTTTGTTTTGTTGGCTTACGCGTCTTAGTGCGCAAGAATCGCCAGCAGCAGCAACGCCACGATGTTGGTGATCTTGATCGCAGGGTTGACGGCGGGACCGGCCGTATCCTTGTAGGGGTCGCCGACGGTATCACCCGTCACCGATGCCTTGTGCGCATCCGAGCCCTTCATGTGACGGACACCATCCTTGTCGACAAAGCCGTCTTCGAAGCTCTTCTTGGCATTGTCCCATGCGCCGCCGCCCGAGGTCATCGAGATTGCGACGAAAAGGCCATTGATGATGACGCCGAGCAGCGATGCGCCAAGTGCTGCAAAGGCAGACGCCTTGGAACCGGAGATGATGAGCACGCCGAAATAGACGACGACGGGCGCCAGCACCGGCAGCAGCGACGGAATGATCATTTCGCGGATCGCGGCCTTGGTCAGAAGATCAACGGCGCGGCCGTAATCCGGCTTTTCCGTGCCTTGCATGATGCCCGGCTTTTCACGGAACTGCTTGCGCACTTCCTCGACGATCGCGCCGGCGGCACGGCCGACAGCGGTCATGGCGATGCCGCCGAAAAGATAGGGAATNAGGCCGCCGAACANGAGACCGGCGACGACATAGGGGTTCGACAGATCGAANGAGATCGGACCGATATTCTGGAAATACGGNTACTGATCCGGATGCGCNGCAAAATACTGCAGGTCGTTCGCATAGGCCGCAAAGAGCACCAGCGCACCGAGGCCGGCCGAGCCGATCGCATAACCCTTGGTGACGGCCTTCGTCGTGTTGCCGACGGCATCGAGCGCGTCGGTGGACTTGCGCACTTCCGGCGGCAGATGGGACATTTCGGCGATGCCGCCGGCATTGTCCGTAACCGGGCCGAAGGCATCGAGCGCCACGATCATGCCGGCGAGGCCGAGCATGGCGGTAACCGCGATGCCGGTGCCGAACAGGCCTCCGAGCTGATAGGTGGCAAGAATGCCGCCGACGATGACGATTGCCGGCAGCGCCGTCGATTCCAGGGATACTGCGAGGCCCTGAATGACGTTGGTACCGTGGCCGGTTACCGATGCCTGGGCGATCGAGACGACCGGGCGCTTGCCTGTGCCGGTATAAAATTCGGTGATCACCACGATCAGCGCGGTGACGACGAGACCGACGAGACCGCACACGAAGAGCCTTGTGCCCGTCACGTCAAAGCCAGCGACCTGGCCGAGCGAACCCCAGCCAACGGTCAGCGAAGTCGCGGCACCGAGACCGATGATCGACAGAAGCCCTGTCACGATCAGGCCCTTGTACAGCGCGCCCATGATCGAGCCGTTCGGGCCGAGCTTGACGAAGAAGGTGCCGATGATCGAGGTGATGATGCAGGCGCCGCAGATTGCCAGCGGATAAATCATCGCCGACGGCAGGATGGGCGCGCCGGCAAAGAAGATTGCCGCCAGAACCATCGTTGCGACGACGGACACTGCGTAGGTTTCAAAGAGGTCGGCTGCCATGCCGGCGCAATCGCCGACATTGTCGCCGACGTTGTCGGCAATGGTTGCCGGGTTGCGCGGATCGTCTTCCGGAATGCCGGCCTCTACCTTGCCGACGAGATCGCCGCCGACATCGGCGCCCTTCGTAAAGATGCCGCCGCCGAGACGGGCGAAGATCGAGATCAGCGACGCGCCGAAGCCGAGCGCCACGAGCGAGTCGATCACCTCACGCGAGCCGGGCTCGTGTCCGAGCACGATCGTCAGCACGTAATAATAAATGGAGACGCCGAGCAGCGCGAGGCCGGCGACCAGCATGCCGGTGATCGCACCCGACTTGAAGGCAATGTCCAGGCCTGCCTTGAGGCTTGCGGATGCTGCCTGGGCGGTGCGCACATTGGCGCGGACGGAGACGTGCATACCGATGAAGCCGGCAGCACCNGAGAGGACGGCGCCGATCAGGAACCCGATCGCGGCCGTGGCGGAAAGGAGCAGCCATGCTGCAATGAAAACAACAATGCCTACGATGGCAATGGTTCTATACTGACGCGTCAGATAGGCCTGGGCGCCCTCGCGGATATAGCCCGCGATCTCCTGCATGCGGCTGTTGCCCTGATCGGCAGCAAGCACCGACCGGGTTGCCCAGATGGCATAAACCACCGAGAGCAGGCCACATGCGATTACCAATAAAAGAATGGTCATTCGCTCTTTCCTCCCATAAGCCGGAGCTCACTCCTTCTCCGGCGACGAATGCTGCTGAATCGACTCCTCTCCATAGAAACGCTCAACAGGCGAGCGGAGATTGCGTGGTCGATAACGTCGCGTCAAGACTGCAAAACTTCAAAAGCCTTGCAGTACCGCAGAAAGGATGGGAGGGGTTGTTTGGCGGCTAAGTGCCTACTTCTTCTGGTCGCCGCGCACTTGCTTGGCGATGCGGTCCAGAACGGCATTGACGAGCTTCGGCTCATCGTCGTCGAAGAAGGCACGGGCGATCTCGACATACTCGGTGACGATGACGGCGACCGGCACGTCCTTGCGGTCGACGAGTTCGAAAACGCCGGCGCGCAGGATGGCGCGGACGGTGCTGTCGAGACGCGACAGCGCCCAATCGTCCTGCAGGGCAGACGCGATCAGCGGGTCGAGGCGAAGCTGGTCGCGCACGACGCCTGAGACGATCGAGCGAAACCAGCCGGCATCGGCCTTCAGATAGGTTTCGCCGTCAAGTTCCTGGCCGAGACGATGCGCCTCGTATTCCGCCACGATTTCCAGAACGCCGGTGCCGCCGATATCCATCTGATAAAGCGCCTGCACAGCCGCGAGGCGCGCGGCGCCCCGCTGATTGGCTGCCTTGACCGGTCGTTCGGTATTTTCGTCAGTCATTCTTTATGCACCCAGCTTCTTCTTCAGCTCGATCATCGTGAGAGCTGCACGGGCGGCAAAACCGCCCTTGTCCTTATCTGAACGGCGCGCACGCGCCCATGCTTGTTCATCGTTCTCGACGGTCAGGATGCCGTTGCCGATGGCCAGAGACTCGCTCACGGCGAGATCCATCAGGGCACGCGAGGACTCGTTCGAGACGATGTCGAAATGGTAGGTCTCGCCGCGGATGACCATGCCGAGGGCGACGAAACCGTCGTACTGCGTGCCGTCATTATCCGCGCCATCGAGCGCCATGGCAATCGCTGCCGGAATTTCCAGCGCGCCGGGCACGGTGACAACGTTGTAAGTGGCGCCCGCCTCTTCCAACGCGAAGGTCGCGCCTTCCAGAAGAGCATCGGCCATGTCGTCATAGAAGCGTGCTTCGACGATCAAAATATGGGGAGCGGTCTCTTTCGGCATGGGTCACCTTCAGTTGGCGGGGCATTTTCCACTCAGGCAGGCCGCGGTCAAAACATGCCTTCGAGCGAATGGCAAGCAAATTCGGGCGGCGCTCTCGGAGGAAAGACAAAATATCTGCAATGGGATAGCTGGACCCGTCTTTATCAGACGCTACGGCGCCAAACCCATGCTTAGCCAGGCAGCTGAAAAGTGGCAAAACCAAGGCAGGTTTCGTGAACAATTTGTAATTGCTTTTCAGTGGCTTAAGTCATTGAAAGATCAATGCTGCAGCGCCAAATCTTAGTCGTAACCAGACGATCCCTGTAGACAGCCGACCGTCGCGGTAGACGAAAGGATACCATCATGAACCGCGTTGCTAAAATCGCCATTGCCGCAGCTTTCTCGTCCCTTGCATTCGCCGGCGTTAGCCGGGCTGAAAGCCTAGGCATGAATACTGCAGCGGGTATCGAGCAGACGCTTCGCAGCTTCCACGGCAATGACTTCAACGTCGAGCCCGTCTATAACTGGCACCACCTCGACGACGAAATGACCGGCCCGCGATCTGCCCCTCAGCGCTCGCAAAGCGCTGTCCACGCCATTCAGGCTTCCATCGACGCCAACAAGTCGCTGGCACACCAGCTCAACAATGATGGTGTCAATATCCGCAATGTCGTGAACGCCGAACAGGCAGCCGACGGCAGCATTACGTTCTACGTTCGCTGAGGCTGCCGACTTGGCAGGCGAGTATGGGCGGTTATCTCCTCGCCGCCCNTACCGTCTTTGACGAAATCACTGTTGCATTTTCCGCCGGATAGGATTGTCTTCTCGCCAAAGCGGAGGACTCTATGGCGACGAATGCGAAACCGGTCATCAACACGGCCGATCTGTCCCTCGAACACTGGACGAGGGGAAGCCTCTTCGAAAGCCGCGATACGTCTTTCGGAAAGGATCTTGGGCTTGCCAATCTCGGCATAAGCTACAGTGAAGTACCATCAGGCAAATCCGGCTGCCCTTTCCACAACCACCATGTGGAAGACGAACTCTTCTACATCATCGAGGGCACAGGCGAATATCGCTTCGGCGACCAACGCCACCCAATCAAAAAGGGCGATGTACTGGGCGCTCCCTCGGGCGGGCCGGAAACTGCCCATCAGATCATCAATACCGGATCAACGCCGCTTATCTATCTCGGCCTGTCGACCAAGGCGAAGACCGAGATCTGCGAATATCCCGATTCCGGCAAGTTCCTCGCCAAGACCAACCGCGACGGCAGCTCCTTCGACCATATCGGCAGGGGAGAGAACGCTCTGGACTACTGGGATGGAGAGCCCGGATTCTGATATCAGCTCCGTCATCGCAACTTCATTTCAGAGCAGCATTTTCATGACTGATATTCCGACACTTGAAACCGGGCGGCTCATTCTGCGCCCGCATCGGCGCGACGATTTCGACGCGCATTTCGAACTCTGGCGCGACGAGGATGTGGTGCGCTTCATCAGCGGCGTGCCCTCCACCCGCGAGCAGAGCTGGGCGCGGCTGCTCCGGATTGCCGGCATGTGGCACTACATGGGATTCGGTTTCTTCGCGATCGAGGAAAAGGAAACCGGCCGCTTCATCGGCGAAGCGGGTTTTCTGGAGGCCAAGCGAGACATGCAGCCCTCGATCGAAGGGACGATGGAGGTGGGCTGGGCACTGATGCCCTCAGTCCACGGCAAGGGCTACGCCACCGAAGCTCTGAAGGCGATCATCAGCTGGGGCGAAGCACAATTTCCGGCACGGCCGATGACCTGCATCATCAGCCCGGACAATATGTCATCGCTGAAGGTCGCCGAAAAACTCGGCTTCAAGGAAATGGCGCGGACGGACTATAACGGCCCGATCATTCAGTTTTCGCGCTAGGAAACTCGGCAAGCCGGGCCGCATAACGCGCCATCGTGTCGACCTCGAAATTGACGAAGTCACCAGCCCTGCGTTCGCCCCAGGTCGTGACCTCCAGCGTATGGCGGATCAGCAGCACATCAAAATCCGTGCCGTCGACGGCATTGACGGTCAGTGACGTGCCGTCGAGTGCAATCGAGCCCTTGGGCGCCACAAATTTCGCGAGATGGGCCGGCGCACGCAGGCGGAAGCGGGTCGCATCGCCCTCCTCCGTCACCGACAGGATTTCAGCCTTGCCATCGACATGGCCTGACACGATATGGCCGCCAAGCTCGTCGCCGATCTTCAGCGAACGCTCGAGATTGATGTGGCTGCCCGCCTGCCAGCTGGATACGGTGGTCAGGCGCAGTGCCTCTTCCCATGCCTCCACCTCGAACCAGCGGCCGTTGCTGCCCTCCTGCGGCAGACCCGTTACCGTGAGGCAGATGCCCGAATGCGAGATCGATGCGCCCATATCGATGGTGGCCGGATCGTAATTCGTCGCGACACGGAGCTTAATGCCTTCCTTCAACGGCGAAACGGATTCGATCGTGCCGATATCAGTGACAATTCCGGTGAACATCAATTCTCTCTTTCGTATTCGTCCAGGCGGTCCGCGCCGAATATGTAAGTGCCCCTGTGGGCGAAGCCGGATGGTATGTCGGTTGCCTGCAGCGGGGATTCAATACCGCCCTCGCCGATGACGACAGGCGCCTGATAGAGCTGGATGCGATCAACGAGACCGGTTTGGAGGAAAAGCTTCGCGGTCTTAGCGCCGCCTTCCACCAGAAGCGAGGAGATGCCGCGGGTGGCGAGGGCCGGCAAGAGGATTTCCGGGTGGTAAGGATTGCAGTAGAGAACCTCGACGCCGGCTGCCTCCAGCGCACTACGGCGAGCATCCATGTCGGCGGCATCAGCGCTGTCGCCCTCTGGCTCGCCGGGCATGAGAATAGCGGCGATCGCTTGGGGCGCAGGGGGAATTCCTTCCGCATCCGCCTGCAGCGGCGACATGACTTCATTCGCAACCACAATGACCGGCACGTCGCGCGCCGTCTCGACCAGCTTGCTATCCAGCGGCAGCGCCAGAGTGGGATCGAGCACGATGCGGATAGGCGAATGCGCCTCAAGGCCCGGTGTGCGCACGGTCAACAAGGGATCGTCAGCGACCGCCGTGCCGATACCGACGAGGATGGCATCGGTCTCGGCGCGCAACGCCTGTACCTGGGCGCGCGCCTCCGGCCCGGTGATCGACACCTGCCCTACCCCCTCACGGCCGATCATGCCATCGGCGGAAACCGCAAGTTTGAGAGTCACATAGGGGCGGTTCTTCGTCTGGCGGGTGAGATATCCAGCGAGCGATTGCCTTCCTTCTGCCTCCAGCACGCCTGTCGTCACCTCGATACCGGCATCGCGCAGCATGGAAATGCCGCGGCCGGATACCCTGATATCGGGATCGGTCACGCTGATGACGACGCGCCCGACGCCATAGGCGATCAGCGCGTTGGCGCAAGGCGGCGTCTTGCCGTGATGCGAGCAGGGTTCGAGCGTGACATAGGCGGTTGCACCGCGGGCAAGTTCACCGGCTTCGGCGAGCGCCTGGGGCTCGGCATGCGGGCGACCGCCAAGTGCCGTCACGGCGCGGCCGACGATCGCGCCGTCGCGAACGATGACACAGCCGACGGATGGATTGGTGGACGTCTGGCCCGTGTGCCATCGCGACAGGCGGATCGCGGCTGCCATGAAGCGTTCGTCCTCAGGCCGCGCGATCCCCTCGCCCATGGTCATGCGTCCAGCGGATCGCGGGCGATCTTGGCGTTGAGCTCTGCGATCAGCTTTTCGAAATCCTCGGCATGCGAGAAATCACGATAGACCGAGGCGTAGCGCACGAAGCCGACATCATCGAGGCCCTTCAAGGCTTCCAGAACCTGCAGGCCGATCTGTTCGGAAGAGATTTCCGTCTCGCCCGAGCTTTCCAGCCGGCGCACGATACCGGAGACAGCACGCTCGATACGGTCGCGATCGACGGGCCGCTTGCGCAATGCCACATCGAAGGACCTAACCAGCTTATCACGGTCGAAGGGAACCTTTCGGCCGGTCTTCTTCGTGACCATCAGCTCGCGCAGCTGCACGCGCTCGAAGGTCGTGAAGCGGCCGCCGCAATCAGGACAGATACGGCGCCGGCGGATGGAGGTGTTATCCTCCGCCGGTCGTGAATCCTTGACCTGCGTATCTTCCGAACCGCAATAGGGGCAGCGCATGCCTTCTCCTTCAGCATCGGCCCGAAAATCGGAATCGATTTTCGGAAAGCCTGATGCGTAGATTCAAAGAGTTAGAGCGTCCTTTGTGCGCCCGAACGGGCGCACGGCGCTCTAGCCCATGTAATCATACATGGGGAAGCGATCGGTCAGATTCACCACCTTGCCGCGGACGGCAGCCTCGACGGCAGCATTGCCCTCGTCGGAATTGGCGACCTTCAGGCCATCAAGAACCTCGACGATGAGGTTACCGATCTCGCGGAATTCCGCTTCCTTGAAGCCGCGCGTCGTGCCGGCCGGGGCGCCGAGGCGCACGCCAGAGGTGACGAAGGGCTTTTCAGGGTCGAACGGGATGCCGTTCTTGTTGCAGGTGATGTAGGCGCGTCCGAGTGCGGCTTCCGCACGNTTNCCGGTGGCATTCTTCTTGCGCAGGTCGACCAGCATCAGGTGGTTNTCGGTGCCGCCGGAGACNACGTCGAGGCCGCCGGCNACAAGCGTTTCGGCCAGCGCCTTGGCGTTCTTGACGATCTGCGCCGCATAATCCTTGAATTCCGGCTGCAGGGCTTCGCCGAAGGCAACAGCCTTGGCNGCGATGATGTGCATCAGCGGACCGCCCTGGAGACCCGGGAAGACGGCCGAATTGAACTTCTTGGCCAGATCCTCGTCATTCGTCAGGATGACGCCACCGCGCGGGCCGCGGAGCGACTTGTGGGTCGTGGTCGTCGCAACATGGCAGTGCGGGAACGGCGACGGATGCACGCCACCGGCAACGAGACCGGCGATGTG
>Ga0055528_1001430_pt1 | contig 14595 bp, 11 predicted proteins | sample AraplaCol_mMS_r2_2_FD_55006 | JGI IMG/M metagenome (GOLD analysis project Ga0055528, IMG submission 55006) | Arabidopsis root microbial communities from North Carolina, USA - plate scrape MF_Col_mMS_r2 | ecosystem: Host-associated > Plants > Roots > Endosphere | place: USA: North Carolina...
GCGAGTTCCCCAACATAGTAACATTCTTTCATCTTTCCGGAAACATCTCGTGGAAAGATATCAAAAATAGGTTGGAAACTAGCCTTTACTTGCTGAAGACCTAATAACTCAGATGCTTCAGCCCACATAGGCCCTTTCCATTCCAAGAAGGTGTCCTCTGTAGTGCCGGTACAATCGTCTCCCTCGCCAATAGCACATATATTCCGAGCTCCACGTTCTAGAAGACCGGCTGTCACATCTTTGATGACAGAATTGTAGTTTTCATAAGAACTGTTTCCAAGTCCGAACGCAGCAAAGCAGAGATTTGGCAGTGGCCCATTGTCGGCGTCTGTGATGTAATTGTAAAACTCGACTGCATTGTCTGTAGGTTCACCTTCACCATACGTCGCAAGAACGAAAACAATGATGTGGTCACCACTCAGTTTGTCGAGGTCGCTCCAGTCGTAATCATCGAGGTCGGCGACCATCGTTCGAAGTCCAAATCGAGCCTTTCCTTCGCTCGAGATTCGAGAAGCCAAGTCTTCCGCAGTCCCCGTTTGCGAGCCATAGAACACGATTAAGTTTCGCTCTGCTGCTTTTATTGTCGCATAAATGCCGGGCTTAGAATCCTTCTTCTTGGCAGATATTTCTGAGCCCTCCGTATCTTGAATGTCATCCATCACATGGCTGACTCGTTTTACTCCTTGCTCCTTTCCAGAAAGACAATAAATCCCAGTAGCGACCAGAGCAAATATGAAAAAGATTCCCGCAATTTGAGTGTCGCCAATTAGTTGATAAAGAGCTGGTGTTCCTGGGAAAGAGGAAATGGTCAAGTCGGAGTCCGACATCTTGTGGTTGGGAAGGATACAGCCCAGTAAGAGCACTCAGGCGAGATTCAAACTAGATACGATAAGGGAGAAGATGCCAGTAATTGTGGCTGTGGGGTAGAAAAAGAATCAACAATCGCTGATTACTTTAGGCTCACAGTTCTTTGTGCTTTAAAGCGTATTATCAAGAAAGTTATATGATAAGAATACTAAGTTTCCTAGGTCCAGTATATAGTTCATTGGTCTAATGAACATGCGATAGGCCATCCCTAGGTGACCTTGTCACAGTATGAAATTGGGGAAACCCTCTTTCTCCAAAAATGGATCGAATACTAGTTTCTAGTTTCGCCACATAGTATGCTATTGTATGTATTCAGAATATCAGAGCTACTTCCCTCCTCCCCCACATAGGATTACCTTCAGAGAAAACAAGAATCACAACTAAGCTTGCTTATTTTGAGGTCGTCACCTTTTCTTTCACAGATTGGGTATGGTATTGTTTCAAAGCTGATGGTTGAGAGGGGAATGCATCCAAGGCGTTTTTGGGGTACGATTCTCCAAGGTGGCAAAGGCAATTAGATGTTGGAGGCTGGGGGGGCTACTTTTCTGGCTGATACTAATGTGAGGGATGGGGAAGAACACAAAATTTGACTTGGCACTCCACCGGACTTCTCCATGTTCTCCAAGACGTGTGGTCATAGAAAGCATTGACAATTACTGTGCTGGATTTTCCGATGAGGTGGGTGGTGAGACTTTATCGAAGTGATAATGAAGTCATTTTTTCAATAGTCGTGTGCGTAGATCTGGAAGTTTATCTATTATACCCCCAAATTTCAATGCCCCCGAAAATCGTGTGAAACTGTTGTTAAGGAGTTCATGGGAGAGGGGGAGGTTCTCCCGTTTCCTATTCCAGCCTATTGGCGTCGTCGATTCTGGCCAAGCCTTACATGCTAGATCAAGTCAGCTTGGACAGAGGTTTCCTCATGTAATTTCCTCCGGCGTAAAGAAAGAAGCCTTGGCTTTTATTTGGGTTTTGGTATAAGCCATTGATCAACCATATTCACGAGTCTTCATCGTTATAAAGGAGATCCAAAAGCCCAACAAGATGCTGAAAAGATATCGGCTGCAAAAACATCAACTAGCGTAGTAGGGAGTATCGGCCTGCCCACCAGTATAGGGATTATGTAAGGAAGTTGGCCTAATTTGGAAGGGAGCCTTATATACATTCATTTACATAGGATCTTTAGCATCACCCAAGAGACCCAGCATCAATTACACGAGTTCCAGTCTATTCGAGAGAATGCTAGAAGATAGCCCTAGTTGGGGTGTTGTTTACTCTCATCCTTCTGCCCCATTCGACCTGCACGTACCGACCGTGCTGCCTCGAGCATACTATCCCGTTTCACTAGTATCTGGCAGGAAAAAAAAGATTATTTTCAGCAGGTTTATTTCACACAAGAAGTTTAGAGCAACATAAATACAGACTGCGTGATCTCCATTCTATATATAAAAGACTAGTTCAAACGAGTAATCGGCTCGTCCCCCTGGATCCATGATTTGAGATTCACTGCTGAATCCTCATACCAACGCTGCATGACACCCTCCTCCACATATCCCATATGCGGGCTCAATAAGACATTACTTCGGCCGCCTTTACCCCACGGGACACTTCGCCACTCACTTTGCAGTGGGAGTGGCTCAACATTGTAAACGTCAAAAGCAGCCCCTCTAATCACGCCCTTCTTCAAGGAAGATAGAAGGCATTGCTCCTCGATAAGAGGACCACGGGACGTATTCACCAACAAAGCTGTCTTCTTCATCAAGGCCAGCTCCTTAGCACTGAGAATATTTATGCTTCGTTCCGAGAGGACATAATGGATGCTCAGAATATCAGCCTTTTNCACTAGCTCTTCTTTACTCTGAGCGACATGGAAGGCACCTTGTGGCAGTCCCAACGCATGAGCTTTCTCGTCTGCAGTTGCCTGGGTCAGGTTGCTTGACCAAGCTAGTACTTTCATTCCAAAGGCGAGAATACCAACTCGACCGACATCAGCCCCCAATTTTCCCAGACCCAATAGGCTCAGGGTCTTGCCCCTAAGACCGGTGGCGAACGAATTTTCCCATCCGCCATTCTTAGTACTCCAGTCATCACGAGCCACATTGCGTGCAAGGGCCAAGATCAGAGCCCAAGTATGCTCAAGGGTTGAGTCTAGGGAGGTGGGTGGCTTTGTTAAGCCTTGAGTGCCTTGTCCTTTCGCTCCCAGGACGGGGATCCCCCGCGCTGCCAAGGTCTTCAAGTCAAGGGATGAATTCTTCATGCCGGTAGTCAAGACGAGCTTTAGATTAGGAAGCGCAGATATGACACTGCCGGGGAGAGCTGTTCGCTCGCGCATGGTTGAAATCACATCGAATGGCCGCAGGCGCTCGATCAGGGCATCTTGCTCAGATTGGACATCCGGGTGAAGCGTTTCGGGGAAAGAGGTAATTTCGATATCAGGCACTGCTTTACTGAAAATTTCCCGGGCAATTCCTTGATAATCGTCTAGGATTGCAAGACGCAGATTGGATTGGGACATGATGAAGTCTAATTGATGGAAATGTCTGCGGGATATCCAGTTGTTGGCCAAATTGATAGTCCTGGAAAGACAATAAGTCGATGATTGTTCCTTATCTGCGGAGCCTTGTAACTTATCAGACAAAAGTTTTTCATTTCTCCAATTAGACCGATTTTCCGCCTCTTTATTATCACATCGTTGTCTCGCTGAGATCGGTACCTCAACCTCACCCCCATATTGGGGAAATTTGACTCCCCCACATGAGATGCAAAATGAGGCAAATCAGAAAATCGCATCTAGGTTCCTTTTTACCCTTCCTCGGGGAATGATCCATGGCGCAATAATCCCCCACAGCAGAAACTCGCCAGAAACATGGGGAACTGCAAGTTGGAGAAGCCTGAACTATCGTGGGGTACGGAATTAGACTCGATACTTGCCAGGATTCTGGCGATAATAAAGTACGCCGGATCGCATGATACCGCTTTCTATCCAAAAGATATTCTTTTCTTATTCAGATCATGTCTTCAATTCTATATGATATGGCGGATTTTCCACTGTCAGGTGGCCTAGATACTCACCAGCTTATCCTGCTCTTTGGAGTTCTCTCCGTCATTTTTGTCCTCGTGAAACTTGCAAACCAAACCGATATTCCCAAAATCAAAAACCTACCAGAACTACCGGGTGTTCCAGTCTTTGGAAGCTTGTTACACTTGGGAAAGCACCACGCTCGTAACTGTGCAAAGTATGCTAAGACATACGGAGACGTCTTTCAGGCCCGCCTCGGGAACAGAGTTAGCGATATGTCAGTCTTTTTGAAACGGAATATCGGTACTGATGTAAACATTCCAGCGATTCATCTATGCCAACTCCTTTGAAGCAGTCAAGGAATTATGGATCAAGAACCAATCTGCGCTGATCTCTCGGCCCACTTTCTGGACTTTCCACGATGTCGTTTCTGAGACTCAAGGCGTTTTCACCCTAGGAACCTCCCCTTGGAATGAGTCTGTCAAGAACGCACGTAAGGCCGCTGCTACTGCACTTAACCGTCAAGCTGTGCAAACCTATCTTCCTTTCATTGATCTTGAATCTATGACAAGTATCAGTGAGCTATACCGGAACCAGAAGCTTGACGACGATATCGATCCCAACGGGTATTTCCAGCGATTCTCCCTTAACATCAGTCTTACACTGAACTACGGGATTCGTCTAGATGGTACCGTTCGTGATCATACTCTGAGTGAAGTAGTCACTGTTGAGCGAGAGCTAGGCAATATTCGTGGTATTGCTCACAACTGGCAAGATTATATTCCTTTCCTCAGACTATGGCCCGGTTACAAGAAGAACGCCATCAAGTTCCGATCCCGTCGCGATGAATATATTCTCTCATTCTTCAACCAGCTCAAGGACAGGATTGCAAAGGGTACTGATAATCCTTGTATTGCGGGCAATGTGCTAAAGGACCCTGAAGCTAAGCTTGGTGACCGTGAGTTCCTAACATTATTCCATATTTGATACGATAGACTTGATATTGTTGCAGAGCTGACCGAATTAACTTTCCAGGTGAACTGAAATCAATCTGTCTTACTATGGTCGCCGCTGGACTTGATACTCTCCCTGGAAATATTAATATGACTATCGCATATCTATCCTCCCCCCACGGACAAGAGATTCAAAAGCGTCTGTATGATGAGATCATTGCTTCCTATCCTAACGAGGACCCATGGCACGCCGTTCTGATCGAAGAAAAGTCCGAGTATATGCGTTCTTTCGTTAAGGAAGTTCTTCGCTACTGGTCAACTCTAAACCTTTCTTTCAACCGTCAAAGTGTCAAGGATATTCAGTACAAGGGCGCAACAATTCCCGCCGGCACTCCGTTCTTATTAGTACGTTTGCAAATACTCTCTCTTCATCAATACTAAAAAGAATACTAAGATGTATCACAGAATATGTGGGCCGCGAACCATGACCCTGAGCAGTTTGATAGCCCAATGAAATTTGTTCCTGATCGTTTCCTCGGCATCAACGAGGCTGGTGCTGGCACTCAACACTACGGTTATGGCGCCGGCACTCGTATGTGTGCCGGAGCTCATCTTGCAAATCGCGAGCTATATGCCATCTTTAGTCGTCTGGTTCTTGCCTTCCACATCCGCCCAACTAAGGACCTCGAGATGTCTCCAAACTTGGACACCATTGAGTGTAACTCTGTCCCAACTAGCATGGTGACCCAGCCTAAGCCATTCAAAGTGCGGTTTCAGCCCAGGAACGATGTCCAGTTGGAGAAGTGGCTCAAGGAGAGCCAGGATAAAACAGCCTATCTGTAAACAAAGGGATGGCGATCAAGAAGTTGCGATTGATCGAGATTGTCTACATGAATCACTCTGGTCCGCAAGGGTCTAGTCTCTATACCAGAGAAACCTGACTACAAGTACGAGCTCGGTGGAGTGATTTCTCTATTGTTCTGTCCAGATTTTCAATCATACTGGGGAATGCCAGTTGCCTGTGCGTCGAATTCTTCTCTCAATGAATGGCTAAGCGGCCGCTTCGCCATTGATTGGGCTGATTGTTGTATGGAACTGGAGGAAATTATTAAATTACAAATGTATTTCAGCCTCAGGTCATTAGTTTAGTTAGTCGAGCTGCGGAATGAGTATTTGTTAACTAGACCTCTCGCTTCCGCTTCCGTATTTGAGCTTCATTATTTCCTTTTCCTCTCGGGACGAGCTGATTTGGTTAATTCATATAGCATCTTAGAAATGTATACCTGCCCCCATACATTACACGTCTACCTTTTTTTAATCTCATGTCCTGTGTAGCATTACAATAGCTGAATGGAATGAAAATATGCTCTTAGGTATTAGAGACTTGAAATTGATGAATTAGACTTCATTATCAGTAAAAGAATCCTGAGCCTCTTCAGTAACTACGACCAAGTTCGAAGTGATATCGCAGTATGATTAACATCCACCATAATAGGTTTTGATTGGTAAATTGAGTTTAAGTGGCTTGTGTCGAAATTCGGGAAATGAGAACTCGATCACATACTGATATGTTCGCGCGGCAAATGAGGAAACAAACGATGGGACATCATCTAGCGGTGGAAAGACAAGGATATTCGCCTCACCACACCAGTCGCCTGGGGGCATAACTGGAATAAATACAGTACTGTCTTTCATAACTAAGTCAAATTTGGAACACGGGATCAGGGATTGGGTGTTCTCGGTGTGCATTTGGATCGGTGACGAATGAGTAGGGCATATGTCGACAGGTATCTCTCGCATGTGCTTTGTTGAGAAGTATGTTGTTTTGATTATATGGGATTGAACATGGCAACGCATGGAGCGCGGAAATTTTTCCTTTCGACTGGTTTGTGATGACTGCAAAACCCCTTTGAACTGGATGTTTGCGGGACTTTTGGGCAAAGATACATCGAGAATGATCGGCATACAGGCCTCTGTAGAAATAGTGATCGATCCCAGACATCCACCAAAGCGAGATATCTTAGCTGTCGATGTAGCCTTTCTCTGACACTTCTCGTACCAAGTATCGAGTTCGTGCCATGACTGGGATCGAGGAAGTACCCTAATGACGACTCTTCTGAGATCAGTTAAGGGGCATTCGTTTCCGGTGATAGAATATACAGCCGTAGCATTTATACTGTATTCCACCAGCGGCTGCATGTATCGCTCGTTATTGGTCTCATCAATATGCTCTTTCCCACTTTCAATGGATGCTGGAAGGTGACTGAGCGTTTCGGTGGGCGTTGAATAGTTGGGCAAACTACAATCGGGTATATTGAGCATAAATGGGATTCTCTGCTTGTATGAAAGGTCGGTATCTTGGAAAGAAACAAGTAGATCTCTTCCCGGGAAATGTGTCACTTCTAAGAACTAACTCATAATTAAAATTGCCCTTCCAATAGATTGGTATTTTTGCTTCACCTTTTTGTGAAATATCTCCTTGTACGGATCATCGACATCTGGATCTCCTCTACGGAACCAGGATTTTATATGGCCTATGTCTCAGTCAGTTCGCACTGGCAGAGGTGAAAAAAAAGGGGGAAAAATCATACCTTCTAGTCTCAACTCTAGACTCTCGACATAACTACCAGCTGAAAAATCAACGAATCCCTTGATTGTCTGACCAGTGTACCATACTTGTTCTGGTATGCTTATCGCGAATGGTGGTGTCATGGTGAATTGCCATTCTACGCCAGCGAACATTCTTCACAAAGCGTGCTCAATAGAAAATGGTAGGGCATCGGATACACCATTTATTATTAGTACAATATATGATCTCTTCTTCTATCCCGGAGCCAAGATGGTGTGGGAAACACCAGATTAATTTCTCCAAGTTGGGGGTGGAGATGGAAACGATTGGCTCCCCGCAAATTTACGCTTTTGTCGGAATTTTCCCCGCGGAAGTATGCTTCTGACAAAGGGAAAACAGGGTAAAATTGAGTTCGGAGGTAGGTAGGCAACCGGTTCATTTTAAGATACTCTTGGGTAGACACGTTCTCAGCTTTGAGGTGCTCTAGGGCAACCAGATATTTTTATCTTATGTCCCACGACATTTCTCATATGCAGCCAATAAAGTAGAGTAACGCAGAACGAATAAAGAAAAAGGTGCATCTCGTCATATATTAACAGCTCTATATGTAATATTTAGCAATTTATAAACTCTTTCTATAGACTTGTTCTTCTTGTCTGCATTGAGGAATTTTGACTGGACAGGCTGTGGTAGATGAATGAACTATAAATTATTTAAAATATCACGCTATGGGGCACTGGTAGAAGTATCAGTCCAAAATGAAAAATATGGACTACATCAACGGTCAGTCATTCCGCGCAAGGTAAAGTGATTGTTGACTTGTCCGAGGAGTTATGAAAATCGTGGCTGTTGAAATTTATGAGTGATGGCCTTTGAGGTGATCAATCAAGTCGGTGTTACTGAAGACCAAAGCTTTTGTGAAGGCACATTGGCCGAGGCAGTATTGACTTAGATTGGCTTCAAACCTACATAGCAACTAGCTTTTCGACTCGCAAGACACTCCTTGGGTGTGAAATAACCAATTGAGATGATTGATTTTGATATACTGGGATAGGCATTCTATGCCACGGGCATTCGAAACGATTATGCTTCCTAGATCCCTGCAAATACGTAAGTAGGAACTTGGAGTCGCAGCAACGACTTCAAGTCGTTGCTGCCAAGTCTACACTAGTGTATTTCTAATAATTGCTTCAACGCTGTTTCAAGTCCATTCTTTCTGTAAATAGAAGCCAAGTAGACATTCCATACAATATCAAGTTAAGGAAACAACATCCGAAGCAGCATCCTGATCGGCATGCCGAGCCAATGATGCTAGAACTATACGCCGTAGAAAGGCGTAGAAAACCCGCATGTTAGCCACAAATGTCGCCGCGAGTATTTCAACCGTTGACCATTTGATACGGTTCCCTTCGGCAGATTCACTGACCACGTTTGTCAATCGAATAACGGCGACAGCTATTGTGAAAATCCCAACACAAAATATGAAAGCCAAAGCCAGCTTCCTTATTTCGAAGATCAGTTACAGTTCAAGTTCGGATCTTCATAGGTTGCTGCTGTGCCTTGCTGGAGGGAGACAAATAAAATAGCACTCACTTATAGATTGATAGGGAGAGGCTCATCACAATTGGAATGGAAAATGCCATAAGTATAGCATCACTGAGTATATCTAGGCCACCTTCATCAAGCTGAGATATTTACCACGTTATAGCTGGGGTATAAAATGAACTCACTAACAACGAACAGCTGAACCAAAGCTTGGCAACAGCTCTCTTACGTTAGCAACATTCTATTCACAAATAGCCCAAAGAGTCATACCTGGGTCAGGAGATACCATCCAGCACCTGCTAAAAGGGTTACATTCAACGAATGTCATCGTCAGGCTAACTATATATGTCAAGAAAAGGGCCCCTAAAAGCATCCGGGTGCAAATGCAACCCCAGGAGGTATGCCAGACCAGCCGATCATAAAAGCAAAGTAGTATGACCTTCATGAGCCACAGACTTTAGGATGGTAGCATTAGCCCAATGGTGCTTGAAGAAAGAACGATGCATACCCCAAGATACCCACATATGTATGAATAGTACTCTTATAACCAGAGTGATCTTACTTCCAACTTCGCGACGATAGATTTCCCGAGGTGTGAAGTCAATAGATTGCCGCACAGTTGACGGGATATTGTTATTACCCCAAACAATGACGATGTGTGATAATGACACATAAGCAATTAACATGAAAATACCGACGAGGCAGAGATAATCGTCCACTTTGAACTGAAAGCCAACATAATGTTGTATAGGCAGCCTGGAAGCTAGGCAGATCACAGCTACCCAAGCACAGAGCCACGTAGCAACAACATCGTGATCCATCTTTATATAAGAGATAAATTGCCCAGAAAATAATTTCCTTGACTCTAAAAGAATTGCTGCGATATCAATTGACGTTCAGTTATTCACCACGTGATCGGTGATATCCTGATTGATGGAACCCGTAGTTGATACACATCCAGTGGATATCGGTGCACTACGCCTCGAAGGACGCGGGAACCTGTAAAAGGCAAAAAAAGATAGCCAGGACTGAAATCGGTTTAGCTGCGGCGGAAACTCTGTACAATACTGGTATTAGGTTATTGATTATTCTTACAATTGGCTGAGATCTAATCGTCCAGGAAGCCGTCAACCGAATCAACTCGACATCCCCCACATCCCCACGCCCGACCCCAAATTGGAGAAGTGGCAAGTTTCCGTCCGCGAGATGATGCCTGGGGGAGCTCGCCTTACTAAATATCGTGACCAGCAAAATTTTGGTACAGTTTAATTCAACAAAGGTTTTCAAGATGGCTGACATCAAACTCTATACTTGGTTGACGCCAAATGGCATCAAGGTTTCTATTGCCCTTGAGGAACTCTCGCTTTCTTATGAGACGATTCCTATCGATATTTCCACAAATGCACAGAAGCAGCCATCGTTCTTGGCAGTAAATCCCAATGGACGTATTCCAGCCATTGTTGACAAGAGTCAAAGAGTTTTTGAAAGCGGAGCCATCCTGCTCTTTCTGGTTGAGAAGTATGACCGCGAGGGTGTCATCAGCTACACCCCCGGAACCGCCGAATACTATGAGCAGCTAAGCTGGATAATGTTCCAGATGGGTGGTCTCGGCCCCATGCAAGGTAAATCAATCCTCAAAATTTCAGCTCATACGCTTAAAACAGAGCTAATCTATCCCAGGACAAGCAAATCATTTCTGCTTGATGGCAGGGGAATACTCACGCTATGGGATCAAGAGGTACATGGATGAAACCAAACGTCTCTACGGGGTTCTGAACGACCGATTGAAAGTCAGCCCTTTCTTGGCTGGAGACAAGTAAACCATCGCCGACATTGCCAATTTTGGATGGGTCCGATATGGACCATTGGCTCTGGAAATGGATCTTGATGAATTTCCAGCCTTAAAGAGGTGGCACGATATTATTAAACAGCGTGATGGAGTCCAGCGAGGAATCAAGGTTCCCACTTCTAAGACCGATGCTGAAGTTGCTGCCAGATATCATGGTATGAGAGAGAAGATGAGGAAATTAGCTGCTGGATTGTAGTATAGATCCTTATTGGATTGTACAAATGTCCAGGATCTTCTAGCTTGTTATCAATAGATGTCTTCAATTCCAATAAATAAGGTCCGACCAACCACGCATCTGGGAGGAGAATAGAAGTAAAAGAATCTAAAATATATCTACACATCGTAAAGGTTCGGTTTGAATAGTTGGAGATACTTCGCCACAAAGTCCCCCTCGTTCACCACAGCCCCGTGAATCTCGATTGAACTGCTTATAAGCTAATGCGGAGAGGCCCACTTCCCCAGATTCCCCACAGATACCACCCCATCACATGAAGGTTCTTCCCCCGATGAGTTAAAATTACTGTTTACAGTACATGGAGTGACATACCTGACAATGAATCTGGTATTTATGGGCGAGTTGCAGAACTTTGTTCTCCAATTGAACAAGGTCGAGACCTCATAGACAAGGACATTCCCCCGCTTCTGTCCTCGATATATAAAGTCTGCCCTTGAGGCAGAGTTTGATTTTCTTAGACTCGCATCTGAACCCAGTGCTAGTATTTCATTTCACTCTTTCTCCTATGCGAATTAGCCACAATGGCTTCCGGATCATCAAAGCCAGAGGCTGCTGAAATCAGCCGATATGATACCAATGCTAGTATTGCGATCCCCACGCATGTCTTCGAAAGAATGTACCTCACCCCGCAACTTCCTGTTAAGGGTCAATTGCGAAAGACCCTGGGTAATCCAACTCCAGTGTAAGTTTAATCCCAAATTCTATTTCCAGGATTAGCCAATTTCAACCGACAACACCCATCTTTAGGGCTTTGCTAGGGTTTCTTATATCTACCACATCGTTTGGGTGTGAGGCTATGGGATGGCGGGGAGCTGCTGCTGACAATGCACTCATGTAAGTAATTCATACATCTCCCTGTAACTTGGTTTCCAGCAGTTCCTCAGCCCAGAATCATCAACTGATTGATAAAAGCGGAATTTGGTACTTTTATGGCGGCCTTCTTCAGATAATTGGCTGTATTTTTGAACTTATCATTGGCAACACATTCCCCAGTGTAGTCTTTGCTACATTCGGTAAGCCTCACACCATCCTGAACTGTTCCATACAATATTTGATTACCCCTCTTGCTTATTCTGTCTCCAGGGGCATTTTGGCTTGCTCTAGGTGTAACAGAACAATATGTGATTCCCAACACTACGGACGAGAGTACTTTCTCGGCAAGCTTTGGTAAGTAAGTTTACTTGTAAAAGGACTCGAAGTTAGTCTAAGCTTGCAATTAGGTTTTTTCTTGTTGTTCCTGGGCCTTCTATGTTTTATGTTCCTAGTGTGCTCCTTGAGAACTAATGTTGTCTTCGTCTTTATCTTCATCTTTCTCGAAATCGGTGTTCTTTTGCTTGCAGCTTCATACTGGCATATGGCTGCAGGATCAGACGCTGTTGGAGAGAAGCTACTTAAGGTGAGTTCATGTAGCTACAAAGCTTTCTTATATCTCTAACTCCTCGTATAGGCTGGCGGAGCTTGTGTATTCATATTTTCAATGGCGGGATGGTACCTCCTTTTCTCTATTATGCTAGTAGCAGTTGATTTCCCCTTTTCCCTCCCCGTTGGTGATCTAAGTACGAGGTTCAAAGGAATGTCTGCTCATAAGAAGGCAAAGTCGGAAAGCTCGGAGGTTTGACACTTATGTGTTAACTTGCTATGGTGGCATTATTATTGTTTGTGTGCCGACGAGATCAAAGGGATGCACTTGGGCAAATGCTTTGCTGAGCGAAAGACCACACTGCCTTCGAACCTTTCTACGGGCTATCGAGGTTAATGCATGCAGGAGACGCAATCTGTAATTCATGATTAGGAATCCAGTTTATCGGGCATATGATTTCGCAGAGATTCTGTTGATTTGCTCAGTTCTTTAGTACGTTCGGTCTTCATCTAACCCATAGGCAGCATAACATCACTCAATATTTCAGCAAATTCCCCAAATCTGGTCACTAGTGGCTTTGACCGGATGTAGCCTCAATCATTCACGAGAATTATAATTTCCTCGTATGCAGGTGTGTGTGCAAGTATATTGATGTCTGTTTTTTTATCCTATTTCATCTGAGTTCCGCCAGGCTTCCTCTCAGCGGGAAACATATCGAAATGAGAAATGCTAGTGTAGTGGGGAGTATCGGCTTGCCCACCAGCATAGGGATTATGTAGAGAAGTTGGCCTACTTTGGAAGGGAGCCTTACACACGTTCATTTTAGATACTTCTTTAGCATCACCCAGAGAGAGAAAGTCAATTACGCGAGTTCCAGTCCATTTGAGAGAGTGCTAGCAGGTAGCCCTAGTTGGGGTGTTGTTTACCCTCATCCTTCCGCCCCATTCGACCTGCACGTACCGACCGTGCTGTCTCGAGCATCCTATCTCGTTTCACTAGTAGAAAATTCCCCAGGGTATAGATATATAGTGTATGATGCTCCTAGTATTTTGCACTAATAGTATCTACCTATTCTGATCATACATGTAGACAACAGGATTGAAGGCAAATGGCATTCAGTTAAAATCAAAAACCACCCGGGTGTAGAGATGTAAGAAGTATGTTCTGCTGATTTTATTCCAATCGAAAGTCCACTATCTCCCGAGGAGCATCGAACTGTTTCACAGTGCTAGGGGTGTGCTGTATATCCCTAGGTCAACGTTCGAGGATCGACATCTCGCCATGGCATGTGTACACTCGCCGGACGCAAATGAATAGCTATTGTAGTAGATCATTCACTGGAATAAGAGAAAGGCTGCCAGCTTGTTGAGTACATGGATCGGGCCTCAAGCTCTAGGCGATCGTATGTCACTTGCACCCATTTAAGAGCTGCGAATTGGTCATAGATGGTAACGGTCTTCCAGCAACTCGGCATATGCATTGAGGGATTGTCCAATAAGATTGACCATTTCCCAGACGCTGTCACAATCATATAGCGTGGCCCAGAGCCTCACAGTAGCTGCACTTAACATAGCTCTCTTTTGCAGAACATCTTGAAAATTTTGTGTGTTGTCAGTCTCCACCACCAACTGAACCAAAAAGACCAAAACCTTTTCCTCGGCTGGCGTTAAACTTGGATTGAGATGAGGCTGAGTGACCGTTTCCAACCATTTGGCCAGAAGCACTGCGCATTCCAACGAACACAATGCGTGCTGGTTGGACCAATACACAACTTGAGTCTTGGCGACAAATCTTAAACCGAGTTGAACAGGAATACTCAGTGCATGCGCACAGTGTAACGCAGCTCTTGTAAGTTTCTCACTTCGTTGCACTGAAGAATTTTGATCGAGCGATTTTGCAATTGTACCTGGACTCCAAGTACTCAGGGATCGAGCGGGCCCAGAGTCCATATTCAGCCTGATATAGGCCAAGCGAAGTAGAGCAGTTGATGTGAAAGACAGAGGACCATGGGGGCTAAGGGGGTCAATAGATCTTTCGAGATCGCTTTCCCAGCAATTGGACCAGTTCTTGAGGGCCCGCTCAAACAAGCCGATATCTGAAAATATCAGACCTCCACTCCTTCGCTGATGCGAGAATTGCGTATGTCGGAAGAGCCATATCCGTTGGATGATAGCATGGATTAGTGCAAACCCACCAAG
>Ga0055528_1001435_pt1 | contig 14583 bp, 9 predicted proteins | sample AraplaCol_mMS_r2_2_FD_55006 | JGI IMG/M metagenome (GOLD analysis project Ga0055528, IMG submission 55006) | Arabidopsis root microbial communities from North Carolina, USA - plate scrape MF_Col_mMS_r2 | ecosystem: Host-associated > Plants > Roots > Endosphere | place: USA: North Carolina...
GTGCCCACCTGCACGCTGACCTTCTTGCCGTTGATGTCGGCCGGCGTCTTGATGGCCGTGTTGCCGTCCTTCACCATCACGACGAGGCCGCCCGCGTAGTACGGGACGGTGAAGTCGACGACCTTCTTGCGCTCGTCGGTGATGTAGATGGCAGACACGGCCATGTCGAAGCGCTTGGAGACCAAGCCAGGCACAAGGCCCTTGAAGTCGATGTCGATCCACTCGATCTTGCGGCCCAGCGTCTTGCCGATGGCCTCCACCAGCTCCACGTCGAAGCCCGTGCGCTTGCCGTTCTCCACGAATTCCATCGGCGGAAAGGTGGCATCGGTGGCCACGCGCAGCGGCTCGCCCTGGGCTTGCGCGGTGGCGGCAAAGCCGAAGAAGGCGAGGCTCGAAAGGGCGGTGGCAATGAGGGTGCGGCGGGTGTTCATGTGACGGTTTCCGTGGGTTAGAAAAGTAAGGTGCAGCGATGTCTACTGCGGCGCGCGGGAAATGCGCGCCGCCGTGACGACGGTCATGTGGAGCAATGCAGCTTCCATGCCTTCGGCGTGCGTAAGCGGTGCCATGACGTTGTGGGCGGAGGCTTGCCGCTTCGCTCCCGGCTCAGCGCACCATCGGCAGCTTGAGGCCCTGCTTCTTCGCAGTGGCCACTGCAATGTCNTAGCCCGCATCNGCNTGGCGCATGACGCCGGTGGCCGGGTCGTTCCACAGCACGCGCTCGATGCGCTTGGCGGCCGCATCGGTGCCGTCGCACACGATGACCACCCCCGAGTGCTGCGAGTAGCCCATGCCTACGCCGCCGCCGTGATGCAGGCTGACCCACGTGGCGCCGCCCGCAGTGTTGAGCAGCGCATTGAGCAGCGGCCAGTCGCTGACGGCATCGGTGCCGTCCTTCATCGCTTCGGTCTCGCGGTTGGGGCTGGCAACCGAGCCGGTGTCCAGGTGGTCGCGGCCGATGACGATGGGCGCCTTGAGTTCGCCGTTCTTCACCATTTCATTGAAGGCCAGGCCCGCGATGTGGCGCTCGCCAAGACCCAGCCAGCAGATGCGCGCAGGCAGGCCCTGGAATGCGATACGTTCGCGTGCCATGTCGAGCCAGCGGTGCGTGTGGGTGTTCTCGGGGAACAGCTCCTTGATCTTGGCGTCGGTCTTGTAAATGTCTTCGGGGTCGCCCGACAGCGCCACCCAGCGGAACGGGCCCTTGCCCTCGCAGAACAGCGGGCGGATGTAGGCGGGCACGAAACCGGGAAAGTCGAATGCGTTCTTCACGCCTTCGTCGAAAGCGACCTGGCGGATGTTGTTGCCGTAGTCGACCGTGGGAATGCCCATGGCCTGGAAGTCGAGCATGGCCTGCACGTGCACGGCGCACGACCTGGCGGCTGCGGCCTTGAGCGCGGCGTGCTGCGCCGGGTCTTTCATAGCGGCCTGCCATTGCGGCACGGTCCAGCCCGAAGGCAGGTAGCCGTTGATGAGGTCGTGCGCGGAGGTCTGGTCGGTCACGAGGTCGGGCTTGATGCCGCCGGCCTTCGCGCGCTTCACCAGCTCGGGCAGGATGTCGGCCGCGTTGCCAAGCAGCGCGATCGACACGGCTTCCTTCGCATCGCAGTGCTGCTGGATGAGTTCGAGCGCATGGTCGATGTCGCGCGCCTGTTTGTCGACATAGCGCGTGCGCAGGCGAAAGTCGATGCTGGCCTGCTGGCACTCGATGTTGAGCGACACCGCGCCCGCGAGCGTGGCCGCGAGCGGCTGTGCGCCGCCCATGCCGCCAAGGCCGGCCGTGAGGATCCACTTTCCCGCGAGACTGTTGTTGTAGTGCTGGCGGCCGGCTTCGACAAAGGTTTCGAAGGTGCCTTGCACGATGCCCTGGCTGCCGATGTAGATCCAGCTTCCCGCCGTCATCTGGCCGTACATGAAGAGGCCCTGGCGGTCGAGCTCGTTGAAGTGCTCCCAGTTGGCCCACTTGGGCACCAGGTTCGAATTGGCGAGCAGCACGCGCGGTGCGTTCTCATGCGTCTTGAACACGCCCACCGGCTTGCCGGATTGGATGAGCAAGGTCTCGTCGTCGTTGAGTTCCTTCAGCGACGCAAGAATCTGGTCGTAGCAAGCCCAGTTGCGCGCGGCGCGGCCAATGCCGCCGTACACCACCAAGTCTTGCGGGCGCTCGGCCACCTCGGCGTCGAGGTTGTTCTGCAGCATGCGGAACGGCGCCTCGGTGAGCCAGCTCTTGCAGTTCAGTTCACTGCCTCGCGGAGCGCGGATCACGCGCGTCGGATCGTGGCGCGGATCGGCGGTCTCGGGGTTGATGTCGTTGTTCAGTGCGAATTTTTCCGGAGCGTTCATGGATCGGTTCTCCTAATCGGTATGTGGTTCTTACTTACGAATGGCTGGGCAAGATGTCCAGCAGCGCGGCAGGCATGTCNGCCTTCAGCGCCCACTGGCGCATGGCCTCGATGTCCGGCGCGAGGTANCGGTCGCGTTCGAGAAAAGCGACCTTCCGGCGGATGTTCGCGAATTCCGCTTCGACCAGGGGCGAGCTCTTGAGCCCGCGTTTCAGTTCGATGCCCTGCGCGGCGGCCATTGCTTCGATGCCGACGACGACTGCCGTGTTGTTGACCATGTCGCCGAGCCGGCGCGCCGCGAAGGTCGCCATCGACACATGGTCTTCCTGGTTGGCCGAGGTCGGCAGGCTATCGACGCTCGCGGGATGCGCAAGCGACTTGTTCTCCGACGCAAGGGCCGCGGCCGTGACCTGCGCGATCATGAAGCCCGAGTTCAGGCCGCCGTCATGCACCAGGAAAGGCGGCAGGCCCGAGAGGCCCGTGTCGAGCAGTAGCGCGATGCGGCGTTCTGCAATGGCGCCGACTTCGCTCACGGCCAGTGCGATGATGTCGGCCGCGAAGGCAACCGGCTCAGCGTGAAAGTTGCCGCCCGAAATCACTTCGCCGGTGTCGGTGAACACCAGCGGGTTGTCCGACGCGGCGTTGGCTTCGATCACCAGCACGCGTGCCGCATGCGCGAGGTTGTCGAGACAGGCGCCCATCACCTGCGGGATGCAGCGCACCGAATACGGGTCCTGCACCCGGCCGCAGTCGGCGTGCGACGGCACGATCTCGCTGCCTTCGAGCAGCGTGCGCACGGCACCGGCCACCGCGATCTGTCCCGGCTGGCCGCGGGCTGCGTGAATGCGCGCATCGAAAGGCTTGATCGAACCCTGGATGGCTTCGAGCGAGAGCGCACCCGACATCAAGGCCGAGGCGAACACGTCCTCGGCGCCGAACAGCCCGGCGAGCGCGAGCGCGGTCGACACCTGCGTGCCGTTGAGCAGCGCCAGGCCCTCCTTGGGGCCGAGCACGAAGGGCGCGAGGCCGATGATGCGCATGGCCTCGGCGCCGCTGACCACGGCTCCGTCGGCTGTGGTCGCCTCGCCCTCGCCGATCAGCACGCAGGCCATGTGCGCGAGCGGCGCAAGGTCGCCCGAGGCGCCGACCGAGCCCTTGCACGGAATGCGCGGCATGACGCCCGCGTTGAACAGCGCCAGCAATGCATCGACCAGCGCGGGCCGCACGCCCGAGTGGCCGCGCGCCAGGCTCACGGCCTTGGTGGCCAGCACCATGCGCACGACGGGCGCGGCCAGCGCCTCGCCGGTGCCCACGCTGTGCGAGAGCACGAGGTTGCGCTGCAGGTCGGCCAGGTGGTCGTTACCGATGCGCGTGCTCGCAAGCTTGCCGAAGCCGGTGTTGATGCCGTAGACCACCTGGTCGTTGTCGACGATGTGGCGCACCGCCGCTTCGGCGCGCGCCATGCCTTCTTGCACTGAAGGGTCAAGCGCCAGCCGCACGCCGCCTGCCTGGATGCGGCGCAGCATCGCGAGGTCCACCTTGCCGGGCGTGAGGGTCAGGGTGGTGGTGGTGTGATTGGTTGTTGGCATTTGAACCTGTCTATACAAGTGGTTGCAAGAGAAAACCTTCGGTTTCCGTGACGAAAAAATCAGCCGAACGAGGGGTTGCCGTCGGCTTTGAAGCGGCTGCCCAGGCTGTAGCGCGACGCGGGATGCAGGCAGCGCACCCAGGTGACCGGCGTGTTGCGTTTCCACGTGCGGCGCGTGAGCAGCAGGCAGGGATCTGTGGGCTCCATGGCGAGCCGGCTCGCCTGCTCTGCAGTGGGCAGCACGGCATCGACGACGTGCTCGATCTGGTCGAAGGGCACATTGCGCACCAGGTATTCGCTGGGCGCCACGGCGGCAAAGTCCTGCTCGAGGAAATCGGGCACGACCAGCGGATTGACGTAGCGCTCTTCGAGCTGCACCGGCGTATCGTTCTCCAGGTGCAGGCAGACGCTATGGAACACCGAGGTGCCCGCGCGCATGTCGAGCCAGGCCGCCACGTCGGGCGACGCGGCAACGCGCTCCACCGCGAGCATCTCGCAGCGGTAGTCGTGCCCGCGCTGGCGGATCTCGCTTGCGATGTTGGCAATCTGCAGCAGCGTGGACTGCGGCTTGTTCTCGGCCACGAAGCTGCCGACACCGGCCACGCGCACGATGCGGCCCTGCTCCATCAGCTCGCGCAGCGCGCGGTTCACCGTCATGCGCGAGATGCCGAACTGCGCGACCAGTTCGCTCTCCGACGGCAGGCGGTGGCCGGCCGGCCAGGTGCCGTCCTGGATCTTGCGGGAGATGTGATCCTTGACTTGCGCATAGAGCGCGAGGGACGGCAGGTCGCGTTTCATGTCAGTGTTCCACCGCCGCCATGGATTCAGCGCGGATTTCTTCCGTCAGCCGCGCCTTGATGTCCATGAACTCCGGCGAGGTCTTGATGGTGTAGCTGCGCGGATGCGGAAAGTCGACCGCGATCTCGGTCTTGATGCGGCCGGGCCGCGCGCTGAACACGGCCACGCGGTTGGCCATGAAGATCGCCTCGTCGATGTCGTGCGTGACGAACAGCACCGTCTTGCGCGCCGACTCCCAGATGCCGAGCAACAGCTCCTGCATGAGCACGCGGGTCTGGTTGTCGAGCGCGCCGAAGGGCTCGTCCAGCAGCAGCATCTTGGGGTCATTGGCCAGCGCGCGCGCAATGGCCGTGCGCTGCTGCATGCCGCCCGAGAGCTGCTTGGGAAAATGGTTCTCGAAGCCGCGCAGGCCCACCTTGGCGATGAAGAATTCGCTGCGTTCCTTCTGGTCGGCCTCGCTCATGCCGCGCTCGCGCAGGCCGAAGCGAATGTTCTGCGCCACCGTGAGCCACGGAAAGAGCGTGTAGCTCTGGAACACCACGCCGCGGTCGGCGCCCGGGCCATCGATGCGCTCACCGTCGAGCAGCACCTGGCCGGTGGTCGGAAAGTCGAGCCCCGCCACGATGCGCAGCAGCGTCGACTTGCCGCAGCCCGAGGGGCCGAGGATGGTGACGAAGTCGTTCTCCTTCACCTCGAAGTCGATGGGCAGCAGCGCTTGCGTGCTCTGTCCTTTGGTGCCGGTGAAGACGCGCGACACGCCCTGGATGGACAGCTGATTGTTGTTCGTCATCAGAGGGCCGCCCATGCAAAGAGGCGGCGGTTGAGCGCCTTGAAAGCGAAGTCGGACACGAGCCCGATGACGCCGATCACGATGATCCCGAAAATGATCTGCCCGGTGTTGAGCAGCGCCTGGCTGTCGGTGATCATGTGGCCGATGCCCGACGAAGAGCCGATGAGCTCCGCCACGATCACGTAGGTCCAGGCCCAGCCCAGCACGAGGCGCAGCGTTTCGGCAATGCCGGGCGCAGCACCCGGAATGAGCACGCGCGCCACGATGCCGCGGCTCTTGGCGCCGAGCGTGTAGGCCGCCTCGACGAGGTCGCGCCGCGCGCCACCCACGGTCACGGCCACCATCAGCACGATCTGGAAGAACGAGCCGATGAAGATCACCAGCAGCTTCTGCATTTCACCCAGGCCCGCCCACAGGATGAGCAGCGGAATGAAGGCCGACGCCGGCAGGTAGCGGCAGAACGAGACGAAGGGCTCGAAGAAGGCTTCCACGGTTTTCCATGTGCCCATGGCAATGCCGAGCGGCACCGCCAGCACGGCCGCCAGCAGGAAGCCGCCGAACACGCGCCACACAGTCATGCCCACGTCGCCGATGAAGCCGAACTCGGCGAAGAGCATCCAGCCTTCCTTGAGCATGGTCGGCGGGCTGGCAAGGAAGGTCGGCGGCACGAAACCGCCGATGGTGGCAATGGACCACACGAGGACGAAGGCCACGAAGAAGGCGAGCCCGAGCAGCACGCGGGCGCGCCCACTGATGGGCTCGAGCGGCGCGAACGAACGGCGCCGCGCGGGCGCGGCGGCTTGGGTTGAGACGGCCGGCGCAGGTGCCGCCGCACGCGGCGGCACCTGCGGCAGGGCCTTACTTGACGAAGCTTGCATCGAACATGGCCGTGAAATCTTCCGGCGCCTTGCGGATCACGCCGGCCTCCAGCAGGATGGGCGTGGCTTCCTTCATGAAGCCGGAGAGCTCGCCCGCAAAGAACTTCTGGTTGGCCGCCTTGTCCTGCCAGCGCAGGAAGGCCGACGACTTGGCGAACTGCTCGCCGGTCTGCTTCACGGCCGAACCCATCAATTCGTTGGCCTTGGCCGGGTCCGACTTGATCATGTCCAGCGCCTCGAAGTACGACTGCGTGAGCGCCTGCGCGGCCTTGGCGTTGGCCTTGAGCCAGGTGGGCGCGCATCCCACGGTGTCCATCACCATCGGGTAGTCGAGCGTGGTGGCGAGGATCTTGCCCGCGGTGGGGTTGGCGCGCACGGTCGAAAGGTAGGGCTCGTAGGTCATGGCGGCGTCGTTCTGGCCGGCCACGAAGGCTTGGGCGGCGGGCTGCGGCTCGAGCGAAACCAGCTTCACGTCCTTCAGTGTCATGCCGTTCTTGTTGAGCATCCAGGCCAGGCCGAAGTAAGGCGCGGTGCCGGGCGCGCTCACGCCGATGGTCTTGCCCTTGAGGTCGGCAAAGCCCTTCACGTCGTTGCGCACCGCGAGGCCGTCGGCGCCGTAGGACTTGTCCATCTGGAAGATCTGCACGATAGGCACGCCGTTGGCGTTCCACGCCACGTGCGTTTCCACAGTGGTGGCCGCGCACTGGATGGCGCCGGAAGCCAGCGCCAGGTGGCGGTCCTTCTGCGGAATCATCTTGAGTTCGACGTCCAGGCCGTTCTTCTTGAAGATGCCGGCCTTGTCGGCCAGCGAGAGCGGCGCAAAGCCGGTCCAGCCCGACATGCCGAGCGCAATTTTTGTTTCCTGCGCGGCGGCGGTTCCGGCCATGCCCGCTGCACATGCACCTGCGGCCAGCAGGGACGCGAATTTCACAACTACCGTCTTGACCATGGGTACTCCTGGTTCTGTTCTCTGGGGAAAAAAGCTCGGCGATGCGCTCCCGTGACCGGGCAGCACGAACCTCGCATTGTTGCCAAGCGCCCCAACTTGTATATACAGGATAACCCGGAAGTACCATTTCCGGTGCATCCCTTGGGAAAATGCACCAGATTGCTGTCTATACAGGGAGGGTGGCAGGACGGGCTTCACCATTGCAAACCTCATGCCACGGTCATGCCGGTGCGGCTGGGGGACAATCCGGCCTCGTTCTGTTTTTCTCCATTTCCGCCCCTTCGCACCGCTGCCTGTGTCCTCGCTCGCTCCCCTCCCCCTCGACGCCTCCGGCAGCAGCAGCGCACCCGCCGACATCCTTCACGAGGTCTTCGGCTATTCGCAGTTCCGCGGGCCGCAGCAGGAGATCGTCGATCACGTGGTGGGTGGCGGCGATGCGCTGGTGCTGATGCCCACGGGCGGCGGCAAGTCGCTGTGCTACCAGATCCCGGCCATTGCGCGCCAGCGCGCAGGGCGCGGCGTCTCGGTGGTGGTCTCGCCGCTGATCGCGCTGATGCACGACCAGGTCGGCGCGCTGCACGAGGCCGGCGTCAACGCGGCCTTCTTGAATTCGACCCTCGACTGGGAACAGACGCAGGATGTGGAGCGCCGCATGCTGCGCGGCGAGATCACGCTGCTGTATGCGGCGCCCGAGCGCGTGAACACGCCGCGCTTTCTATCGCAGCTCGATTCGCTCAAGGAGCGCGGCAAGCTCTCGCTGTTTGCGATCGACGAGGCGCATTGCGTGAGCCAGTGGGGCCACGACTTCCGACCCGAGTACCGCGCGCTCACGGTGCTGCACGAGCGCTATCCGGGCGTGCCGCGCATTGCGCTCACGGCCACCGCCGACGCGCTCACGCGCGCCGACATTGTCGAGCGGCTGCAGCTCGAAGAGGCGCGCCAGTTCGTCTCCAGCTTCGACCGGCCGAACATTCGCTACACCATCGTCGAGAAAAAAGACGCGACCACGCAGCTGCTGCGCTTCATCGAGCGCGAGCACGAAGGCGATGCGGGCGTGGTCTATTGCCAATCTCGAAAGCGGGTGGAAGACGTGGCGGTGATGCTGCAGGGTGCGGGCATCAATGCGCTGCCCTACCACGCAGGCCTGGATGCGGCGGTGCGGCAGAAGCACCAGGACCGGTTCCTGCGCGAAGAAGGCATCGTGATGGTCGCGACCATCGCCTTCGGCATGGGCATCGACAAGCCCGACGTGCGCTTTGTCGGCCACCTCGACATGCCCAAGAACATCGAGGGCTACTACCAGGAAACCGGTCGCGCGGGCCGCGACGGCGCACCGGCCGATGCCTGGATGGCCTACGGCCTGCAAGACGTGGTGAACCAGCGCCGCATGATCGACGAGAGCCCCGCCGGCGAAGAGTTCAAGCAGGTGATGCGGGGCAAGCTCGATGCATTGCTGTCGCTGGCCGAGGCGAGCGACTGCCGGCGCGTGCGCCTCTTGGGCTACTTCGGCGAGAAGAGCACCCCCTGCGGCAACTGCGACAACTGCCTGAACCCGCCGCAGGTGTGGGACGGCACCGATGCCGCGCGCAAGCTGCTCTCCACCATCTACCGCGTGCAGCAGCTGAGCGGCATCAGCTTTGGCGCGGGCCACATCATGGACATCCTGCGCGGCAAGGAAACGGAGAAGGTCAAGCAGTTCGGGCACGAGCGCATCAGCACCTTCGGGCTGGGCGCGGAATTCAGCGAGGTGCAGCTGCGCGGCGTGCTGCGGCAACTCATCGCCACGGGCGCGCTGGCGGTCGATGCGGAAGCCTTCAACACGCTGAAGCTCACCGAAGGATCGCGCGCGGTGCTCAAGGGCGAATCGAACGTGACGCTGCGCGAGTCGATCACGTCGCCGGCCGAGCGCAAGCCGCGCCGCGAAAAGGTCGCCAAGGGCGCGCCATCACCGGCCGCCGCCAAGCTCGACGACACCGGCAAGAAGCGCTTCGAGGCGCTCAAGGCCTGGCGCGCCGAGGTGGCGCGCGAGCACAACCTGCCGGCCTACGTGATCTTCCACGACGCCACGCTGGCGGCCATTGCCGAGCGCGCACCCGCAACGCTCGAAGACCTTCAGGGCATCAGCGGCATCGGCACCAAGAAGCTCGAGGCCTACGGCACCGAGGTGCTGCGGGTGTGCAGCGCCTTCTAGTCTTGCGCAGCGCGCCGGCGATCAGCTCGCCGGCAGCGCGATCGGCACCGGCCGCGTGAGCAGGTCGACATACAGCTCGAAGAAGCGCGCGTTGTCGAACTTCTTCACCACCGTCATCTTCTGCAGCGCCGCGCCCGCAGGCTGCGAGGTGTAACCGACAGAGCGGCCATTGTCGGCAGCGCCGGGCTTGGCGACCACGTCGACGTAGCGCTCCACGGTTTGCGTGGCATAGCTCGGATCGATGAGGTAGGCCAGCGTGAGCGTGTCCCAGATGTTCTGCGTGTAGGCCGGGTTGTTCTCGAAGCCGTTGGTGCCGCTGAAGCCATAGCCGTTGAGTTGCCTGAACACCTCGGTCACGGCCGTCGGTTTGGCGGGATGCGCGATGCGGTCGTAGATGGGCTTGGTGAGAAACACGGTGTCGGTCACGTCCAGCGGCACCACCACCTGCGGAATCGGCAGCCGCACCACGAACTGCGCGGCGTCGGGGTCGAACCACCAGTTGAATTCGGCAAACTTGGTGGTGTTGCCCGCCACGTCGATGGCGCCGCCCATGTAGATGATCTTCTTGATGAGCGGCACGATTTCGGGGTTCTGCTTCACCGCCAGCGCAATGTTGGTGAGCGGGCCGATGGCAAGAATGGTGATCTCGTTCGGGTTGGCCTTGACGGTGTCGACGATGAAGTCCACCGCGCTGCGGGGCTGAAGCACCGTGTGGGTCGCAAAGCCGTCAGGCGAAGGCTTGAGGTCGGCATCGCTCATGGGCTCGGGCGAGCTCCAGGCGCCCAGGTAGCCGTCGCCGCCGGAGCCGGCCGCCATCTCGGCCTCGATGGTTGGATAGTCGTGGTTGAGCGCGCGGTTCGCACCCGCGTAGATGCCGATGCGCTCACCCACGCCCAGCCGCTCGACCGACTTGAGCGCATCGGCCACACCCTGCTTGAGCCACTGGTTGCCCGAGACCACGCTGATGCCCATGACCTGCACCTTGCCCGATGCCTGCAGCTGCGCGGCCATGACGCCAAGCTGGCCGTCGTCGCTCATGGTGTTGTAGTCGCTGTCGATGATGATCTTCTGCGCCGGCGGCGGCGCCGCGCCGAAGCCGGGAGCGAGGCCAATGCCGCTGTTGCTGCTGCCGCCGCCTCCGCCACAGGCAGTGAGCACCGTGGCCAGCAAGGCCGCCGCCATCCATTTGCGTCGCTGAATCCGAATCTTCATCCCGGCTCCTTCTCGAGGGGTTGCATGCGGTTTAGAACTAAATGCCAAACGTTTGCGCAAACGTTTGCTAGCACTCTAAAGCGGAGGCCTTCAGCGTGGCGAAGGGCAAGGTTTCAAGCGGTAACGGCGGGCGCCGTCGACGCGGGTCAGCCGGGCGCGGGCACGGCGTCGAGCAGCCGCATCTCCTGCAGGGGCGCGCGATAAAGCAGGTAAGGCTGCTCCTCCGTCGCCCCGGATTTCCCGAGCCCCGGCAATGTCTTGGCGGACGCCGTTGCGGGGCATGCGGCGCCCCCGCGCAATGCCAGCGCAGCCGCCAGGCGTGCTTCGGCCGGGTCGCCTAGCGCATGGTCGAAATCGTCGGCAATGGCGCAGTCGGGTGCGAAGCCGTCCCCGTAGTCGCCGAAGCCCTTGGCGTTGACACCCTGGAACTGGATCGCGAAGTAGCTGGTGCCGCAGTTGTCCTGCGGAGAAAAGCCGTAGGGCTTGCCGCAGGTCGCGCCGCCCACGAGGTTGACCTTGACGTCGATCCCGCGCAGGCTGTTGACGACCGATTCGCTCGCCGAACAGGTGTCGGGGCCCACCAGCACCGTCACCTGCGAAAGGCCGAGCCTCGGCAGCGCCGCGCCGGTGCGGCTGGTGCCGTAGAAGGGAATGAGCGACTGCGCGGGCGTGAGGCGGAACGGGTTCTTGTCGTTGAAGACGAGCCGCTCGAAGGTCTTGCCCGAGGTAGCGCCGGACGAAGACACCATGGCGGCGAGCCGGCTCGCGATGTTCAGCTGGCCGCCGCCGTTGTAGCGCATGTCGAGCACGAGGTCCTGGACGCCGTCCTGCCTGAACTGGTTGAACGCATCGATGAGTTGCGTCTCCGAGGTCGTGATGTGGTCGTTGAAGAGCAGGTAGCCCACGCGGCCGCTGCCGGTGTCGATGCTCTTCACGTTCTGCACCGGCGTGCGCGTGACGCTCGCGGCCGCCAGCGTCACGGTGCGCGTGGCGCTGCCTTCCTGCAGCTTGAAGGTGTGCGATTCGCCGACGGCAGTCGGCGAGATGCCGCGGTTGATGACGGTGGTGTTGGTGCCGTTGATCACGTCGATGCCGTCCACCTCGAGCACCTTGGCGCCACGCGCAATGCCGGCCGTTGCCGCGGGCGAGCCGGGTTCGGTGAACGCGATGCGCAGGTCGCGCGGACGCGAGTTGCGCACGAACGCGAACTCCATGCCGTAGCCCGGCGCCACGCCGTTCTGCGACAGCTGCCGGTAGCGCTCGGTGTCGTACACATAGTGAAAACGGTCCTTGGCGCGGCCCGAGGCGGTGAGGGCCGGGCTCTTGAGCACGCTGAAATACGCGACGGGCGTGGCGTAGTCGGCAGCCTTGAGCGTGGTCGGCACCTCGCCGTACCAGAGGTACGTTTCATCGATCCAGCCGCGCACCCAGCGCTTCTCGTCGGTCAGCGTGCCGGGCTTGTCGGGGTAGGCCGCGCCGGTGGCGGGATCGATTCCGCTGCGCGGCGCGGCGCACAGGCCCGACACGGTGGACGACGCAAGAATCGCGTCGTCGTCGCCGCCGCTGGCCGGCGGCGCGACCGTGGGCGGGGCGATGATCGGGAACCCGCCGCCCCCTCCTCCTCCGCCGCCTCCCCCGCCACCACAGCCGGCCATGGCGAGCGCCGTGCAAGCCAGCACGAATGCGGCCGTGGCCGATACGCCGGAACGCGGCTTCTCCCGCGCATTCGCATTGCCTGATTCCATCGATCCCTCCTCCGTCTCCGCCGCGGCGGACGGGTGTTCTTGCCTGCCGTGTGCCGGCGGATCTGTTCTTGGCTTTCTCCGCCTGACTGCTACTGCACGAAGCCTATGCCGCGAGATTCGCGCACCTCGGGCTTGATGCGATGCTCGGCCTCGAGCTGGTCGAGAAACTCGGCGGCCGAGAAATCGACTGCGAGGATGTCCGTCTGCCGCTTCACGGCCGCAAAATCGCCCGGGCACAGCTGGCGCAATTGCGCCAGGCGCGCCTTGATCTCTCCGGTGAGCAGCGCGGCATCGCCGGCCAGCGCCTCGGTCACGAACATGCGCTCGCGCTGCGTCGCGGTGAGCGGCATGAACTTGATCTTGAAAGTGAAGCGCCTGAGCGCCGCCTGGTCGAGCCGGTCGAGCAGGTTGGTGGTGCAGATGAAGACGCCGTCGAAGCGCTCCATGCCCTGCAGCATCTCGTTGACCTCGGTCACTTCATAGGTGCGCTGGGCGCCGCGGCGGTCCTGCAGGAAGCTGTCGGCCTCGTCGAGCAGCAGCACGGCTTTCTCTGCTTCGGCTTCCTTGAACATGGCGGCCATGTTCTGCTCGGTTTCGCCGACATACTTGCTCATCAGGTCGCTGGCTTGCTTGATGATGAGCGGCCGGCCGATGGCCTTGGCGATGTGCTCGGCCAGCGCGGTCTTGCCGGTGCCGGGCGCGCCGTAGAAGCACAGCGTGCCGTGGCCGCGCGCCTTCAGCGCCGCCACCACCCGCGGAATCTCGAAGCGGGTCTCGACGTTGAGCATGTCAAGGTCGTAGGTGGTCACGCTGCGCCGCTCGCCAAGGCCGGTGTCCAGCGTGCCGAGTGCGAGGTCGGCGTTCTTCAACTGCCGCTCGATCAGCGTTTCCATCGAGGCGCCGTCGGTCTGCGCCAGGCCGGCAAAGCGCACCGCAGTGCGGATCTGCGCGGGCGTGAGCCCCTTGCGCTCGGCCAGCTTGGCGGTGAAGGCCTCGGACACGGCAATGCCGTCGAGCGATTTCTTGATCAGCTGCTCGCGTGCGCCGGGCGGCGGCGACTTGAGTTCGAGATGATAGGCAAAGCGGCGCCGGAACGCCGGGTCGATCTGCTCGATGCGGTTGGTCACCCAGAGCGTGGGCACGGGATTGGCCTCGAGGATCTGGTTGACCCAGGCCTTGCCGCTCACACTGCCACTGGTGGGCGCCGGAATCTGCTCGGCGCGCGCCATGAATTGCGCGGCTTCGGTGCTGATGGGCGGGAACACGTCTTCCACCTCATCGAACAGCAGCGCGGCCTGCGCACTGCCCTTGAGGAACACCTGCGCGATCTGCAGCGATCGGTAGCGGTCGCGGCCGCTCAGCGAGTTGCCGTCGCGGTCTGCATATTCGACCTCGAACAGCTCGAGCCCCGCGGCCTGCGCCACCACCTTGGCGAGCTCGGTCTTGCCGGTGCCGGGCGGTCCGTAGAGCAGCACGTTGACGCCGGGCTCCTTGCGCGCCACTGCCGCGCGCAGCAGCGTGACGAGCATCTGCGCGTCCTCTTCCACAAAGGAAAAGTCCTGCTTGGTGAGCGCGCTCTTGGCTGAAGGCCGCGTGAACACGGCCATCAGCTCGTTGTGGTCGCGGTATTCGCGCATCAGCACCGGCGGCAGCTTTTCGCTGACCTTCATGAGGTCGGCCAGGTCGGTGATGTTGTGCTCGGAAATCAGGTTCTCGACCAGCCCGATGCGCTCCAGCCGCGAGCCCGCGCGCAGCGCCTCGCCCACCTCGCTCGCGTTGACGCCCGCGATGTCAGCTATAGCGGCATAGGCTTCGGGCGCGTTGTTGACCTTGAACTCGACCAGGAGCGAACGCAGGTCGCGCTGGTAGCGCGCGAGCGTGCCGTAGAGCAGCAGCGCGCGCTCGGCCTTGTTGAGCTGCAGCAAGCCCGCGAGCGCATCGATGTTCTTCTCGACCAGCGTCGACTGCTTGCGCAGCGCATGCGTGAGCCAGTCGCGCGTGACGGCCAGCACAGAGAGCAGGTCCTTGGGCTGGTCCTTGGCGTATTCGTCAAGATAGAAGAAGAGCGTGCCTTCCTCATACGGGCCGCGCCA